>Ga0233423_10000294_pt1 | contig 27713 bp, 11 predicted proteins | sample Watercolumn_Mata_FD_180713 | JGI IMG/M metagenome (GOLD analysis project Ga0233423, IMG submission 180713) | Freshwater microbial communities from Lake Matano, South Sulawesi, Indonesia - Watercolumn_Matano_2014_112_MG | ecosystem: Environmental > Aquatic > Freshwater > Lake | place: Indonesia... | reverse complement strand
CGTGGTCATCGGCGTGGTCTGCGGTGTGGCTGCCAGCATCCCTATGAGCCTCCTGATCCTCGTCGTGAGCAGCCGGGCGGGACGCAGCAACGAACAGGCAATGACCCAAGGCCATGCCAGCTACCCACCGGTAGTGGTCATCCAGGGCGGCCAGCCCTTACAGCCTGGTCAAGGCTATGCCCCCTACCTGCCGGCCGCCATGCACAGTCAGGGGAGTTTCCAGCAAAGAGAATTCACCGTCGTGGGCGACGAGCCGGAGTAGGGGCGAGGCATTCCGGCGAGGTTGTTTCACCTCTCGTGTATCCTCGTTGCGCAGCCGTTAGGGACACGCCGGATATCCTGAATAATGCCTCGCCCATACTTCCGAGGTGACGAGCCATGAAAATCGGTTTGCTTTGGTACGACGACGACCCGCGCAAGCCCAGCGAACAGAAGATCGCCCAGGCGCTAGAGCGTTACCAGGAGAAGTTTGGGCTGGCGCCGGATACCTGCTACGTGCCGGCGGGCGTACAGGCCGCCATTCCGCGCCTGCGGGTCGTGCCCAGCCGGGCCGTGCGCCCCAACCACTTCTGGATCGGCGTAGACGATGCTGTGGCCGCGGAGGCGGGAGCGCCCGGCAGCAGCCCGGCCCCTTGAGTAGGGAATCAGGAAATCAGTGATCAGGCAATCAGGATTCCCTGATTCCCTCATTCCCTGATCACTGATTCCCTACGCCGTCGGTACAAATCCCACCCCCAGACCGCCACCACCCAAAAGCCGGTGAGCAGCGTAATCACCGTCCCCGCCACCCGCACCGGCGTATCCTCGAAGCGCAGGAGCAGGACGTGCTCGCCAGCAGGCACCTCCACCGTCATCCACCCCAGATCGCCTTCGGGCACCACCGCCACCTCTCGCCCGTCCAGGTAAGCCCGCCAGCCGGGATAGTACTGCGTGTAAAACGTCACCTTGCCCCCCTGCGCCGAGGTCACTCGCAACTCGTCCAGGATGGTGCGATGGCGCAGGGCCTGCACGGTCATGCCGGCGGGCAGGAGTGAGTAGGCGAGCTTGGATTCCACCGGCTTACCGGCCACGTACAGGTCGGCCAGGGGGCCCCAGGTGGGCTTGGCCTTGATGTCCGCCCAGGCGGTGAGGCCCACCATCTCGCCGCTGGACTGCTGGAAGCGCATCAGCCCCGCCAGCGATACCGGCCCTTCTTTGGGCGGGATGATCTGCGGCCAGAGGTACGGCCAGCTCCCCCAGACGATCACCGCTAGCAGCGGCACGACCAGCAGCCCGGCCAGGCGCTGGCGCCACGCTTGCACCCCGGCCACCACCGCACCGGCCAGGAAGGTCATACTCAGCGTCGTGAGGGCGAGCAACCGCCAGGGGAACTGGGCGAAGCTGGCCAGCGGCGTCGCCGCCCACAGCGGCGCGGCGGGGGCGAGCATGAGAAAAATGGTAACGGCGGTGGCGAGTTGGAAGAAGATCGTCAACGTGAAACGTCTTGACAATGTTACATTTGTCATTGCGAGCGCAGCGAAGCAATCTCTTTGTTGCGCCACGAGGGAGATTGCTTCGTCGCCTCCCTTCGCCGACCCCTTCGCTGTGCTCAGGGCAGGCTCTTCACTGCGTTCAGGACCGGCGAAGGGATGCTCCTCGCAATGACAGATAAATTTAACATTGTCAAGACGTGAAACGTGAAACGTGGAACGTGGAACTTGAAACGTGGTCCCCAGCGACAGTATGGCCAGAACAAGAGGCACCGCGCCCAGTTGGAAGGACATGGCGTCGCGGGGGCCGGCATCGCTATAGCCGAAGCCCCAGAAGGGTGAGAATAACTGGAAGAAGTAAACGAAGTGGCGGCGAAAGTCGTAGTAGGCGCTGGTCCACTGGGCCACGTTCACGTAGCGTGTCTCCAGCAGGGCGGGCAGCAGGAAGATGGCCGCCAGCCCCACGCCCAGGAGCAGGGCCAGGGCACAGGGAGCCAATACACGCCCAGCCGCCACTAAAATGCCAGGCCCAGACCAGCCCCGCTGCCCTGCCCCGCCACCCCAGCCCCGTTCGACGGGGCTTGAGCTATGAGGACGACCATCTGATGGTCGTCTTTCTGTGCGGAGATTGCTGCGCTCCTCTTCGGTCGCTCGCCATGACGGATCAGACAATTCGTCATTGCGAGTCCCTAATGACGCGGCGGCGTCATTCCTGAGACCAGAAACTTGGGCGAGGTCTGTAGTAGCGACTTCAGTCGCCGTTGCTGTCAACAAACGACTGAAGTCGTTACTACAGCCAAGTTTCTGAGCAGGAGCGTAGCGACGAAGCAATTTCTCTGTTGCGCCATGTTGGAGATTGCTGCGCTGCGCTCGCAATGACGGATTAGACAGCAGATTGCCTCGCCCCGCTCGCCAGGACTTAACCGCCACCAGCACCACAATGTACGCCCCCAGCAGCAGCGAGAAGACAAAGGCCGTGCCGTTGTGCGTGCACAGCAGCGCCGCATAAGACACTCCCGCCGCCAGCAGGTAGCGCCGCTGGCCCGTCTCCACCAGCTCCAAAAAAGCCCACAACAGCAACGGGAAGAAAACGAAGGCGAAGCTCTCCGCCAGCACGCCGCGCACGTACACGTCCCCCAGGCGATAGGGGACGTAGACGTAGACCACCGCCGCCACCAGCCCCGGCCAGCGTCCTAAAACCCGCCGGGCGAAGACGTACATGGTCAGGGCGCTGAGCACGAATCCCAGCCCAAAGATCACCTTCACCGCAGCCACAAAATCCAGCCCCAGCAGGTGAAAGGCCTCGCCCAGGTAGAAGGCCAGCGGCGAGTAGATGTTAAAGAACGGATACCCGTAACCGAAGGCGTAGTCCGGCTGCCAGCGTGGGTACAGAATGCCGTCCTGGATAGAACGGTCGAACTCCACCAGGAAGTAGACGCTGTGCCGGGCATCGTGGGCGCCCCAGAAGAAGCCCGGCTGGGCCAGAGGCGCCACGGCGAAGGCGCAGAGCAGAACGACCAGCAGCCAGTTCCAGTCGAAGCTCTTGATCTTCACGCCTTCTTCTCCTCGCCCAAACGCAGCACGGCGATGAAGGCCTCCTGCGGAATCTCCACGTTGCCCACCCGCTTCATGCGCTTCTTACCATCGGCCTGCCTCTCCAGCAGCTTCATCTTGCGCGTCACGTCGCCGCCGTAGCACTTGGCCAGCACGTTCTTGCGCAGGGCCACAATCGTCTCCCGGGCAATAATCCGGCTGCCGATAGCCGCCTGCACCGGCACATCAAAGAGCTGCCGCGGGATGAGCTTGCGCAGCTTGCGCACCAGCTCTCGCCCCTGAAAATAGGCCTTGTCCTTATGCGTGATCAGCGAGAGGGCGTCCACCACCTGGTTGTTCACCAGGATGTCCAGGCGCACCAGATCGGCGGGGCGATACTGCCAGAAGGAGTAATCCAGGCTGGCGTAGCCCTGCGTGTGCGACTTGAGCTGGTCGTAGAAGTCGGTGAGCATCTCGGAGAGGGGCATGGCGTAGCTCAGCACCACCCGCTCGGGGTCAATGTACTCCAGGCGCTCGTACTCGCCGCGGCGGCCGGTGACCAACTCCATGATCGGGCCGATGTACCGGCTGGGCGAGACGATGCTGATCTTCATCCACGGCTCCTGGATGGCCACGATTTGATCCTCCGGCGGCAGCAGCGAGGGGTTGTCCACCGCCACCTCATTGCCGTCCTTCGTGACGACCAGGTATTCCACGCTGGGCGCAGTGGCCAGCAGGCTCAGGCCGTACTCGCGCCACAATCGCTCCTGGACGATGTCCATGTGCAGCAGCCCCAGGAAGCCGCAGCGGAAGCCGAAGCCCAGGGCCAGGCTGGTCTCCGGCTCGTAGAAGAGAGCGGCATCGTTGAGCTTGAGCTTGTCCAGGGCGTCGCGCAGCAGGCCGTAATCGGTATTCTCCACTGGGTAGATGCCGGCGAAGACCATAGGCTTGGCGGGGCGATAGCCAGGCAGCGGCATCTCCGCTGGCGATTGCGCCAGGGTGATGGTGTCGCCTACCTGGCAATCCTTCACGGTCTTCAGGCCCGTGGCGATGTAGCCGACCTCGCCCGTGGTCAGCTCCCCCACGGGCACCAACTGCGGGTGGAAAATGCCAATCTCCAGCGCCTCGCCAGTCTTGCCCGTGGCCATCATCAGCAGACGATCGTTGGCGCGCGCCATGCCATCCACTACGCGCACGTAGGCGATGACCCCCTTGTACGGGTCGTACTTGGAGTCAAAGATCAGCGCCCGCAGGGGGCGGTGCACCTGCCCCGCGGGCGGCGGCAGGCGCTGTACCACGGCCTCCAGAATCGCCTCCGTGCCAATGCCCTCCTTGGCCGAGGCGAAAATGATCTCCCCCTTGCCCAGGCCGATGACGTCCTCGATTTCCTGCGCCACGCGCTCTGGCTCGGCGCTGGGCAGGTCAATCTTGTTGACCACGGGGACGATGGCCAGGTCGGCGTCCAGGGCCAGGTAGGTGTTGGCCAGGGTCTGCGCCTCAATGCCCTGGGTGGCGTCCACCACCAGAATCGCCCCCTCGCAGGCGGCCAGGCTGCGGGAGACTTCGTAAGCAAAGTCTACGTGGCCGGGCGTGTCAATGAGGTTCAGCTCGTAATCCTGCCCGTCACGGGCGCGGTAAACCATGCGCACGGCCTGGGCCTTGATCGTAATGCCCCGCTCGCGCTCCAGGTCCATGGTGTCCAGCACCTGCTCCACCATCTCCCGCTGGGCGATGGTGCCCGTGAACTCCAGCAGGCGGTCGGACAGCGTGGACTTGCCGTGGTCAATGTGCGCCACGATGCAGAAATTACGGATGCTCTCTTGGGCAGTCACAACCTTGCTCCCGGCCGATCCTTTCCTGCGATCGGCCGCCTAGAGTATACCATATCCGCGCAAAATAGCAAAGGGGATAAAAACACTGCTGCCGGAAACAGGCGCAACCCGCTTCCGGTAGCATGGTGAGAGGAGATAGCAGCCATCTTATGGCTATGGCGGCTTAGTCGGAGGGCAGAGGCACCAGGCAATAAAAACTCCAGGTGGGACTCTGGGGGCTAATGGGCTGGCCGATGGGCTTGCCCGCAGCGTCAGTCCCCGTCCGCTGCATAACCGTGACACGCCACTCATAGCGACCCGTGCTGGAATGCGGATAACCGAAGTAATTAGGCACTGTCCAGGTAGTCTCTTTCACCCACGCACCATCCTGCCAGGTAGCTTCCTCATGCGGGAACGTGATTTCTAGCGCATAGTATCCTTCAGGCCCTAATTCGCCCACGGACTCCCAGCGCAGGATGCTTTTCCCCGCAGCAACACGACCCTCACTCGCTGGCTCCAGCAAGCGAGGGGCAGAAAGCCAGGGAGAAGGCGCAGGTGTGCGTGTTGGTACTTGCACCTTGGTGGGAGACGGCGTAGGGGGAGGCGGCGTAAACGATGGTACAGGCGTCACTGTGGGTGCAGGTTTAGGCGTAAACGTAGATGTGGGCGCCGGCGCAGTCGTAGCCGTGGGTGGGGGTACAGAGGTAGACGTGGGCTCAGAGACAGGTATAGCCACCTGTAGCGGCGTGGCTGTCGGTACTTGGGCCGGAGACGTAGGCGTAGGTGTGCGACTAGAGAAAAAACTGGACCGCCCAATAGCTACGACCAGGATAAGACCTAGCACCACAACGGCAAATATGCCTGCCCAGAGACGCAGGTTCGCGGCCCACGGCCTGACTGCGGCCCACAGGCTGGCCGCTCTTTGCCTGACTGAAGGCGTGGGGCCGGCTGCGGCGCGGGCCAGGGCGCGCTGGGTGGCCGCAAGCTGCTTCTGGACGTCTTTGTAATTCCCCGCCAACCCCTGCAGCTTCTGCCAGGACGCCAGGGCCTCTTTCCAGTGCCCAGCTTTGCGCTGCTCCATCGCTTGGGTATACAACTCCGCCCAGCGAATCTGCTTCTGGGCCTGGTCTAGCTGCTGCGCCGCGTCTCGATAAGTAGGATTAATGGCCAGCACTTGTTGGAGGGCCGCCACCGCCGGCGCCCATTCCTCCCGGCGGATGTGCGTCTGGGCCTGCTGATACAATTCCTGCAAGCGCTGTTCGCGGCGTATGGCCTCTTGGGCCTGGGCCAGGAGCGATGCGCTGGTCTCGCGCTCATAATCTGGGGCCTCCGCCTGCAACTGCTGCAACAGAGTGCGCGCCTCACTCCACTGGCTCTTCCCTATGGCTGCCCGAGCCTGCCGCAACCGATCAGCCCAGCGCGCCTGCTGTTCCCGCGCTGCTGCTTCCTGACGACGTTGCGCCGCCAGCTTCTCCTGCTCTAGCCTTTTGACCTCCGCAGTCTCTGGAGGGACTGGAGGTGCCACTGGACTGGGGCGCGCTACCTGGAAGAGGACACCGTCCGGGGAGCGCATGTAGAGCACCGGTGTCCCCCACTCTATCGTGTTGGTCACCGCCAAGCTGATCGCCTTACGCGCTTCGGTCACGGCGGCATCCACCGGCAGGCCATCGGCCAGGGCTTCGTAAAAGGTGCGGGCGAACTCAATCGCCGCCTGGTCGGTGATCTCGTACTGCATGGCCAGCACGGCGGGGATGCTCCGCCGCACCAGGATAGCTGCCGTGCTGGAGAAGATGTCGCGTTGGCTGCCCCTGGCTCCTTCGCACGAATTGAGCAGCGCCAGACGCAAGGAGTCCTGATCGGCCAGCAGCCGAGCCAACTGTGTGGCGGGCAGGCGCTGCATCTTGTCCTCTTCGTCTGCCAGGGCGATGAAGCCTTCCTCGCCACTGCGGTCAAAGCCGCCATGGCCGATGAAGTGGAAGACATGCCAGGGGCCCCCACGCATCACGCGTTGCAGGTCGCGCCAGGTTTGTCCTTCTAGCCAGGTAAGATCCACCAGGCCACGCCCCTGTAAGTCGTGGATGGCCTTCTCCACGCGCTGCTTTTCATGCTCGATATCCAGAGGGGCCAGATCACAGGGGCTGGCGATCATGCCCAGGATGCGCAGCGGTGGTGTGACCGTCAGGGGCTCGATGACCTGGGGCAACTCCAGGTAGCGGACCACCGGCGTGTGGCGAGAGAGGCAGACGTATTCGGCCTGGCGCGGGTCGTAGAGGAATTCCCAGGGCAAGACGGCCAACTCTGGTGACTGGACGTACAATCGCAGCCGCAAGCCCCTGTCTTGCCGTGCTGCTTCGCGCTGGCTCACGTCGTAGCGGCTGCGTACCTCGCCCGTGAAGAGGGCATCGAACAATTCCCGGCCAAAATCCTGTACGGCCTTCTCTTCCTGCGTCGGCACCAGGCGGCGCTTGCCGCCAGAGCGCAGCAGGGCGATTTGCAAGGCTTGCAGACGATTTTCCAGTACCAGCTCGCTGAAGGGGAAGCGCATGGTTTCCCGCGCTTCGCCCGCGGGCGAGTGGAGGACAGAGACGGGATATTTGCGCCCGCTACCGGGGCCGATGGCCAAATCAAAGTCCAGATACTTCGCCTGTCTGGTCTTGAGCAGACTATTGTCGCTTTGCATCCACACACTCCGCGTCGTGTCATTTCCCAGAATCCGCTGCCGGAAGCAGCCCGTCTCACTTCCGGCAGCGGAAGAGGGGCAATGGCCTGATAGGCTCAACCGTCTTGACAATGTTAGATTTCAACTGTCATTGCGAGGAGCATCCCGTCACTCGGCTCAGAGCCTGTTCTATGTGAAGCGAAGGGATGCGGTTGCGAGGAACGAAGCAAAGCAATCTCCCTCATAGCGCAACAAAAAGATTGCTTCGCTGCGCTCGCAATGACCAATTTAACATTGTCAAGCCGTTTTTAGCCAGGTGGTACTACTGGGTGGTAATGGTGATGTCGTCCAGGTACATGTAGGTGCGATCGCCGTAGCCATCCTCGTGGACGTTGAACCAGAGATGGATGGTCTGCCCCTTGAAGGCTGTCAGGTCGTAAGTAACCTGTGTCCAGATATGGGTGTCGTTGCACACGCGCAGCACCTGGGCCAGAGTCTGCCCGTCTGCACTGCGCACCTGCGCTTCCTGCCAGTCGTAGTATATAGCGTCAGCGCTGCCTGGCCAGTACCAGAAGCTGAGGGTGGCGCTATTCACCCCGGCGGGGATGGCGATGGCCTGGCTCAGGGTACTGTCGCCGAGAGGCTCAGCCCCTGTGTTTGCCCCCAGCAAGGCCGCATAGCTACCACCGTGCACCGGATTGGTGACGATGACCGGCAGCTTCACACCCCCCGTCACCCACTGGGTAAAGCCGCCGCTTTCAAACCCACCGTTGGTCACCAGAGCTGGCGGCGCCGGTGGTAGCGTAGGGGTGGCTGTGGGCCCCGGCACCGTCGGCGTAGGCGTGGGGGCATTGACCATCAGCACCACGTCGTCCAGGTACATGGAAGTGAGATCGCCGTAGCCATCCTGATGGACGTTGAACCACAGTTGTATTGTCCGGCCGGCGAAGCGGGACAGGTCGAAGCTGCCTTGCGTCCAGGTCTGCGTGTTGGCGCAAACCCGCAAGCCCTGGGCCAGCACGTTCCCGCTCAGATCGCGCACCTGCAGTTCCTGCCAGTCGTAGTAGATCATATCCCTTGTGGCGGGCAAGTACCAGAAGCTGACCAGGGCACTGGTGGCGCTGGCCGGGATGGTCACCGTCTGCATCACCGCACTGTCGCCGTAAGGCTCAGCACCTGTGATGGATCCTAGCAGGACGCTGTAGCTGCCGCTGTGAGACTTCGCCATAGTCAGCACCGGCGACGTGCCCCCGCCCGTGCCCCAGGGATTGAAGGTGCCCGTCTCAAACCCTCCGTTGGCGATCAGGTTGGACGGCTCCAGCGTTGGCGTGGGCGTGGGTGTAGCCGGCGGCACGGTTGTCCGTGTCGGTGTGGCCGTGGGCGGCAAAGATGTCCGCGTGGGGGTAGTTGTTGGTGTGGCCGTGGGCGGCAGGGATGTGGGTGTCGCTGTCGAGAGCGGTGTCCGTGTTGGGGTGGCTGTGGGCGTGGCCGTAGACGGCAGGGACGTAGGCGTCGCGGTGGGGGGCAACGTTGTCCGTGTGGGCGTGGCGGTGGGCGGCACGGTTGTGGGCGTCGGCGTCGGCCCAGAAACACCAGCCACCTGCACGTCGTCTACGTACCAGCCCGTGGCCCCCACCGAGACGTCGCAGGCCAGGCGGAAGCGCAGCTTGACCGTCTTTCCGGCGTAGGCCTCCAGATTCACCGTGACCTGACGCCAGGAGGTCAGCTTATTGCCCGTCCAGGCCTGTCGCCAGGCGATGGGGCTATTGTAGCTGGAGCTGATCGGCCCGTCGTACCCATTGCCGGTGATCTGCCCCCCCAGGTCGGTGTAGCTGGTCCCGTTGTCGGTGGAGATTTCCAGCACACCCCCATCGTAGTTGCCTTCCAGATCGTAGGTGTGCCAGAAGGTGAGCACGGCCTGGGACGGCAGGACGATAGGCGGACTGATCAGCCAGGCGTCTTTGCGGAAGGGGGCATCGCTGGAGAACATGGCGTGGCTGGGACTGCGGTAACGATCCGTGACGAGCCCCTAATCGTCCTGGCCTGCCCCCGCCGAGTGCGTCCAGCCTTTGTCCGGCCCTTCAAAGTCGTCCTGGAAGACCACTGCCCAGCCCGGTGACGTCGGCGTGGTCGTGGCCGTGGGAGGAGGCAGCGTAGGGGAAGGCGTCCAGGTAGGCGTGGGCGTCCTGCTGGGCGTGGGTGTCCAGGTGTAAGTTGGTGCTGGCGTGTAGGTGCGTGTGGGCGTCGCCGTGGGGCCTACGGACGTGGGCGTGGGCGTCCTGCTGGGTGTGGGCGTGGCCGTCCTTGCAGTGGGGGTACGCGTCGGCGTGGCGGGCTGGCTGGACCTCGCCCCCATGTCCTGCGTCCAGTAGTGCCCGTAGGTGGAGGCCTGGTTGAAAACGTAACCTACCCCAATCTCCCGAAAGTTGGGGTTCAGGATGTTGGCCCGATGTCCATCAGACCCCATCCAGCCCTGCACCACACCCGCCGGGGTGCTGTACCCGGCGGCGATGTTCTCGCCACCGGTGGTCATCTGATAGCCACAATCGGCGATGCGCTGCCAGGGGCTGGAGTTGTCCAGGCAACCGTAGTGCGAGAAGCAGTTGTTAGTGGCCATGTCCTCGCTGTGATGGCGGGCGGCACACCACAACTCGTTCGACCAGGCCAGATCCGGCAAGCCATTCGCCTGCCGCTGTTGGTTGGTGAGTCGCCAGACCTCCAGCTCGAACTCATTGGGGCCACTGGGCGATGGGGGCGTGGCGGTGGCCGTGGGGCCAGGTCCGGTCGGCGTAGAAGTTGGCGTAGGGCCGGGCGACGTCGGCGTGGGCACAGAGCCGCCGGAGAGCGCCCGATAGGCGTTCACCCGCCCCCAGCCGAAGTACTGGTCCCAGCCAGCGGTGCCCTTGTCATCCGCCGACTGCTCCATGATCTGCCGCACCTGGGCGTTGCTGCGTGATGGGCTCTGGGAGATGACCAGGGCGGCCAATCCGGCCACGTGCGGGCTGGCCATGCTGGTGCCGTTCCAGGCGGCATAGCTGCCCCCACGCACCGTGGACAGGATGCTCACCCCCGGTGCAGCAACCGAGATGTGCGAGCCGTAGTTGGAGAACGAGGCTTTGTTATCGTTCTGATCGCTGGCCGCCACGGCGATGACGTTCTGGCAGGCCGCCGGATAGGAGGGACTGGCGGTGTTGTCGTTCCCCGCCGCGGCGACGATCACGACGCCACGGTTGAAGGCGTAGTTCACGGCATCCTGCAGGGACGCCGAGCTGTAGTAGCCGCCCAGGCTCATGTTGATCACCCGCGCCCCGTGGTCGGCGGCGTAGGTGATGCCGTTGATGATGGCCGTGTACGAGCCTGAGCCCGTGGAGTCCAGAACCTTCACCGGCATCACCTTGGCGTTGTAGGCGATGCCGGCTACCCCCAGACCGTTGTTCGTGCGGGCCGCCACGGTGCCGGCGACGTGGGTGCCGTGCCCGTTGTCGTCCGTGGTGTTGCTGTTGTTGCCCACGAAGTTGTACCCGGCCACCCACTGCCCGGCCAGGTCGGGATGGCCGGCGTCGGCGCCGGTGTCCACGACGGCGACCACCACGCCGCTGCCTGTGGCCAGGTCCCAGGCCTGGGCAAGCTGCATCTTAGCCAGGTCCCACTGCTGGCTGAACATGGGATCGTTGGGGGTGAGCAATTGCGGAATTCGGAATTCGGATTTCGAATTTCGTGGTTCGAAGGCGTAGGCGATGAAGTTGGGTTCGGCGTAGGCCACGTTGGGGTTGGCCCGGTAGTCTTCCACCTTGGTCAGCACCTGGCCTGTGGGCACGCTCAGTATCTGCACGTCTACTGAGGTGATAGTCGCCTTGTAGGTGGCCCCCAGGGTGGCATTGATGGTGGCTATGGCAGCAGCATCCACGCCGGGCTTGAACCGGACCAGGATCTCGTCCGGCACGTACCCTGGATCGCCCAGAACAGGGTCCAGTGCTCCGCTGCTGGGTCGCCATGCCCTGGCCTGATGGTTTGCGGCTGGTGCTGCCAACGCTGAGCCGGACAGGTTATCACCCGTTCTGCCAAGTGCCAGGACGGCGGGTGAAAACCGGTCACCGGGTAGCCCTGCTGTTCCCACGGTGGATGTCCCCAGTACCAGGACTACCACCAGGGTCAGGACTACCCCTAGCCGATTGAACCTCTGCGCCATGATGGATTCCCTCCTGCTGCGTACTTGGGTCAGCCATGGCCCGCAAGCAACAAAAAGACCAGAGGCCATAGCTCTGGTCTGCGAGTCTATACCTCTTCCTGCTGCCTACGAGGTTAGCTGACGGGTTCGGGCTGGAAGATTCGCCCTACTCGCCGAAGCGAGATTCACCCCGTGTAGTCCGTAGTCTTTAGTCCATAGTTGCGAACTGCCATGAACTCTGTAATAGAATTTCTGCTAGCAACTGCGTTACATTGCTAATGCGGCGAGCTGCCAACAACCCCGTTACATTTGTGCTCTCCTCCAGCTCCCAGGAGGGCAAGGAGCTCAAAGACTGACGACTACTTGGCCAATACAGTCGGTGTTTGGGCTGACGACGATCCAGACGAGGTTGTTAACGAGCCAGGCATGTAACGCAGATCATGGCACCTTTGAGCATTAGGCTCTGATGTAACGGAGTTTATGGCAGTTCGCACATAGTCCGTAGTCCCTGGGCGGATAGCCGTGAGTCCTCAAACAAAGGACTACGGACCAAGGACTATAGACTGTGGACCAAGAACTACCTGACTATTTGGTTCCCCCGTTCCCCTGTTGGGAATTCGGCGTTGACCAAAGACTGACCAAATTGGCGCCAGGAGCCAATCTCTTGAAGTGCGATCACCTCCCCATTGTGCCAGTAAAAAGCAGCCCTCATTGCTTAGCTTTTGTCTATGGGCACAAATTATCGTAGCACTTCCATTCGTAGTTGTCAATAGGGGTGAGACGGCTCGGTTGCATCTGGTGTGGCCGGTTTTGGGAATACGTTGCTGGCAGCTTGGCGCGCAAACCTGCCTGGATCTGCCCCCTACCCGGAGGGCAGCACTAAACTGTCCGCTGGGTCAAACCGCTAAGGCATCAAGCCAGGTTCTGTAACCGAGTCTTTGGTCTGATAAGCGGTAGAGGCCACCCATCTCTCAGCGGATGGCCTCTACGCGCGTTCTGAAGATTCCACTGGGGAGTTTGCGCAGCACTCGAGCTATAAGACTAGATGCTGTGGCCGCCCGCCGTCATACCCGCCTAAGCCGGAAGCGGGCACACTGTGTCTGCGATCCCCATCAGAAACCGGATGACGGCAGCGATCCGTTTTCCATAAACTGGGATCTGCTCTATGAATGGCAGGAGTATCAGCACCCAGGGCCGAATCAGGTGGTATTTTTGACACAACTCCTCCAAGCTAGGTATCGCCACCGCCTTTTCTGTTGGTGGTCCAATTGTCTTCTCGATCTTGTCGAGAGCATCAAGCATTTTTTTATCGGTGACCATTGTCCCCTCCTTAATTTTAATAGGGCTGCTCTTGATGACCACACGCCCGAGCGCCGCAACCTGTAAGCACTGGAACTGATCTTGCAGGCATGGCTCGTCACTATACGGGATCTTTCCGCCTAAACTGTCATTTGGTGTGTTAGATAGACAATTGTCCACCTAATCCCCCCTAGTGGCAGCCTATACGGATGTTTTTCCATATAACACCCCCTTTCCGTTATGTTAGACGGCATTTCTGTCCGCCTAAACCAATGAATTCTGCTTCTATCAGCCGGCCAGCCTGCGGGAGGGTGAACGGCTACGCGGCCTAGAACCATAGTCGGCCCTACCACCGGCGCACGAGCAAAGGCAGATAGAAGCGATAGGGTGGGTACTCGCCAAAACTCATGAACATCATCTGGCAATCATGCAGGCGGATGCCCCAGCATTCCGGTGTGGTGGCACGGTAGCCCAGCGGCGCATCCTCGCACAGCACATAATCACCCAATGCTGGGGCGTATATCAAGAAGAAGCCATCGGAACCGGTGGTGCGGCTGGCTATTATGGAACCATCGTAAGCACGGCGGAGGGTCACCACCGCATCGGCCAGGCCGGGGTCGGTGGGATCCCGGACGCCATTGCCGTTAAGATCAACGAAGACGTAGCCGAAGACACCAGGGCATAAAGAGGTAGGCGTAGCTGTGGCTGTGGGCATGGCTGTGCTGGTGGCTGTGGCCGTCGCTGGGCTCGTGCCTGTGGGCGATGACGTTGGTGTTGGCGATGGTGTGTCCGTCCGTGAGGGCGTCGCTGTGACCGCCGCAGCGCCCAGGCGGGGGGCGGCGGCAGGAGCGGGCTCGCCAAAACCGACGCTGTCGGCCAGCGAGATAGCCGCTGGGTGGTAGGCGGTGGCAGCAAACAAAGCACCCACGATCAAGGCCCCCAGACCCAGGGTGGTCGCCAGGCCTACGGGCAGCAACCGGCGATTCAGGCGTTCATCAGGTAAGATCATCTCGTCCAGGATAAGTTGAGGTCATTATGTCCTATTGTCGCCCACGTCATGATCAGGCTTTACCAACCGCCGCCATAGTTCTTGTACAGAACTGGCAGGTAGAGCTTATAGGGAGGTGGTGGGTACAGAACCACGTTGGCCTCGCCGATCTTGGAGCCGGCGATCGCCCGCACAGTGACCGTGGTGGGTATGGTGCCGGCCTTCAGGGTCGGCCTGGCGATGCCACCGATGGTTGGTGCGCTGGCGGGAGCAATCGTCGCCCCAGCCGTGACGAAGAAGTATACAGTGGTGCCGTCGGCCACAGGATTGCCGTAGATTTCGGTTACCGTGACCGTGATGGTGGAGGCAGATCTGCCGTCTGCCGGAATCCGCGCCGGATCGGCGGTGACGACTACCAGTTCCGGCGGATACGGCGTCCTGAACGTCACTTCGGTGGTGCCCACTCGAGAATTAACCGTCGTGGCCGTCACGATAGCTGTATCCGTCCTGGTGCCCGACCTCAGAGTAGCCAGGGCCAGACCACTGATCGTGGTGGCGGTCAGCGGGTCGATCATGCCCAGGCTGGTGGCAAAGGTCACTACCGTGCCGTTCGCCACCGCGTTGTTGCCCACGTCGCGCACAATCGCCGTCACCGTTGATGAGCCGTTGACAATAAGGATATTGGTCGGCAAGGCAGTCACGGTCACGTAACGTGGCGGCCCGATCGTGAAGGTCACCTCCGTCACGCGCAGCACCGCGCCCGCCGCGGCGGAGACCTGCGCTATGCCTATGCTCAGGCCAGACACGAGTGTGGCCGTGACGATGCCGCCGGTGGTAGTCGTATAGTAGGTAGTCGAGCCGCTTTGCTGGAAGGTGCCCAGCCCGGTGGCGAAGTTCACGCCTGTGCCATTGGCCACAAAGTTACCATAGAGGTCGCGCACGGTGGCGGTGATAGCGGAGGTGGCCCCACCGATGTCAATGCTCGTCGGGAAGGCTACCAGCGTCATGGTCGCTGGCGGACCGGGAGCGAACACCACCGACGTGGTACCTGAGACTGCGACGACCGTGGCCGTCACCGCCGCCGTACCCGCCGTGGCGCTGGCGGCCAGGGTGGTCTGAGCCACACCATTGGTGGTCGTGGCCATGAGCGGGTTGATAGCCCCCAGGCTGGTGGCGAAGGTCACCACCGTACCATTGGCCACCGTGTTGTTGCCAACGTCCAGCACAGTAGCGCCAATCACCGAAGTACCGGTTGACACTGTGATGGTCGGCGGTTGCGCCACAACGATGACCCTATGTGGTGGGCCCACGGTGAAAGTCACTTCCACGGAGCCGCTCCCTACGCCGCTGTAGGCATACACCCGCGCCGTGCCGGTGATGAGGCCGGAGGTCAACGTCATGGTGACCACACCGCTCACCGTGCCGGTAGACGACGGTGAAACAGTGCCCAGGCTCGTGGAGAAGTTGACGAGCACCCCATTACTCGCCAGATTGCCGTATTGATCCTGTGCTGTGGCTGTCACCGTGGACGTGTCCCCGCCGATGGGGATGCTCAGCGGCCAGGCGCGCACGGTGACGGTGAAGGGCACGTCCGGCGTGAAAGTCACGATCGTCGTGCCCCACCTGGCTCCGACCGTGGCCGTGACGAAAGCTGGGCCAGCGATGGTCGAGGTCAAAGCCGCGGCGACGCGACCGCCGGTGGTCGTGCCGGTGGGCGGGGCGAGACTGCCCAGGCTGGTGGCAAAGGTCACCACCGTCCCATCGGTCACCGGATTAGCATATTGATCCTGCACCGCGGCGGTGATGACCACCGACGTGCCGACGACCGTGCTGGTCGGGAAAGCAGCCACGGTCACCGTGAGGGGCGCGCCAGCCGTGAACGTGACCGGCAGTGTCCCTACGGCGATACCAGCCGTGGCCGTGACCCTAGCCGTACCGGCGATGTTGCCGGAGGTCAGTGTGGAGGTGGCCACGCCCCCCGTAGTGGGCTGTGTCAGCGGGGCGATGGCGCCCAGGCTGGTGGCGAAGGTCACTACTGTGCCCTCGGCTACGTGGTTGTTGTACCTGTCCACTACCGTGGCCGTCACCGTAGACGTGCTGCCACCCGCCAGAATGCTCGGCGGCACAGCCATCAGGGTCGCCGTGAAAGGCAGGCCCGGCGTGAAGGTCACAACAGCCGTGCCTACCCGGGAATCCGCCGTGGCCGTCACCATTGTCGGGCCGACGATCTGCGCGGTGACAGTAGAGGTCGCCACGCCGGCCGCACTGCTGGTGTTGGTCAGCGGGTCGGTGCTGCCTGGACTAGCGGTGAAAGTCACCACCGTGCCGCCGACAAGGTTGTTGAACTGATCCCGCACCGTGGCCGTCAGGGTGGCGGAGGCGCCTGCCACCATGCTCGAGGGTGAGGCGACGAGCGTGACCGTGAAGGGTGTACCGGCCTTGAAGGTGACCGGCGTCGTGCCGAAGGCCGTGCCGGCGGTGGCGGTCACGGTCGCCATGCCAGCAACAGTGAGGGCATGGAGCGTCGAAGTGGCCACGCCACTGGTCGTGGTGCTGGTCGGGGGTAGAATCACCCCCAGGCTGGTCTGGTAAGATATCACCGTGCCGTTAGCTACCAGGTTGCCGTACTGGTCCGTCACTGTGGCGGTGATGGCCGTGCTCTCACTCACTCGAATGCTAGCAGAAGACGCCATCACCGTCACCGTAAATGGCGGCAGGGGCAGGAACTGCACGATGGCGGTGCCAGCGTGGGCATCGGCCAGGGCGATGATGGTGGCCGTGCCGGCCACATTGCCAGACGTGAGCGTGGCTGTGGCCGCGCCACCACTGGTGAGCCGCGGCTGCGTTTCGCCGATGGAGCCCAGGCTGGTGGTGAAGGTGACCAGCGTGTTGTTGGCGACGTTGTTGCTATACTGATCCACTACCGTGGCCGTGAGTATGGCGGTTACACCGCCCACAGGGATGCTGATGGGGTTGGCCGTGATTGTTACCGTAAAGGGCAAGCCCGGCGTAAAAGTCACAGGGGTCGTCCCCGCAGCCATACCCGCGGTGGCTGTCACTGTAGCCGTGCTGGCGAAGTTGCCCGAGGTGAGCGTGGCCGTCGCCAGGCCGCTACTCGTGGGGCGCGTGAGTGGGGCGATGCTGCCCAGGCTGGTGGCGAAGGTCACCACTGTGCCATCGGTCACGTGGTTATTGTACCTGTCTACTACCGTGGCCGTCACGGTGGTCGTGCTCCCCCCCACCGGAATGCTCGGCGGCACGGCCAGCAGGGCCACGGTGAAGGGCGGGCCCGGGGTGAAGGTCACCGTGGTCGTCCCGGAGATGGCATCCACTGTGGCGGTCACCATGGCCGTGCCCATGATTAGCCCGGAGGTCAAAGCTGCCGTAGCCATGCCGCCGGTGGTGGTCTTGGTAACCGTGCTCGCCAGGAAGAAATCGCCCAGGCTAGTAGCGAAGGTCACCACCGTGCCGTCTGTCACCAAGTTGGCGTACTGATCCCGCACCGTGGCCGTGAGAGTAGCAGTCAGGCCGCCGATGGGAATGCTGGCCGGATAGGCCACCAGGGCGATGCTCGCCGCCGGGCCAGGCGTGAAGGTCACATTGGTGGAACCCCAGCGAGAGCCGGCGGTGGCACCTACTACTGCGATGCCAGAGGTGCTGCCGGAGGTCAGCACAGCGGTAGCCACGCCGTTGGTTGTGGTTCTAGTCAAGGGCGCGATCGCCCCCAGAGTGGTAGTGAAGGTGACCACCGTACCATCGGCCACCACTTCACCACCTACGTCGCGCACGGTCGCCGTTACAACCGCCGAGCCGCTCACGATGGGGATACTCGTCGGCGAGGCGGTCACCGTCACCGTGAAGGGTGCGCCCGGCGTCACCGTGAACGGATTGCTGACACCCACCTTGCCGCTGCCTGTAGTCGTGATGACTGCACTGACCCGGGTCTTGAAGATGGTCACGCTGCCCGACCAGACGCCGTTGCTAAAGTTGCCCGTGATGGTAGGCGCAATGGTCGCCGTGCTATCGGTCAGGACGTTGCTCCCCGTGTAGCTGGTAGCGGTGTTGCTGTAGACATCCTGGGCGGTGATCGTGAGGCCAAAGGCAACCCCCGCCTGCTGCGTGCCGATAGGAGCGAAGACGAAGTGATCCACCGGGCCAGCGGTGAAGTTCACGTTGGTCGTCCCAAAGCGGGAGTCCGCAGTGGCCGTGACGCTGGCCGTGCCCACGACCGTCCCCGAGCCCAGCGTGGTAGTGGCCACACCGCCACTGGTGAGCCGTGGCTGCGCCTCTACGATGGCGCCCAGGCTGGTAGCAAAAGTCACCACCGTCCCATCGGCAACAGGGCAGCCCCAGGGGTCCCCCACTGTGGCTGTGACGGTTGAGGTGGCACCGCCCACGGGGATACCGGGTGGTGCGGCAGTCACGGTGATATACCACGGAGTGCCAGCGAAAAAGACAGTGGTGGTCTGCACCTGAGTGCCCGCCACCACCGTGACGGTAGCCGTGCCCCTGTTGAACCCAGAGCGTAGGGTGGAAGTGACCACGCCACCGCCAGTGGACTGCGGTTGCGCCTCCACAATAGTGCCCAAGTCGGTGGTGAAGGTCACCAGTGTACCATCCGCCACCGCGTTGCTGCAAGTGTCCCACACAGTGGCAGTGATCAGCGCGGTAGAGACATTGTCGGCAAGGATGCTGGTGGGATAGCGGGTCAGCACCAGACTGCCCGGCGGGCCCGGATTGACCGTGAGGTTAGCTGTGTCCAACACGGTCGCTGTTGCTGTGGCGGTAATCACGCCGGGAGTAGTAGTGGACTTGGTGCCTCTCACCGTAGTTGTGACCACGCCGTTCACCGTGGCGGCAGTGGGCGGGCTGAAGGTCATGCCGAGCACGTTGGTAGTGAAGGTCACCAGCGTGCCGTCAGCTACATTGTTGTCACCGTAGGCCAGCACGGTGGCCGTAACGAGTCCAGGGCTACCGCAAGTTACCGTGTAGGTATTCTGGCCCAGGGTGACCGTCAGCGGCGGGCCGGCGGTGAGGGTGACCGTCGTGGTTTTGGTGACCACACTGCCTACGGCCGTAGCCATGACGGTGGCCGGGCCCAGGTTCGCCCCCGCCGTTAGCGTAGCCGTAGCCTTGCCACCAGAGGTAGTGGTGCCAGAGCGGAAGGCATCCACGAAGACGTAGTAACCAGAGGACGTGAAGTGGTGAGTGCCTTTGACCGTCACGGTGATAGTGTGTGCGCCTGGGGAGAGGGTGTTGGAGATCACCGTCTCTACCTGCCAGGTTTGGGCGGGGCTGTACATATCCACGGTCTTGGTGTAGAGGCCGTCAATGGTGACATCGGCTTCACCACCGTCGTCTTGGGTGCTGTGGATCAGGGAAACGGCAGTCCCCGTGAAGCTCCAGCGCAGGTACTCGCCGGTGACATCGGAGTAACGCAGGTCGCCGCCGCTGGCCTGGAGATTCGGGCGAGGGATTAGAAAGTCCCCCGTCTTGGTCACGGTGCTGTCGCTAGACTCCACGTAGGCGTAAGGGAAGCTGCCCATGCCGGTGGTGACGGTGAAGCCTACCATGGTGCCGTTGGGCGAAAAACCGCCGAAGGCATCGCGCACGGTGGCCGTCAGCGTGGTGGTATCCACGCCGTCGGCAATCAGCGTGGTTTTACCAGCGCTCAAATCCGGGATGCTGACCACCGGCTTGCCGAAGATAACAGAGGTGGTGCCCGTGACGGTGCTGCTGTAGACGGTGCCGGTGATAGCCACCGTCCTCGTCACCGGCTCGGTGTCGGCCAGCCGCGTCGAGGTGAGCATACCGGTAGCCACGCCACCAAAGGTCGCCCCGCCGGACTCAAAGCCTTGAAAGGCCACAAATCCTCCTGAGGACCAAGTCATCGTCAAAACATGCGTGCCCAGTATGAGGTTAGTGACAATAGATATCTTTTGATCACAGGCGGCAGTCCCTGATTGGTCAATAGTTTTGATTTGCCAGCCATCAATCCAAACATTAGCCACACCATTGGCCGGATGCTGGCGATAGATAAGCGAGACTGCCGTTCCCGTGAAAGCGTAGGTGGCTACAGCAGATGGATCAATTGTGTAGTAGTAGCCACCGCAGTCTGCTGTAGACGACCAGGAACCAGATTTGGAGATCCTGGCATCGTTGTATGGAGCAAGGTAATACTCAGGCGCGATGCTGCCCAGCGAGGTCTGGAAGCCAACCAAGGTGCCGTCAGTGATGGCGTTGCCGCAGGTGTCCGTGGCCGTGAGGGTCACGGTGGCTGTGGTGTTGCCGGTAGCTACGAGTTGGCCGGGTCTGACAGATAGGGTAGGTATCATAGGCGAGCCTGGATTAACTGTGACGGACAAGGTGTTAGAAATACCCGTGGCCGTGGCCGTGATGACCCCCGTCCCGACCTTGTTGGCGGTGAAGACGGTGACTGCCTGCCCGTTGGCGTCCGTCGTGGTAGTGACGGGGTTGACGGTGCCCAGGGTGCCGGGGCTGACGGCGAAGGTCGCCACTGTCCCGGCGATGGGATAGCCGCCGTTGCTAACAGTAGCCGTGATCGTGTCCGTTATCCCGCAGGAGAGGACGACGGGCGTGATCGTGGCCGTGAAGGTGATGTCTGGCGGCCAGGCGAAGATAACGTTGGTTTCTGTGTAGAACAATGGTCCGCTGCCCAAGGCTGTAGCCCGCACGGTAGAGGTAGAGGTGATATTGCTGGAGCGCAGCCAGGTAACAACGTTGCCATTGGCATCAGTGTTGCCACTGGAACGGAAGGCGTCCACGTAGATAAAGTAACCACCGGAGCTGGGATTATTGGTCGGTGGGCTAGTCTGCTTCACAGTTATGGTGTGCGGCCCGGCGCTCAGCCAGGGGACGATATACTCATCAAAGGTGGCGACCGCGCTGTACATGTCTATGAGCATGGTAGGGCTACTGTCCACCTGGACGGCGGCGATGCCACCAAGAGAATTCTTGGCGTAAAGCAAGGAGATAGTGCTGGCCGTGAAGGTCCAGGAGGCGCTGGCGGTAGGATAGAAGGCACCGTTCGCTTGGACGTATTTGCCGCCGCTGGCCAGAGGATTGATCACCTCAGTCCAGGCGCTGCCCGGCGATTTCGTCACTTCTGCGCCCTCCTCGCCCTCCACAAAGGGCAGGCCAGTCGTGCCCCTGGTCGCCGTGACCCCCACGACGACGTCGGGCAGCGGGTTGCCGCCCACATCCTGCACGGTGGCCGTAATCGTCGCGGTGGAGAGGCCATCAGCGCGAATAACAGCGGGTACCGCCCTCAGGGTAATCGTGTACGGCTCGCTCGTGGTGGTGGCTGTGGAGGAGCCGTCAGCGTAGAGGCTGGTGGGGTTGGCGGTCACGGTCACTGTAGTCGGTGGCTCGGCCGCCAGGAGCGTGGCCGCCTGCGGATCCCGGATAGTCGGGGCAGGAGCGGCTGCCTCGAGGAGAGGCCGCAGTTCCAAACCGGGCCACCAGGGCTTGATGGTCACTCTGGGGCTAGAGGTAGCAAGGGCCTTCTCCGCCACTGGCGGGGACCAGGGGGTGAGCGCCAGGGAGGCCAGGACACAGAGGATCAGGAGTGCGTCCAACCATTTCCCCAGGCTATTGGGTAGCGACGCCTGTGGCCGCGAGAGGCGGTAATGCGTCGCTAGCCGACACAAGGTGTAGGTCAACGAATTATCAGTTGAGTGCACGGGGTTTCTCCTCTCGGACCAGGGTTTCCTGGGCTCTGAAAACCACAATCTATGGAGGTATGAATTGTGTTCCCCTCTCCTGCGACCTGGGGGATAGCGTATCGTTAAAGTTGTCCACCAGGGAAACCGTCTTATGGAACGAATATTCGAGGCGTGCTGGTCGGCAGAGGTGACTGGAGAAGGGATTTGGGGCAATAAAAGCTCCAAGTCTGACTCTGGCGACTGATTGACTCACCTATTGGCTTGCCATTAGCGTCAGTCCCCGTCCGTTTCATAACGATGACATTCCAGTTATACAAACCTGTGCTGGAATGCGGTGGACCAAAGTAGTTGGGCACCGTCCAAGTGGTCTCTTTCACCCATCCACCGTCATACCAAGTTGCTTCCCCATGAGAGAATGTAATCTCTACCACGTAGTATTCGTCAGGACCTAATTCTTTCACTGGTCCCCAGCGCAGAACGTCTCCTCGATCAACGTAAATCCCATTCTTTGGCTCAAGCAAACCAGGTGCAGAAAGCAAAGCAGGGATAGTAGGCACAGGTGTTGACGTTGGCAGCCTGGGCGTATTTGTCGGTGTCGGTGGCTGGGGTGTCGGCACGGGTGTAGACGTAGACGTTGGTATGGGCACAGGTATAACCGCCTGCGCCAGTGTGGATGTCGGGGTTGGGGTAGATGTAAACATGGAGCGGAACAAGGGCGGGGCCAGCAAATAGCTACCACTCAAGAGGAGACCCAGCACCAGCAGCGCCAATATACCCGCCCACAACCGCCGGTCCCCAACCCGCCGTGTTACTGATGACCATAGACTCTTGGCCCACGGCATGACGGAAGGTGTAGGGGCGGCTTCCTGGCGAATCAGCTCGCGCTGCGTTGCTGCCATCCGCTTCTGGATGTCTTTGTAGTTCCCCGCCAAGCCTTGCAGTGTCTGAAAGGTTGCCAGTGCCTCTGGCCAATGTCTGGCTTTCTGGTGCTCTAGCCCCTGGGCATACAACTCCGCCCAGTGCACCTGGTTCCGGGCGTATTCTAACTGCTGCGCGGCGTCACGGTAATTGGGATTGATGGCCAGCACTTGTTGGAAAGCCTCCACCGCTGGCGGCCATTCCTCCCGGCGGGCGTGCGTCGTGGCCCGCTGGTACAACTCCAGCAAACGCCGCCCACGCAGCACTGCTTCCTGGGCCTGGGTCAAGAGCGATTCTACAGTCTCTCGCTCATACTCCGGCGCCTCCGCCTGCAGTTCATTCAACAGGTTGAAGGCGTCGGCCCAACGGTTCCCCCTCATGGCCGCTCGGGCTCGACTCAGCCGATCGGCCAAGGGCGCCTGGTCTTCCCGCGCTACTCTCTCTTTCTCTGCGCGGCGGCGCTGTGCTTCCAGCTCCTCCTGCCGACGCTGCTCGGTCTCCACCGCCTTCTGGCGAGCTCGAAGTTCCTCTAAGCCCAGACGCGCTACCTGAAAGAGGACACCATCCGGTGTACGTAGATACAACACCGGCGTTCCCCACTCCACCGTGTTGGTCACCGCCAAGCTGACGGCCTTGCGCGCTTCGACCACGGCCGCATCCACGGGCAGGCCATCGGCCAGGGCTTCATAGAAGGCGCGGGCAAACTCAATCGCCGCCCGGTCGGTGATTTCGTACTGCATCGCCAGCACAGCGGGGGTACCGCGGCGCACCAGGATAGCGGCGGTACTGGAGAAGATGTCACGTTCACTACCTCGCGCTCCTTCGCACGAATTCAGCAGCACTAGGCGCAAGGAATCGTGGTCGGATAGCAGCCGACCTAACTGCGTGGCGGGCAGGCGATGCGTCTGGCCCTCTTCATCTATCAGAGCGATGAAGCCTTCGTCAACGTTACGGTCAAAGCCGCCGTGACCGATGAAGTGGAAGACGTGCCAGGGTCCACTGCGCATCGCCCGCTGCAAGTCGCGCCAGGTTGGCCTCTCCAGCCAGGTCAAGTCCGCCAGGCCATGCGCCAGCAAGTCTTTGATCGCTCTTTCCACTCGCTCTTTTTCGCGTTCTACATCCAGGGTGGGCAGGTCGCGGGGGCTGGCAATTATCCCCAGGATGCGCAGCGGTGGTGTAACGGGCAACGGTTGGATGGCCTGGGGCAACTCCAGGTAGCGGACCACTGGCGTGTGGCGAGAGAGGCAGATATACTCGGCCTGGCGCGGGTCATAGAGAAACTCCCAGGGCAGGGCGACCAGTTCCGGCGACTGGATGCGCAGTTTCAACCGTAAGCCCGTGCCTTCCCGCCAGGCTCTCGCCTGGCTCACATCGTAACGGCTGCGCACTTCGCCCGTGAAGAGCGCATTGAACAAATCCCGGCCAAAACCCTGCACGGCCTGTTCTTCCGGCGAAAGGACCTGGCGGCGCTTCCCGCCAGAGCGCAGAAGAGCGATTTGCAGGTCCTTCAGGCGATTTTCCAGCGCCAGTTCGTCGAAGGGGAAACGCATGGTTTCCCGCGCTTCGCCCGCCGGCGAGCGGACGACAGACACGGGGTACTGGCGTGCGCGGCCGAGGCCAATCTCCAGTTCGAAGTCGAGATAGCTCAACCACCCGGCGACAGGCGAGTTGCTGTCATTCTGCATCTTTTCATCTCGCTACGCTTGTATACTCATGAATCACCTGCAGGTCACGCTTGATTCGCTGCAGAGATCAGGGCTGATAGCGGCCTCCGTCAACAAATCCACTTGCCTAGTGTTTGGAGTTCTCACGTTCCAGCCTCATCGGGGCAAATGCCTATCGTGCCTGCGGCACACAGAGCTTGCTTACGGGGCGCGATCGCCAAAGTGAAAAACCTGGATGGAGCAAGAGAGCATTGTCACCGCCCAGTTGTCTAGGGTGCTGGATACCGGGTAGCCAGGCGGATTGGTTTCGGTGAGCAGGTAGATGTCCGGCTCCAGACTAGAGAATTGGAAGGTGCCATCTGCGCCTGTAGTTTGGCAGTCAACCCGGCGACCATCTTCGTGCTGCAGGCAGACCACAGCTTCAGCTAGCATAGGCTCATCATACTCACGCTGACCATTACCATTCCGATCATTCCAGACGTAGCCCTTGATGATGTGCGGACACTCGGTAGGCGTTGGTGTGGAGGTAGGCGTTGATGTGGAGGTAGGCGTCGGTGTGAAGGGGAGGTGGTCGCCGAAGTTCACCCTGATGATGTGGCACCCGGTTAGCTTAATCCCCCAGGCATCCGGAGTGGTGGACTCATCGTAGCCGACGGGGTTACGTTCCACCAGTGAGTAGTCGCCCAGCGCCAGGCGGTAGAAGTAGTACGCGCCATCCGGGCCTGTGACATAAGTGGCCAAGATAGTAGCCGAGGAGAGGTCTCTTAAGGTTAACTCGGCTTCTGCCAGCCCAGGCTCGCCAGGCTCGCGTAGGCCATTGCCGTTGAGGTCATTGAAGACCACGCCTTGAACCCCAGGGCAAAGTGGCGTAGGGGTGATGGTGTAAGTAGGCGTGCTTGTGGGCAGAGGCGTGGACGTGGGTGTGAATGTGGCTGCGAACGTGGGCGTAGGCGTAGCTGTCACAGTGGGCGTCACGGAGGGGGTAGGGGTTGATGTGGGTGTCCTGGTGGCGGTCGGTGTAGGCGTTGCCGTCCAGGGCGGCGTGGGCGTAACGGTGGGTGTATAAGTCGGATTGGGGCACGTGCTGGTGATGGTGATGATGGTGTTACCTTGGCAGCCACCGGCGGCGGTGGCGCGGGCGCGAATCCTGACCACCGTGCCGTAGGGCTGGTCGAGCCAGGCCGCTTTCAGGTAGACAGCAGCGCGAGCCTCGGTGCAAAGGCCGGCGGGCAGATTGTAGATGGGGTCCGGCGAAAAAAGAACGTCGGCGACGAAGTTAACACCCTGTTCTGCCTGCCACCGCCATTTGATGTCAGCGGCATCACTATCGCTGAAATTGCACAATTGGCCGGTGATATAAATATCTCTTTCACACGACCTGGCTGACCAATCTCCCTGGAAGAGCAGGCAGGACGGCGTGGCGGTGGGAGTCGGTGTGGGCGTGGCCGTGGCCGTGGGCAACTTTCCCTCGCGGTCGCCGAAGTAGGCATTCACTCTGCTACCTGCTATCACCGTCCGGGTCAATACGTCTGGCGTGGTCGAAATGGCGTGACATACCGGGTTCTGCTCGGTAACTGTGTAGACGCCTGGCTCCAGCAAGAAGCAGTGCGGCTCGGTGCCATCTGTAGTGCGGTTTACCACCAGAGCACCGCTGAGGTTGGTCACAGTGATCAAGGCCCCAGCCATAGGCTGCTCTGGCTCGTTGTATAGCCCATTGCTGTTCAGATCATCGAAAACCAGGACGCACAGCCCCTCGGTGAGCGTGGGGGTGGGTGTGAAGGTAGGGCCGCCTGGCGTAATGGTGGGCGTCGTGGAGGGAGTGGGAGTCGCTGTAAGCATGCTAGTTGCAGAAGGAGTGGGGGTCGCTGTAGGTGTACTGGTCGCAGAGGGGGTAGAGGTCGCTGTACAGAGCGGCGTGGGCGTAATGGTAGGTGTATAGGTCGGATTGGGGCACGTGCTGGTGATGGTGATGATGGTGTTACCCTGGCAGCCACCGGCGGCGGTGGCGCGGGCGCGAATCCTGACCACCGTGCCGTAGGGCTGGTCGAGCCAGGCCGCTTTCAGGTAGACAGCAGCGCGAACCTCAGTGCAAAGGCCGGCGGGCAGATTGTAGATGGGGTCCGGCGAAAAAAGAACGTCGGCGACGAAGTTACCACCCTGTTCTGCCTGCCATCGCCATTTGATGTTGGCGGCATCACTATCGCTAAAATTGCACAGTCGGCCGGTGATATAAATATCTCTTTCACACGACCTGGCTGACCAATCCCCCTGGAAGGCCAAGCCGGGCGGCGTGGCGGTGGGCGTCGCTGTGTTGGTGGATGTGGCCGTCGGCGTGCTCGTGCGGGTGGGCGGTGGCGTGCCTGTGGGCGATGGCGTTGGTGTTGGCGATGGTGCGTCTGTCCGTGAGGGCGTCGGTGTGCTGCTCGGCGTCGGTGAGACCCATGGGCTAGGTGTCACCGTGGGCGTGGCTGTGGGTGGTGGGCTCCAGTCACCGTAGCTGACGTAGACATACCCCCCCGCGGTCACAGTGACGGTCACCTCATCCGGCGTAGTGGAGATGAGGCAGCAGGGCGGGTTCTTCTCCGTTACGGTGTAGACGTCTGTGAGCGCATCGAAGGTGTCACAGCGATAATCGGGCACCTCCTCACCGGTAGTGGTGTAGGTGCTCACTACCACTCCGCTGGCGTTGGTTACGGTGATTAAGGCCTCAGGCAGACCATAATCTATCCCGTCGAGCCAGCCATTTTGGTTGGCGTCGAAGAACACCCGGACGCAGATATTCCCTTTGACGGGCGTCGCCGTGGCCGCCGCCGAGCCCAGGCGGGGCGGCGTGGCTGTGGGCGTCGTTGTGAGTTCAACGCTGAGATCGTTGGGTCGGCTGGCCATAGCGGCATTCCTGGTTGGATGACTGCTACCTGAGCTCAGAGGGACGGTTGGCAAGGGCGCAGCCTCGAATGGCAGGGGCAAAGGGTCACTGGAGGTTGCCGCCCAGACGCCGCGACCTGGCATAGACTGCGATGTAGCGGGGCAAGTCCAACGCCCGCCAAGCAGCAGGATGCACACAACGAGGAACATCTGGCAGGCTCGCGCCCACTTGACAATTCGCCTGGGTGGTGATGGGTTGTCGCACCCCACCCATTTCGGATCCAGAGAGTGCGACAACCCGTCAGGCGTGCGAGAACCTATCATCGCTGCCCGTTGGCTGAACCGTGTCCATTCTTGAGGCCTGCAGCGCTTAGGACTTAGCATCGCTGTTCTCTCTGCAGGTGAACTCTGGCAGGTCTTTTTCGCACCCAGCAGACATGAACGTGGCTCTTGCCACGGCAGTCTTGACTACCCCGGCCCACTCCGTGCGCAACTGGTCAGCCCTCAGAAATAAATGCGCTTCTTCTAGCAATACCTTCGCCAAAAAACTAGACAGTGAAGGGGCTTTTGTGGTAGAGTAGTGGCGACCAAATACCAACTCAGGAGACACAAAAGCCCATGGATACTATACCACTTTTACAATGCCTGGCCCCT
>Ga0233423_10000290_pt1 | contig 27903 bp, 25 predicted proteins | sample Watercolumn_Mata_FD_180713 | JGI IMG/M metagenome (GOLD analysis project Ga0233423, IMG submission 180713) | Freshwater microbial communities from Lake Matano, South Sulawesi, Indonesia - Watercolumn_Matano_2014_112_MG | ecosystem: Environmental > Aquatic > Freshwater > Lake | place: Indonesia... | reverse complement strand
ATTCTCATGGCAATAGCCCCTATCCGGCGGGCAACTTCATCCAGTAAAGCCCTCTCTTCTTTCAGGAAGGGCCCCTCATCGGCGGGGGGCCTTTCATCAAGGTAAAAAATCGCAATCTCACCGATTGGCTCGTTATGCTTGAGGATCTGTGACGACTGCCGCCATCGCGTCACTTTGAATATCTTACTCTTGTACGTTTGATCCTCAAAGGTAATCCGTGTACAGGTGATCTCCGGGTATTGCCAGGACAGGGGGAGGAAGTCTACGAGACATCGGAGGAAATGTTCCATGGAGTCATAATAACGCTCTCCGAGTCGGGCAATTCCATAAAGGCAGTTCAATTCCTTGATGCGTTCACGAAGGGCAATCTCCATTTTTTCCGGATCTATTTCATTATTGTGCGGAATTCGCCAGAGGAGTGAAAGCCACTCCTTGGGGTCGAATCCCTCCGGTAGGTAACTTTTTGGTGTAATCGTTTTTGGATCGGGCATAGAGAGGGCTCATCTCTTAGGGAATTAAAAATAGTATTATATAGGTAATAAGCTGGCATATTATTACCTATATAATATGTGTAATATAATTGCAATATATTGATATTTACAGTTTTTATCTTAACAATTAAAAGAAAATAAATCAACGAAAATTTTCGTGAAGGAGGCCAAAATGTCAACTACTTCGCTTAATGTTGTCTTAAAGGGGCGGCGAAGTCAGCCACACCAGCTTATCGAGGTATTACAGGATATACAGGATCTATATGGATACATTCCTGCGGATGCCATGAAAACTGTGGCACAGGAACTGGGAGTGCCTCTCATAGAGGTATACCGTGTTGCCTGTTTTTATAAGGCATTTTCCCTGAAACCACGTGGGGAACATGTGATCACAGTATGTACGGGTACCGCATGTCACGTCAGGGGGAGTACTCTCCTGCTTGACCAGATTCAGGGTCAGCTCCGAATACAACCCGGACATACCACAGATGATGGTCTATTCACACTCGAATGCGTAAACTGCGTAGGTGCTTGTGCCCTGGGACCGATCATTGCCCATAATGGGATGTATGAACACCACATGACTCCTGGTAAGCTCCGTAAAATAATAGGAGACGTCTACGTTACAAAAAAGGAGGAATCCCGCCATGGTTAAAATCAAGAATCCTCGCGACCTGGAAACTCTGCGTGTGAAAATCCAGAGAGAAAGGAAGAAAATTCACTCCACGATCATCATGTGTGGTGGAACTGGTTGCCAGGCATCGCAGTCTCTCGCGGTAATCGATGCAGTCAAGAATCAAATTGACCGGCAGGGTCTTCAAAAGAACGTGCATGTTCGTGCTACGGGATGCCATGGTTTTTGTGAACAGGGACCCATAATGGTTATTGAGCCGGAAAACCTCTTTTATTGTCACGTTTCTGCTAAGGACGCACAGGAAATTGTTTCAAAAACCTTATTAAAAGGGGAGATCATCGAACGTTTCCTTTATGTTGATCCTGTGACCGGCAAGAAAATCCGGACAGAAGCAGAGATTCCTTTCTATAAAAATCAGGATCGGCAACTCTTAGCGTATAGTAAGTTGGTTGATCCAAAATCCATTGATGACTACATAGCTACCGGGGGTTATGAGGCACTGGCAAAAACCCTGATGGGAATCGCGCCTGAGGATGTTATTGAGGAGGTGAGAGCATCGGGTTTACGCGGACGCGGGGGAGGAGGTTTCCCTACGGGCAGAAAGTGGTTCGAATGCTGGGAGGCGCCGGGTGATGAGAAATATGTGATCTGTAACGCCGATGAGGGGGATCCAGGAGCCTACATGGATCGTTGCCTCCTTGAGGCAAATCCTCATCTCGTCATCGAGGGGATGATGATTGGGGCCTGGGCTGTCGGTGCCCGACAGGGCTACATTTACGTGAGACACGAATACCCCCTTGCAGTGCGGCATGCCCGGTACGCAATCCATCAAATGCGGGAATATGGGCTTTTAGGTGATAACATTTTAGGTTCTTCTTTTTCCTTCGATATAGAGGTTGCAAGGGGAGGAGGCGCATTCGTCTGTGGAGAATCGACAGCACTCATGGCTTCAATAGAGGGAAAGGTCGGTGAGCCAAGGCCGAAGGATATTCACACCGTGAAGGAAGGTCTCTGGGATAAACCCACGGTGCTTAACAATGTGGAAACATGGGCCAATGTCCCTTCCATCATGCTCAAGGGTTCAAAATGGTTTGCGTCTAAGGGTACAAAAGGAAGTAAAGGAACGAAGATTTTTGCCCTTACCGGTCAGGTCAAGAATACGGGCCTTGTTGAGGTGGCAATGGGAACAACGTTGAACGAGATTGTATTCACGATCGGCGGCGGCTCGAAAACGGGAAAGGCCGTCAAAGCCGTGCAAACAGGGGGACCGTCAGGGGGCTGCCTGCCCGTGGGGAAATTCGATCTTCCCGTTGACTTCGACGCATTGACCAAAGCGGGCTCCATGATGGGTTCCGGCGGTATGGTTGTTATGGATGAGGGAACGTGTATGGTCGATGTGGCAAAATATTTTCTGACTTTTCTTCAGGACGAATCCTGCGGCAAGTGCGTGCCCTGCCGCCTCGGGGTTGACAGGATGTTAGAGATCGTCACTGATATTACCGAGGGTAATGGTCGTCCGGAACATATTGGCCTTCTGGAGGAGCTTGCAGAAACGGTGCGTGAGGGTTCCCTGTGTGCGCTGGGAAAAACGGCCCCCAATCCTGTCCTTTCAACTTTGCATTATTTTTTCGATGAGTATGTCGCCCACGTTGAGAAAAAACGCTGCCCTGCCGGAGTCTGCAAGTCCCTTATCAGTTACACTATTGATCCGGAAAAATGTGAAGGCTGCGGAATTTGCATACGGGCGTGTCCGCATAATGCAGTAAAGGGTGAAAAGGAGAAAACTCACATCATAAATCTTCTGGAATGCCGTAAATGCGGGATCTGCATAGCGGAATGTAAATTTGATGCAATCATGGTTGGTTAGAGAGGTGAGAATATGCTTCAGTATGTGACATTAACAATCGATGGTTCCCGGATACGTGCGGCAAAAGGAACAAGTGTTCTCGACGCAGCAATCGAATATGGCATTTGTATCCCTCATTTGTGTCATGTCCCGAGTTTGAGTGATATCGGTGCGTGTCGCCTCTGTATTGTTGAGCATGTCAGGAATGGCTCATCGAATGTGACGACTTCCTGCACACTGAGGGTTCAGGAAGGAATGGTAATCCGGACGAACACAGAAAAAATAGTCAAGTTGAGACGCAACATCGCGGAACTGTTAGTTGCTGAGGCACCGAACTCACGGGCAGTTCAGGATATTGCGGTACGCTGCGGGGTAAAGGAAGTCCGTTATCCCTTCAGAAATAACAACTGTATCCAGTGTGGACGGTGCGTGAGATACTGTAATCAATACTGGAGGGCTAATGTGCTTGGCTTCGTCGGGCGAGGGAAGGATCGACATGTAGACTATCCTATAGGAACACGCCCGGATTTCTGCAAAAATTGCGGTGCCTGTACCCTCTATTGTCCGATGTCCGTAACACCCTGTGAAGGGCCGATGAAACGAGGGGAAGAGCATTTGTGCGGTAAATGCGAATCGCAGCTTTCTATGTCAGCAAGTCTCCCCGGTGCATGCGTGCGGTGTGACTTGGGGAAAGGATTTCAATGTGCGCGCCATGCCTGACGTGTCATAAATCTTCATGAGGCAGGAGGAAAGTCCATCTTAAACAATTTTCTGGATGATCGTGATCGAAAAAACCGATGAGAATGGTGAGTAAAGGGGAGGAGGCATAAGCCCCCTCCCCTTCTGCGGCCACGTTACGTCTTAAATGATTCCCATCCCCTCAAGCTCCTTCAGTTTTACCGGGCCAAACCCCATGTATTTAAGATAGATATAACCGTTGTCATACCCCACGGGACGGCAAACCCACTTCGTCCGAGGGGGTGTTTCCGTCGCTTTCCACTGCGCCTGCGCGCATACGACGGAGCCGTAGACGGGGTCCTGCACGGGCGTGAAAATTCCCCGGTCGCGCCAGTTTTCATCCTGCATCGTCTTCCATGGGGAGGCGATTTCGGCCACCACGGGCGTGATCGGTGCCAGACGCCCGGTCTTTGCGTATTCGATGGACTTCTGCGTCAATTCCTGGCTGGTAAACTGAGCAGTGAGCGGGTTAATCATGGCCTGATATTTCACCTGCCAATCCTTTTTCATGAACGGCGCAAGGGTCGTCCATGTATCCGCTTCCCATTCATCCCACTTGCCGAGGATGTCCACAAAGGCCTTCCACATCTCAAGTCGCAGACCTCCGAGAAATACGCCCCCGTCCTTCGTAGGATAGAAACCATAAAGCCACAGGGCTGTATCGAGATTACCGAAGCGCTCATTTAACACGCCCTGGTCTGCATACCAGTGGAGGGCGTAGTCGTGCAATCTTTCGTAGGCCTCGGGCGTTGATACATCTATCGCCTGACCCTGTCCTGTCATCTCCCGGAAATAAACTGCACTTAGGATGCCCAGGGCCGCGAATGTACCCGCGGTTGCCCACGCGATCCATGGACCTGCCTTTGTGGGAACGGCGTAAGGCATTTCATCCACCGGTTTTCCCTCGGGCAGAACTTCACCTGTCCCGTACTGGATACCGGACCGGGCCTGGCTGATGTTATCATAATCATACTGCTTTCTTGAACTCTCTGGTCCGAACTGGCCAAAGGCCGTGATAGAGGTGAAGATGAGCCTTGGGTTGAGTTTTTTCAGTTCGTCATAACCAATTTTCCAGGCTTCCATCGTTCCTGCGGGATAGGTCTCGATCAGCACGTCGGCGCAACCCACCAGGGATTTGAGTATATTTCGCCCCTGCGGTTTTTCCAGATTAAGGGTGATATGGTACTTGTTTCTTCCCTCCTGGAGATAGGCCAAACCTGTTCCCTGGTGCATGATGCCGCTGGGGGAGTAGGACCTCACGATGTCGCCTCCCGGGGGCTCAATGCGGATGGTTTCGGCGCCAAGCTCCGCAAGAAGGGATGAACAATAGCAACCGGCCATGCTTCGGCTACTCACATCCAGGACGACAATATCATCAAGGGCTTCTGGTTTTTCGAAGTTCTTTGCCGGGTCATCCAGTGACCTGATGTGGTCAGCCCAGTCCGCCCATTTCGCTCTCTTGTAGTTTGTCATAGTGCATCACCTCCTTAAAATCGCGCCGGACTTTCCGTCCCAGTCTTTGGGAGGACGCCGTCCCTGTTGATCTTTCCATTTACCCAGGACACCGTGGGCATAGAGTTCTTCGATCTGCACCTGACTTCTCCCCAGAATCGTGGTCATGATGAAATCGTTGTCGAAACCAACCGGTCTCACCGTCCAGCGATTCTTGGGAGGACTGGCAGACATCATCACAGGGAATTCATGGTCGGGATAAGTGCCGTAGAGCGGATCATCGATCATTTTGACAAAACCTCGCGCTATCCTGTGCTTATCCTTGTTCATATCCTTTGAGTTATGAAGCCTCGTGGCTGCAAATCCATGTTTCACTCCAAGCTGCTCAATTTTATCTGCTGTTTTCGACCTTGCCCAGCCGGCGATAATCTTCAGAATGGCGAGGGCATTCTCCGTCTGGAGACGCGTTGTATGATCTTTGAATCTTTTGTCTTTTGCCAACGCCGGTTTGCCCATGGCGACGCAGAGTCCCTTGAATTCATCAGGAGCCGGTGCGGCAATGGCTACGAAGAGATCGTCCTTGCAAAGGAAGGTGTCGGCCGGACAGATGCACTGGTCGCGATTGCCGGAAGGTTCTGCTCCCTTACCCGTCAGCTGCTGATAGGGCCAAACCCATCCCATGGTGCGCATAATATTCTCGCTCTGGGACATCTCGATGTACTGGCCCTTTCCTGTCTTCCTCCGGTGGTGGAGAGCCGCCAGAACGGCGACCTCGCACATGAGAGCTCCGTACACATCGCAAATCCAGATGCTCTGCTTCAGGGGTGGTCGATTCGGAAAACTGGAAATCCAGGCATAGCCTGAAAGGGCCTGGGCGGCGCCGTCGTTGGAGGGACGATCCTCTTCCGCATACCGTCCCCATTGTCCGAAACCGTTCTTTTCAACATAAATGATACCAGGATTAACCTTTTTGATCTCTTCATAATCAATATTCCATCTCCTCGTGACTCCGGGTCTGAGGTTAAATTCGACAATATCTGCCCTGGCGCAGAGTTCTTTGAAGATCTGTTGACCCATATCAATGTGAAGGTCCAGAGCCATGTAAAGCTTGGACGGGTTGATGTGCATGAACATCGGCCCCTGCTCTCGATAGAACCATCCAAAAGGATTCAGAGAGCGGGTCACGTCTCCAACGGGAGGCAGCTCTATTTTAATGACTTCCGCCCCCATAGTGGCCAGAAACGACGGACCGGCCGGGCCGAAGAGAAGCGTACATACCTCCAGGACACGAAGACCTTTCAAAGGGGCCGGCTTTGAAAACTTGTTTTTCACATAATCCTTAAACACCGTCATTGAGTTCCCTCCTTCTTCATCAGCCAGTTCTTGAGTGTCAAGAGATAAGTTTATCTTCAACCGAGTATCTTAAGTCTCACCCTTATTTTACTGACAAACCATCACCCCCTTTGCGTATCTTTTGACTACCACCGTCACTCCCCGAAATCAAGCGCAAAGGATCAACCGTATTGACTGGATCGGTCAGGGAATATATGCAGCCGCTCGATCCCGTGAGGAAGATTTTAAAATGACCTTCACAGAGAAGGTCGGCCTCCATGTCGGGTAATTTTTCCTCGGAAATATACCTCATTTTATCGATGTGATTGATAGTGCGCTTTGCAATACATTTCGTCATGTGTTTTACAATATCTTGGAAAGAAAAGATGATGCATTATACGCTGCATTTTTTTCGGTGATATGAGGTGCTGACTGTGATAAGGAAGGTGTCTGTTCACGAACATGCAACGTCTGCGGGCAATAAATGCTTATGGAAAAAAAGAAATTGGCTGTTGTCTTCCCCGGTCAGGGTGCTCAGCGCCCGGGAATGGGGAAGGACTTCTATAGTACCCTTACGGTGTGCAGGGAGACGTATGAGGAGGCATCCAGGGCCGCAGGTTGGGATATTGCCTCCATATGTTTCGGGGATGATGAACGCCTCAATCTGACGGAGTATACCCAACCCTGCGTTCTGACCACTGAAATTGCCATGTTACGTGGTTTGCGGACTCGTTTCGGGTTTTCGCCAGTTTTCTTTGGTGGTCACAGCCTCGGTGAATTTACCGCTCTGGTTGCTGCTGGGTCAATTTCGTTAGCCGATGCGGTGAGGATTGTACAGGTTCGTGGACGGCTCATGCAGGAGGCTGTACCGGTGGGTGTCGGCGCGATGGCGGCGGTTATTTCCGACAATGTGGATGTAGAGCTGATTCGCCGGGCATTGACGGATGTCCCTGTAAATGTTGCGAACATCAATTCGGTCAATCAGGTGGTGATAAGCGGTGAGGCCGGGGCAATGCCGGAAGCGGAATCCCGGTTGAGAGATGTCCTGGCGAGGGGAAAAGAGTTTCGATATGTGCCGCTTAATGTGAGTGCACCGTTTCATAGCAGGTTTATGGATACGATTGTCGACAAATTTGAAGATACGCTACGGGCGGCGGAGAAGGGAATACATGCGGAAAAATCGGTGGTGGTGACTTCGAATTATACCGGTAGATTTCATACGGGTGATCATGACGATTTGATTCGTAACCTGGTGTTTCAACTGAACCATCCGGTGCAGTGGGTGGAAAATATGAAGCAACTTTCCGCGCGAGCCGATGCGGTCTATGAGGTTGGACCGGGACGACCGTTGAGGGATTTTTTCAAGACGATCGGTGTGACATGTTCGTCCGTAACGACTCTTTCGACGGCCGAGCGGGGCTTTGCGAAAACCGGCGGGTGACGGTGAGAAAGATACGTATTAGTGCCATTGTAGTGTTGCTTCTTGCAGCAGTCGTGTCTTCCATTGTGCATGAAATACTCCCTTTGCCGGTTGCCTGGATTCGAACTGGAGTTACGACAGCCGCGGAAAACGGTGTGAACCTTGAAGCCGTAGATACGACTGGAACTGCTCTTTACACCTTTCGGATAGTCAATGTGTATCCTCACGACCCCGAGGCTTTTACTCAGGGACTTGTATTCCATAGGGGGTATCTCTACGAAGGAACAGGTCTTTACGGAGCCTCGACATTGCGTAAGATCGAGTTGAAGACCGGAAAGATAAAGAAAATGAATCGTCTGCCGGAAGAATTCTTCGGGGAGGGGATCACCATCTGTCGGAACAGGCTCATTCAACTGACATGGCTATCGTGTACCGGCTTTGTATATGACCCTCAATCGTTTCGTCTTCTGGGTACATTTACCTACTCAACCGAAGGCTGGGGTATTACCTGCGACGGCAACCATATCATCATGAGCGACGGTACTTCTATTCTCCGCTTTCTCAATCCTCAGAACTTCACACTAGTGAGGCAGATAGATGTCCGGGATCGTGGTAAGCAGATTACTCATATCAACGAGCTCGAGTACGTCAGGGGAGAGATCTATGCCAATGTCTGGGATACAGGATATGTGGTAAGGATCTCGCCGAAGACGGGAGAGGTATCAGGATGGATTGATCTCAGGGGATTGTACCGGTACTTGGGGAGGGAGCCGAACTTTGATATTTTAAACGGTATCGCCTATGACGTCAGGGGCGACCGCCTGTTCGTGACGGGAAAATACTGGCCAAAGCTCTTCGAGATCAAATTGCAGAGAGTCAATCAATAAGCGCCTGATCTTTCATTACTGACGTGATTAAGGGTCGTGCCCACGGCGAGAAACAGTATTTCTGGGGCGGTAGCGAGTGAGGAAATCCCCTTTATAGGAGGGGAAGCTTCCAACCCAACGCAAGGTCATCTCTCGTCTGGTTTTCCTTCATATGCTCCTCGATCTGTCTTCGTGTACTTTCAAAGCTGTCGTTGTCCAGGTCTTCCGGAACCGCAATAGGATTATCCCACCTGATGACCACTGTGCTGAATGGTTTCGGGATCAGGGTACGATCCCAGCTATTCAGCATCCAGGCCCGGTCGACGGAGATGTATACCGGGACAACCGGTACGCCGGATAATTGTGCCATTGCTATCAGGCCAGCCTTCACGATACCTATCGGTCCCCTCGGACCATCAAGGGCATGAACTGCACATTGGTGGGTTTCCAGATCTGCGATCATTGCCGCAAGGGCTTCTTTGCCACCCCGGGAGCTCGATCCCCTCACGGGGCGAAAGTTAAGGCGGATGGCAATTTCAGCAATAATGTCTCCGTCACGGCTCTGGCTGATCATTGCGGACGGTTCAAATTCGCTAAATTTCCTTGCATAGCTCAAAACCAACGGAATGCGTTGATGCCAGATGGCGACAATAAGCTTTTGACCGTTTCTCAAGAGGTTCAAGACCATTTCCTCGTTCACTGTCCTGATCTTAATGAAGGAGAAGTATGCACTGATGAGGTGATGGGTGCAGGGAATGAGACCGTAATTTAACGCGAAACGTGAAAGATGTTTGATCATGTTGTTTTTTTAATATAGAGGACTCTCTTTGTCCCGGATATTGATTTCTTTTTTCGTGTTTGTCAATCACCCTTTACATAGATGGGGTTCGAGAATATCCAGGGGAGGTATTTGCTGAAAACCTCCAGATAAACTTCAGCACGGTAAATTCCCCGTTGAGTGATGGGACATGTCAGGTTACGGGTAATCTCCTCCCGAAAGAGGGTTCCGTCTTTGATTATGCGTATCTTCGCTGCGACGGGGAGTCTTGTGACGAGGGAGGCTCTACCATTGAGTGTGAATTCGTCGCCCATGGTTGCGTTCCGGTTGGTGTCCGTCACCGTAAAGGAAAAGCCCCTGGCCTCACGGTAGTATTCCGCTGCAATGTATACCCTTCCCCGCTTGAGTGCAGAGAAAAGAGTTTCCACATCTCTTTTGGTATTTTTAATAAGGGGGATTTCCGTTAATACGTGTGTTCTGATTAACTTAAACGCTTTTGAAAAAGGGAAAACGGAAAAGGGAAAACCGCAAAATCTCCGTGTAGATCCGTGATTGTCCAGTTCACCGATACCGACAACCTTCGATACCTGGTTCAGTTGATCCCACCGCTGAAGGGTTTCCCTTTTAGGCCCCCTGAGGCAAAAGGCAGGGAAGAGAATACTGAAAGGGGCTTTGAGATATCCGTTGATCGAACCCTGCCAATCTGACATGAAATCCCATATTCCGATACCCGTGTAGCCGGATACCGTCCAGTCTAACCAGGGATAATGTTTCACGTGAAACAATTGTAACCCCTGGTGGTCAGGGTGGGCGATAAAACCGATACCTCCCTGTTGACGGACCTGATCTATGTATGTCTGGGTGTCGATATCAGGTTCGGCCTCGGGAATGCTCACCGGTGTGTCAATATCGAAGGCTATATAGTGATTGAACCGGGGAGAAATTTCCTGCCCAACGATGAGCAGCGTATCGTCATGCCAGCCCTCAAGACCGTCTTCCTTTGCCTGCATGTTGCCATGATCGGTAAGTATTATGAAATCGATGCGATTTTTATTGGCTGCAATAAGAATGTCTGCAACAGGAGTTCGGGCGTCGAATGAATACGCTGAATGAATGTGAATGACACCAGTGTAATCGTACAGATAAGACATTGGATCTTTTCTTAAAGGCAGGTATTCTCTTCCCTATTTATCGCGAGAAATATAATCATGCTACTCTGACAGAGGTATCCTTAAAATACACTTTTACCGGTTTCGTTCACAATGCTTTCGATTTTTTCCTGGAGTTCTCCGGGAAGCCCTTCCATTTTAACGTTCAGGAATCCTCTCACAATCAATGCCGTTGCCTCTTCTTCGCTTAAACCCCGCGACATGAGGTATTCAATTTCCTCCTGTGAGATTCTCCCGACAGCGGCTTCATGTGACATTTCCACTCCCGCAACCCATCCATCGAGTTCCGGTATGGCTCGAATGTGGCCTTCATCCGAAAGTATCAGACCACTGCATTCAAGGTGGGCTTTGACATGGGCTACCTGTCCTATGAGCAGCCCTCTCGCAATGATGGATCCTCCTGTTGTGATGGCTCTCGATATGACTTCGGCTCTGGCCCCGGGTGCTTCTAACGAGACGCGTCCGCCTATGTCCAGGTCAGACCCCCGGGTGGCAATTACGATTGTATTGAGTCGTGTTACTGCATTTTTCCCCATTAATCTGACAGAAGGGTACATCTGCACGGATCGCACAGGTTTCATGCATACGTAATTTGACATGAATGTCGCTCCCTCTTCCACCCATACGGATGTTCTCGGTCTGACGATGATCTCTTTGCCCCAGTTGTGCAGCATGGTGGATGTAACAGTTGCCCCCTTTTTTATGTAAAATTCTGAAACTCCGACGTGCAATCCTTTTTTGAGATGGGGGGCAGTCGTGCATCCCGTAATGATGTGCAGTTCCGACCCTTCCTCTGCAATCACCATATTGTGCACATTCTGTGCGATGCCCTCACCACTGATGTATAAACAAGCCTGGATGGGATACAATGCCTTCGTACCCGGGTTAATCCGTATGAAATAACCGTCATGAGAAGTGAGAGCAGTCTGTGCAGTGTATTTGTCTGTACCGACATCGACAGCTTTCCACAGGTAGTCATGGAGAAGATTATTGTACTTCTCCCGGGCAACGCTCATGGGAAGCAATTCTACGCCTTCCTGACCTATGGAACAATGAACGGGGGAATAATCCTTCAGTACAAAGCTGCCCGCCCTCTCCTCTCTTGAGGGAAGGATACCTACCTCTGCGATATGTTCCTTCTCGCCTTCTGAAAAACGGGAAAGATGAGGATCATATTCGTGGGAAACGGCATCGCACTGATAATCTCCGAGATCTACATCAGGACCGTAGGGAGCTTTCTTTTGCAGGGCTGCTTCGGCTTTTTCTATTATCGTTGACATCTCACGCACTCCTCGTACCCGTGGTTCTGTATCGTTTCAAACATCTCCCGTGGGTTACCTTCGCAGATGATTCTTCCATTAAGCATAAGATGGCCTCTATCCGCCTCGAGGTAGTTCAAGATGAGACCCGTATGGGTGATTACAAGGCCTGATTTAAAACGCTGTCTCCTGAGGTTTTTCTGAAGTAATTTTTTGATGACTTTTCCAATGACTTTGATATTTTCCAGATCTACCCCTGATTCCGGTTCATCAAGGAGGATCAGTTCCGGGTTCTGCACAATAAGTTGTAAGAGCTCCGATTTTTTTATCTCGCCGCCGGAAAATCCTAAATTTATGTCGCGTTCCATGAATTCCGAAAAATGCAAATTGTGTACAATCTGTTCGATTGTTTGCTCTCCGTTATTATTGAACGTATTGACGAGATCATTAACCTTCAGCCCGCGAATTGTGGGGGGGCGCTGAAACGACATGCCAATTCCCATTTTTGCCCTTTCATTGATGGGAAGTTGGGTAATGTCCTTCTCTTTGAATAAGATCCTACCTCTGACAATGCGGCATCCTGAAAAACCCATTATGGCCATTAACAAAGTCGTTTTACCTGATCCGTTTTTTCCGAACAGGACATGGGTCTCTCCATGGTCGATTTCAAGATTGATGTCTTGTAGGACTTCTTTTTCGGCAATTTCTACCGTCAGATTTTCAATTGACAATAACATGGTTCGCCTCCGTTTTTTTAAAAGGGATAGTCAATGCGACCGTTATTTACCTATGCTGTTATGTGTGGAGTGGACATCCGACACATTGAGGAGTTACGGTGCAAAAGTTTTTCCCTGTGTTCACCAAAAGGGCATGATACTGATTGAATAAAGGTACACTATGGGGGAGATGGTTCATAAAAAGCCTCTGTATCTCTTTATACGTTGCGTCTGTATGTATCAGATTATGTCTCATGAGAATCCTTTTGGTGTATGTGTCGACAACAAATATTGGCTTATTTCCGGCGTACAGTAATATGCTGTCGGCAGTTTCCTCTCCAATGCCTTTCACTTTTAGTAATTTTTCCCGCAAAGACCATAGATCTTCTGCAAACATGATGTCCAAGTCACCACCGTACTCCTCGTAAATAAAATTAATAAAAGATTTTATCCTTTTCGTTTTAATGAGATAATACCCTGAAGACTTTATCAAATTGGCCAGAACGTGATCCTCTACTTTACGTATTCCCTCAGGAGAGAGCAGATCTGATTTTTTCAGTCTGATGATGACATTCTCGACATTCCGCCAGGCTGTGTTTTGTGTGAGAATTGTCCCGAGAATTACCTCGAACGGGGAATCGGCTGGCCACCAGTGGAGGTTTCCGAAATGGGCGTTCAATATTTCATAGATCGAGAGCAGGCAATCGTTCTGTTGCATGGGGAAAAGGTGCGATCTCCCCTCCCTGGGTTTTATCCTATCTGCGTAAACTCACAAAAAAGGTACTCTTCCCGCGTTTGATTAAAAGCAGGACTTTCTGCTTTGCACTTTTTTTCGACATTTCCCGCTGATAATCCTTCATGGAGGTAATCTTCACCTTATTCACCTGCAGGATGATATCCTGTGCTTGAATGCCCACTTCATCGGCAGGACTTCCTTCTGCTACTTCAACGATGATCACACCGGTTCTGCTGGGAATGCCTAGGTATTGAGCGATTTCCGGTGTGATATCGTGTACCGTCATCCCAAAATTTTCTCCTCCCTGACGTGACGAAGCAATTTCCGGCTGCTCTTTTCTCTCTGCTACGAGGATCTCAACGGTCTTTTCTTCTCCGTCGCGGAGAAATTTTACAGATATTTTTTCTCCTACATGGAACGTCGCAATCGTAATGAGTAGCTCATGGGTATCTTTTATTTTCTTGCCGTTCACCTCGACAATGAGGTCACCTGTTTTAAGACCAGCCTTATCGGCGGGATCTCCTTTGAAGACATCGGTTATGAGTGCACCGCTTCTGTCTTTGATTTTAAAGCTTTTGGCAATGTCTTCCGTGACATCCTGGACAGAAACTCCCAGCCAGCCGCGGGTGACTTTCCCTTTGGCTTTTAGGTCGGGCAGCATGGCCTTTGCCATGTTCACTGGTATGGCAAATCCTATTCCCTGTCCTTGAGCTACAATCGCTGTATTGATTCCTATTACCTTGCCTTCCATGTTGAACAGGGGGCCGCCGCTGTTTCCGGGATTGATTGAGGCGTCCGTCTGAATGAAGTTGTCGTAAGGACCGGCACCAATTACTCTACCTTTCGCGCTTACGATACCGGCAGTTACTGTCTGTTCGAGGCCGAAGGGGTTACCTATGGCAATGACCCAGTCACCAACACGAAGTTTGTCGGAATCGCCAAGTTCGGCGACAGCGAGACTTTCCCCCGGTTTAATTTTGATAAGAGCAATGTCTGTTTTTGCGTCTTTTCCGATTATCTTGGCTTCGAACTCTTTACCGCTCGAAAGTTTGACAAGGATTTTATCTGCCTGCTCTACGACATGATTATTCGTGAATATATAGCCGTCATTACTTATGATAAATCCCGATCCCAGACTTCTCTGCTTAAACTCTTTCTGTGGGATGTTACCGAAGAATCTCTCGAAGAAATCGTCTCCCCAGAAATAACGGTCGAAGGGGGATCGATAAGGACTTATGCGGCCTCTCTTGATTGTTTTTGTGGTGCTTATGTTTACCACAGATGGTTTTAGTTTGTCTGTCAGGTCTGCGAACGATTCGGGAGCCCGTGGATTATCCCCCGGCGATACTGCAGAAACTTGCTGTACATTCGGTCCCACCGGGACAAATGAAGAACGCAACACTTCTATAAGAGAAACGACGAAAAACCCTATCAGACATGCTAAGAGAAACATGATAAAGGTCTTTCTGTTTTTACTTTCTCCTTTCATATATACCTCCTGCAGGTTCGATCCTGTGTGTATCAGACCTGCGTATCAAATTAGCACAGATATGTATTTTATACTATTATTTTCCACGTGTTGCAGCAACTGTTGAGATGTGCTCGATAATATCCGGTCATACCTTATTCATCTTTTGGTGAATCCGCATCGCCTGCATGAGAAAAACCTCCAGTTTCGCCGTAATTACCTGGGGAAAGAGATTTCCATCACTTTCAATGGCGAGGAAAGGAAGTTCTGTTCCCATTTCTCTCGACAGAATTGCTTCGGACAGACGATTGGGCATACATCCGAAAGGCCCGATGGCAATGCATCCGCAATAAGGATGAGGTACCTCATTCACGGCTGCCCCTATTGTCAGCACCGCTTCACCTGTAAGTTTCGGATTGATCAGGTGACGAATGTTGCTGATCAGATGATCAACATCCTCGAGTCGGTACGGGAGCAGTTTTGATTCAGCCATGATGCTCTTGAATGCCTTTTCGTAACTTTTCATCCACGCTGCCCTCAGGATAAGGGATATTTTTTGCCTAAAGGAGGGGATCTCGGAGGATAACCCCTTATTAAAACACCAGTCTGTGTAATAGATCCATTCCATAACGCTGGAGACTTTTGTTGCGAATCCCTGTGCTGCCAGTTTTTCCACGAGGAATTGTCTGGAGAGGTCATCATGGCGGACAAAGATTTCTCCCGTGAGGAGAATGGAAGGTATCTCCTCTGCAGGTTGTCTCATTTGTATCTTCTGTAGAGAGTGTGCGACTTCCCTGAGGGTTCTCTGCAGGTGCTTTAACGTGGGCGATTTTTCGAAGGCCTCGATAAGGTTCTTCGATCCCTGGTTAAAAATCTCCAGAGCAGATTCCTTATCCACAGCGTTTGTAAGGAGAAGGGAATACATATCCTGCAGGATATCTCCTATGATAAGGCATGACCACAGTTTCAGTGTGAGATCACTCCCGATGGATTTTGAATAACTGTTTTCTGCTTGAAGGGAAAAAACGGTAACATTTTCAATACCCTGTCGGTGAATGAGCTGACTGATGAAAGGTGAGTACTGTCCGAATCGGCATGGTCCCGACGCAGTCGGCATGAAATATACCAAGAGCTCATCGGAACTCTCTCTCGATTTAAGGTAGTTCTGGAGACTTCCCACGGTGAGTAATAAAGGGAGACACTCTTTACAGCTTGTATTTTCCCTTCCGAGTTTAAACACCTCTTCGTCTGCAGGCGGGAGGGCAGTTGCACGGATACCCATTGATCGAAAAACAGCAGCACCGGTTTCGTTGAGGAAACGCCCCATGGAAGGAAAGAGTAAATGAACCTGGGGATGATGAAAAGGGTATTCTCGACCTTTTGCATCAATGAAGACCTGTTTTTGAGCGTCGAAGTAAGCCTGTTTCGGTCCTTTGATGGGCCTGACTTGTTTATATTCCTTCTTCAGCCCCCGATAGTTTTTGATGATATCCATGAATGCCTCAATCCGCGTTTCCAGACCGGCATCGGCCACGTGAGAGTCTAATTCGAGGATTAAAAAAGGTTTTTTCCCCATTATGTCACGGAAATATCCTACAAGGAATGAATCCGGGCCGCAGGAGAAGTTGGTGATATAGCAGCCGAATAGCTGAGGGTGCCTTTCGACGAACGTTGATCCTTTTAGAATCATCTGTCCCGATGACCAGTACATCTCGTCGGCACAGGCTTCATCTCCCAGAGGGAGAAAATCAGCGGGAATCACGGGTACTCCTCTTGAGGCGAATTTATGGGGTATTCCCATATTTGCTTCCGACACAATTGCGTTATACGACCTTCCGAATATGACTACGGCAAACTGACCCGGGTTTTCATCAATCTCGCGGAGAAAACGTAAGCCGGTTTCCTTCATTTCACCATTTACGGCCTTCTGCACTCTGACCGCCTCGGTGAATGCCATGTGAGACCTCTTCTTGCTACAGCCCAGGTTCTTTCCCATGGAAAGAAAGACATTTTCAGCCTCCTCATACCCCTTGGAAAAGTCGATCACCGGCAGCATGATTTTTCTTTCTTCCATCATGTGTCTGAATTTCACGTGATCCTTGAAAGCACTTGAGAGATAGTAGGGCTCTCCCTGTGATAGTGGACATGTGATACTCTGGGCATTCCCTTTTTCCACATACGCGCCTTTCAAGTGCGGAAGGAAGAGATAATCCGGTTTCTTGTGAAGGAGATTCAAAAGGAGGCCATGCGCGATTTCAGCAGGATAACAGAATGGTGCTCTCTTGAGATCTGTACCATCCTGTTCCACCTGGTCGGAGAGAAGCACCCGGAATCCAATACGGGAAAAGAATCTGTGATACAGCGGGTAGTACGTATTCACCAGAAAGGATTTATTGATTCCGACCGTCCGGGCATTTTTATCCACTCCGAGTTCTTCCGGAGGAAGTGTATATTTATGAAAAACTAAGTGTTCGTGCTCCTTGACCAGATTCAACTTTTCGGTGTCCACATTTATTTTAAATCGGAGATTGTACCATTTGTTGCAGGCGCCGCCGAAGGGGTATATCTTCCCCTCGATGATGATGCGGGCGATTTCACATTTCCGGTCACATTTTTCTTTACCACCTCGACAGGTAAATGAATCTCCATATTCGAGAACCCTATCTCGTAATGCTCTGAGGGAGAAATCCTGTTCTGCGATCAGACCCGCACATAACATTCGCTCAACTTCCAGTGCGACTCCAAATGCCCCTATGAGACCGGGTTCCGGTGGGACGATGATTCTCTTCCCGGTAAGGCTTGCCATGGCCAGTGGCACTGCCCTGTTGTAACATACACCACCCTGCATGAATATATTATTCCCCACAGGCCTGTTTCCCTTGACCCGGATGTCATAGTTCATGCAGACAGAATATACGAGACCGGCAACGATATCCTCTCGCGTCATCCCTTCGTGAGTAGCATTTTTTATATCACTGCTGATGAAGGCAGCGCATTGATCATTGAAATTGGGAGGATTCTGTCCGAGGACTGCGATGTTACCGATCTCCTCCATTTCAATTCCCATGGTTTCTTTGGCTGCTTCTTCCAGGAATGATCCCGTGCCCGCAGAGCAGGCGTCGTTCATCGTGTAGTCAGAAGGTATCCCGTTTTTAATATACGTGTATTTTGCATCCTGACCGCCGATTTCGAAGATTGTATCAACCGTCTGATCGAAGAACAGAGAGCCTCTTGCGTGAGCAATGATTTCGTTGATGATACCACCGGTCATGGCATGCAATCCTGCAATCTGCCTGCCGGAGCCTGTCACGCCCAATCCAACAATGTGAATTTTTTCCGCATACTCGCCCAGCTCGTCATAGAGGGATGAATAACACTCTCGTGAAGCCTGCACCGGACTACCCTTCGTTCGCAGGTATACGGAAGCCAGGATTTTATGATCGTTCAACCTCAGGACAATGGCCTTTGTTGTTGTCGATCCGACATCAAGTCCAATGATACATCGGTCATTCTCACAGACAACGCCCCTTTCCATCGTTTTGAAGTCGACCATATCCTCGTAATTTTTCAACGGGGGAAGGGGAGAAAACGAAGATTTTCCCCGTTTGAACAGCGTTGCAGGTTTCGGTAACATTATCGTGTCATTATTGAGAGCCCATAGGGCCGTTCCCAGCGCTTCGAAATAGGGAGCTTCTTCAGGGACGATTACGTTTTTTATCTCCTGTTTTAAATAGTTTATCATTACCGCATTCTGCGCTGTTCCACCGATAATCATAATATCGCTTCTTGGGATCTGTTTTATGATTTCGAGGATTTTACCTGCCATCATCTCGCAGAGTCCCGCAGCAATCCTCCCTTTTGGGACCCCCTTATTTGTCGCGTGGGTGCAGTCACTTTTGCAGAATACACTGCACCGCCCTGAAACCTTGTAAGGTCTTTCTCTGAGGGCATAATGAATGGCGTCTTCGATAGAGATTCCAATTCGCCTGAGTTGCTGTATGAAAAATTCTCCTGTTCCGGAAGCACATTTGTTTCCTGACTGGACAGAACAGATCTTTCCATCATCTCCGAGGATATACACCATAAAGGTTTCTCCCCCCGCGCTGATGACAGCATCTAAATGCTGTTTGTTCCCGTTCAGGTGAAAGAGGGCAGTTTCTACTGCTTCCGGTTCCGAGATTGTTGAGAGGTTCACGAAATGTCTGAACTTCCTTCCCGTCACAGCCACTCTCGCGTACTGGTCTGTGAGTATTTTCCCGTGTATTTCAGTGAGGATATCCCGGGGATTGCCGTTGTGAGGCCTCACGTCGATGAATGTTTTATGGATATGACCACCACCATCCCGGGTGATACCGACGGTTGATAATGTGGATGCACCTATGCAAATGCCGACACTTCTCAATTAACTTACCTTCATGATCAATTAAGAATTATATGCTGGAGCCTTAATATAAAAGTAACGGCGTCTTTGTCAACAATAATGACTTCCATTCGACGTAATGATGACTTCCGCAGGAAGGTCAATAATACGCCCTCGTAGTTCGCCTCACTCTCTCGTCACGGGATTTGTGAGTTGTCCTATCTTTTCGATCTCGATGGTTACGGTGTCGCCTTCGTGCAGGAAAACAGGAGGGGTCCGTGTGAATCCGACACCTTCCGGAGTGCCCGTCAAAATCACCGTACCCGGCAGCAGCGTCATGGATTTTGAGAGATCGCTGACGATATGTGGCACGTCAAAAATCATGTCGGATGTATTGGAGTCCTGAAGGATACTTCCATTCACGATTGTTCGGATATAGAGGCTCTGGGGAGTTGGAATTTCATCACACGTTACAAGATAAGGACCGAGGGGACAGAACGTGTCAAAGCTCTTTCCCCGGGCCCACTGCTTTTTTTGTTTTTCGATTTGCCAGTCCCGGGCACTGACATCATTGGCGCATGTATAACCCAAAATGCATTTCATTGCCTCAGCAGGGGAGATGTTCTTGGCTCTTTTTCCGATAATGATCGCGAGTTCGGCTTCATAATCTACTTGTTCGGGACCTGCGTCGGGCAGAAGAATGGGTGACATATGTCCGATGGCGCTGGTCGTTGCTTTAATGAAAATAACGGGGATGTCTGGATATGCCATGTTCGTTTCATCGGCATGCTTCCGGTAGTTGAGGCCGAGCGCAAAGATATTGGCAGGAGCGACTGGCGGAAGAAATCTTTGTATTTTTGCCAATTTATCTGTGATTTCGAAACTTCCAAACAGGTCTCCCCGGATGATTTGTGCCTGATCAGGTGTCTCATTCACATAAGCTCCGTAAAGACTTTGGTTTTCTTCAGAGATGAAACGAACAATCTTCATGATCAATCACCCTCACATTTTCTTAAAGGTTTTTTCGGCCGTGACATACATCACAAAAAATTATTTGGTATCTTACCATTTTTATTATCACACCGTTTAAAGTATTTTGAGCAATAAAGACAATATTTGCGCTTCCATTTACAGTATGTTAACATTCTTTTCAATAGTACCGGATACACTGAATGCACTTTCACGTAATCTTCACGTGAATTTTCCGAGAAATTACTCAATAGCCTCATCTTATGGGGGCGGATCGGGAGGGCTCAAGATAAGTCTATGATTTGGGCTGTGGAGAGAATCGGTACATCCAGCCTGGTTGTTCTCAAATCATTTCAGGATACCCTTTCTTTTGCCATTACTACTTTTTTGAGAATGTTTCGCAGGGAAACATACAACAGTGCGATGAGGATGGTCCTCGTCCATCAAATTTACTTCACTGCTGTCCAGATATTGCCTTTGTTTACGATCATATCGATCATATTTGGTTCTCTCTTCATTGGCATTGTGTTTCAGGTGATAAAGAATCTGGGACTTGTAGAATATCTTGGCCGCATACTGATGGGATTTGTCGTTGCGGAGCTCTCGCCTTTCATCACCGTATTACTGATTGCCCTCCGCTCCAGTTCCGCTATTAATGCGGAAATAGCGGTAATGAAGGTGAACAATGAATTAAGGACCTTGGAGGTCTTTAATATCGATGTGGTAAACTATCTCTTCCTGCCGAGGATAATCAATGGGGTCATTTCTGTTGTGATGTTAAGTAGTCTTTTTTCCGTTCTGGCCCTGACGAGTGGACTGTTATTTTCAATGCTGATATTCGGGATGAGTCTGGATGTGTATACAAATGCCCTATTAAATTCAGCGAATTTTTATGATATATTTATATCCATAATAAAGTGTTGTACATTTGGTTTTTTTATCACGCTGATCCCGATACGGTTCGGTCTTCATGCCTCGAATGAACTCACCAGCATTCCCGTTGCGGTTCTGAATGGTATGGTAAAGGTTTTCATCGCTATAATTCTCATTGAGGTGCTGTCATTAATACTAAGGTTCATTTAAGATTATTTGACGATGAAGCCGAGCTTGACAGCGCTCTGGTCGGATTCATCGAAAAGAACAGGCAACACTTGGGTCTGGTATCCCTGGATGCGCCACTCATTTCAAATCTTGACGTGTCAATAAACATTGCACTCATCAAACAGTATCATGACAATTTACATAAAGACGAAGCGGAAAGGATAGTGATTCATTATCTTCGGCGATACGGGATGGAAAAAATCGCCCGTCAGCGTAATGCATTATTGACAGAAAGGGAACGTTTCTGTGTGATGCTTTTACGGGCGGCAATGGTTGCGGATGCAGTGATCGCTATTGACAGACCCTTCAAAATGGTGCCGGATCTGCAAAATGCCCGTTTCATATATGACGCACTGAAAAATATTGACGACTCCTTTACTGAGTGCCATATATTTGATTACTCATGGGATGAAGACAGGTACAGGGTGACTGATGATTAAAAAAGTCGAATTCAAGGTGGGATTGTTTATCGTCATCACGTTTCTGCTGATCGCAGCAGGACTCACTTATCTTGCGTACAGCAAAGGCCTTTTTGCCAAAGAATACACATATACACTTTCCTCAAAATCCGGAGAAGACCTTATTGAAGGGATGCCCATTTTATTTTCAGGAATTAAGATCGGCAAGGTCGAAAAACTGGAACTCAATGAACAGGGCATAGTGCTGATAAAGATTAAAATACCTGAACGCCATGTAAAGTGGCTCAGAACCAACAGCACATTCAGCCTCAATAAACCCCTTATCGGTTCGCCCCGACTTGTCGTCACCACGGAAAATCTCAACACCCCTGCACTTTCATCCCGGGACGTTCGTGAAATCACCACAATCAATGACATTAATGAAACAATAAAGAAGGTTCAGCCGATTATTGAGAAAGTGGACAAGGTGGTTGCCAATGTGGAGAGAATTACGGCCAATATCGCGAAGAAAGATTCGTTTATCGAGATGGCCCTCGGCAAGCCGGAGAGTGTTCAGTCAGTTCACGAAACTCTCGGAAAGGTGAGGGATATACTTGTAAAAACGGATGATCAGATGTACGGCGACAATGGTGCGATTCCACTGATCAGAAAAATCCTCAAAGATCTTCTCGTAAAACTGGAGAAAATCAATGCGGCTGTTGATAATGTCGTCAAGATCAGTGGGGATGCCGCCGATTCAACAAAGGATTTGAAATTGCTGAGGGCCGAGATCGATGCCACGGTGAATTCGATAGGTAATCTGGTGAACGAGTTAGACAAGAAAATGCCATTCAAAAAGGAACCGGAAATAAAGCTTCCATGAAAAAAATCACCCTTTTTTTCGCGATTGTTGCAATTCTCGCAGGATGCGGTTCAAAAAACATTCCCGACTGGACATATGCGTCGTTCAACCAACTGGAAAGCTTCAAGAAGAGTTATCTGAGCGGCAATGAACGAATTGCTGAATTGCATTTTTATAAGGCAACGGCAGAGATCAAGAAAAGCGGGGATATGGAAATCCTGGCGAGGGCATATCTCATGAAATATGCTGTTCATGTAGCCGTTCTTGAGCCATTTGACGACAGAGAGTATTTGACAATAGAGGCGGTATCTCCTGTGGCTCGGAACAGGAACTTTCACAGCTTTTTGAAAGGCGCTTTCGATCATGTGGACGTCGATTCATTACCGAAACAGTACGATGGTTTTGTAAAAGCTTGTCGTGGGGGCAGAGCGGAAAATGTAACAGGTGAAATTGCGAAAATAGAAGATTCTCTGTCGCGACTAATCGCAGTAGGCTTGCTCGTCACGCAGGGGAAATATGATGAAGGGAATTTGAAACTCGCCATTGATACGGCTTCAAGAAATGGATGGAAGAAGGCCCTTATCGTGTATCTGGAAAGGCTTCAGCTCTTTTATGAAGAGAAGAAAGAAAAGGAGAAAGCAGTTTCAATCCAGCAGAGGCTTCAGATTATCAGAAAGTAAAAATCGTTACGATACGTCATCCGGGAATGAGTTGAGTGATCACGGAAGAGGAGCATAGATTATGGCAGAAGAAGTGAAAAAAAAGGAGCGAAAGAGAGAGGAGAAACCTCTGGAGAAAATGACCGTCAAGGAATTGAGGGCGATAGCCATGGAGATTCCGAGGAGCATCGCCGTTCATGACATGAGAAAGGAAGAGCTCATTGCCTTCATCAAAGAGGCGAGGGAAGTGAAAGATGAAAGAAGGGTTGAACCTGTAAAGGATAAAGAAAAGAGGGTGGTGAGCAAGGCCGAAATGAAAAGAAGGATCAAAGAGCTGAAAGAAGAGAAGAGAGAAGCTCAGACAGCGAGGGATCGCAAAAAAATTGAATTTCTACGACGGCGGATCAGTCATTTGAAGAAGAAAACACGAAGATTCGCTCACGCCTGATACACGTTCGTTCCATCAAAAATAATATTGCCCTGAAGATCATTCCTCTCATCGCTTATGCGATCTGTGAGTCGCTGGTCCATGTAATCCCAACATTTGAAATGCTCACCGGTGATGATTCGATGCGGAAGCTCCGTGTCCCGAGTAAGGGGATTATTGAAAACTAAAGAGTAGATGTGTGCAGGGAAATTTGTGATGCTTCCGCGGTATCATGTGATCCGGGCGGAACGGGTCCAGCTCGTATTTTTCCAGGCAGGGTCAATAGGGGCGATTTTCGTCTCATCGAGGGGGTCGAGCCCGCATTTTCTGGCAAAGTAGCGATGGAACGCGACACATCCTGTCAATTCTGGGTGGAAAACGGTTACCAGCACGTTGGTAGTTTCCGCAGCGGCAATGTAGTCGTCCATCCGGAGGAGCACTGTGACTTCCTTTCCCACCCGTAAGATCTTCGGCGCCCGTATAAATGTGAGGGGTATGGATTGCTTTGCGATTGCAGGCACTGACGCTTCACAGGCAAAACTGTCCAGCTGGCTTCCAAAACTGTTTCGTTCGATTTCTATATCGATCAGACCGAGACAGGTAGGTTCTCCCACGATGGATTTTGCGAGAAGGACCGCACCCGCGCATGTCCCCCAGATTTTCATTCCCCGGTGAAACTCGCGTATTATGACATCGTTGAGGTCAAAGATTCGCAGGAGGCGGGATATGCAGGTACTTTCGCCGCCGGGGATGATAAGGCCGGAGAGATGAGTGAAGTCAGCCGGTTCTTTGACGGGTAAGGAGGAGACGCCGATACGTTCAAGGTGATCTGAGTGTTCCGCCACTCCTCCTTGAAGGTTCAGGATGCCGATCATTTACCATCCCCGGCCCGCCAGCAACTGCCCTTCGGGAATTTCGGATATTTCGAGTCCCGGCATGGCTCCACCCAGGCCCATTGAAGCTTCCAACACCTTCTGTGGGTCATTATAAAATGCCGTCGCTTTGACAATCGCCCGGGCTCGCATTGAAGGGTTTTCCGATTTGAAGATACCCGAACCGACGAATATCCCATCGCAGCCCAATTGCATCATCAGTGCCGCATCGGCAGGCGTCGCGATGCCTCCGGCGGCGAAGTTCACAACGGGTAAACGGCCCAACTCTCTCACTTTCAGGGCAAGTTCGTAGGGCATACCATTTGTCTTGGCATACCCGGTAACTTCTTCCAAGGGCATGTTGACAAGCTGTCTGATTTCACGGTTCATGGTGCGGATATGGCGGACGGCTTCCACGACGTTACCCGTTCCCGCTTCACCTTTGGTACGGATCATGGCAGCACCCTCGGCGATCCGACGCAACGCTTCTCCCAGGTTGCGGGCGCCACACACGAAGGGTATGTAAAAGTTTGTTTTCTCGATATGGCATTCTTCATCGGCAGGAGTGAGCACCTCGCTCTCATCGATATAGTCAATTTTAAGTGCTTCTAATATCTGGGCTTCAACAAAATGACCGATCCGCGCCTTGGCCATAACGGGGATCGATACCGCGTTTTTAATTTCTAAAATAATAGAGGGATCGGACATACGGGCAACACCACCCTGTTTGCGGATATCCGCAGGGACGCGTTCGAGAGCCATCACCGCAACAGCCCCCGCATCCTCGGCGATCTTCGCCTGTTCCACATTGGTCACGTCCATTATGACGCCACCCTTGAGCATTTGCGCCAACTGCACATTCAGTTCATATCTTTTTCTCTCCACTGAATCTTTCCTCCCTGACCGGTTATCGCTTACCGCGACCGGGATTTTTTAAATAGTTGTTGTGATTCTTAGGATAAAACTTTTTTAATCCTAAAAGTATAATACCGTCAAGTATAATAATCAAGCGTGATAAAATGTATCGTGGTATTACCAGATCATCCTCGTTGTGACGCCATGTCTTTTCAGGTAGGACTTGATTTCATAAATCGTGTACGTTCTATAGTGGACAATGGATGCAATCAGGGCTGCGTCAGCTTTTCCCCGGGTCAGTACATCCAATAAATGTTCCGGTTTTCCCGCTCCTCCCGAGGAGATAACGGGAATGTGAACATTTGTTGAAATAAGGTGGGTCAGTTCGATTTCGTATCCTCCCTGTGTTCCGTCCGCATCGATCGAATTGAGGCATATTTCTCCGGCACCCAAATCCTCTGCTTCCTTTGCCCACCGGAGCGCATCTATCCCTGTGTATGTCCTCCCTCCGTGAGTAACCACTTCATATCCCGAAGGGGTTTTTCCATGTACCGGAACTTTTTTCACGTCCATACCTAATACGATGCACTGGCTGCCAAACGCCTTGGCGCCCTCGGAGATCAACGGCGGCCTTAAGACTGCCTCGGTGTTTATGCTTATTTTTTCCGCACCAGCCATGATGACTTCCCTCATATCATCAACGGTGCGAATGCCGCCACCTACGGAAAACGGGATAAAAATCGTTTCCGCAACCCTTCTCACCACGTCGATCATGATATCGCGACGGTCGGACGAAGCGGTAATATCGTAGAACACGATCTCATCAGCGCCCTGTTCATAGTATTCACGGGCCGCTTCCACCGGATCTCCGATGTCAATGTTGTTTCGGAATCTTATCCCTTTTGTGAGTTTGCCGTCCCTCACATCGAGGCATGGTATGATTCGCTTACTCAGCATCCTGGCCTCCCCAGCGGCAGAAATTGGACAGAATCGTAAGTCCCGGCCTCCCACTTTTTTCCGGGTGAAACTGAACGGCTACCACGTTTTTATACGCTAAAGCGGCACAGAAAGATGTTCCGTAGTCAGTGATGCCGATGATCAGATCGCTCTGTGCAGGTATCGGATAATAGGAATGGACGAAATAGAATTCGGATCCCTCAGGCAGCCCGCGGAACACAGGATGTGTCTTCCGGAATTCCACGTAATTCCATCCCATGTGGGGGATTTTAAGGTCGGAACCGCCGTGCGTAAGATTCGCCGAGAAACGTTTGACCACTCCGGGAATTAAACCAAGACATTGAACATCATTTTCTTCGCTGTAATCGAAAATGATCTGTGTTCCCAGGCATATTCCCAGTATGGGTTTTTCCGCGAGTGCCCATTCGATTATCCATTTGTCCAGATGTGTCCGGCGAAGGTTTGCCATCGCCTCTCCCGCGGCTCCAACCCCTGGAAAGATAATATGGCTTGACTGAGCGAGTATCATCGGGTCATCGCTGATCCGACAAGATTCCCCCAGGTGATTGAGGGCCCGAACCACGCTGGTCACATTTCCTGCCCGGTAATCGATAATGCCAATCATGACGGTACGTTCAATAAATCCTCTTTTCTTAAACAGTGCTGAGAAAAAAATTTCATTGAGCAACTGTATTGTTCAATGGAATTTGCAACTCCTGTGCCCGATGAACAGTTTTGCCCCTTTCATCGGCAGGTTAAATCGCTTCTGTTCGCTTATCATAACGAATTCCCTGAAAGGAATCCCTTATTGCCAGTTCCCGGTCGATAGCGTTAAGGACTTCCATCTTATTGATCGCCCATTCCGGGGCGAGAAGGATATCCCGGTAGCCGTCGGCGGTAAGTCGCTGGATGACCATTTCCGGAGGCAGTATCTCCAGTATGTCGCATACTATCGTCACGTAGTCGTCCCTGTTTATCATGGTGATTTTTCCCTGTTCGTGGAGGTCACCCAGAACCGTTCCCCTGAGGGCAAGGAGGAGATGTATCTTGATCCCCTGAATCGGGAGTGTTCCCAGTACCCTTGCCGTTTCGAGAATATCATCACGGGTTTCTTGCGGGAGGCCGACAATGATATGAGTACAAATATGTATCTTTTTCCCTGACGCTCTCTGTACCGCATCAATGAAGGTTTCCGCTGGATGCCCCCTGTTGATGAATCTCAGTGTTTTGTTATGGATTGACTGCAGGCCCAGTTCCAGCCATACATGTGTATCCCTCGCATATTCTTGCAGGAGTTCAATTACCTCATCCGGAACGCAATCCGGCCGCGTACCGACGGCAATGCCGATGACATCCTCCTCCCGGAGAGCCTCGTCATACAGTGCCTTCAGTTTTTCGACCGGGCCATAGGTGTTTGTGAATGTCTGAAAATAGGCGATGAACCTTCGCGCGTTTCTGTGTTTTCTGTAAAATTCTTTCCCCCGGCAGATCTGCTTGCTGACGGGAGGGAGCGGGCCTGCCTGTCGAAGGCGGGAACC
>Ga0233423_10000288_pt1 | contig 27962 bp, 23 predicted proteins | sample Watercolumn_Mata_FD_180713 | JGI IMG/M metagenome (GOLD analysis project Ga0233423, IMG submission 180713) | Freshwater microbial communities from Lake Matano, South Sulawesi, Indonesia - Watercolumn_Matano_2014_112_MG | ecosystem: Environmental > Aquatic > Freshwater > Lake | place: Indonesia... | reverse complement strand
TCGAGGTCCCCATCGAAGCAGTTTCTGCTGCAGCAGAGATGGCGTTCAAGCGGGGCATCCCGATCATTCTCAATCCCGCTCCGGCGAGAAAGTTGCCGCCTTCACTGATGAGGAAAATATCCATTCTGACTCCGAATGAACATGAGGCCGGTTTTCTCGCAGGCATGCCTGTCAGATCCGGACTTGAAGCCAGGAAGGCTGCGGACAAGCTGAGAAGCAAAGGGATTCAAACCGTTTTGATCACGCTCGGCCCGAGGGGGGCATACGTGGCCAGCGAGACATTCAACGGTATGATACCCGGATTCAAGGTCAGGCCCGTGGACACCACGGCAGCGGGCGACGTTTTCAACGGCGCGCTTGCGGTTGCACTTGCGGAGAAAAAGGAAATCGGTGATGCGGTGCGTTTCGCCAATGCGGCTGCAGCGCTCTCCGTCACCCGGCTCGGCGCCCAGCCCTCAGCCCCGGGCAGAAAAGAAATCGAACTTCTGCTGAAAAGAGGCTGAACCGCTTTCGTTTTTCAATCTGGACGGATATCATTCTCCGCCCCGAGGGGCGGAGAATGGATTGATCTTCACTGAGTATCCCGCTTTTAGCGGGGTATTTTATTTTAGGATGTCGGCGGAACGCCTGGAGTGGGGTCATGACCGGAAGTTTCATTTGGTACAGGGTGATGGCTCTGTATGCCGCAAAACTTTTCCCCGCCTTCGGTCATTGCCTCTTCACGGATGCATTAAAAATCGATACAGGCCATGGCGCAGGGCGGGAGCACCATTCTTTTTCGCTTCGCGGCAACGGCCTGCAGAGCATCCGGATTTCGGACAAAGGACCGGACCGCCTTTTCATCCAGCAGGGTGATGCGCCTGGATGTGAACGGCAAGTGGACCTTTTGGGGCTGCAGGGTGAAGTTGGCGATGATTATCCTTTTTTCCTCTTCCGCTTCCATCAGCATCCCATCTACGGAGAGGGGATGTGAAGCCGAGAGGGGGATGATTTTGCCTTTCCGGAAATCCATCACCCATTTGAAAACCTGCCACATGGGGAAAACATCCCCGTTTCGTGCGTGGAATCGATCCGGTACAGGCGGAGGGTTATCGCCCTGCATCAGGCCGCGCCAGCCCGCAGTCTCATAAAAGGTAATTCCAGCGGCGCCTGACTCCGCCAGGGCCTTGATGCTGCCGAGCGTCCAGGCAGCACCGTAAAGGGACATCTGGCGGGGATCAACCTGGAAAGGCAATTCTCCTGGCTCAGCTGCCGGTTCCGGGCCTGTCGCATCCGGGTTCGAGCGCATTTTGAATGTGACCGGAGAAACATGTATTTCCTTGCCGCAGGCGATTTTTTTTGCGCTGAGCACTGCGTCACGCTGGGCGACCAGGTTTGCGGTCAAGGACAAGTGATCAAACGCATGCACCTGCGGATTGATGGAGAAAACAAGGAAGTCGACGAAGCCCGGCGGAATGCGTCCGCGGTTCAATTCCGCGAAATAAAAATCCGTACCGGAACCGACAGGCGTTCCGGGCAGGGCCGCGCGCAGCAACGGGACTGTCCTTCCCAGAAAAACGCCGTCTGCCGATTTCCTGCCGCACTCGAAAACGATGACCCTGGATATTTCCTGCTTCATGTCCGCGAGGGCCTTGACGCAATCCTGGAGAGCAGGTGAATGGGGATCCGGGATGTAAAGAACGATTTCCAGCCCGGCCCCGATACTGCGGGCGTTGATCCGTTCGCGTCCCAAATCCAGCCGCCACTTGTTTTTCCTGAGATCGATGTCCACACGATAATGGTCCAACCGCAGTTTCTTGAGCAGCGAAATGCTCCGGCTGTCCAGTCTTTTCTGGGAGGTGGATGCGCAGACGCCGATGCATGGGAAATCGATTTTGCGTGAGGAAATCCTGAAAAAGATTTTACTGGTTGATTTCTTCGGGGGGCTGCCGGACACCTTCAATTCCACGGCCTGTTCGATGACCCGGCCTGCAGTCATCTGAACCGGAAACGGTTTTTCCAGAGGCGGACAGTAGGTCTTGAAGGAAGCATCCGTCCAGTTGCGCTGGTCCTCTGTCTCAAAAATATCCCCGGAGAAGAGCAGCTCCGCATGGAGGCCAGCGGCAGGCTCCCAGTGCATGGAGCGGATGGCCTTGAACGGCTGATGCGGGCTGATGAGGCGCGGGAATTTGCCTGTTGTGGCGGAACCGTCCGGGTGGACAATCCTGCATGTTTTCCCGATGCATTCCTTCAGCGGATGCAGGACGCAAAGGCCGATCCGGTTGGTCCTGAACGAGCATCCGGCCCTCCCCCGCATCACGAACCGTATCCCTTCCCGGGATCCGGCCACGGTATACCGGGCTGAAAAATGGATGTCGCGTTGCCGGTATTCCGCCTCGAAAGCGATCCGGAGGGAACCGGCCCGTCCGGCCATGCTGTAACGCCGGATCTCCGGCTCTACGGTTCCCCAATTGGGGTCGCGTACTGCCGGGAAAATCATGCGCAGGATTTCCACGTCGCCGGCCCGGATGGACCGTATGCGGTCGTTTTCATAGATGCCGGTCAGCATGCCCGCATGCCAGGGGATGGGTTCCGGCGGAAGACGGGGCTTGCCCATCAGGAGTATGGAACGTTTGTCATTCATGAGGGCCGCTCTGTTTCCCTGCCCGGAAGCCCTGCGTCCTGCGCCTGAAATCACCTCAAAGGCGCTTCCCCGAGGCTTGGCGTCCGGCCGCAGACGGCGAGATGCGTTCAGGAAGTGATTTCGCGGATCTGCGTCATCACGTTTTCCGGGTCGAACACCTGCCTCCAGTCTTCCTTGACGAGAAGCGGTTTGCCCCGCTCGATCGCCTTGTTGGCCGCGTCTGAGAACACGGCGCCGGGCAGTTGTCCGTAGATGACGGCCAACTGGATGTTCATGTGGCCGAGCAGGAATGCCTTCGCCGCTTCGGCCGGAACACCCTTTCCGATGACGATGTCCAGCCCTTCTTTGACGATGACCTGAAGCGTGGAGCACAGCGTCTCAACAAGGGCAGGTTCGAGCAGTCCCATCTGCTCCGCCGTGATCCGGAAAGCCCTGGAGACAGGGGCGTACATGACTTCTGCCAGTCTTTCACCAACCGGATAATCCTTTTCCGGCCCGCGGAACAGGGCGCAGACAACTGCCTGCCTGGCAAGGCTGCCGCCGAAATAATCGTGCTGGGCCTCCTCGGTCTGCTCCCAGTTGAACACGCTGGGATGGGACGGATGGGCGATGAAATAGGAGAGATCGTCCCTGTGAAGCAGTTTGCCTGCAAGCGCGCATGCCGGGTCCAGGGTGAAAACCATGGCGCCGGATTTCATCAGGGGGACGATATGCTCCGAAACTTTTCCCAGGATGATGTCCGGGACTGCCAGTATCGCCACATCAGCCGCAGGCAACACATCCTCCTCCCGGGAAACCCGTACGCCCATTTCCTTGAGCTTCTGTATCCCGGCGGGACTGACCTCCAGGTAGGACATTTCATAATCGGAGGATTTCAGATTCCGGGTCAGGCGTATCCCCATCTTGCCGCCTGCTCCCACGAGCACAGTTTTCATCCTTCCGCTCCTCTTTGGGAAACATGTTTTAAAAGCGGTCCATATCCATGACCCTGCCGCTGGCCGCGGATTCGTACGACGCCCAGACGAGCTGGACGGTCTTGAAATTGTCCTCTCCGGTTGTTTCGGCATTTCCACCGCGGAGACCGTTTAAGATGTCCCGCTGCGCGTCCACGATGCTGGAGTGGACAACCGCGTAAGCCGGGTCGATCCAGTCGTAGAGGACCGGCTTCACCTTTTCGGAGGCGGTCCCGCCGCGGGTGGTGACCTTCAGCTCAAAATCCGCGTCGAGCCGGATGGATCCCTTGGAGCCTTCCAGCAGAAGCAGGGTCTGCGGGAACACCTCCTTCTCCAGGATCGAGGCATAGGACATTTCCGCAAAGCATTGTACGCCGCTTTTCATTTCCATGAAGCAGAGCGCCACATCCTCGCCCTTGATTTTGGGATTGACGCGACGGGTCCTGCAGTACAGCGTCTTGGCGTCGCCCAGCAGGAAACGGCAGACGTCGAGGATGTGCGAGCCGATGTCTGTAAGAATGAAGTGGTCCAGTTCCGCCAGAAAAGGCTGATTGTCGAAAACCGGGAAACCGGAACAAAAGGTGACGCGTGCCTTGAACAGATCCCCGATGACGCCCGAGTCCAGGGCTTTTTTGGCCGCGCGGATGGGGGCCTGCCAGCGGAAATTTTCATTGATGAACAGCCGGACCTTGTGGTCCCTGCACACCTTGACCAGTTTTTGCGCGTCCGGGTAGGTTGGAGCCATGGGCTTCTGGCACACGACATCCAGGCCGCGCCGGGCGGCCATTTCTGCGAAACGGAGATGCGTGTCCACATCTGTAATGATGTCCGCCACGTCCAGTTTTTCCTGGTCCAGCATCTTCTCCGCGTCGTCATAGGCCTTGGGTATGCCGAATTTTCCGGCAACCGCCTCTGCCTTGGCCAGGGTGCGGTTGTATACCGCGGGGATTTCCACCCCTTCCATTTCAAGCCAGCCCGGAATCTGGAAATGAGACCAGAATCCGCAGCCCAGCACGCCGATCCTTGTTTTTTTCATGGATGTTGCTCCTGATGGGTCATGGTAAAAACTTTTTCAGATGTTCAATGCTTTGTATCGCCCAGTCGTTTTCCTTGGCGATCGTGGCCTCCACCGTCTTTTCCGGAGGCACCCACTGTTCCAGCACGGCGCTGGTGCAGGCAGGGTTGATTCTGTCGAGCATCCACTCCAGAGGCAGCATGCCCTGTCCCAGAGGCCGGCCTTCGATCTGGAATCCCATCTGATGGTCGATGCGGCGAACCGTGAATTCCTTGACATGCAGGTTGAAGGCGTGTGGCCCGAGCAGTTCCGTAACCGCCTGCACCCCTTCGCCTGCGCCCATGGAATTGACCGAGTCCAGGCATATGCCGATCGCTTTCGTGTCCACGGCAGCCAGTATCCGGAGGAATTCCACCGCCCTGAACCGGTCATGGTTTTCGATCGCCAGGCGGATCCGTCTTTTTCTGAATTCCGGCTCGAGCCTTCGAAGAGTCTCGATGATTTCCGGCATGGCCGGTTCATATCCGGCTGCGTCGATGACGACCCTCAAGATCGGGGATTCCAGCCGTTCGGCAATTCCGAGGTAGGCATGGATGTTGTCTTCCTTCAGCCCGCGCGTCCCCACCTCGATTGCGATGTTCTCCCGGTCCGCCTGTTTTTTCAATGCATCCAGATCCGCAGGATCCAGGCGGTGCAGGGGTAGGTTGTCGCCGAACTGCACGCAAGGGACATTCCACTCGCGGGCTTTCTCGACCAGCCGCCGGGCGGTCATGCTGTTTTTAACCGGATACCCCGGAACCCCGACTGACCAGGCGAACGCGAATGTGCTGATTCCGATCCTCATTTTGCACCCGTCAGGCATTGGAAACGGTTATCAGGACCAGCCCGATCAGGTACAGCACGAACATGACGGCGAGCAGGACATTCACACTTCTCGATGCCTGCTTGAATTCCTTCCACACCAGCACGCCCCACAGGATCGCCACGACCGGCGCAGCATTGGACAGGGCATAGGATATGGCCGGGCTGGCCGCACCGACAGCCAGAAAGCTGGTCACCATGCCCAGGCACCAGATCATGCCGCCCAGAAGTCCTGCGAGATGGTTGCGGAAGCTGCCGGCCCGGTACATCTTCATGGTCAGCGGCGCGCCCTCGACCGGCTTGCGCATGAAAAAGGCATTCAGCGGGATGGTCCCGATGATCACGCCAAGGGCGAAGAAGAAAATGGCTGTGAAGGGCGTCAGGTTGCCGGTCCCGCCTGCCACAAAGCGGCCGTCCAGGGACCGGACGAGCGTGCCGTAAAAAAAGGCGATGAACAGCCCGCCGAACACGGAAAGCAGGATGCCTTTCAGCGAAGGCTTGTTTTGAATCCTGGAAAGCTGATGGTACGCCCTGCCGCTTAAGGTGATGGCTGCGATGATGATGACGACCCCCAGCCAGAGCAGAGCCGGTTTGTTGGACGGCGTGTTTCCTGAGATGGCGACAATGATATAATTGATGACGATGCCCAGAATCCACGCGATGCCTCCGCCGATCGGGAATGCCACGGACATGCCTGCAACGGCAATGGCCGCAACCAGCAGCAGATTCCCCGTGTTCCAGAGCAGGCCTCCGAGAACGGCGTTGAGGATGCTGGAGCCGTCCGCCTCCAGGATGTTGACCAGGAAGGACGGGCCCGCATGGCCCAGACTGCCGACCGTGAACGCGGCAGCCAGTGACATCAGGAGAATGCCTGTGATTTTGTCCCAGTAGTACAGTTCAAAACGCCATGATTTTGCTGCCCATTTCTGTGTATTCGCCCAGGACCCCCAGCAGATCATGGCAAGCACGCAGAACAGAATGGCGAGGAAATAATCTTGGATGATGACCATGGCAGCCTCCGCCTGGATAGAAGGTGAATCTGTCGGTTGATCGGACAAAAAAAGATAGAAAAATCCGGGGAAAGAGGCTATAACAGTCTTGTCGATTGTTTGTACGATATTGACCTGTCGGGGCGCGTTGCGGGTGCCCGGGCCCGGCGGAGACGGGCTGTCAGACAGGTCCTTTTACCGAATACATGCGGCGGAAATGGTGCGGACTGAGCCCTGTGAACCGCTGAAAGATGCGGTCAAAATAGCTTTGGCTGTTGAAGCCGACTTGAAAGGCAATCTCCGTGATGGACAGGTCCGTCTGGGCGAGGAGTTCCTTGGATTTGTCGATGCGGTATCTCAGCACATAATGGGTCGGGGAAAATCCGGTCACCCGTTTGAAATACCGGCAGAAATAGGATGGGCTCATGCAGGCTGCTCCGGCCAGCTGCTCGAGCGGCAGGGGTTTTTCGTAATCCGCCTGTATCGTTTCGAACACCTTCTGAAGGCGCCGGATCTTCCTCGTGGGCGCGGCCTGATCGCCCGCCGATGCCGCGGGATTTTTGACCTGCTTCAACATCCGCAGCAATGCTTCGCAAAGCCGGTTTTTCAGGGCCAGCTGATAAAAATTTTCCTTCGACTGCAATTCCCGGTGCATGTCCAGAATCAGCTCCCACAGGGAAAAATCCAGGTCAGCCTCGCGGACGTGGGGATTACCGCGCTTGTCCCTCGAATGGAAGGGGAGGAGGTAATTCGAATCATAGGGATTGGAGCCTGGATGAAACAGCAATTCAGGCATGAAATAGATGCTGGCAGAGCGCAGGGGATCGTCCCTGTCGGCTTCCACGTAATGCATCTGGTTCGCCTGGATGAAGAGGACGCTGCCTGCCCGGATGTTGAACGTTTTGTCCGAGATGAAATATTTCCCCTTCCCGGAATAATAGTAGCCGATCTCGTAAAAATCATGATAATTCGGGATGATCGGATACGCGGACGTGAAGAGATAAAATTTGATCAGGAGGGGGAAATCCGGGGGGAGGGTGAGTTTGTATTTCCGGTCCGCAGTGAAAAGCATTTCTTCGCCGGTGGTCCAATGGATGGATTCCAGCATGGATTTCTTTGAACGCATGTGGAATTACCGGTTCATGTGCAGCCTTTTGCATGACGGCAGGTGCCGGATCAGCGGAATATTAGCCATTCAACAGACAAAACTCAAGAAGAATTTGCGGCTTACTGCGGGCTGTTTCATCACTCTTCCAGGCGACGGGTGCATCTGACCACGGGCGCAGACTCTCCGGTTTGCAGCGAGCATCACTGCGACGCATCTTTAAAAGTGCGTCGCAGTCCATGACGGCAGCTGCGCTTTCCGTCACGTGCTTCGGCGCCCAGCCTTCTGCTCCCGGTCGAAAGGAAATCGAGCTTCTGCTGAAAAGAGGCTGAGCCGCTTTTGTTTTTCAATCTGAGCGGAAATCATCCTCCGCCCCGAGGGACGGAGAATGGATCAATCTTCACTGGGTACCCCGCTTTGGCGGCGGGGTATTTTATTTTAAGCTCCCGGCGGGACGCCGGGAGCCAGATCAAAATGGAAATCCGGGTGAACGAGCTGTAGGCACCGTGGGTGTGGTGGTAAGGTATTGTAATTGACTATGTGGTTTTTGATTTTTTGACCTTCCCAAAAATATTTCTTGACATTGAGAAATATTTCTCGTTCATGATTGATCCCTGCTGATATATTTAATCTCTGCGGGAATTATTCCCCACCCCTTGGGGCGAAGGATAGAAAAATAAGACAAACGGGGAATTCCATTTCACGCTGAACTAAAACCAATGGGTGGAATGAATGATTGAGAAACAAATTAACAAAGGCTTCTTTTTCAAAGTTATTGGGATTGCATTTATTTTCAGTTCAGTGATTTTTCTGAGTTGCAAGAAAAAGAACGATAAAAATCCCCTAAATCCCCTAAATCCCTCAACATCTGAAACTGGATCAATGACCGGAAATGATTCTAAAATATACCGGACTGTAAGAATCGGAAATCAGTGGTGGATGGCGGAGAACCTGCGGGAAACGAAATACCGGAATGGAAATCAAATACCCAATATAACCGACAGTTCGACTTGGGCCGGCCTGTCATCCGGAGCCAGATGCTCCTATCATAACAACGAGAGCAATGTGTCTGTATATGGGTGTTTATACAATCAGTATGCAGTACAGAACAGATGGAATATTGCACCGGCAGGCTGGCATGTGCCGACGGATGAGGAGTGGAAGACATTGGAGAAATATCTGGGGATGAGCCAGTCCGAAGTGGATGATTATGGATGGCGCGGTACGAATGAAGGTGGAAAGCTGAAGGAAACGGGCACATCTCATTGGCAGAGTCCCAAAACAGGCGCCACGAATGAAAGCGGTTTTTCCGGCCTTCCGGGCGGGTGTCGCCACAGCGGCGTCGGCAGCTTCGATTATCTGGGTACAAACGCCTACTTCTGGTCCGCCACGCAGCTCGACGCCTGCTGTGCCTGGGGCCGGAGCTTGGTTTACTTCTATTCGATCATCCAACGAAGTAGCTACGAGGGGCATCACGGGTTATCGGTTCGTCTTGTCAGGGATAATTGGCTTTTTATCTAATTGATTATTTTGAAATTTTTCCGCTGCGCTTCTTCGCGCGGAAGATTTTCAAGTGAAGCCCGATTGAACAATGGCTTTCATTTATCTAAATCCCGTCTCGCTTCAATCACCCTCCCATCAATATAAACCCCATAAATCTGCCATATTTACACATTCTTTTATTGATTGATGTTTTATTGGCAGTTATATGCCAATACGACATATCGCAATCTTCGATTCGATTTTGTTTTAATTATAATGATAACAAGGTATTATTATATTAATTTTTCATCTGGCATATCGCTTGCTATCTTACGGAGCGGATTTTCAATTAATAGCAGGATTAAAGAATAAATGAAGGAGGAAACGGAAATGACAATCATGAGATGGAACCCTTTCAGGGAAATGCTGAACGCACAGGAAGAATTGAACCGGGCGTTCAACAATTATTTCTCCAGGAGCGGGGAAGACCAGTCAGGCGCTCCGGTGCTGTGGACCCCGTCCGTGGACATTTGCGAAACGGACGATGACATCACCGTGACCATTGAGATACCCGGCATGAAGAAAGAGGATGTGAAAATCTCCCTGCAGGAAAATGTGCTCACCATCGAAGGCGAGAAAAAGCAGGAGAAGAAGGAATCGGTCAAGAGCTATCACAGGATCGAGCGGTCCTACGGGACGTTCCAGAGATCCTTTGTCCTGCCTGCCGCGGTGAAGGCCGACAAGGTGGCCGCCCAGTACAAGGACGGGATTCTTTTCATCAGGCTGCCCAAGACCGAGGCGGCCAAGCCAAAAGAAATCGAGATCGCAGTTCACTAATACCGGAAAACAATATGGAAGTCCGGCGCAAAAAGCGGACAGCAGATCCGCATGGCCGGACTTTCATATTATTCCGGAAAGGATATAATGGCGGATGACAGCTGAACATGAAAAGGACCGGGGCATTGAAATCCCGGTGACGATCAAGAACGGCAAAACCAGGCCCGAAAAGCAGGCAGCCGTAGCCGAGCCCGTAAAGGAGGACAAGGCGTCCGAATACCTGGATCATCTCCAGAGGCTGCAGGCGGAGTTCAGCAATTACAGGAAAAGGGTGGAGAATGAGAAAAAGGATTGGTCCGCTTATGTCAAGGCGGAGCTGATCCGCACCCTCCTCCCAGTTTACGACGATCTGGTTAGGCTGCTGGACCATTCCGACAAGCCTTGCAGCATCGAGGCGGTTGCCCTGATTCAGAAGAACATGAAAAAGGCACTGGAGGAACAGGGACTGGAGGAAATAGTGGCAGTGGGGACGCGTTTCGATCCCATGGTCCATGAAGCCCTGGAAGTTCAGGAAGTGGAAGATCCCGCGAAGGATGACCAGGTTCTCGGTGAATGGCAGAAAGGGTACAGCCTGAACGGCCGCCTGCTGCGGCCGAGCCGAGTGAGAGTCGGTAAAATGAAAGGGCCCTCCGGGGAAAATGCGTAATGTCCGGCAAGGATTATTACAAAATCCTGGGCGTGGGCGAGAACGCCAAGCCTGAAGAGATCAAGAAAAGCTACCGGGACCTGGCGAAGCAGTACCATCCGGACACTCATCCTGGCAGCAAACAGGCGGAGGAGCGGTTCAAGGAACTCTCCGAGGCTTACGCAGTTCTCGGGGATGCGAAGAAACGCGAACAGTACGACCAGCTGCGGAAATACGGATTCAATGGCCAACATCCCAGGGGCCGCGGGGGGCAGCCGTTCGATTTCGGGGATGTTTTCAGGCGCGGAGAGAGCGCCGGACCCGGAGGATTCACCTTCCAGGGATTCGAATTCTCCGGCGGAATCGAGGACATCCTCTCCCAGCTTTTCGGCGGGGGATTCGGGGAGCGTTTCAACCGTTCGGGAAGGGAGAGGCAATCCGACAGCACGGCGGAACTGTCCGTCCCTTTCGAACTGGCTGCCACAGGCGGCCGGACTTCATTCGCCCTGGAAAGGGAGCAGGCATGCGCCCGCTGCGGCGGCACGGGCCGGACGGTGTCCAGGAAATGCCCGGAATGCAAGGGAAGCGGCCGAACCAAAGACCGGAAAACGTATCAGGTGAAGATTCCGGCAGGCATTCAGGATTCGGAAAAGATACGCCTGCGGGGGGGCGGAGCAGATTCAAGAAGCGGAAAGGCCGGCGACCTGATCATCACGGTGCGCGTCGAGCCCCACCGGTTCTTCACGAGAAAAGGTGACGACCTCTACTGCGATGTTCATCTGTCCCTGGAACAGGCTGTGAAGGGTGCCAGGTTGAAGATACGCAACATAGACGGCAGGCGCATCGAATTGAAAATCCCGCCGAAAACGGGGGACGGGAAAATGCTGCGCATGCCGGGCATGGGCGTGGCCCGGGACGGCAGGCGCGGAAACCAGTACGTGACCGTGCGCGTGGATATGCCCGCGCATCCGAGCCGGGCGGAGAAGGAACTCATGGAGCAACTCGGCGTAGGCTGACGCCGTCATTCTGCATCCTAAAACGAGGGATAGACATGCCGACCTATGAATACGAATGCAAGTCATGCGGGCATCAATTTGAACGTTTTCAGAAAATGACGGACAAGCCGGTCAAAAAATGCCCCAATTGCGGCGGGGAAGTCAGAAAGCTGATCAGCTCCGGGGCCGGGCTGATTTTCAAGGGCTCCGGTTTTTATATCACGGATTATGCGAGTAAGGGCAAAAAATCGGAGGGCGAGAAGAAACCTGAAGTAGAGAAGAAACCGGAAGGCGAGAAGAAGACATCGGAGCAGGCCGCCAAGCCGGCGCCCGAAAAAAAGGACAAAAGTAACGAAAAGAAAACTTCCTGATCCGAAGGAAACGGACGGGAAAATCCAACAAGGAGGATAAAGAACATGGGAAAAATCATCGGCATCGATCTGGGCACGACCAATTCCTGCGTCGCAGTGCTGGAAGGCGGCGAGCCGGTCGTGATACCCAATTCGGAGGGCGCCCGGACAACGCCGTCCATGGTGGCCTTTGCCAAGAACGGCGAGAGGCTCGTGGGCGCGTCCGCCAAGCGGCAGGCGATCACCAATCCGGAGCATACCATCTTTTCGATCAAGCGATTCATGGGGCGGATGTACGAGGAGGTCAAGCGCGAAATCGAGGAGGTCCCGTACAAGGTCGTGCGGGGCAAGAACAACGTCGCGCGCGTGAAGATCGACGACCGGGAATACTCCCCGCCGGAAATATCGGCCATGATCCTGCAGAAGATGAAACAGACGGCGGAGGATTATCTGGGCCACAAGATCACCGAGGCCGTGGTCACGGTCCCCGCCTATTTCAACGACAGCCAGAGGCAGGCGACCAAGGAGGCGGGCGTCATCGCAGGCCTGGAAGTCAAGCGCATCATCAACGAGCCCACGGCCGCTGCCCTTGCCTACGGCCTGGACAAGAAGAAGAACGAAAAAATCGCGGTGTACGACCTCGGCGGCGGGACCTTCGACATCTCCATCCTGGATCTCGGCGACGGGGTGTTCGAGGTCAAGTCCACGAACGGGGACACGCATCTGGGCGGCGATGACTTCGACAAGCGCATCATCGACTGGCTGGTGGACGGTTTCATCAAGTCGGACGGCGTGGACCTGTCCAAGGACCCCATGGCGCTTCAGCGGCTCAAGGAGGCGGCTGAGAAGGCAAAGATCGAGCTTTCGTCCAAGACGCAGACGGAAATCAACCTGCCCTTCATCACGGCCACCAACACGGGTCCCAAGCACATGAACGTGACCCTCAACCGCGCCAAGTTCGAGCAGCTCTGCGATGACCTGTTCAACAGGACTGTGGGCCCCTGCGAGACCGCACTCAAGGATGCAGGTCTGGGCGTGAACGAAATCGACGAGGTCATTCTGGTGGGCGGCATGACACGCGTGCCCAAGGTGCAGGAAATCGTGAAAAACCTGTTCAAGAAAGAGCCCCACAAGGGCGTGAACCCGGACGAGGTGGTCGCGGTCGGGGCCGCGATACAGGGCGGCGTGCTCGGCGGGGATGTCAAGGACGTGCTCCTGCTCGACGTCACCCCCCTGTCGCTCGGGATTGAAACCCTGGGCGGCGTATTCACGCGCCTGATCGAAAAGAACACGACCATACCGACCAAGCGGAGCGAGATCTTCTCGACTGCTGCTGACAGCCAGCCGTCCGTGGAAATTCACGTGCTCCAGGGAGAACGGGAAATGGCAGTCTACAACAAGACCATCGGCCGCTTCCACCTGGACGGCATCCCGCCGGCCCCTCGCGGCGTCCCGCAGATCGAAGTGACATTCGACATCGACGCGAACGGCATCCTGAACGTGGCAGCCAAGGACAAGGGCACCGGCAAGGAGCAGTCGATACGCATCGAATCTTCCTCCGGCCTGACCAAGCAGGAGATCGAGCGCATGGTCAACGACGCCAAGTCCCATGCGGACGAGGACAAGAAGCGCAAGGAGGAGGCGGACCTGCGGAACAGCGCGGATCAGCTCGCGTACCAGACCGAGAAAAACCTGAAGGACATGGGCGACAAGCTGGACGCTGATCTCAAGGGACGCCTGGAAGCTGCTGTGGGCCGGGTGCGGCAGGCGCAGAAAGGATCGGATCTCAATGAGCTCCGTTCTTCTGTGGACGGCCTCAACCAGGTCTGGCAGGAGGCTTCCCAGAAGATGTACTCGCAGGCCGGGGCAGGCCCGCAGGGCGGGCCCGGACCGGGGCAGCCTTCCGGCGGCCCGGAAGGCAACGGCACGGACGGCAAGGTGCAGGATGCGGATTACGAGGTCGTGGACGACAAGAAGTCCTGAGCGCAGGTTCAGGACGGACATCGGTCGCTCCGTCAAACGAGGGATGATCCGGATCCATGATTTCATTCGATAAATTCACGATCAAGATGCAGGAGGCGCTGCAGGAAATGCAGCGCCTGGCCGCAGGCCAGGGCAACCCGCAGCTCGAGCCGGAGCATCTGCTCTCCGTTCTTCTCGAGGAGGGCGGCCTGGTGTCCGGGCTTCTCAAGAAGCTCGGGATGAACCCGGGGCTGATCGGAGACGGCGTGCGGGGCCTGATCCGCCGCCTGCCGAAGCAGAGCGGCGGCGTGGGCCAGCCTGCCATGTCCCGGGATCTCAGCCAGTTGCTGGAGATGTCCTGGGACGAGGCGGAGCGGATGAAGGACGAGTACATCAGCGTGGAGCATGTGCTGATCGCTCTGGCTCAGTCCAAGACGCCGGCCGGGGACCTGCTCCGCCAGAACGGACTCACGCGGGATGCATTGCTGAAGGTCCTGAAGGAGATCCGGGGGAGCCAGCGCGTCACGGATCAGAATCCGGAGGACAAGTACCAGGCGCTCAAGCGTTTCGGCAGGGACTTGAACGAACTGGCCAGGCTCGGGAAGCTCGACCCGGTGATCGGCAGGGACGACGAGATCAGGCGCGTGCTTCAGGTGCTGTCCCGCAGGACCAAGAACAACCCCGTGCTGATCGGAGAGCCGGGCGTGGGGAAAACGGCCATTGCCGAGGGGATGGCGCACCGCATCGTGTCCGGAGACGTGCCGGAGAATCTGAAGAACAAGCGCATCGTGGCTCTCGACATGGGGGCCCTGATCGCAGGCGCCAAGTACAGGGGCGAATTCGAGGACCGGCTCAAGGCCGTGCTCCGCGAGGTGCAGGAATCGGACGGCCAGGTCATCCTCTTCATCGACGAGCTGCACACGCTGGTCGGGGCAGGGGCGGCCGAGGGCGCGGTGGACGCCTCGAACATGCTGAAGCCCGCATTGGCCAGGGGCGAACTGCGCTGCGTGGGCGCCACGACTCTGGACGAGTACAGGAAGCACATCGAGAAGGATGCGGCGCTCGAGCGCCGTTTCCAGCCGGTGACCGTGGGCGAGCCGTCGGTCGCGGACACCATTTCCATCCTCCGCGGGCTGAAGGAGCGTTACGAGGTGCATCACGGCGTGCGCATCCAGGACAATGCCATCGTCGCAGCAGCCGCGCTTTCGCACCGGTACATCGCGGACCGTTTCCTGCCGGACAAGGCCATCGACCTGATCGACGAGGCTGCATCCAAGCTCCGCATCGAGATGGATTCCGTGCCCGAGGAGCTGGACGAGGTGGAGCGGCGGATGCGCCAGCTCGAGATCGAGAGGGAGGCCGTAAAGAAGGAGAAGGACGAGGCTTCCCGTTCGCGCCTGGCCGTTATACAGAAGGAACTGGCGGATCTGAAGGAAGAGGCCGGGGTGCTGCGTTCGCATTGGCAGTCGGAAAAGGAGACCATCGGCAGGATACGCGGGCTGCAGGAAAGGATGGAACAGGTACGCATCGACTCGGCCAGGGCAGAAAGGGAGGGGGATCTTTCCCGGGCCGCGGAACTCAAATACGGCACCCTGCCCGACCTGCAGAAGCAGATGGACAAGGCCAACGCGGAGCTGGGCCGCATCCAGAAGGACAGGAAGATGCTCAAGGAGGAAGTCGACGAGGAGGACATCGCAGAGATCGTCTCCAAATGGACGGGCATCCCTGTTTCTCGGATGATGGAGAGCGAAAAGGAAAAGCTGGTGCACATGGAGGAGCGCATCCGCATGCGCGTGATCGGCCAGGACGAGGCGGTCGAGGCGGTCTCGGATGCCATCCGGCGCTCCAGGGCCGGGCTGCAGGACGAAAACAGGCCCATCGGGACCTTCTTGTTCATCGGCCCGACCGGAGTGGGCAAGACGGAGCTGGCCCGTTCTCTCGCCGCGTTCCTCTTCGACGACGAGCATGCCATGATCCGCATCGATATGTCCGAATACATGGAACGCCATTCGGTCTCCAGGCTCATCGGTGCGCCTCCCGGATATGTGGGATACGACGAGGGCGGCCAGCTCACGGAGGCGGTTCGCAGGCGGCCCTATTCCGTGGTCCTGCTCGACGAGATCGAGAAGGCGCATCCTGAAGTATTCAACATCCTGCTGCAGGTCCTGGACGAAGGGCGCCTGACCGACAACCAGGGCCGTACCGTCAGCTTCAAGAACGCCCTGATCATCATGACATCCAACATCGGCTCCTCCATGATCATGGAAAGATACACCTCCTCGCGGAAGGGGGAGTGGGAGAAAAGCATCCCGGAAATACGCCGGGAGCTGGACAGGCAGATCAAGCAGCATTTCAGGCCGGAATTCCTGAACCGCATCGACGAGATCGTCCTGTTCCGCCCGCTCGGCCAGGATGAAATCGACCGCATCGTGGATCTCCAGTTCGATCAGGTCCGGGTCAAGGCCCGGGAGCAGGGGATCGCCTTATCCCTGGATGCGGGTGTCCGGGAATTCCTCGGAAAGGAGGGGTATGATCCGGCGTTCGGCGCGCGGCCCCTCAAGCGGGTGATGCAGAAGTTGCTTGCCAACCCGCTTTCCAAAAAAATCCTGTCCGGAGAAATCGCCAAGGGTGACTCAGTGTTGGTGGCGCTGAAGGAAAATATGCTTGATTTTATTAAGAAACATGCTTAATTTTTCAGGACATTTTCTGATTGGGTCAGGAGGAAAGCCAAATGAAGAAACTTTTGTTGACAGGCATCGTTGCGGTCGCCGTGTTCACCCTCATCGCCGGATGCGCCAAAATGCCGGACGAAAAACTGATGGTCAAGGGCAAACAGATGGAATCCGAGCAGAAGTTCACGGAAGCCATCGCGTCCTATCAGAGGCTGATTGAAAAATTTCCGACCAGTCCCCTGGTCCCGGAGGCCATGTACCAGAAAGCCCTCGTTCATGCGAATGCGCTGCAGGAATACGATATCGCCGTTTCCGGCTTGAATGAAGTACTCGATAAATTCCCGGAAAACCGCGTCGCGTCGCGCTCCCAGTTCATGATCGGATTCATCTATGCGAACAGCGTGGGCGACACGGCCAAGGCCGGCGAAGCCTACCGGGTTTTCCTGAAGAAATATCCGAACGACGAGCTCAGGCCCTCGGTGGAATGGGAGCTCAAATACCTCGGCAAGGACATCGACGACATCCCTGAACTCACGACCCTGGGCGATGCTTCCGAGGGCGAAGCGAAGAAATAGTCCGGGATGAATGATGGAGGATCCCGGGCAGTGAGCCGGTGGGGCGGTGTCACGCTTGTCTGTCCGTAAAATACACCTCCCGGAAGATTCAAGAAGGTAACCTTCTCACAGAGAGTTACCTTCTTCTTTTAGGAAGCTCTTCATCTTGTGCCCGCGGTCTCCGTGGGCAGGTCGATCCATTTCCGGCTCCCGCGGTATCCGCGGGAGCCGGATTGAAACGTCCATCCAAAGGCTTCATCACCCGTCATGGAATCCAGGAAGGGGGATGGAGCTTTTCTTTTGTCCCTGCCCCGGACCGGCCGCCTCTGTGCAAGTTTCCAGGAACTTTTTCCCGCTGGAACCGTTGAAAATAGAAAAAAATTGGAATCCAGTTATGTTTAAATCCGTGTTTTGTTCCTTTTCCCGCGCCGCCTTTTTATCCGCCTCCCTGGTTTTCGGCCAGCCGCAGGCTGAGACGGATTCCGTGGTCCCGGATCTGGATGTTGTTCTGTCCGCCTTCGCCGAGCCGTCCATCGTGCCGCTGAACCGGACTCTCGCCTATACCGTACGGATCGCATGGCAGGGGGACCTGGCACGCATTGAAATCGGCGATGTGGAGGAGCCGGTTTTCACGAATTTCGAAGTGGCCGGCACCGCATCCGCGAACCGGACTTTCAGCGCAGCAGCCGGCGGGCGCTCGGAAAAGGAGATCATCTACCATCTTCGGCCCAAGACGCTCGGCATGGCGTACGTGGAACCGGTCGGCATCAGCTGGAAGGATCTGGGCACCGGCAATGCCCATTCAATGAAAACGCGGCGCATCGGGGTCGAGGTCACGGATCCGGTGCCTGATCCGAAAACGCGCCGCTTCCCCTTGGCGCTTCTGGCAGTGATTCCGGTGCTTGTGGTTGCCGGGGTTGTTCTGTTTTTGCGGATGCAGGGCAGGCGGAAAAAGCTGGCCGTGCAGACTGAAGCGAAACCTCCATTGGAAGAATCCTTCCTGGCCGAACTGAAGCAAAACGTGGATCTCAAGACGGACAACCGGCGGGAGGCCTTCGCCCTGCTGTCCAAGCTTTTCAGGAAATACCTTTCACAGAAATTCGGTATCCCGGCGCTCGAGGCCACCACGTCCCAGCTCATGGACCTGCTCAAGCCGCTTGGAATAGAGGAAAGGCCGCTCGGGAAAATGGAAGCCCTCTTTTCCACGGCGGATGTGGTGAAATTTTCCGGCCAGGACGCGTCCCAGACCGACCTGGACAGCGCCTATACCGTTGTGGAATCCTTTCTTGAGGAACGGCTCGCCGCTGCGAGGAAAGAAATGGAATCCCAGGCCGGGAATCCCCCCAAAACGAAGAAATCCCACAAGTCATAAAACGGAAGATCCTTAGGAGAGCATGTCAGGAGGACCGATGAACAAGGATATCGAGGTCATTCATCAAAAAATCCAGAAGGAGAGCGTCTTTGTCGAGGCGCTCATGAACGAGGTCGGCAAGGTGATCGTCGGCCAGAAATACATGGTCGAGAGGCTTCTTATCGGGCTTCTTTCAAACGGTCATGTGCTGCTTGAAGGAGTGCCCGGCCTCGCGAAGACCCTGACCGTGCGCACCCTGTCCGCAGCCATCAAAACGAAATTCCAGAGGATACAGTTCACTCCGGACCTGCTCCCGGCCGACCTGGTCGGAACCCTGATCTACGACCAGAAAAAGGGGGAATTCCAGACCAAGAAAGGCCCCATCTTCGCCAACATCATCCTGGCGGATGAAATCAACCGGTCACCGGCCAAGGTCCAGTCCGCCCTGCTCGAGGCCATGCAGGAAAGGACAGTCACCATCGGGGAAAACACCTATCCCCTGGACGACCCCTTTCTCGTGCTGGCGACACAGAACCCGATCGAGCAGGAAGGCACGTACCCGCTGCCCGAGGCGCAGGTCGACCGCTTCATGCTGAAGCTTTCCATCGGGTATCCCAGCCCGGAGGAGGAGCTTGCCATCATGCAGCGCATGACCAGGGGGCCCGAACCCGCGGCGTCGCCGGTTGTCGCACCCAGGGACATCGTCAAGGCCAGGGCTGTGGTTGAAGAGATCTACATGGATCCCAAGATCGAGAAGTACATCGTGGACATCGTTTTCGCGACCCGAAAGCCCAAGGAGTACGGTCTGGAGGATGTGGAGGAGCTCATCGCCTACGGCGCCTCGCCCAGGGCTTCCATCAACCTGGCAAAGGCTGCCAAGGCGCATGCCTTCCTGAAGCGGAGGGGGTATGTGACGCCCGAGGATGTCCGGGCCATTGCCATGGATGTGATGCGGCATCGCATCATCGTGACCTACGAAGCCGAGGCGGAGGAAGTGACCGCCGAGGACGTGGTGCGCAAGGTGCTCAACAAGATCGAGGTGCCGTGACCGGTGCCGCATGCAGCGGTCCGGGACGGGTTCGGTCCACCCTGACTGAGCCCGCCGTGCTGCCCGCTGCGTGCGCGGTGCGGAACTGAAACGGGTCCCAATCGCATGATACCCAAGGAAATACTCAAGAAAGTACGCCGGATCGAAATCACGACGCGCGGCATGGTGAACGACGTGTTCTCCGGGGAGTACCATTCCGTTTTCAAGGGCCGCGGCATGGAATTCTCCGAGGTGCGTGAATACCAGGTCGGGGACGACATCCGCACCATCGACTGGAACGTCTCCGCGCGCATGGGCCATCCGTACGTCAAGGTGTTCGAGGAGGAGCGTGAACTCACGGTCATGCTCCTGGTGGATGCCAGCTCCTCCGGAGAATTCGGCACCCATGAGCGCATGAAGGGCGAGATTGCCATCGAGATATGCGCCCTGCTCGCCTTTTCCGCCATCAAGAACAACGACAAGGTCGGCCTGATCATCTTCACGGACAAGATCGAAAAGTTCGTCCCGCCGCGCAAGGGCAAGAGCCATGTCCTGCGCGTGCTCAGGGAAATGCTCTATTTCAAGCCGGAGGATCGGAAGACGGATATCGCCGGGGTGCTCGAATATCTCAACAGGGTGATCCGGAGGCGAAGCGTGGTCTTCCTGGTCTCGGATTTCCTGTCGTCCGATTTCGAGAAGCCCCTGCAGATCGCGAACCGGAAACACGACGTGGTGGCCATCAACATCCAGGACCCAAGGGAAATGGAGATGCCGGGCGTGGGTTTCATCGAACTCGAGGACGCGGAGACAGGGGAGCAGATCCTTCTCGACACGTCGGACGACGAATTCCGGAGGCTGTACAAGGCAGGCGCCGAGGACCAGGCGGGACGCAGGGACAAGCTGTTCAAAACACTGAATGTGGATTCCGTTTCCATACGGACGGACGAGTCCTATTTCGAACCCCTGATACGCTTTTTCCGGCAGCGCGCCAGGCGGTTCCGGTGACCGGCAGGGAGGAATGCAGGCCTGCCGAAAAAGAGGCGAGGATCATGAAAAAAGAATGGATCAGAATCACCGCAGGCGCGGCCCTGGTCGTTTCCGCCATCCTTCTTCCTGCAGCAGGATGTTCACGGAAAGAGGCCGGGGGTATCAGCACGGAAAGACAGAGGGAATACGCCAACGAATTGTACAACCGGGAACTTTTCCGGCAGTCCCTGTCCGAATACCAGCGCCTGCTGGATTTCTATTCCCTGGACGCGAACCAGCAGGCCAACATCCACTTCATCATGGGCAACATCTATTTCGACCGCCTGCGCGATTATGAAAACGCATTGGCGCATTATCTCAAGATCAGGCATGTTTTCCCGGACAGCGGGCTGCAGGACCAGGTGGGCAGGCAGATCGTCGCCTGCCTGGAGAGGCTCGACCGGTCCGCGGACGCGAAACAGGCCCTGGACGAGGCTGCCAGCCTGGATCCCGGACAGGTTCGCCAGCCCAGGCCAGGGACGGTCATTGCCAGAATCGGCGACAGGGAGATCACGTCGGGGGACCTGAAATTCCTCATCGGCAGGCTCCCGGAATCCCTGCAGGAACAGGCAGGCAAACGCGAGGCCAAGATCGAATTCCTCAAACAGTACATCAGCACCGAGCTGTTCTACGATGCGGCCAGGCGCAAGGGACTGGAATGCGACAAGGATGTGGTCGAAGGCGCCTTCGAGGCGAAAAAAAGCCTGATGGTTCAGAAATACCTGCAGGAGGAGATCGCCTCCCAGGTGCAGCTGCGGCCCGAGGACGTGGAGCTGTACTTCAAGGCGAACAAGGACAGGTATGCGGATAAGGATGAAAAGGGAAATATCAAACGCGAGAAAACCTTCCAGGAGGCCGGTCAGCAGGCGGCCCAGGACCTGGTCCGGGAGCGTCAGCAGAAAGCCTACGAGGATCTCATGAGGCGCATGATGCTGGCTGAAAAGGTGGAGATATACGACGATCGCGTCGAGTAACGGTTCATGAAAAGAAATGCCTTGAAAATCATCTTCATGGCTGTCCTGGCCTGCGGTGCCGCCTTTTCACAGGCCGCAGATCCGGTGTCCATTGATACGCGGGTGAACCCGTCCCGCATCACCATCGGTGACCTGGTCACATACACCGTGACCGTGACCCATGATCCGGATGTCGAGATCGCCATGCCCGGCCTGGGCGCCAATCTCGGCGGATTCGAGATCAGGGACTACAAGGCCCATGAACCGGTGAAGGCCGGCGGGAAAATCGTCACGAGCACGGACTACATCATCTCGACATTTTTCACGGGCGAATTCACCATACCGCCCATGGCTGTAGCCTACAAGCTTCCCGGCGACACGGCCGTTCATGTGATATCCACCGAAAAGATGAAAATCACGGTTGAGAGCCTGAAACCGAGCGAGGCAGGCGACATCCGCGACATCAAGCCGCCCGTTGAGATACCGCGCAACTGGTGGTATACGCTGCGCTGGCCCCTGGCAGGAGCAGCGGTACTCGCCCTTTTCCTCCTGGCCTGGTGGGGATACAGGAGGCGCAAGGCGGGCAAAGGCCTGCTGCCGGTGCGGGAAACCCCGGCCCGGCCGCCGCATGAAATCGCATTCGAACAGCTCCGGTCGCTCAGGGAATCCGGGCTGCTCGCAGAGGGGGACGTCAAGGAATTCCACATCCGGCTCTCCGACATTCTCCGGAACTATCTCGAGGGGCGGTATTTCATACAAGCCCTGGAAATGACAACAGAGGAGACTTTGGATCAGCTGACCGGCACGGCCATGGACCGGGAGGACTTCGAGTCAACGGCCCTCGTGCTGGAGAGAAGCGATCTCGTCAAATTCGCCAAGCATCGGCCGGAAGATTCCATGAGCCTGGAAACTCTGGACATTGTGCAGCGCGTCGTGGAACACACGGCGGTCATTATCGAAGCGCCCATGCCCGAAACCGGGGTGCCCGGAACGGAAACTCCGGCGGGAGCGGACGCGGCCGGACAGCCGGTTGCAGGCCGGATGTCCGCAGAAGCCGAGCCTGTCCCGGCTGAACAGGAATCGGATGAGAATCCACAGCAGTAACAGGCAGGTTTGATGGTCATGATCCGTTTTGCAGATCCCTGGTTCCTCGCATTTCTCCTCGTTGTGCCCCTGCTTGCCTGGTGGCATTTCAAGAAGCGGCGCAACAGGGGCGCGACCATCCGTTTTTCGCATCTCGGAACTGTGAAGCAGGCCGGCAAGGCCAGGAAAATGACCGGCCTGGATTTCCTGGTCATCCTGAAGCTCCTTGCGCTGACACTCCTCGTCGTTGCGTTTGCCAGGCCGCAATCCGGCATCAGGGGCGAGGAGGTGATCACAGAGGGCATAGACATCATGCTGGCGGCCGACATTTCCAGTTCGATGCTGGCGGAGGACATCAAGCCCAACCGGGTCGATGCGGCCAAGGCCGTTGCGGCGGAATTCGTCAAGGGCCGCAGGAACGACAGGATCGGACTCGTGGTTTTCTCCGGCGAGGCCTTCACGCAATGCCCCCTGACCGTCGATTACGGGATCCTGGTGCGCTTTCTCGAAGAGGTGCATGTGGGCATGATCGAGGACGGTACGGCCATCGGAATGGGCCTCGCCACAGCGGTGAACAGGCTCAGGACCAGCAAGGCGAAGTCCAAGGTCATCATCCTGCTGACGGACGGCCGCAACAACAGGGGCCAGATCGATCCTGTGACTGCAGCGCAGACCGCCCAGGCCTTCGACATCAAGGTGTATACGATCGGGGCAGGCACGCGCGGCACAGCTTTGTACCCGGTCAACGACCCGTTCTTCGGGAAACGGTACGTGCCCATGCAGGCGGACATAGACGACGAACTGCTCTCCCGCATCGCGGGCATGACGGGCGGCCGGTATTTCCGGGCCACGGACCGCCAGAGCCTCGAGTCGATTTACAGGGAAATCGACGGCATGGAAAAGACGGAGGTCAAGGAATACACCCGTTATTCCGAGCTGTTCCACTATCTGGCCGCGGCTGCCCTGCTGTTGATGCTGGCGCAGGTGCTGCTGGCCAATACGGTGTTCAGGAAAATACCCTGATCCCCGGCTGCGGGGATATGTCATCAAAATAGTCTGGAGTCGTCAACGTGTTCCGATTCGCCTATCCCGTGCTGCTGTACCTGCTTCTCCTGGTCCCACTGCTGGCTGTTTTCATGGCCTGGGGGTTCAAGCAGAAGAGGAAGGCCGTTGCCCGGTTCGGGAACAGCGCGCTGATGGAGAAGCTTTCGCGTTCCGTGAGCCGCAGGAGGCAGGTTGCCAAGTCCGTGCTCGTTGCAGCCGGTGTGCTGTTTCTCGTTTTTTCGATCGCCAGGCCGCAGTACGGGACCAAGATGCGGGAGGGCCAGGACATCGTGATCGCCCTGGACCTGTCTCTGTCCATGCTGGCGGAGGACATCAAGCCCAACAGGCTCGAAAAGGCGAAGCATGAAATCGCCTCGCTGATCGACAGGCTGGAGGGGGACCGTATCGGGCTTGTGGCGTTTTCGGGCAAGGCCTTCATCCAATGCCCCCTGACCCTGGATTACGGGGCAGCCAAGATGTTCCTGGACTTCATGGAGCCCGGACTGATCCCCGTGCCAGGGACAGCGATCGGCCAGGCAATAGAGAAGTCCGCAGCCTGCTTTGTGGAAAAGGAGCGCAAGCACAAGGTCCTGGTCCTCATCACGGACGGGGAGGACCATGAAGGCGACCCGGTCGAAAAAGCCAAGGCTGCGGCCAAGGAAGGCGTTGTCATTTACACGGTCGGGATCGGTTCCCTGCAGGGCGTCCCCATACCGGTTTACAGCGAGCAGGGATTCCAGACCGGTTACAAGCGGGACAGGCGCGGCGAGGTGGTCACCACCAAGCTCGATGAACTGACTCTGGAAAAGATAGCGCTCGAGACAGGCGGCAAATATTACAGGGCCACGCCCGGGGAAGTGGAGCTCGAGAAAATATACGACGACATCAGCGGGATGGAGAAAAAGACGCTCGCCTCCCAGCAGTTCGCCCAGTTCGAGGACAGGTTCCAGATTTTCCTGGGCGCCGCCCTGTTCTGCCTTGCGGTTGAAATGCTGGTTTCGGAGAGGCGGAGATCCAGGATTGAATGGAAGGGGCGTTTCGGCTGACCCTGTGCAAGGATGGCGGGCATGACATGAAAAAAGGATTCGCAACCGGTTTCGTTCTCCTGACCGCCGCATCGGTTTTCGGCCAGGCGGGCAGGAGGCAGGTGGCTGAGGGCAACAAGCTCTTCCACGAGGAAAAATTCGACGCTGCGGGCAACAGATACCAGGATGCGCTGCTCGAGGACCCGGCATCGCCCCTGATTCATTTCAATGCGGGCGATGCCGCGTACAAGAAGAACGATTACGAGAAGGCCCTGGAATCCTTTCAGAAGGCGCTGGATACGGACGAAGCCCTTTTCCAGTCCCAGGCCTACTACAACATCGGCAATACGCTGTACAGGGCAGGGAAACTGCCGGAGGCGATTTCTGCTTACGAGCAGGCCCTGAAACTGAATCAGAGCGACGAGGACGCCAAATACAATCTGGAATACGTGCGCAACAAATTGAAGAACGAAGCACAGCCGCAGCAAAACGATCAGCAGAATCAGCAGCAGCAACAGGATCAGCAGCAACAGCAGCAGCAAAACAAGGATGACGAGCAGCAGAACCAGCAGGACAAACAGAAACAGGACCAGCGGGCCCGGGAGCAGGAGGAACAGCGGAACCAGGAGGAACAAAAGCAGGAACAGCAGGGACAGGACGCGGAAGAGAAAAAGGAAATGACCCAGGAAGAGGCGGCCCGGCTGCTGGAGGCCATGGACGAGGATCAGAAGGACATGAAGAAGCAGCGGATGCAGGGAGAGGGCGGAACCTATGTGGAAAAGGATTGGTAATGATGGAAGAAGCATGGTCATGAACAGGTACATCAACCCGATTATCCTGATCCTGCTGTCATGGGCTGTCTTAGGCCGGTCGGATGCGTTGCCGCAGGAAGTGGCGGTCAAGGCCTATGTGGACAAGACCGTGATCGGCCTCGGACAGGAATTCTCCCTTTCCGTTGAAATCTCCGGCAAGGACGCAGGGGACGCCGGCGATCCGGTGATGCCTGCAATGGATGCATTCGCCGCATTCCTGGGGAGCGGATCCTCGCAGAACATCCAGTTCGTCAATGGCAGGATGTCCGTGTCCAGAACCATCACCTACCATTATCAGGCCTCAGCGACCGGGAAATTCCAGATCGGCGCGGTTCGCGTCACCCACAAGGGCAAGGAATACACGACCGTCCCAATCGACCTCACCATACAGGATGCGCCTGTGCGCCAGACCCAGCCAAGCCCCTCCCGAAGGACTCCAGCCGCGGCGGAACCGTCCGGGGGCCTTTCCGACCAGGACCTGTTCGTGAGGGCTCAGGTCAGCAAAAAAACGCTTTATCCGAACGAGGCTGCTGTCATCACCTACAGGCTGTACACGCGGCAGAACGTGACTTCGCTCGGCATCTCGAAGCTGCCTGCGTCCAGCGGATTCTGGACGGAGGAATTCGAGCTCCCCCAACAGCTCATCACGTCCAATGAAGTGCTGGACGGGAGGCAGTACACCACTGCGGTGATCAAGAAGATCGCCTTGTTTCCGACCGGTCCGGGCACCAAGACCATTGAGCCCATGGTGCTCGACTGCGACGTGCAGGTGAGGCGCGCCCAGTCCAATGATCCATTCTCGAATTTCTTCGACGATTCCTTTTTCTTCGGGAGGACGGTGCGCAAGACGCTCGCTTCGCCTTCCCTCGTGCTCGAGGTTCTGCCTTTCCCGCAGGAGGGCAGACCCGCGGATTTCTCCGGCCTGACCGGCAGCTTCCGCGCCGAAAGCTCGGTGGACAAGAACGCGGTCAAGACGAACGAGGCGATCACCTACCGCATCAAGATATCGGGCCAGGGGAATATCAAGGCCATACCCCAGCCCCAGCCTGTATTCCCCGGCGACTTCGAAGTCTACCCCCCCAAGTCCTCGGAGACCCTGGACCGCAGCGGCCAGACTGTTTCGGGCAGCAAGACCTTCGAATACGTGCTCATCCCGCGCGTGCAGGGGAGGCAGAAAATCCTTCCGGTGAAACTGACGTATTTCGATCCTGCGTCCAGGCAATACAGGACAGCGGAAACACGCGAGGCTGTCATTGATGTCGAGAAGGGCTCGGAGATGTTCACGGCTGTCCCCTCCGGCCTTTCCAAGCAGGAGGTCAAACTTCTCGGGCAGGATATCCGTTTCATCAAGCTCGACAGCCCGTCGTTCAGCCGCATCGGAGACAGCCCGGCGCGGCATGCCCTGTTCTGGATCGTCCTGCTGCTCCCCCTGTCCGGAATCACTGCAGCCTATGCCTACAGGAGGCATTTGGACAGGCTGTCCGGGGACATCGGATATGCGCGGGAAAAACGGGCCGGCCGGCTGGCGAAGAAAGGCCTGGCTTCGGCATCCGCCCTTGTGCGCGAAGGCCGGGACCGGGAGTTCTATGCGGAAGTCGGGCATGCGATGACGCGTTTCCTGGGCGACAAGCTCAACATTGCAGAGGCGGGCATGATCAGCGAGGAAGTCAAGGCCAGGCTCTGCAAGGCGGGTGTGGATCAGTCTGCGATCGACGAGTATTTTGCGTGCCTCGGCATATGCGATCTGAAGCGGTTTTCCCCTGCAGGATCGGATCCGAAGGAGATGAGGGAATTTCTCGGCAGAGCGGAAAAGGCGCTGGGCTCCATGGCCAGGCGGTTGAAATAGGGGATCCGGCCCCTCTCCTGTCAGGAGAGGGCATAGGCGTCAAGAGTTTCGCTGCCGGGCGGGCTCATGATCCCTGCGGCCGGAAGTCTGAAAAACAGGAATAGAGGATTTCATGATGTCTGGACAAATCCTGCAACTGGATCAGAAATTACCGATTCGATCCGTCTTATGCCGGTATGGGGAATCCGGATGGATGCGTTTGATCAGCTTCATGATTACTGCAGCATTGTGGTTTTTCATCCATCCCCCGGCTTTTGCGCGGCAAGATCCGGCCCGGCTGCAGGAGGCGTTTCAGCAGGGCGTTGCTCTTTACCAGTCCGGGCAATTCGACGAATCCCTGGCGGCGTTTGCCAGGATCCGGGATTCCGGATACGAAAGCGGCCCGCTGTACTACAACATGGGCAACTGCCATTACAAGCTCGGCCGCACGGGCCCGGCCATTCTCTTCTACGAACGCGCCCGAAAATTCATGCCCAAGGATCCGGACCTGGCTGCCAATCTGGCCCTTGCCAATCTCGCGGTTGTGGACAGGATAGAGCCGGCGCCGCGTTTCTGGCTGATGGCGGTCTGGGACGCGTTCGTGCATCTGTTCCCGCTGCCTGTGACACGCCTGCTGGCAGCTGTGTTTTTCGTCCTGACCTGCGCGCTCGTCATCGGAATGATACTGGCAGGGCCGGCGCTTCGCAGGTTTCTTCTCAAGCTTTGCTGGGTGTCCGGGATTCTGCTTGCAGTCTCGGATCTCTCCTGGTGGGGTGGAGCGAGAGAGGCGAAA
>Ga0233423_10000286_pt1 | contig 27999 bp, 26 predicted proteins | sample Watercolumn_Mata_FD_180713 | JGI IMG/M metagenome (GOLD analysis project Ga0233423, IMG submission 180713) | Freshwater microbial communities from Lake Matano, South Sulawesi, Indonesia - Watercolumn_Matano_2014_112_MG | ecosystem: Environmental > Aquatic > Freshwater > Lake | place: Indonesia... | reverse complement strand
GTCCTTTCTCTACTTCATTATAGATTATCCTGACCCTGCCAAACCTTCCTAACCTAAAGTGTCCAGTTTCAGGGGTTCGCTCCACGACCAGGTCAACAGGGGAATACGCTTTTATAGAAATATCATGTTTGTTTATAAATTTGGAGTAATCTATGTTTCCATCGGGAGGAATTTGAACGATCCTGACCAATGGGTCGGACATGTTAGCGTTTGTCTCTATAACGTTCAAAATACTAGAGGAGCGTGAAGAAAGCGTGCTATAATGATCTCGATGGCAGTGCCCTGCAAACTGTGCAAAGACATTGGTTTTATAGTTTCTGAGGAAATTAGCCATTATATCTAGCTTTCCCTGTGAGAATGCATCAATCTGACCCCGCCCTGTATTCATAGGGATGTGGGCAAATAATACTATATTTTCATTACTTTCTGGGTGCTCACTCAGGTATTGCTGTATATGACCCTTGAACCACTGCCAGGTACCACAGTTGCCATCGCTATCGCAAAAGTCATGCAAACTACCCTCTGGTTTGACGCCAGGTAATCCTAATGCAGCATTATCCCTATAACTGAAATCCAGGCCTACGAAATGATAGCCACAGTAATCGAAAGCTAAGTTCTGAAAATAACTATTATGTTTAGGATCTAATTCTGGATTCCACACAGGAATGTCTGCTTTTTTCCAGTTATCAAACAATGCGGACAATTTCCCATATTGGGACATGAAATTATCAGCGAAATATTTATCTGTTCCTCTATAACCTGGCTGCTCGACTTCTGGAGCCCGGTCTTTGCTGCAATACGGCCATACATCATGGTTCCCTATTAGCGGAACCCAGGGGATTCCTAAACCATTTAGAATTTCTATCGCTTTGTTGAATTGGGATAATTCAGCACTTTCGGAAATGTCACCAAGAACAACTACAAATTCGATGTTGTATTTATCTTTGTTAGAGTTTATGAGACCTACGGCTTGCTCCAAAAATTTTACCGAAGCGATATCTTCTTGGCCTGCACCGCTGTCATTCCAGCCAAGACCATCATAATCTTTACCTTTAACACCGCGGCCAATATGCAAATCGGTGATAATAGCAAAAGACCATGAGAATTTGGCTTGATATTCAATTTCGTTATAAAGAAGCTTTAGATTGTTCGCTCCATTCCAAGGAGACACACACCCTTTTCCACCGAGTCCCAGCTTATAGCGGTAAAACCATTGTATAGGAATTCCAACTGCCAGCACTTTACCGCTTCCAAAAGGATATTCAACAATGACACTATGTCCATGAGCATCCTGAGCAGCTACTACACTCCCGACCGGCAGATTCGTCCAATAGAATGACGAAGCCCAGTTTATGTTGTCAATAATAGTGTTGTAGCCCCAAGGTCCCATAAGCGAAACTGGTCGACTTGGATTCGCTATGAGATAGTGCGTTGGTGAAAAATCAACATCATTGCAATATTCGTAGTGTAGAATCACGCCCCCAGGTAGAAATTGCTGTGAGACTCTGTAGCCAATCCACCCACGGTAGACTACAGCCGATAACACTCCCCCATTAAATACATAATCCGCCAATTTTTGCCTATGAGCATAGAGGTTGTCATAAAATCCTTTTGGTTGATCAGACGCCAGAATAATAGCCTTATATTGGAGTAATTCTGACAACGACATCGTGGTGAATTTTGCTGATGTAGCCAAGGTATACGATATTCCTAAGTCATTACAGGCAGCGGCATCCGGCGAAATATTCATTCCCCATGTGTAAGCGTCTTGCAGAATGAGGACATCGCTATATCCTGTTATTGCCCTGATTGTTATTTCCTCGATTGGCTTTACTTCAAAATCCTCTGGGGCTGCAGACGGATTTTCATCATCCTCAATTGGCGAAGCAGGTGCCTCTGCCGAAGTCGGTTCATCAGCCTTTACATTCCCAATAAGAGGGCTAATTCCCGAAATAGCCATTATCACAGCAATAAAAATCGCTGCACAGGCTCTCGCTGCATGTTTATAGTTACCCATCTTGCCTTTACCTCCTTTGATTTTGTCCTCTTTTCTAATCACAGATCATTTGCACCCAAGATTTGTAAAATTGATACTACCATCTCTCCAGTCCACTGATTATTAACCAAAAACAAAAACCGACCCCCTCGTGGTCGGTTTCACTACTGGCTCCACGGCGGCCCAGTGACCTCCTCACGGACGCCGCTTCACTGCCTCCACTAACCTCTTATTTTCTATTAAGCTTATTGCTAACGCTTATAGTGACATTATAAACCCTTTGTCAAGCCTGCCGGATTGCACCTTATGAGTGACTGTGTCTTGTGTCGTGTCATTTAATGTAATAACATCACCTTTCTCACGAGTAAAAAATTGGGAAATTCGGCTTTCTTGGTGAAAATCTAAGCTAAAGAAAGGTAATGATATTACCCAAGTGGTGGGCGATAGTGGACTTGAACCACTGACCCCCTGCGTGTAAAGCAGGTGCTCTAACCACTGAGCTAATCGCCCCCAATGGTACGCCTGGTGAGATTTGAACCCACGACCTCAGCCTCCGCAGGGCTGCGCTCTATCCGCTGAGCTACAGGCGCATGGTGCCGAAGGTGGGATTTGAACCCACACATCCTTACGGATACTACGTCCTGAACGTAGCGCGTCTGCCATTCCGCCACTTCGGCGTGGGCAGTACTGGACTTGAACCAGTGACCTCTTGCGTGTGAAGCAAGCGCTCTAACCACTGAGCTAACCGCCCCGAAACATGTCTATTTTAGTCGGAAAAGCAAGCTTTGTAAATATATACCTTCGAGAGTGGGGGAATAGTGCTTTCAGGTAGAGAGATTCTTCATAGAGTTTATGCTGAGCCGGGGTACATTCTTAGACAGGCTCAGAATGACAGAGGGAAGAGTTCGGAATGATAGTGCTTCTGAGATTGCCACGCTTCGCTCGCAATGACAACCTCTAGAAGTGGAGATTCTTCAGTCGCTACACTCCTTCAGAATGACAGAGGAAGGACTCAGAAGGAGCGAGGAAAGGGCTTTATAAAAGCAGCGAAGGGTTCCCTGGTCAGGAGCTTATTCTTTCTTGTCTGGCAGCCGGCGCACGCTGTTCGATTTGCACTTAGGGCAGACCCGCTCTTGAGGTCCCTTCTTGGCATCCGTAGTGGCTCTATATTCGAAGCCGCAGCGTAGACATTTGAGTTGTTCTTCCATCTCAATTACACCTTTGCTGTATCGCCCAGCTCGTCTTCGACGGCGAGCTCTTTCTTTGCTTTCAGCCTCTGCTCGGCAAGCACCTTACGGGCATGGGCTATCTCCTCAGGCGTGACTTTCTGGCGCATCTCCTCAAGCTGACGCATGATTTGAGCAAACCGAGGTCCCTCAGCAGCGCTTATCCACTCTAGTTGCAGCCGCTCGGGACGAATGCCCAGTTTTTCCAGCCTGTCCCACAGCTTATCTGCCCGGCGCATAGTCCAGTGGTTGGCACTTATATAATGGCAGTCACCTAGATGACAGCCTGAGAGCAGCACTACAGGTGCGCCCTTTTCGAAGGCATGCAGGATAAATCTCTCATCCACCCTTCCACTGCACATGGTGCGGATGAAGCGGTTATCGGGTGGAAACTGCATCCTGGATACTCCAGCCAGGTCACTGGCGGCATAGCTGCACCAGTTGCACAGGAAAGTAATAATCTTCTGCTCGGGGTCTATCTCCAGAGCAGCATCTATTTGAGCCAGCACCTGGGCATCGCTGAAGTGCTGCATGGTTATGGCATCAAAGCGGCATTCAGCGGCACAGGTGCCACAACCAGCACAAGCGGCAGCTATCAATTGTGCTCCAGTTTTAGCCTTGACATCTACTTTTATCGCCCCGTAAGGGCAGACGCGGACACAGACGCCACACGAGGTGCATTTGTCAAGGTCAATAATCGCTTTTATAGCCTCGCCTTTGATGACGCCGGAATTCAGGAGTATGGAACTCCGGGCAGCGGCGGCTCCAGCTTGAGTGACACTGTCTTTTATATCTTTAGGTGCCTCAACGCAGCCGGCGAAGAAAATGCCCGGCGTCGGTGCATCTACCGGCTTGAGCTTAGGATGAGCTTCCATCAGAAAGCCATCGCTGGTCTGCGAAAGGTTCAGAATACCGATGAGCCGCTTCAGGTCAGGCTTCGGCTCAAGCCCCACCGAGAGCACCACCATATCCAGCTCATATTCCTCCACCCGTGCCGTTGTGGTATTCTCCACCTTGACGAGGAGATTCTTGGTCGCCGGGTCTTCCCTGATTTCGCCAGGTATGCCTCGAATATAGCGCGCACCGGCTTCTCTGGAACGGCGAACTAAGTCCTCAAAGCCCTTACCGAAGGCACGAATATCCATGTAGAAAACGAAAATTTCAGCCTCTGGATCATGCTCCTTGATGAGCAAACTGTCCTTGACTGTGTTCATACAGCACACGTTGGAGCAGTAAGGATAGCCACGGTTCTCTGTCCGCGAGCCTACACACTGGATAAAGCCAATTCGTTTGGGGGTTTTGTGGTCGGAGGGACGTACCAGGTGACCTTCGGTAGGACCACCACCACATATCAGCCTTTCAAATTCCATGCTGGTGATGACATTTTCAAAACGCGTATAGCCGTACTCATCAAGCTGAGTGGGGTCATAAACACCCATGCCGGTGGCTACGATTATGGTGCCAACTTCAAGCTCCAGTATCTCGTCCTGCATGTGTAAATTTATGCACTTCTTTTCACAAGCATCCACGCATTTGACACAGGCGACGGGTTTATTCCCCAGGCAATGCTCCATATCAATAAGGAATGCTGAGGGCACTGCTTGAGGGAAGTCGATATAGACTGCCTTGCGCGAGGAAAAACCCTGCTGGAATTCATCAGGCAATACCACAGGACAAGCCTCAGCGCACTTGCCACAGGCGCTGCACAAAGTTTCATCCACATAGCGGGCTTTCTTGCGGACACGGACTTTAAAGTTGCCCACATAGCCAGAGACGTCTTCCACCGTACTGTAAGCAAGCAGTTTGATTCTGGGGTGGCGACCCACGTCCATCATTTTTGGTCCCAGCACGCATATAGAACAGTCCATTGTGGGGAAGGTTTTGTCCAACTGTGCCATAATGCCACCGATTGATGGCTTCTCCTCCACCAGATACACCTGATGCCCGGCATCAGCGAGGTCCAACGCAGCCTGAATCCCGGCTACGCCACCGCCAATCACCAGGGCAGCGTCAATCACCGGGATTTCCATTTCTTGCTGCGGCTGAAGAAGTCGAGCCCGGGCTACAGCCATCTTCACAATATCCTTAGCCTTCTTAGTAGCCGACTCGCGGTCATAGAGATGTACCCAACTACAATGTTCCCTTATATTAGCCATTTCCAGCAGGTAAGGGTTAAGCCCAACCTCGGCGATGCATTTACGGAAGGTGGACTCGTGAAGCCGCGGAGTGCAAGAGGCTATGACCACGCGGTTCAGCCTGTGCTCATTGATGTGTTTTTTTATCTCCACCTGACCAGGGTCAGCACAGGTATACCGATTTCTCACCGCAACCACCACGCCAGGAAGCTCTTCCGCCGAACGCCGTACCTCTTCAGTATCTACCGACCCGGCAATGTTGAGCCCGCAATCACAGACAAATACACCTACTCTGAGTTCGTCTTCAGCCAATTAGCTTACCTCCTGGCCGAGTGACCGGGCTACCAAGCTGGTCAAATCCTGTATATCGATTTTAGGCATTCTACCATTCCGGCTACGCTGGGCACATTTCAGATGAATCTGGCACTTGGGGCAGGAAGTTACCAGTATGCCAGCTCCGGTAGCCTCTGCCTGGATAAGGCGCTCATCCTGTATCTGGCGGTTTGCAGCTCCACAGTGCACCCAGGAACTTGCGCCGCAACACAATGCCTTCTCCCGACTCTGCTCCATTTCCACCAAATTCAGACCATCCACCGCGCTCAATATCTGGCGAGGTGAATCAAAAATCCTCAAACCTCTCCCCAGAGTGCATGGGTCCTGATAAGTAGCTTTTTCCTTTAGCCTGCCGAGACGTAGCTCGCCGCTCTGTAGCAACGGGGCTATAGCATCCGTCCAATATACAACTTCAGCCACTATGCTGCCCAGCATTTTTGGATAGTCGACCTTTAATGAATAGTAACATTCCGGACAGCTGGTGATGATTCTTTTAACGCCTAGTCGATTAAATTCATCCATATTTGCCTGTGCCAGAGCCATAAAGCCCTCTTTATCTCCCTGGAGCAACAGGTCGCGCCCGCAGCAACGCTCGTTAACCAGAAGATTAAAGGGTATTTGAGCCCGGTTCAGCAACCTCAATGCACCTTTCACACCTTCCAATGTTTTCACTCCCAGGTCTCTGAACATGACGTCAAAATATGGCGCACAACCCACAAAAAATATGGTGTCATATTGCACAGACAGCTTGATATCTGGTGATAGCCAGCCCAGCCGCTCCTGAGACACGTCCCCACCGGTCATCAGATGCATCATGGACTGCAATGCACCGCCATGGCTGCATTCTGCCTGAATCCCCTTGCCAAGTGCCTCAGTTCTTAAAATACGGATAAACTCCGGGAATTCTACACGGTAATTGCACCGCTCCAGACACATATAGCAATTGAGGCAGTACCAGATTGTTTCATCCTGAAAGCTCCGATTCCCCTGCTCTGTGTTTCTCTGGACTATAAGCCGTGGGTTAAACTCCGGGTTATACTTTGCGACCGGACAGACCACCGTGCATTTGCCACAGTCGAGGCAGAGATGTATTCGAGTATCTTTTATTTGCTGCTCGCTGTTAAACATCGCGCTTCCACATCCTATTATCCCGCCTGCTCTATTTCAGCAATGAAATTTGCCACCTGTTTAACAAAGCCTTCTCCATCACACCGCGGTAAACGAGCAAGCTTGAGCCTGTCAGCACCCAAGCCCAACAATCCCAGCACTCCACGCGTTTTTTCATATTCGGCGACATTAAAACGGTCATCATTTTCATAATAGCAATTATCCGGCTCACATCCTAAGAGCATCACCCCAGCCGCACCCAGCTCGAAAGCCTTCAGTATCAGACCTGAATGCACCCGCGAAAGGCAGCTCACCCTAACCATCCTTACCGATGGGGGATAGTTAAGACGGCTTTGTGCCGCTGCCTCAATGCAGCTAAGACCATCCCAGTTGCAAGTAAAAACCACTATGTCAGCATCAGTCCGACTCATGCAGTCACACCAACCCTGCTAGACTTCTCCAACATGGCTTCCAAGGTACTAATTATGCTTAAATCGCTTTGAACTCGCTGAGTTATAGCGCCGGTAGGACATGAGGCAAGGCAAGCTCCGCAACCCAAACACAACATTGGGTCAACATAAGCATAAGCGGTGCCCGAGTCACTAACTTTCATCTCTATATAAGGACACACCACAGCGCAATCACCACAACCACGACACAAACGCCTATCGATATTAACCGCAGTAATCCGCGGTCTAAGTATGCCCTGACTCAAATAGCTCGAGACCCTGGCTGCCATCGCCTGCCCCATAATAACCTGTTTCTCAGGCGACTCCGATGCATCCGCCGACACGATGAATATACCGGTGGGGTCTCCAATAGCGAACTCTCGTAAGGTGAAGCCTAAAATTGCCCGATTGTCTGGATGAATATTCCAGGAGAGAATGCGTCCAACGAGGCTTAACTTGAAAGCGGCATCAGGCTGAGCAAGTATTTTATCCAAAGCCCCAGAATCAACTATAACAGCACCGACTTTGACATTAGCTGTTTTCGAAGATGACTCAAGTACAGCTTCATAGCTGCCAGGCATGCCGTCAAACCTCAATGTGCTGGGCCATAACATGACAGATGTCCCCAGTTTCCCCAGCTCCTTTAACAGATTAACTTCTTTTTCGAGGTATTCAGTCGTTCGCTTTCCCTTTTTCTTTGCTAATTCTGACCTGTGGATGACAGTTACCGGATAAGCCTGAGACGCCAAGCCCGTTGCAGTTGCCAGACCTGAAAGCCCAGTGCTTATCACCAACGCGCCTTCAGCAATCGAATGCTCACTAAGCATCACCACCGAAGTGCCTTGAGACCGAACAATCCCTGAACTGACTATCTCTATAGCCTTACGGGTGGCATCTGCTGGATTGCCGCTATGCACCCAAGCGCATTGCTCACGAATATTAACAAATTCCACAGATGTGTCCTGAGCTGCACCCAGGTACCGCCTCAAATATTCTTTACACCTTACCCGCTGCTCTGTACAACTGAAACAGACCTGCTCCAGATTACAACACCGGCAAGCGGCTATGACCAACCTGCCCAGTTTCTCCTCCTTAACCAGAGATTTAACTTCACGCGCTCCATCTTCAGTGCACAGTTGAGACAACTCCCGGACATGAGAAACACCGGGAAGACGCTGTATTTCACTGACCACCTCAGAAAAGTCGATTATGGAACTAATGCTGCCACCACAACGGCACAGTACCACACCAGTACGCTCATCACCAACACTGACCAGCCCTGTTACATCCGGCTCGAAACCCAGTTTGCCACCACGATTCACCTTAGCATCCGCACCTGCCGAGGCAGCTTTTTCTCGTAGCTTCAATTCCTGTGATACCTCCAGTGCAATTGCCGACGCACGACTAAGTTCATCCCATAAATCACCATCGCCTTCAGCTTCCACGATGAAAATACCCCGACTGTGACCCTGACTAGTTCTACTTTGAGCAGACTTGGGACGAGGCAGGTCAGCCTCGCCACCTTTAGAAATAAAATCAACTACAGCTCCAGCTTCTATCTTCACCGACCTGATATTATCTTTATGGGAAACAGCATTTACCTGGCATACCCGCTCACATTCCAGACAGCCACTACATAAGGCACAACTAAGACAACGCTCAGTCTCGGTCTTAGCCACGTCTGGAGATAGCCCTGTTTTAGTCTCCTCAAATGTCCCCATCCTAGCCACATGAGGAAGAATCGGCATTTCAGCTCGCTTGTGAGGCGAGACATATCTTGCCTCAATATCAACTTCAGCCTGTTGATGCCTTTCCGAGGTACGACCTTTCCTCAGGTCACGTCCGCTGAGATACCTGTCTATGGATTCCGCGGCTCGGAGACCGGCAGCCATAGCTTCGACAACAGTGTTAGGTCCGGTGATACAATCGCCACCAGCAAATATATCAGATATGTTGGTCTGAAGTGTCATCGGGTCCACATTTATAGTCGCATCGTCATTGACCTTGATGTCCTTTATTCTGAGTAGATTTGTACTTGGTCGCTGACCTATAGCCACCACTACATGGTCGGCATCTATGGTAAACTCCGAGCCCTCGATAGGTACCGGCTGGCGCCGTCCTGTAGCATCGACCTTGCCCATTTTCATCCGCTGGCAGCGTATTCCGGTAACCTTTGTCCCATCGCCGATGATTTCAACAGGGGCAGTAAGATATTCAATCAGTACACCCTCTTCAATGGCTTCCTCAACATGTTCTTTGATAGCTGTCATCTCGTCTGATGTGCGCCGATATAGTATTCGAACGTTGCCTTCACTTCGCCTCTTGACTGCCCTCGCCGAATCTACAGAACTGTTGCCACCACCTATGACCACCACATTGGAGCCGACCGTAGTGCCTACCTTCAAATTAAGCGCAAAAAGCATTGAGATTACGTCGACAACACCTTCGAGGTCTTCTCCGGGGATATTTAGCTTATTATTCAAACCAGCGCCTATAGCCAAGTAAAAAGCCTTATAACCCTGCTCCCTGAGGTCAGAAAGCGTTATGTCCCTACCTACGATTACACCTGTTTTTATATCCACGCCCATAGCCCTAATTGCCTCCACCTCCCTCTCACGCACCTCGCGGGGGAGACGGAACCTGGGGATACCTGTAGCCATCATGCCGCCGACCACCGCATGGGATTCAAATATGGTAGGGGTGTACCCGCGTCGTGCCAGTTCCCAGGCTGCTGCCAGTCCAGATGGTCCACTGCCGACAATAGCCATTTTTTCTTCTCTGGGTTTTGCCTGGCTTCTGCGGCTATAATTAATGCTGCCAGAAGCGTTATCTGCAGCATAGCGGTGCAGAGCCCGAATGAAAACAGGAGCATCAACTTTAGCCCGCTGACAATTACCTTCACATGGATGACTGCACACCCGGCCAAGTATACCAGCCAACGGTGCAGCTTCATTGATAAGATTTAGAGCTTCGTCTGCCTTACCCTTAGCCAGCAGGCATATGAAACCGGGTACATTGATGCCAAGGGGGCAGGCTACCCGACAAGGTGCAGTGTCATTTTTATCTATAGAATAGGCTGACGGCACCGACCGAACCCCTATCAATGGGGCATGGATAGCGCCGTGTGTGAGTATACGATTGTCATAGGAAAAGGGTATTTTTACCGGGCACGTTTTTTGGCACATGCCACAGCCAGTGCATAGTGTCTCATCCACATAACGGGGCGACCTCTTTATCTTAACAGTAAATTTTCCATCTCTCTCTGTTACAGCTTCAACACAAGAACCAGTGTAAAGCTTAACCCTGGGATGAGTCGCTGCCCTGAGCAACAATGGCCAGATGCCAAGACATTCGTCAACGGCACCAAATGAAGAACCGCTATTTTCAGCACTTTTTAAACTCAATGCCTTGGTAGAGACAACGAGGTCGACCTCAGCGCCCATTTTAGCCAAGGTCAGGGCACACTGAACTGCCCCAAAGCTATTACCAATTACTGCAACACTACTAGCCATCTATAACCGTGCTCTACTTCGCTTTGACTTGCTTCAGCCCGTATTCATACCCCAGCGTGAAAGCCTTGATGTTGAATTCCCCTGTGCCTTCGGGTACAGTAGCCAAGATAGATTTCATGAGTGCCTGAGGAGAAACCACGCCACTGACTGCCACCAGAAATCCAAGCATTATGATATTGGCTACCACCACTCGCCCCATCTCTCGAGCAAGCTTAGTAGCCGGTATAGAGAACATCTTAAGTTTCTTCGATGCATTATGTTTGACCAGGTCGGGGTCTATAATGACCAATGTATTTGGGCTGAGATTTGACGTATACTTGTCATATGCCTCTTGTGACATGATAACCAGCACCTGTGGACTTATCACATAGGGATAGCCTACAGACTCATCCGACACGACAACCTCGGCGGAACAGGAACCACCTCGTGCCTCCGGCCCATAGCTTTGAGTAAAGGTGGCAAATTTCCCTTTTTCATATAGGGAAACAGCCTGACCCAAAATCTGACCAGCAAGCACAATACCCTGTCCGCCAGCACCACTTAATCTTACTTCTGTCCGGCTCAAGTTCCCTTCTCCAAGAGTTTTTCCCGAATCAGCTATAATACCGGCTACCGTTTTTTGGGCTTGTTTGCTCTATCAAGCATCTTTTGGTAGCAATCCCACAAAGTAGGTCTTTCTATGTCAACAAATTTACCTACCACGATGGGACCATCTAGAGATAACTCAGCGTCTTTGGGGTCAGCCCCGTCCCTGATTATGCTTCTTTCCCTGTAGCTGCGCATTTCATCCAAGCCTCGCGGCGATTTATTTTGACGCCCGTAGACGGTAGGACAGGGACTGAGCACCTCTATAAAGCTGAAGCCCGGCTTTGTCAAGGCTTCAGCAATTGACCTTTCCAGTTCTCGTAGATGCAATACCGTCCATCTGGCAACGTAGGTAGCACCGCAGGCAGCCACTAAGTAAGGCAGATTAAAAGGATACTCAAAATTGCCGTATGGTGAAGTAGCGCTCCGGGCATCAAGTGGCGTCGTCGGTCCCACCTGTCCGCCGGTCATGCCGTAGTTAAAGTTGTTAATACAAATGACAGTCATGTCGATATTACGGCGGGCGGAATGAATAAGATGGTTACCCCCAATAGCCACGATATCTCCATCTCCTGAAAAGACCACCACATCCAATTCCGGATTCGCCAGTCTGAGACCAGTGGCAAAGGGTAGAGCCCGTCCATGTGTGGTATGGAAAGAATCAAGTTTAATATAGCCAGCCACTCGACCCGAACAGCCAATCCCTGAAACCACAGCTACCTTGTTTGGGTTCAGCCCGGCACGGTCAATGGCTCTAACAAAACACCCAGTCGCTGGCCCAATGCCACAACCAGCACACCAGATATGTGGTATCCTGTCTACCCGGAGGTAACAGTCTATAGGATTCGCCTCTACCGTCAGCATCTTCGTCATTTGGCTTCCTCTCGTATAGCTTCTAGAATTGTCTCGGGGAGATGCACTCCACCACCCATGTGAGGCACCAGCCTAGCCTTAGCTTTACCTGCGGCACATCGCTCCACTTCCCTCACTATCTGTCCATAGTTTATCTCCGGTATTATGAAGGCTTTCACTTTAGATGCTAGCTTTCTAATGTGGTCTTCAGCAAAAGGCCATACTGTTATCAGCCGCAGAAAGCCAGCCTTTATCCCCTCGTCTCTTGCCTTCCGTATCGCATACCGAGCAATACGGGCGGATATTCCATAGCTAACCACGATTACTTCGGCATCATCGATATCTATTTCCTCATATTTTATTATGTCTTTGGCATTTAACCGTATCTTGTCCACGAGACGTCGTACCAATTTATCCTGCGCCTCGGCGGTCATTACCGGATAGCCCTTTTCGTCATGTGTCAGTCCAGTAACATGAAACCGATACCCCTCACCTGCTATAGCCATCGGAGGCACCAACCCACCCTTGGAATCATAGGGTGAATATTCCTCCGGAGCCACCTTAGGACGAGGCCGGCTGACCAGTTCCTTTTGGTTTATCCGCGGTATAACGACTTTCTCACTCATATGACCAACCGCCTCATCAGCCATGAGCAGCACAGGTACCCGGTACTGTTCAGACAAATTAAACGCCTCAATGGTCAGGTCAAACATCTCCTGTGGCGAGTCAGGAACAAGAGCGATGATTTCGTAGTGCCCATGGGCGCCCCACCTTGCCTGCATCATGTCCCCCTGTGCGACAAGGGTAGGTAATCCTGTGGACGGACCTGCCCTCTGGACATTTACCACAACGCAGGGCGTTTCCAGCATAACACCTAAACCCAAATTCTCCATCATTAAGCTGAATCCTGGTCCCGAGGTAGCAGTCATCGCCTTTACTCCCGCCCAGGAAGCTCCAAGCACTGCGTTCATAGAAGCTATCTCGTCTTCCATTTGAATAAAAACACCGCCTACTTGAGGAATCCGCTCGCTCATCCTCTCAGCCACTTCGGTTGCCGGGGTGATAGGATAACCAGCAAAAAAACGGCAACCGGCGCTTATAGCCCCTTCGGCACAGGCTGTATCGCCATTTATGAAAAACTCGCCGCAGAGTACATCCTCTTTAGACATGTGTTGCCTAGACCTTTTTTGCTTCTTTATCTCCTGTAATATGATAAATTCCAAATTCGGGACATATCGCCTCACAGAGACCACAGCCCAGGCATCTACTCTCGTCGACTACCCTGACCATGTCATAACCTTTAGGGCTAAGCTCATCGGTCATCTTTAACACACCGCGAGGACAAAATTCGGCGCAATAACCACAGCCCTTGCATCTGTCTATGTTAATGTGCAATTTGACTGGCTTAGGAGCCTTATCCGCCATATCAAAAGGCTTTCTCCATAACTTCATATCGGCACCGCTCACCACTATTTTTGAGGTTATCTCCAGGTCTTTATAAAGAAATAACAGCCAGCACCGCTGGCTCTATAACCACATTAAGAAAAAAGTATAGCAAATTCGTATTTACTTAACAAATTGTTGAGATTCAACGATATTAAGGCTAAAATTCAGACAATGCATAGGTTGCTGTTGTTAGTTTTGGTTTTACTTGCGCTTGTTACAGGCTGTGCCCGACAATCAGAGTCTGCCTACATACCGGCTCCGACGGCAGATTTCGCCGCCAGTCCAGAAGAAGGGGTTACTCCTTTGGTGGTTAGTTTCACCGATTTATCCACGGGTAATATTAGTCGCTGGCACTGGGATCTCGGTGATGGGCAGTTCAGCAGCCTGCCAGAGCCCAGTAATATTTATGCCACAGCCGGAGTTTACACCGTTTCGCTGGCAATAATGGGTCCAGGAGGAAGCGATATAGAAACAAAAGTAGAATACATAAAAGTTAGCAGTGGGATTATAAGTTGGGAGGAAGCCAGCAGCTATATTGGTCAGTATAAAGTGGTCGAGGGAATAATTGTTGGAACTCACTATGCAGCCGACACTAAAAGCCAGCCCACCTTCCTCGACTTTCACAAGCCTTATCAGGACTATTTCAAATGTATAATCTGGGGTCGCGACAGGGGAAATTTCATAAACGAGTTTCCACCCAACCCCGAAAGTTACTTCCTGAATAAACACGTTCAGGTCACTGGTTTAATCGAGGAATATCCTAAAGGATCAGGCATCCCAGAGATGATAATCAGAGACCCATCTCAGATTGAGGTCATCGGAGAATAACCGGCTCCGTGAGACTGTAGTTAGACTATAGTAAGATGTAATCTCAATGACTAAAGTCATAGCTATCCACCCAAAGATTTATTGATGTTCGGCAGCGCTCTAACGTATACTATTTGCAAGAACAACGTGTAATAAAGATTATTTTACGAACAAAGATAACAAGCTATTATGAAAAACGAAGTTATTAGGCGCTTAATCTCACTTGCAGCGTTGCTCTTCTTAATACTCAACCTGGTTGCGGCTTGCGCCCAGCCAAATCAAAGTCCGTCACCAGCACCACCTGAACCTCCACCAATACAGCCACCAACACAGCCGCCAACCACCAGCGAAACCCAGCCGTCAGAGGAATCACCCCCGGTCGATGTAGCCACAGATGAAGAGGAATGGTACACAGCGGAAATCTTTAGCGGTGAAGTGAGCCAGACAACACCTGCATTCCACATATATGGCATAGAATGGCGCATCACCTGGACAATAGATGCCGAAGACCCTGAAACTGCCATCTTTAAACTGGTTATTTATCAAAAAGATGCGCCCTATGCGATATGGCAGACCGTTTCCAGCTCGGGTAGCAGCAGCGGCGAAGTCAATTATTTTCTATTTCCAGAAGATAAACGCGATTTCTTCATTAATGTCACAGCTCAGAACTTGCGCCGCTGGACTATCATAGTAGAAGACAACGCCCCCGGGACAAATACTTCTCCTGTCAAAATAACTTATATTCACTACAAAGGTACGGTATATCCGGCAGACCCAGAAAACGGCATTTGCTACAAGAGAGTCGAGCCCGATGAATATGTGGTCATCAAAAACCTCGGCGATTGCTATGTGGATATCACTGGCTGGGTGCTAAAAAACGCAAATAAGCTATATCCCACGTTCACTTTCCCGTCCTGCACACTACTCCCTGGTGACATCATACGGGTTTACACAGACGAGGTACATCCCGAAACTGGCGGCTATCGGTTGAACTATGGTACTGACTATATCATGATCGAACGTACTGGAGGCCTTTGTTTTTACTGGGGTCTTGGCGATATCTGGAGTAACGACAAGCCCGATGTAGCCGTTTTGTACGACGCCCGGGGCAACGAGGTCTCCAGAAAAAGTTACCTACTCCCAATGAAAATAAATGAGGCTAACGAGTGAACAGCGAAATACGGTGGGCTAAGGTGATACTCAAAAAGAACCCTATCCTTCTATTGTTGAGCATGCTCGTGGCTATACTGCTGATTCAGATTCAAGCCTTCCACTCGCCAGCACTCGCTAAAGAACCTGAACCAGAAGGCTGGGCTGTAATTATAGGTGTAACAGAGTACCACTGCCCGTTCTGCATGTTTGATGAAGAATGGAATATATATAGCGAATCAATGATAAAACATCCTGATGACGATGCGCGAGACTTGGCTGCTCAACTATCCCCCATCATCGGTGAAGACCACATCAAGCTATTGCTAAATAATGAGGCGACTAATACAGCCATCTATTATGCAATCGAATGGCTGGCTGAAAGGGCTGGTGCTGATGATACCGTGCTGTTCTATTTCTCGGGACACAGTGCTCCTCAAAACCTCGGAACCTATGACAACCTCATCTCAGATTGGCAGATAGCTGACTGGTTGGACAAAGTAAACTCACAAAAGGCAATCATAATCTTGGACACCTGCTATGCCGGCTCCTTCAGAAAAGAGCTCGGTCAGAACGGTCGCATAGTCCTGATGGGTTGTCAATTGGATGAAAGCTCCCTTGAGGACCGTGAGCTTAAGCACGGTGTTTTCACGCACTACATCCTGCAGGCGTTAAGTGATTTCAATGCCGCCGACACGAACCACGATTATGAGCTCTCCGCTGAGGAGATATTCGAGTATGCCGAACCTAAGACCATAGACGAATTCATAGCACCTTTCGCTAATTTGCCAGCTTTCTCAAAGGGGAATGTGCAGCATCCTACACTTTATATCCCCCCCTACCACTTTGATGAAACTAATCTGTTCATGAACGCCATCTTCGATACCGACACCAACTTTCCATCTGACGTCACTGTCCTAACCCTTGATGGAAAATCATACTTACCAGGAGAGTTACCCGCATCGTTAAACTGGTTATCAGGCTCTGCTCACCATCTCGATGTTCCCCTACAAGTGAGCACCGAGGAGGGAACGAGGCTGGTGTTCAACTCGTGGAATGATGGTAATAAGTCCGCCTCAAGGACAATCACACAGGGCGGCGAATATTTGGCAAATCATACAACTCAGTACAAACTCGACATCGAATCACCCTACGGTAACCCCAAGGGAGCAGGCTGGTATGATTCAGAATCAATAGCTACAATCTCAATAAACCCTACGGAAGGAAAGATAATCCAGCATATCTTCACGGGTTGGAGCGGCGATTTGACCGGACAAGAAACCACCGCGTCGGTGATTATGAATAAGCCAAAGACTATCAAAGCTGAATGGGAAACTGATTATCTGTGGCTCTACGTGCTAATATTCGGCTTCATAGCCCTCATTGGAATCACTGCAACAGTTGTGATATATATAAACAAAAAGAAATCATTGTAGGAGTCCGCCATCTATTCATCATCATTGTCAGCGCGTATTGCATTTTTATATATCGGATTGTCACTCCTGATTGCCAGTTCGACTATGGCGTGTGGGCTAACGCCACCAACTACACCGACAACCGAACCCGACACACAACCACCGAGCCAAGTTGAAAATCAAACGCCACCCGAGGTTTCCCTGCCGGAGCCTCCACCACAAGAGACAACGAACGAAGCGGAATGGAGCACTGTTGAAATCTTCAGCGGCAAAGAGAGTGAGACTACGCCACCATTTCATATATCCGGCACGGAATGGCGTATTATCTGGACTGTAGAAGTTCAATACCCCGAATACGCCGTTTTCGACATCGTTATCTATCCCCAAGACGGGCTAGGCACTATAACAAAAAGGATTTCGTACTCAAAAGGCACTTCTGGAGATACTGTTTACATCTACGAGGGCGGACGGGACTATTATTTGAAAGTTATTGCTGCCAATCTGAGCGATTGGACTATAACGGTAGAAGATTACGCCCAGCAAAATTTAACCTGCCCTGTCCAAATAACCTACATCTATTACAAAGGCATGGACTACTTCCGCAGCACGGAGGCTGGCCATGAAATACCTGAGTTCGACGAGTATGTGGAAATCAAAAACCAGAGCTATTCTCCTCAGAACATAACGGGTTGGGTGCTGAAGAACGTAACAAGGGGAGAGCCTGCGTTTACCTTTCCACCCACCTTACCGTGTTCCTGCGAATTGTACGACAGCTGGACAGATTGTATTGAACACTGCTATCCCCCACGCCCGTGTGTAATAGAACCGAATGAGAGCATCCGGGTCTACACTGGCGAACCACATTATGAATCGGGAGGTTTCTGTTTCTACTATTTGTCAGGTGACATCTGGAACAACGAGACACCCGATACAGCCGTTCTATATAATGCTGAAGGGCAGGAGGTGTCTAGAAAAAGCTACGTGATACCGACTGAGGGTAGTGTTACATCAGATAAGTAGCTCGGGTCAGTCCAGATAAGGCGGTAAGCAACAGGTTGAAGACCAATTCTGCCTACTGTATAATTTCAGAAACTTGACAATTTGGCTATTGCTTTATCTGAACCATCAGATGTATAATCTTTATAATATAGATTGGGACTTAAAAAGAGATAAGTAATTAAAGTTTAACAGGGACAGAAGAAATATAGAGAGCTGAAATATGCAACAACGGTGCCCTAATTGCGGTGCGCCAACCGTGCCAGGCCAGCGGTTTTGCGGCGGCTGTGGTGCTCAGATGAGCCTCTCTTGCCCTCAGTGTAGAATCACAGTCAGCCCTGGAACCAAGTTTTGTCCGAACTGCGGGGCTACACTGGGCGGAGGTATGCCCCAGCAGCCCGGCTGGGGACAGCAGCCAGGTGGTATGCCACCGCAACAGCCCGGCTGGGGACAGCAGTCAGGCGGCATGCCACCACAACAGCCCGGCTGGGGACAGCAGCCAGGCAGTATGCCACCACAACAGGCAGGATGGGGACAACAACCAGCATGGGCACCGCCAGCACCAAGTAGCCAATCATCATCGTCTAAAAGACCTCTTCTCATACTATTGTTATTAGTCCTACTTATTGGACTTGGAGTACTAACTTACCTGTATACACCAATCGGTGATACCATAAAAGACCTGCTCGGAACTGCCACCGGTGGCACCGGTTCTAGCCTAGATATCTCAAAACCAACGATATCAAATGTTCGGGAGGGTGCGGGTCAAACTAGCGCCAAAATTGAATGGACAACCAATGAGCCATCCAGCAGCCAGGTTGAATACGGCACAAATAAAGAACAAACCTCGCTTTCCACGCTACAAGATGACCCGACTAGTGGCGCTTCCTTGGGAGTCGTTCACCACTCCGTCACTATAACAGGTCTTACCCCGAGCAACCCCGCAGGCAAAATAAAATACTATTACAGAGTTAAGTCAAAAGACGCAGCCGGGAACGAGGCGGTGGGAGAGTGGAAAAGCTTCGAAACGGCGCTTTCCGATACATAATCACAGCCGCCTCTTGACATGAGCCTCAGGCAGACATTAGCCAGTTTTTCAGCTTTTTTCCGTTTTACCGCCGCAAGTTGTATAATCAGTGCGGGCATTATGTGTAACCTTGAAAACAAAATAAGGGCGATTATGAGATACATATTTCTGCTAGCCATCATTGCTATTTTACTTTTGTCCGTGGGCTGCGCTCAGATAAATAATGCGCCTCGCCATACAGCCAGCGAGGTGATAATGATAGCCAAGAGCTTCAACCCTCAATGCCGGGTGCAAGTAGCTTCCGAGAAATGTGGCTGAGGTCCTCCTACTCCTCAGTATGAGGAGGCTAACCCGATTTTCACCGCTGAGTACGTGGGCAAAGGAATATGGAGTATAAGCAAAGCCTGTCCCATAAACTCAGAATATGACTATCACTGGTACTTCTACGACAATACCAATGAATTAGTATGGAAATAAAGCTATCACCAGACACTTCAAAAAGAACTGAGGTTAAAAGTGAGTGATATTCTGGATGAAGCCCAGGCATTAGTTCAATGCAAGGCGTGCCCGTGGTATAAGAGCTGCGTCTTGCCCATGCGTCTGACGGAAGACGACTTAAGGAAACAGTTGGAGTCTTCTATACCAGGAGCCGCTACCCCGGGAGCAGAACAACACGGCATGCAGCAGTTATTATCCGGTCTGGCATCTGCTGCTGAGAACTCTCTACTCGAAGGTTGCCCGATATTCATCAACAGGCTTCGCTCTAACCCCAATCTCGCCGAACAAATAAAGAAACTAATGCAACAGTGGTCGAAGGAGAGCAAAAACCAGACTTCATAATACTTGCCCTGTTATTTTCTAGTTCATTGGCTTGTTCTGAATACAGCGAACCTCGAATAGACGTATAAAGGATGGCATCCATGAAGAGATTGCCCAAGGGATTCTATCTCGGCTCTATAATCGGTGGCGAAGTTGGTGGTGGCATCCTATTACTAATAGGTTTAGTGGTCTTTGTTATTGCGCTTATTACGGCTGGAGCGTTTTCCGACGATTTCTATGACTTTGGCGGTATCAACATAAGTACACTGGCAATCGGTATCGTGCTCATCGTCTTGGGCTACGCTGCGATATTATTCGGCGCAGTCATTTGGTTCATACTGATCTACCGGGCTTGGGAGGCTATACAAAACGGCAACGCGCGCACTACACCGGGAAAAGCAGTCGGGTTCCTTTTCATACCATTCTTCAACCTTTACTGGATTTTTATGGTTTGGTATGGATTTGCCCAAGATTATAACCGGTATATTGAACATGAGGCGATTAGCGCACGAAAACTGGAGGAGAGCCTTTTCCTAGTTTTTTGTATCCTCTATGTCTGTTCCTGTATACCATACATAGGCTCGCTAGCCACACTGGGCGCTCTGGCGATTTTAATCATCTCGGCTAATGCAGTCATCGATGCGGTTAATGCCCTACCAACGAGAACCACGGCTTAATAACAAAGCGAAGGATTGTTCTTTAGCGTAGTATCGAGACTCTAGCCTCACAAAAAGCGGCACTAAAGGCTAGCATTCATAATTGAAGTGCTTATTAGCTAAATGAGCCACCTACCGAAATCTGGATAGTGGCTAATTCACCCAACCGTTTTGCCACCTTAGGAGGAATCCAATTACTAGGTTTCCAAGACCCTTTATAACTCGGCAACAAAACTAGATAATAACCATCGTCGCTGGTTATACCTATTTTGCAGCCATCATCTAAATCAATTATTTCCTTTGGTTGCCAAACTACTGGTCTTTCACATACAATATTATCCATCTCACACCCCATAAAAAATAAATTATACCTGTAATCGATGATACTATCGCCCTAAAATAGGTACCAGGCACAGAAGAAGAAAACCAGACACACAAACAGGAAACTACCAAGTATAGCGATAAGCTCTTTGTTCATGGTCATTTTTCACACCCCCTCTGATTTCTAAATATATAACGAATCGGAGCAGAAATTGGTTTAGGCATTGGTGCCCAAAAATGTAGGTTATAAAGATGAAACTGAAGTGGTTTTACATCATAGCTCTAATACTCGTTCTACTGCCAGTCGCAGCCTGCACTCAGCAAAAAAGTCAAACGGAGCCAAAACCCCTTAACCCTTGCGACAATATGAAGCATTACATACAGCAAGCACAGACCATCGCCTCAGACCTCGAGGATTTCAACTGGGACGAATTCTCCAATGTCGGTATATTATGCCCACCAAAGGGGATATGCCCGGTGGGCAGTCTGCCCATCGTCGAGAAAAGCTCAATCAATGAAGAATCAGCGGAACGGTGGGTCTCTTTAGTTGAACGGCTGCCATATCCACAAACGGCAAAGACGTACTCTATACAATGCGCTAGCTGTTTGGAGCTTGCTCAAGAGGTTTGTTCGCATATCCCCTATGACGAAGCGCAAACACCAATGCCGGAGACAGAGGAATTAACAGTAACTCAGTGGCAAGATTTGTGCGACCAACTGCAATCAGCCCTACAAGGAGCTGAATATCTAGCCTTCAGAGATAAAACCGTTGCCGCAGAGTACACATTCCCTCAAATCCTGGCGTACTTCATCGACTCCGATGAAAAGATAAAAAGGAAATATCTTAATGAGTTTGTAGCTGAATCCGATAAATATATTAAATTACAAGATGAATTTATACATAATATACAGCAGGCGAAACAGTTGGCAATCGAGCTAGCGCCAAATGACAATTAAGTTATCAGAGCACTGAAGAACAACGAGGCATGGTAAACAGCGACATTCTTTTTTACTCCGATTCGGTGTATAATCAAAACAAATTGGAATGCACAAGTGGCTGGGATGAAAACTAAATATGGCTGGTATATCCCTCTGTCTTGCAGCCTGACTCTACTATCAGCTTGCGCACTTGTTTCCTGCAGACCAGCTCCGCCGGCTATCCTGCTCTTTAATGCTACTCCGCCAGAAATCAATCTCGGCGAGTCAACAACCTTAAAATGGGTCATCAAAGATGCTACCAGTGTGACTATAGACCAGGGTATTGGGGAAGTTGCAGGTACGGGTTTAGTTGAACTCTCACCAGCTAAAACAATCGCCTATACACTAAACGCCACAAACGCCGGCGGTACTGTCAGTAAATCAGTGGTCATCTACGTCACCATCCCGATACCACAACCGCCAACTCCTGATACCACGCCACCTGTAATCAAAAACATCTCTGCCTCGTCTGACACTGAGACAAGCGCTGTCATCACCTGGACGACAAATGAGCCAAGCAACAGCCAGGTTGAGTACGGCAAAACCACAGAATACGACTTAACCGCCACTTCGGACGAGCTAACCACCACTCATAGCATAACCTTGAGCGGTCTTGAGCCCAATACTGCCTACTACTATCAAGTAGAGTCGAAGGACGAGGCGGGTAATGAGGCTTCGTCAACAGACAATATTTTCGTCACACGCCAAGAGAAGTCACCGTATTCCCTGGAATTGCTTTCGCTGGAATGGGGCAGAAGAACAACAGGAGGAAGTGTGGACGACGGCTGGGGCATGAGCCAAACAGAGGAAAAAAAATATCTCTTCATCAAGTGCAAATTACAGAACAAGAGCCATGCAACTCTGCGGACTATAATATGCACCATGAACTGCTGGAACGGCACCGACCTTGTGAAATACGAGGTCTATGTGCATCGTGCCCCCGTCCTGCCGGGGAATACCTTTACCTTCGAGATTCAAACTGCCGATGACCCAACAGTTAACAACGTGACTATAGACTTTGCCGACGAACTGGGAAGGGAAATCGTTATAAAAACAGGAGGGCAGTAGACCATGGATTGGGTCTTCTTACTGGTGGCGTTTGTTCTTTTCTTAATAGGTGTGGCTCTAATAGTCTTTACAGTCAAGCGAACAGAAAAGGGCTTGCTGAGAAACTTCTTGTTGACCGCAGGAGCTTCGCTAACAGGCTTGCCTCTATTTGCACTTCTACACAATCTGCTGTACGGTTTATACACCTGCCCGTTTGCGATGGGCTTCTGGAGTAGAATTGGCATTACAGAAGAGCCTTTCTTCTTCCTTCTTGCTACTCTGGTATGCCCATTGGGATTTTTTGTGGGAACAATTGGCAGCGTAGTTCTTATACTCAAGCACTCATCAACCAAGCCATAACCAGAGCCTAACCAATTATCATTAATAAATGTTCCCGCCAAGCTAAAAGGGCACAAGAGTTGATAAAGGACACCCCTCCATTTATTCAGATATAATAGTGCCGTCATGCAGCAAAATTCTCCCATTTCTAAATCTGACCCGGCTGCTGAAAACACATCAGGTCAGGGACTTTCAGCCGCCGTGCCGCCTGATATCGAGGGATGGAACTGGGGCGCTTTCTTTCTCACCTGGATATGGGGCATAGGTAACCGGGTCTGGCTGTCCTTCCTAGCCTTAATACCTATTCCACTTGTGGGACTGGCAATGATGGTCATTCTTGGAATTAAAGGCAACGAATGGGCATGGCAGTCTAAAAAATGGGACAGCACAGAGCAGTTCCGCCACAGACAGCGCATCTGGATGTACTGGGGTATTGCCGCTTTTGCAGCGCCGTTTATCTTTCTCTTAGGACTGGCATTGATTATAGCGGGATTACTCGGTTACTATGGTTATATTTAACGGTCGCTCAACAAAGTTGCCCATCCCCCCTCAAGGAAGCAATGAAAAAAGTAACGATTTTCGACAGCCGCCAGAACAAAATACTACTCGTCGATAAGATTCACAAGACTAAGGCAGAGTGGAAAGAGATATTGACGCCCCAGCAATATCAAATCACCACCGATAAAGGGACGGAGCAACCGTTCACCTGCACTTTCGATGACATCAAGGAGTCCGGCATATACCAGTGTGTCCGCTGCGGTACAGACCTTTTCACAGCCGCAACCAAATTCAACTCCGAAACAGGGTGGCCCAGCTACTACGAGCCGGTCTCGGATTTTAATATCATAATGGAAGAGGATAACAGCTTCGGCATGCGCAGGACTGAAGTGCTCTGCGCCCGATGCGATGCCCACCTGGGTCACGTGTTTGATGATGGACCGCCGCCAACAGGCAAGCGCTACTGCATTAACTCGGCAGCCCTCAGCTTCGCCAAAGAAAAGTAGCCATGAGCACAGAACAAACCAAGCGGACCGATGGCAAGGAAGTGGCAACATTAGCCGGAGGCTGCTTCTGGTGTCTGGAGGCAGTTTTCAAAGAAGTCGAAGGTATAGAGAAGGTGGTATCCGGCTATTCCGGCGGCACGACCGTCAACCCGTCCTATAACGAAGTTTGCACCGGCTCAACAGGACACGCCGAAGCAGTGCAATTGACGTTCGACCCTGGCAAAATCTCTTTCCAGCAAATCTTGCAGATTTTCTTTTCTGTACACGACCCAACAACATTAAACAGGCAGGGAGCTGATGTCGGCACCCAGTATCGCTCGGCAATCTTTTATCACAGCGAAGAACAAAAAGCTGCAGCCGAGCAAGTTATTCAGGAGCTAAATGCTGCCCACTTCTGGAAATCGCCCATCGTAACCGAGGTCACGCCGTTTCAGGCATTCTATCCGGCTGAGGATTATCACCAGGAATACTTCAATCGAAACCCGTCACAGCCCTACTGCCGCCTGGTGATTGCTCCCAAACTGGACAAATTCAGTAAACAGTTCCCCGAAAAAGTAAAAGAAAAATAGACGGTTCCCAGCCTGGCAGGCATATATATCCCAGTCCTTGCGCATAAAACTATATGCTTTCTCTCAGCTTTTTATTGTTCTCTATGATTATAATGGCGATAGCCATACCCAGTGCGTTGGCTAACATCATAGCCGGGATGGCAATTTTGACTACCTCGATGGCTTCGGCAAAGGGCTTGGATATGAGCAATGTAAGTCCGGCATGTAATAATTCAACGAATACAGCCAGTAAAACACCTTGCCATATCCCGATAAGCTTGCCCTTCTTAAAATAATAGACGATACCACCGGTTAAACCTGCCAAAACTGTCGCCAGCCCGCAAGGAATGCAGGTAAATCCACCAAGAAGTAGACGGTGTATGCCGCCAATCAGTCCCACGGCTAAACCGATTATCGGTCCAGCTGTCACCCCGGCAACCATTGGCGCGAAATCCCGTATATTAATTACGGCGCCAGAGGCTAATGTTATGCCGGCATAGGTACCGAATATGGAAAAGCCTCCAAATATGAGAATGAAAATGGCTTTATCACTCCATTTGGCTTTTCTTACTATGACCCGTTGAATGTGTTTTATCCTGGTGACGATTTCCATAAACACGAAGATAAAGACTTCTGTTCCCGCAAAAAGACCTAGAATTCCTTCCATATCCCGTGAATATTACATTATTTGGTGGTTTTCTTAAAGAGGCTACCGGTTTTCACGATAGTAGTTTTTTATCTCCAGATTGCGTATCCCAGGCAATTTCATTGTCCGTCTTGTGTGATGTATAATATCCCGATATTTGCAGTAAAATACGCCGGGAGCAAATAAATTATGAGAAATAAATTCATCGGACTTCTACTTGCTTGCGCCATTCTATTGCCGCTTGCCGCCTGCTTCCAGCCAGCAGCGTCAAATAACAATGCGAAACAGGCAGCACAGCTAGTCCAGAAAGGTAACACGCTCAGCCAGCAAGGAAGCTATGACGAAGCCATCGGGGAATATACCGCTGCCATAGAGTTGGACCCTGCGCTTGCTGACGCTTACATTGCCCGCGGTCAAGCGTATTACTTCAAAGACAGAAACCTTATGGCGGTATCCGATTATTCCAGGGCAATCGAGCTGGACCCCGAATCCACAGCCGCATATTATGGTCGGGGCTGGGCGCATCTGGCTAACCGGGCATACGATGCAGCCATCTCAGATTTCACCAAAGCTATCGAGCTCGACCCGACTCTGGTCAGGGCATATAACGGTCGTGGCTGGGCTTATCTCAATAAGGCACAATGGCTCTTCGAGTCATATAACTACCTGTTCATTCTTTTTGAAAGCCACTCCGACCTGGCAAAGGCATTTAAAGGTCGAGGCTGGCTGTACGTTAAGCAGGAGCAATGGGAGATGGCGGTCATTCCCGAACTGACAAAAGCAATGACACAGGACCCGGACCCGGCAGAGGCGTATTGCAACGTTGGTTTCGCTCACACCAAAGAGGCACAGTGGGCACATGCCATCGCAGATTACCAGGCGGCAATCACTTCAGACCCCAAACTCGACTGGTCGCGCTTCAACAAAAGCTGGGCGCTGGATATGAAGGCTAAATGGGACCCCGTTATCGCAGACTACAGCAAAATAATAGAGCTTTTAACGGCGCAGTCTCCAGCCTCCGCTGATTCAGGCAGCACCCCTACAGAGGCAGAGGAATGGAACCTGGCTGTCGCCAACTACAAGGAAGCAATTAAACTGTCACAAGACCCCGCCCTGATTCAAAAGGCTGAAGAGGCAATAGCCCTCATAGATGAGATACGCCAGGATATAAACAGATAGCCTAACAACCCCAAAAAAGAAGGAGAGGTGAAATCATGCCAATAAAATTATTGTCTATCTCGATATTCACGGTTATCGGGCTCTTCTTGCTCAGCGGTTGCGCTCCACAAAATACCGGCACGCCGGCTTCACAACCCCCCGTGAAACCACCGCCTATTGTTCAATATCCCAATATCGACAGGGAAAGCAAGATACCTTCCAGCCAGGCGAAGATAACACCGGAAACCGACCTTTTGCCGCCGATACTGCATTCGGATGAATACGAGCAGCCTGTACCCATGCCCTATCCCATAAACACGGCAGGTGCTGAAGATTCCGGGTTCATGATGCCCGATGGCAACACATTCTACGTATGGTTTACCCCAGACCCAAAGATACCGCCGCAAAAACAGGTTATCGACGACGTCACTGGCATTTATGTATCGAAAAAAGTCAACGGGCAATGGCAAAAAGCGGAAAGAGTATGGCTGCAAGACCCGGGTAAGCTGTCACTGGATGGCTGCGAGTTCGTGCAAAATAATAAAATTTGGTTTTGCACCGCCAGGGAGGGCTATGCGGGTTTGCATTGGGGCACAGCAGATTACATAGATGGAAAATGGCAAAACTGGAAAGTCTCAGACTTTAACCCTGATTATGAAGTCGGGGAACTCCACATCACCGCGGACGGCAAAGAGCTTTACTTCCATTCTCCCAGAGCCGGAGGCAAAGGGCAATACGATATCTGGGTCTCAAAGAAAGAAAATGGCGAATGGCTGCCCCCGCAGAATGTCGCCATAGTTAATAGCCCTGAGACGGACGGCTGGCCATCTTTAACACAGGACGGCAACGAGCTCTGGTTCACCAGGACCTATATGGGCTCACCGGCTATCTTCAGGTCAAAAAAGGTAAACAACGAATGGCAGGAGCCGGAACTAATCGTTTCGCAGTTTGCCGGCGAATCATCGGTCGATAATGAGGGGAATATCTATTTTACCCATCACTTTTACAAAGATGGAGTGATGTTAGAAGCAGACATTTACGTTATCCATAAAAAATGACCTGCCTGCCAAAAATTGATACACTATCACACATAGCCCGGGGACAGGTCACAGAACTAACGATTACGAAAGGGCAGGAGCAAAAGATATGAGATGGTTCGGCTGTGCACTGGCTATTCTAGGCATAATACTTGTTATCTTCATACTCACGCACCTCTCACAAATCTGGAGTTTCCTGGAAGACCTGCTAAACAGGTTTAGTTGAGACAATCTATGCAAACGGCATTAGCGGCAATAGAAAATTTAATACACGGGAAAATACTTTGACCTGCCCCCAATAGTTGTACCACATCTTAAGTTAGTCCCACAAGCATAAAAGCCTCAGGCGCAGGCGGCCGGTAGTTAAGTGCACTGTGGGGTCGTTCTTGATTATATTCTCTCCTCCAACCT
>Ga0233423_10000285_pt1 | contig 28040 bp, 29 predicted proteins | sample Watercolumn_Mata_FD_180713 | JGI IMG/M metagenome (GOLD analysis project Ga0233423, IMG submission 180713) | Freshwater microbial communities from Lake Matano, South Sulawesi, Indonesia - Watercolumn_Matano_2014_112_MG | ecosystem: Environmental > Aquatic > Freshwater > Lake | place: Indonesia... | reverse complement strand
AAGATGTATCGGAATAACCTCTCTCTTAATAATAGTGTTAGTACTCTTTGGTTTAGCTTTGGTTATCGTTTTTTGGAAAACCGGGGTGCTAGAAACCCTATTCCCTTTTCTTAAGAATCTTCCGGAATTTAAGAACGGAAACGATACAATCAAAGAAAAGATTATATTCAGATATCAAATAAACGAAGAAAATAAATACCAACTAAATAAACACAAAGACAACAAAGTAAGAGATTCCGAAATAATTCAATATTATGACGGGGTAGCTTGGAATAATTTTCAAGGAAATGAATACGAATTAAGCAACAAAAAATTTGAATATAAAACACTGTTAGAAGATTTCAGAAATTATTATTTTAACACTCCAAGACCCAAAACAGATGGAGTGTCTTTGAGTTGGGATGATGAAGGGCTAAAAAAGAAATATCTCGGAGAGCCATTAGTTACAAGATTTAGGTTTATTATTATTGATAATAAAATATTTCCAATAGGCGGCGCGGAGGTAGTTTCTGAGGGGAGTTTGGGTTCTCCTCCGGGCAGCACACTAATTCATATTGATCATGGAAATAATAAATATTATCCTTTTTATTTTGTTTATACTCTTGATAACCGATTACTTGGCTCTCGCTTGGAAACAAGCTGGATTCTTTGGGCTAAAGAAGATGAGATGGATACCAGCAAATCTCCTTACAAAGAAATAGCTGAATATGCGAAAGAATGGAGGAACAACATAACCCGCATCCCAATTTCGATTAATTATTTAGACATAACAAACAATAAAGCTAAAAGTGAAAATTATCAAGTTAAAATAATTGATAATGAGGTCGTCGTAGAAATATGAATAAAAAGGGATTGACTGGAGATGCTTTTATTGATGTTGCTCTGTATATTATCTTTTTTATTATTGCTTCGTTCGGGATATATTATTTAGTAAAAGCTTTATTTTAGTAATAGACCTTAGTAACTTTCATATTTAGAACAAAGGGATTAAGTCTTACGTTTTTGGCTATCTTTCATAAATTCTTCCTCTTTTGTCAAAAACCCTAATCCATAAAATTCTTCTTTCGTTGTCAATATCTACTAATGCCCTAAAGTCACCAATTCGTATTTTGTAATAATCTCCTTCATAATGCTCTAAAAATCTAAATGGGTTTTCTGATATTTCTCTGAACTTAGCAATTATCCTATCTTTAAGATTCTGCTGAAGACCATTAATAAACTTCGTTGCCTGCTTTGAGAACTTTATCTCATAAGTCATCTAAAGATGTGTAGTTCTCCTCTTTTTCTGTCCTTGCTTTAGCTAACTCTTTTTTTGCCCAAGTGGTTAATTTTCCTTCATTTAGCAAAACTCTATTTAGCAGCTCTATTTGGCTTCTTAATTTAATCAAATCTTCATGCACCGTGTTTATAGTTACTTCCATACTTTCTTAAAGTTTTAAGTGTTTAAATAATTTGCGAAGCCGCCTTTCATATTCAGAACAAATAGATTAAGGAATGCAACGTAATTGTTATAAACCTCGTTTTGCTTTAAAAAGCATGAACAAAAAGGGGGAATTAACAACTACGCAAATCGCGGTAATCACAATTGCTATCGTGACATTTTTAATTGTCTTATTTTTTATTTCCGGATTAGGGTTTGAAAATCTCAGTCAAAAAGAAATGTGCCAGCTTTCAGTTCTCACTAGAGCAACTTCACCAGAATCTGCACAAACATATGTCCCTTTAAAGTGCCAGACTCAAAAAACTTGTCTCTATGATAAATCAAGCAAATGCAAAGTCTCTTTTGCAGGTGAAAAAGTTGAAAATATAAATCTAGATAGAGACGACAATAAAGCCGCCCGCCAAGTAGAAGAAGCTAGTGCAAAAGCAATGTATGACTGTTGGCAAATGATGGGTGAAGGAAAATTGGATTTATTTCATAGCTTGGCTGCTAAATATGGTGTTGGCAGCGAAGACTCTGCCTGTGTTATATGTTCAAGAATAGCAGTCGATGCAGAAGCATCCAGAACTAATAGCATTTTTGAAAAGATGGATTTGGGAGAATATTTACAAACACATCAATCTCCAGAAAGAGAAGATGGGCAAACTTATTTGCAAGTTTTTACTGATAAAAGTGTCTCTTCTTATGCTAAAGTTTCAGATGAAAAAATATTTACAGAAGTAGAAAACACCGATGTCTCATTCAGCAATTCCGCCAATAATCCAGAAGTGGCTGTAGTTTTTATGCAAATAAAACCCGAAGGTTATGGCGAAGCATTTTCTAATCTCGCAACTTTGGGCGCAACAGGGACTGCTGCTGGATTTGTTATGGCACCGAAGGCAACTCTAACTGTTGGCGGATGGGTTGCTAAGGGAATTTTAAGATTTCCTCTTGTAGCAGCTATTGCAGCAGTTGCGGGAACAAGTTATGTTGCACTGAATGTGCATGCGGGGAGAGTTGCTGCCGCAGGATATTGCGGCGAAGTTACCATCCCTGGGCAGGGTAATTCCAAAATAGACAGCAAGGTTGCAAAGAAGGGGTGTTCTATGGTGCAGATACTGCCTTATGATGCCAAATCAATCAACAAAATATGCAGATATATCGAGAGTTCGCCATGATTAAAAAGAATACGATAAAAGGAATCAAATATAAAAAAGGAAATTTAATGGACCACGTGCCAAATATAATCATCGCAGTTGTCTGTTTAGCGCTTTTGATAGGATTAGTAGTTTTAGTCTATAAGATATTCGTAAATGATGAATATAAAGCAGCACAGAAAACAGTAGATATTATCGAAACTAAAATTGGCGCGATTGGTGATGGGGAAACCACTAAATTCTCCATCCAAAGCCCCTGCAAGAAAGATGTTGAAAAATGTGGGTGGTTTCTTTTTGCTTTTAGCAAGGACGAGGCAAAGAAACCTGATAAATGTTACTTTGATAGTTGCATATGTTTGTGTAAAAATGAGGAGACCATTCAGATTTACGACAGCAATAAAAAAGTTCTTCATAAAAATGTTTATGGCCCAGATGGAATTTGCCAAAAAAGTTCAACCGGTATTTGCAGAAAAATTGATATTAAAGAAATAAAAGTCACTTCTGTTTTACAAGGTGAAACTTCGCAGGTATCTTACATTTCTATGAAAGAGCCCCTCTCCGAGTTAACTCTCCAGAAGAGCAAGGATGCCCTGCTTATTTCTCAAATATACATAGAGGACAATATGAACATTAAATATGCAGAAGCGCAGTCTTCAACAATATAATCTATAACATCATGGAAAAAAGAGGAATAATTGGAGATTTGCCCGATAATGTAATTACTATAATCTTAATGGTTATATTCTCGGCTTTTCTCTTTGTTTTTGTCGGGCAACAGAAAAATGGAGCGGGGATCTGGGAAGATGTTTATGCTAAAGAAATTGCCCAGATAATTAATTTAGCTGAACCGGGAGATGAAATTTCAATTGATGTCCATTATGCCACAGAGGTTGCTAAGAAAAATAAGGTTCAGGATCTTAAATCAGTTATCAAATTCGACAATGAAACTAAAGAAGTAGTTGTTAAGCTTCGAAAATTCGGAGAAACAAGATTTTCTTATTTCAATAATGTAGAAATTGTTAATAGCAGAATCGAGCTCGGGATACCAACCAACGTGCTGAAGTTTAGAATTGGCGAGGCGCAAGAAGGTGAAATAGGGAGAGGAAATGGATAATTTAAATAGAAAAGCTGAAGCAGTAGGAAACCAAACTATGTGGGTCTGGAGCATGTTTTTGTTAGTTATTGCTGGTGGTGGAATTGCTATCGGGGTAATGATATTTTATGGATATGAATATGACCTAAAAGCATTTGAAGCAGGAGTTCTAAGCAATTCTATTTCAGAATGCCTCCGCGAAGGCGCAATTGACTTTTCTAATGAACAAAATTTTTATTCTAAATGCAGGCTTAACCAAAAAGTTCTTTCTGAAGAATATAATACAACTAAACTTAATATTAGAATTTGCAAAAATAGGTGTGAAGGGGGAGAAATTGTTTTTCAATTGGGCAGTGATTTTGAATCTTGCGATTTCATAGGCAAGAATGAAAAATACCAAAAATGCACAAGATCATTTTCCGAGGATTATGAAAAAAAGAGATTTGAAATTATTGTTGGAAGTAACCATTTGATTAGGAGGTCTAATAAACTATGACTCATAATAAAGGCGGGCAGGTTGGCAAATTCGTTACAGGTTTTGTTTCTTTTCTCTTAATTGTTTTTTTTATAGCAGTATTTATCGCACTTTCGAGCGGACTGGCAAAAATAAAGCATAGCGCAGATAAAGAAGCAGGCAAAGATACATCCTTTCTTTGCAAAGAAAATAATCTTTTATTTAAGGAAGTTGAAATAAAAATAGATAAACAAAAACAGCAAATGCTTCTAATTGATGCATTAAATTTGTTTTATCTCGATAAAATAGAATACAGTGATGTTGAAGATAATTTAAAGAACCTTGTTAGTAAAGATAAGCCTTGCTTAATTATCGCAGCCGGCGAATCTAAAAATCCCGCCGGGCAGCCGGGGGGAGCAGCGAGAAACGATTTTTATATAGAGTTTGAAGAAGGCAAAGCAAAAACAGCGAATTTCGGAGCGTTTCCCATGATATTCTCAAAATACAGAAATAAAGATGTATTTAGGGCGCTATTGATTAATTTGCCGACTGGCAAAGAGGTAAAAAAAATCTACATTGAGTATTATTATGGCCAATGTATCTCAGGAGAAGATGAAAATGCTAAATAAGAAGGGAGACATTGCTTTGACTTTGCTTGTTTTTGTAGTTCTGGTTGCTATCGGTGCGATTATATTTGGATTTCTAGGATTTGACTCAAATATTCAAAAAAAAGTCGAAGATTTAAGAAAGCCAATTGAACAAATAGCCTTTAACCAGCAGTATGTAATCGCACAAGCAGAGCTTATTGGAAAAGAAAGTATAAAAATAGGGGGAGACATAAAACAGAATTTTATCAGGTTAGCTGCACAAAAAGATTTTGGTTTAGAAAATTTTGGAAATTTCTTTAGAAAAATAAGAGAAGGAGATTTTGAATTTTATATAAAAGATGCGGAGCAGGGTGTTTATTACTTGGAAATTAATAGAATATTTGTAGTTTCGCGCGTCGGCACAAATGAAGTAGAGAGAAATTTTGATATTGAAATTGAGTTTGACAAAATGGGAAATCTGCGAAAGGTTTATAAATAACTAGGATTTAAAGTTTATAGAATGAAAAATAAGAGGGGAGCAGAGAGTTTTACAGTAATTCTTTGGATTATTGTGGGAGTTATTGTTGTTGGATTATTTGTTTATGCATATTATAATGGATTCTTGCCAATATTAACAGCTACGAAAGCGATGCCAAAAGTTGATACAATTATCCTTACTACATGCGAAAATGTAAAAGAATTGCCGGCGACTGCTGCTGAGAATGAATATTGCAATGTTCTTCGTGAAACAGAAAATAGCAAATATAAAGTTACCTGCAGATTCTTAAATTCTCCTGAAGGGGGAAATAAAGTTAAACAATCGTTTGATTGCGGCACAGTATCGCTCGCTGATTCTTCTGTCAGTTTATGCAAAGATGTTTTTAGGGAGAATTTGAGAACAGGTAACAGCGTAGATGATAAGCTTTATATAAACAACATTAAATGTTCAACAAAGGTAAGATGTACTGATTTAGATAGCGAGGCAAAATTAAGAGCAGAAGCAACATGCCCGAATGATGGCACAACTTACACTAAAATCTCTAAGGGCTTGAGCGATTCGAAAGCGGGGAGCAGCTGTTGCATTCCCGTTCAAGTTTAATCTTTTATTCTCATAAAGCTTTTTAGATTACACTTTTCAACAAATACACTCTTTGTCGAGCGCAATTTGGGCATACAACAATCAAAAGAACTGCTGCCTATCTGGATGCATAATTAACATTTTTAAACTCCGCGGTATTTGTTCTTTTATGGACTACGGATATCCTGAAAAAAGGAAGAATAAAGGAGATTGGAAAGCTAAAAGAAGATTTAATAAGTATAAAAAAGGCGGAGCAATGCGCTCTGCAAATTCGTCATTTTGCAAAAAAGCCAATGATAACTAGATATTTTTTATATGTCAAGAATTGTATTTTCTAAAACTCGTTACTTTAGTGGTGAGATACAGAAAATACAATTCTTGAGCATGCTCAAGAACCAACCCTAATTACACGCCAGCCACTTTAGTGGCTGGTTCTTGACAAGTCATCAACCCAAGGTCTTTTAAAACTACGGCAGGATTGCGATAAAAAAATTAATAATAAGGTTGTCTGTGTAAAAGATAAAATTATTTGTGCATTATCCCGTCAAGAATCTTTGTTGTATAAATTAAGATTAACGGGCCAATAACAAAACCAAATATGCCAAAGACAGGAACGCCCCCTAGCACCCCTATAAACCTAATAAGAGGATTTATAGATGTTTTCTTTTCAACTATCTTCCCTTGAAGATAAGTTTCTATAAGCAAGCCGAGGATAAGCCCCAAAACCACAACCCCGATTCCAACAAGATAATTTCCAGTTAAAAAGTTGAAAATAGCAATGGGCATCCATACTACTCCAGGCCCTAATCCAGGGATAAACGCAAGTATTGAAATTATTGCTGCAAATAAGAAAAACGCATTTATCCCGAGCAGATAAAATCCAATTGAAGCAACTATAAAATCTAAAATTGCTATTATAAGGGTGCCATGGATTATCCCTTTTGTTTCTAAGTCTATTTCCTTAGATATAATCTCTTTTTTCTCAAAGGGAAGATACGCCCTTAAATTAAATGAAAGTTTGTCCCAATTAAGAAGAATGTAATACATTCCCCAGAGAGTTATTATTATCGAGATTAACATTGCTGGGATACGCTTTACCAATAAAGTAAATAATGAAATAATGAGTGTAATAAACTCAGTTTTTATTGTCTCCAGATTTATATTTGTTTTTTCTATAATTGAATTTGAGGAAATTTTGTTTAGCAGTTCCTTAAAAGCATCATTATTCAAAGCGAGGTTTGCTTGCTGAATTATTTGGCTGGCAAGAATAGCCATCGGAATCAAAATAATCAACACTACAAAAAGAACACAAATAGATGCAGAAAGTTTTTTATTTAGTTTTTTTCCAAGCTTGTTATATAAGGGCTGAATTAAATAAGCTAAAATAAATGCAGAAATAAGCGCGATTAAATAAGGTTTTAAAATCGAATAAGTTAAGAAAACAAGGACGAGGATTACCGCCCAAAAAATGTACTTGCCAAGCTTCTTTTTTTCCTCTTTTTCCATCTCCCTAATAAGAGAAGAAGCTTAATAAACCTTATTTTACACTTAAAAAGATGCAGGAGTATTATTTTCTGTTTGTCTTGGCTCTAATTTGGGTTGTTTTTGCCACATTACAAGACTTAAAAAAAAGAGAGGTCGCAGATTGGCTCACTTATTCCTTAATAATTTTCGCTTTAGTTTACAGGGCTTTTTATTCTATTTTTCTCAAAGATGCAATGTTTTTTGTTTACGGTCTTTTAGGTTTCGTTGCATTTTTCTTTTTAGCACACGCATTTTATTACGGCCGGGTTTTCGCAGGAGGAGATGCCAAGCTTTTAATGGGTTTGGGGGCAGTTATTCCGGGAGGAAGTTTAAATGAGCTGAGCATAAATCTAGTATTCTTTCTTTTTCTGCTTTTTTTTCTTGGGGCGTTTTATAGTTTAACCTTTAGTTTCTGGGTAGTCTACAAAAGGTACGATTCGTTCAAAAAAGAATTTTTAAAGAAAATTGAAAAAGTAAAAAGCAGCGTCTTGGTTTTATTCATTATTTATGTTGGATTGCTCGCAACAGCCGCCGCAGATAATTTTTTTAAATTTTTTAGTTATCAATTTTCGCTTTACTTCAGATTATCTTTTTATTTAATTCCATTCATTGTTTTTTTTATTATATTATTTATTTATTTTAAAGCACTAGAAGAAGGGTGTTTAATAAGAAAAATGAGCCCTTGGAACTTGTCTGAAGGAGATTGGCTAGAGAGAGATATTAAAATCGGAAAGAGGTGGATAAGAAAGAGCGTGCATGGTTTAAGCATTGAAGAAATTAAATTATTGCGAAAAGCAAAGAAAAAAGCCCTAATTAGAGAAGGTATTCCTTTTGTGCCTGCTTTTCTTCTAGCCTTTCTAGTTATGCTATTCGTCTTTTTCGTTTTAAAATCTCGGCCGGAGGAGATCTTTCTTTTTTTATCTGGATAACCTCTTTTTTAGGTTTCGGCTCCAGTTGTTTTGCAACATCTTCTAACTCTGATTTCTGAGCTTTTTTTCTCGGCGAAGAGAGATTCAATGGAGAATCGTATATGGGGATTAAGTTAATTATTTTCTCTCCAAATTTTATTTCTGTCTGGGTTTCTATAGACTTTGCTCCTAATCCTTCCGTCAATTTTCCAGAAACTTTTTCAGCTAAAGCAAAGACTCCCGCAGGAATATTTTTTTTTTCAGAAACAACCGTTTTAGGAATTATTAAAGTGTGCCCTTTTGAAATAGGGTTTATCTCTAAAACAGCTATGGCAAAATCATCTTCACCAATTTTAACAGAATCTACCTCTTTATCAATTATCATCCTATAAATTGTTTTTTCAGAAGCTAATTTTTCTCTTTGTTGATTTACTAAGTTTTCTATTGCTTGCGGAGAAAGCGAGTCTATTTGCTGAAGTGCTTGAGATTTTTGCGATTCTGGAAGGTTCTGCACTTGCTCTCTTAATTGTGCCTTTACTTCTTCAATTTCTTCAGGTGTTAAAGTCATTTATCCAAAAAGAAGGCAGGGTTTAAAGAGGTTTTGTTTATTTTCAGATAACACAGTTTTCAGCACATATTTCTTTAAAAACAACCAATCCTGAAGTTTTTCATGTCAATAGATATTATAAAAACAATAGGAGAACTAGACAAACTAGAGCTCGATATTTACATCGGGAAAAGAAGCCCAGAAATACTGGAAAACCAAGAAGGCGGCTTGCTCAAAGTTTTAAGAGCTCTTCCTGCAACAACTTGCCTTGCCTTGAATGGGCCGCCAATAGACCAAGCAATTTATGACCTATGTGTAGAGTTAAGAGGAGAGCACGAAAATATTGTAGCGCTAAGGAGATTAACTATTTCAAAACTTTTACAATTATATGCCGGTCCAGGTCATAATAGACTAACTGTTCTTCCTTCTGGAATTTATGTTGGAGAACCTGAAGATTTATCTAATTGCTGGGATTTTGAAAAGGGGGAAATGAAACCAAACCAGCAGATATTATACTCTATAAACAGCTTTGGCACAAGAGCAATGTATCTTGCATTTAAAGAATTCGATAAAATATTAAGAGCTTTTCAACAGCCACTTTCCTAGCCAAATGCTCTTCTGTAATCTTCAATAGAAGCAGACGAAACATGCTCGATTTTCGCTAGGCCGTCTTCAATTATCGAAGTATTTTTTTCTTCAGGCCAGGCCATTTTTAGCATGACTGCCTTTAAACCAAACGCAATCGGTCTTTCTTCGAATGATATATTTTTCGCGCCCTCTGCTTCAAGCAAAGACCTCGCAGAGTTTTTTATAGCTTCTAAATTTGTTTCTGGAGAGTCTGGCATTATTTTAACAATTATCGCTGCTGTTACCATATATTCTCTTAGGAGAGGGGGTTTTTAAATGTACTTTTAGAAATTCGAGTAGCATAATACTTTTAAATGCAAAATGTTTTGCACAACTATGGATAATTATTCGCAATTAGTAGAAAGAATTTCTAAAGCTTCCGGATTATCAACTGAAGAAATAGAAAGAAAGGTTGAAGCAAAAAGAGCGAAATTATCCGGTCTAGTATCTAAAGAAGGAGCTGCCCAGATAGTCGCCGCTGAATTAGGAATAAATTTTGAAAAAGAAAGAATGAAAATCTCCGAGCTTGTTCAAGGAATGAGGCGAGCAAACATTCTAGGAAAAGTTATTGAAATTTCTCCCGTAAGAAGTTATACTAAAGGGGAAAGAGAAGGAAAAGTCTGCAATTTAATTTTAGCTGATGAAAGTTCAAATGCAAAAGTAGTGTTGTGGGATACAAACCACATCTCTTTAGTTGAATCTGGAAAACTAAATGTGGGAGACGTTCTTGAGATTTCAAACGGCAATGTGAGAAACGGAGAAGTGCATCTTTCTTCATTCAGCGATATAAAATTTAGCAAAGAAAAACTTGATAATATCGCTGAAAATAAAGCATTTGCTGCAAAGAAAATAATAGAAGCAAAACCGGGGCAAAGCATGAAAATAAGAGCAGTTATCGTCCAAGTTTTCGAGCCGAGATATTTTGAAGTGTGCTCTGAATGCGGCAAGAGAGCTTTTGAAGGAGAATGCAAGATTCATGGAAAGGTTGAAGCAAAAAAAAGGGCGTTATTGAATATAGTTTTAGACGATGGCTCCGAATCAATAAGATGTGTTCTTTTCGGAGAACAAATAAACAAGCTAGGACTAACAGATGAAGAGATTTTTTCTCTTGAAAAATTTAATGAAGTCAGGAACAAATTTTTAGGAGAAGAAAAATATTTTAGCGGAAATGTGAGAAGCAACGCGCTCTACAATACGACTGAATTTAATATTGAGCAAATTGAAGAAGTTAATCCAGATGCTCTGATTAAAGAACTTGAAGCAAAACAAACAAGCTGAGTTTTAGATAGATTAATAAGTATGCTTAATTAATAAAGAATATGAAAAAAGGATTGTTTTTTGTTTTTTTAATTGTTTTTTTAGCTCTTAGTATCACTTTTACATCTGCTTTCTGGCCTTTTGATTTTGCTAAGAAAATTTTTGGAAGCAAGGTTAGCGGACAATCAGTGCAAGGTGCATACGGAACTTCTCCTCTCGCTGCAAGTTGCAATGATTCTGATGGGGGGATTTTTCCCTATGTAAAGGGAAATGTTAACTATGTTTTAAATGGGGTTAAAAGAGAGGTTGTTGATATTTGTTTGAACGGAGGATATGGTTATGGGGGGGAATATCTAAAGGAATATTACTGCAATAATAGTGTATTGAAAAGTGTAAATATTCTTTGCAAAGATGGATGCGAAAATGGCGCTTGCATCAACGCCAACTTAATGAGATGTGCTGATTCTGATGGTGGCAGAAATTATACTTTAAAAGGAAATGTTACGAAAGGGGATGTTGTTAAAACTGATTTTTGTGATGGCAATGTTCTTAGAGAGTATTATTGCGATAATAGAACTAATCCATTAGGAATAATAAAAAATATAAGTTATAACTGCACTAGATTTGGCTATTCTGGATGTGAGAATGGTGCATGCATCAACACTAGTTTAATTAATTGCAATGATTCTGATGGAGGGATTAATATTTATGTTGCAGGTATTGCTGATGAAAGAGTAAATTGGTCTAGGAGATATTATAATGATGCTTGCGTAACCTCCAGAGGAAGTGTTTGTACTGGTGACTCTTGTACGGCAGTCGCAGAAGGATATTGCTCGGATAAAGGTGTTTCAAATATTTTAATGCAGTGTCCAACGAATAGATGTGAGAATGGTGCTTGCATCAGGAATGAGACCGAAGAGCCAAGACAGCAAATTTCTACGAAAAATCAAAAGAATATGTCAAAATATTCTGAAAGAGAGGTATTTTTAATCTCAGACAAAAACTGGAAGGATGTTTTGCCTCTTGTTCCTGTAACAACATGGACTGGAAATGAGAATAATTGCACAAGAGGCTATGGAACTGCAGAAAATGTTTGTGTTTATCCAACGCTGATATGGCATGAAGAAAATTACAGCGATAAAATTATTCAATTAGACAGCAAGAAAATAATAGACGAAAATTATCTTTGGGCAGCTATTTACTTTATTAAAAACCCAATTTATGAGCAGAAGATAAATGCAAAATCTTTTAACATAAGTTTTGAGCTGACATTGGAATTTTTTAATAGGATGCAAAGTGAAGAAGCTCAAAAAGTTGGAGAAGACTACCTGCTTTTTGAAATAAGAGTGAAGAGCCAAAAATTCAGAGATATTAAAGCATTAGAAGATTTTGAAAAAAAAGTTAGAACAAAGTTAAAATTAAATGACAACAATATGTATAATTATGACTTTTATTCACAAAATACTATAAACTCAAATGTAAAAATATTTAGATTAAGAACAAATTTTGAGTCATTAAATTTTGGGTCATTTTTAATAAGTGGAACTAACAAAATCGCACTGGAAGAAGTTGATGAAGATTACACAATTGAAGATGTTCGCATCTTTTTAGGAGACAAACATATATTAGAAGCTGATGGAAGATGGAAATCAATTTGGATATCTTCTGATAAAGATTCCGAATGTTCTTTTGACTGGACCGACTTATGCATTACTGAACTGAATATCAGCGATAAAAACATTAAACCTAAAGAAAATTTTTCTTATTCTTTCAAAATAAAGAATATAAAAGATTCTATTGCAGATTTAAGTGAAAATGGACTTGCCGATCTTGAAATAGAATCCGCTTCCCCAATAAATCCCCTCATTGATATTATTAGTTTTCCTTATTTTGAGAAAAAGATACTTACAAAGGGAGATACAATAGAAATTTTTTTCAATGCCATTAATACACTTTCTGAAAATCCAAGCTTTGATGTTGACTCTATAATTTATTTTATGCAGCAATATCAGAATGGGCAGGAGAAAATCACAGTTGTTGGGCAGACACCACAAGAGCTGGATAATTTATTAGTAACACCTCCTGAGGCTGGAGCAGGAATTTCACATGAAATGGTGAAAAGAATTTCTCCAAGAGATTATTTATCTTATTGGCAGAATATTAGTGAGATAGTTTATGTTGAGGATAATTATGAACTTGCTTTGTTGGCTGCGAGTTATGCTTCTTTAATAAATGCGCCTTTGATTATTAAAGGAACTAGCTTAGACAATGATGCTGTGTTTTCGGGAAAGGAAATTGTTTGTGTTGGAAATGTTGGCTCTGAAAGAAATTGCAAAGAGAATTATAATTTAGAGCAATTGCATAATAAATATGCTGAGATGACAAAAACTAAAAAATTTATTTTTATTAATCCTGATGATTTAGATAGTGGCACTCTTGATAGCTTAAAACCAAGGCATTCTAATGAGGAGAATATAAAACTTTATCAAAGGGAATCTTTAGTATCGCCTTTGTTAGCTGCTGGAAAACAGGAATTAATTTTGCCAGTTAGAGGAAAAGATTATAAATCAATAGACCAGCAAATGAAAAGCGAATTAAAAAAATTTTATAGCTTTCCAGAAGCACATTTTTGTAATATAGGAGAACCATGCTCAAATGGGTTTGCTTTTGTAGATACAAATGTTTTTTTTGTTAATAAAGAGTTATCCTTAAATCTTCTGCCAGCTGCCAGTACTAAAAATTTTGATGTGTCTGTCAGTTTTGTAGATATTTATAGCAAACAATATCTGGCTGGCGAAGAAAGTAATGTAAGTACAATCGTTGCCAATATCGGAAAAGAAAATGCAGCAGATGTTTCTGTAAAATTGTATTCTGCAAATAGGAGCTATTATGATGATAATCTTCACAAAATGGTTGATGAATTTGAATTAATTGACAGCAAAAAGGTTGATATTTTAGAGAAAGGAGATTTCGCAGAAATCATTTTTAAATGGACCCCAAAAAAAATTGGAGAAAACAAACTTTTAGTTAGAGCTGAGTATGCTACTGATGAAAATCCTTTAAATAATGAACAAGGTGCATATTTGACAGTTATAGCAAGCGGGGCAGATGTTACTGGATGGTTTAATAAAGGAAATACTAATTTTATTAAAGGCAAGGAAAGCAGGATAACAGCCTATATTGGAAATATTGGAACTAAGGTCGCAGAAAATGTTGTTGCTAAATTATTTCTTGTGAAAAAATCTACATCTACTTCTGAAAGTGAGCCAATAATTTCCTTAATTGATTCTGTTTCTTTAGGAAGCATTTCAAATGGAGAGGGTTTCAAGAAGATAGAATTCAAATGGACTCCAGAGGAAGCAGGAAATCAAGAACTGCGACTAATAATTGAGAGCCCAAGTGATGTTAACCCTAAAAACAACCAAGCAAATTACTATGCCTATGTGCAAGATAATAAACCTATTTTAGATGCATATGTTGTAAATGATTTTTTGCTTGTTGGCGAGGATAATAATTTAAAACTAATCATAAAAAACATTGGAGCAGAAACTGCAAAAAATGTAAGATTTAGCCTGTACAATGTTCCTTTAAATGAAGAAAACTCAGAAAAAATTGCTGATGGGAATATTGGTGACTTAAAAAGTTCAGAAGAGAAGGAAGTGACAATTAAATTTAAGCCTTCTGAAAAAGGAAGGTTAAATCTAAAATTTGTTGCAGAAAGCGATAATGCTGAAAAATATGAAAGAACTTATTATCTTAGAATAATAGAAGACAAACCTGAATTATATCCAAACCTTCAGCTTGAAACATATACTGGTATTTTGAATAAAGAAAAGAAGATTAGCTTAAATGTTTATAATGTAGGTGCAAAAAAAGCAAAAGACGTTATAGCGAAGCTATATGAATTTAGCCGGAAGACTATGGACAAACATTTAGTAGTAGAAGATAATTTAATTCTAAAGAGCAGTTTGGAGATGAGGGATATTGAAGTTGGAGAAAGCAAAACAGGAAACTTAAGTTATGTGCCTGATTCAATAGGGCAGAAAAATTTAAAAGTTAGCTTGGAATTTTTAGATGAAGATGGAGTTAGAAAAGAAAACGCTTTTACATACACTGATTTAAATATTTTTGAAAGAGATGGGCCAGAAGTTGGAATTTCATTTTGGAATGGAAAAATAATTAATAAAGATACAGCAATAAACATATATGTGGATTTATTTAATCAAGGAACATTGGATGCTGAAAATTTTACAGTTCATTTCTACGATAATAGTGTTTTAAAAAATAGCTTTCTAATTGATAAATTAGAAGCAGGAAACAGCAAACAATTTAGCTTTTCATGGGTGCCTGAAACTTATGGAACGCATGAATTAAAAGCTATTGCTGAAATAAATGACCTGGACGCAAGCAATAATGAATTTTCTTATAATGCAGATGTTTATGAAACAAAAGATGTTTTTTTCAATGTGAAAAATGGGCATGGGGAATTTGTAAAAGTTGCAATATTGCTATTTAGCCACGGGGAATTTGATATTCTTAAGAATATAGAAGATAAATATTTGAGAGATGGGTTTGGCATGGTTAGTGTTCCACCGGGCAAGATAAATGCAGGAATAAGTTATGAATCTAAATCAGGAATATTTTATAGCATGTTTGTTAACTCTAGCTTGAATGAAAGCGCAAATTTTATCTCTGAATATTATAATGGATTTGCAGATAGCTCTATTGAGCTTTATGGAATATACGCTAATAAAGCTGATTGGGTGTATGATGGGGTTTCAGTTGGACTTATTCCAGCAGAATACGACCCTGACATGAAAATTTATTTTTGCGCTAATTGGGATTTTGTTCAGGGAAAGTGCGCAGTTTCTTGGACAGAGGCAGAGACAAAAATAATCAATTTTTACTCTACAATTAAAATAATAACCGCTGAAGGAAAAAATGTCGAAGCATTTGGTATTGGAAAGCCTGTAATTGGGCAACGCAAAATGACAGGAAAAGGAATTCAATTTGTTCAAAAAGATAAAAGCAGAGCAAGGGGGATTTTAAGATTATTTCAAGGAGACTATGAGAACTCTGAAATTCTATATGGCAAATTTTTCTATACTTATGATCTTGTTATTCCAGGATTTTTTTATGATTGCACTGATGAAAAAGACAATGTTGAAATACAAGTCTTTAAAGAAGATAAGCTTGTTTCTTGGACAAAAGCAAACTGCGTCAAATTAAATGATGCTATATGGAAATTTAATCCAAGTGTCACACAAGGTTTCATTCCGAACATATACATTGAAATTCCAATTAATGAAGACTTAGCTGATTTTTCAGGGAAACTCAAACTCAAATTTTCGAGCAAGTTGGCATTATTTCTTAATCAAAGTAATGAGCAGGAGCAAATAAAAATCATAAAATATATAAAATACTATGTATGGAATAATAACGACAGGGCTAATACCATCGCAGGCGATATTATTTTTTCATGCAATACAACTGAAAACTGCAGAATTAGCGACATGGGCAAGACAGAAGTCGCCCAATATATTAGTAATGGAACAAGCGAGTTTATTTTTAAAAATCTTAATTTGTCACTGAATTATTCATTGTTTATTGATTTAAAAGAAAATTGGGGCTTTAAATGTTATTTGAATGATGTGTTATTTGATTGCTCATCTGCTACCTATTCCAGGAAGAATATTGATATTCCGAGAGAATTATTGAAAGAAAATCTAACTCTTAAGATTGCGCTGCCTGAAGAATTAGGAGAAGAATATTTTTATAAAATTGATGCTTATATTGTTCCGCAGTTAGATGGGTATCTTAGCATATTTGCTTCGCCTTTTGATATCCCTGTTTCTGAAGATATGTGGTATTATGATATCTGGATTGGTTTTATTAAAAGAGCACTTGACCCAACACAATATGCCAGTGTTTACGAAGGAAGACTTCCTAACATGGCAAATGGGAGAATATTTGGGATAACTTCTTCTGATGTTTCTTCTTATATTGCGAGAGATTTGTTTTATGATACAATAGGAAACAATAAAAATGTTAAATTCATGGCGAGCTCTTTCGATTATGAAATTAAGCATGCTAATAATTGGAAGGATGCCTTTAACTTAGCAGGATATAACGCAGAAGCAAGTACTAGCCCTGATGAATGCCATAGTTTCAATCCTGATGAATGGAAAAATCAGAGCATAATAAGCTATATGGACCATGGAAGTTCTAACTGGGCAGGCATTTCTTCAATGGAAATTCCTCTATTGAGCAATTCATTGGTTTTTAATGATGCTTGTTCAACTTGTTCGCGGTATGATGCAGATTCTTTTTGCACAACTGCAATTAAGCAAGGCGCAGTGGCGCATTATGGAGCAGTAAGTGTTGCTTTTACTGATAATAAGATATATTATAATAATCTGAATGGTATTTATCATAATAATTTAGATTTAGGCAATTCTTTTAAAAATGGATTTGTTTATAATAAATACTACTACCCAACTGCCCTTTTAGGCGACCCAACACTTAAGCCATATACTCCATATTTACTTGGAGAGGAATTAAATTGGAGCTATTGAAAATGAAAAAAATATTAATAATTTTTGTTTTTATGCAAATTGCTCTTGTTAGCGGGGCAACCAGTGATTTTAAATTATCACTGAATAAACAAACATTTTCTTTTGGAGATGAATTTAAAGCAAACGTTAGCATCTATAATCCTTATAATTATAATATTAATTTGGAAATTACAGCGATGGTGGGCTCGCAGGATGAGAATTTTATTCCTCGGCCGCTAATGCTGCAAATAACAGTCCCAAAAAGGCAAACAAAGGAAGTTGAATTGTATTCTTTTAAAATTGATGAAGCTTTTAAAAATGGGGATTATGAAGTTAGCGTGAAAGGCAACTACCAGGGTTTTGAATTCGGACGAGATTCTTCAAGTTTCAGAGTTTTTGACGCTTTAAATGAATTAAATTTAAATGTTTTTGTGTGTAAAGACGCGTCATGCTCACAAGAATCAAAAGCCTTTGTTCTCGGTGAAGACATTTATTTGAATTATGACACAAATGTGGGAAATATCAGTTTGAAAGCAACACTTGTATATCCTGATAAAACTTCTAAGAAAATTAATTTACCTTATTCTATAAAAGCAGGACAAGTTGGAACTTATTATTTGGGTGTTTCAGCTTCTAAAAAAGGATATAGGAATGTTTCTCTGAGAGAAATGTTTGGGGTTATTGAGAAACCTGCTGAAATATCAATGACTGAAAATGCTAAAAAGGATGCAGAAGCGCTTGCGGCCAAGCAACCAAAGGTGGAGGCTTATAATGAGCAAGATGGAAAAAAAGAGCCCAATAAGGCATACCTATACTTTATTATTAGTTTGTTTGTTGTAATTGCGATTATTATTGTTTTTTTAGTTATAGTTTTGCTGAAAGAGAAAACATTTCTAAAAGGTGCAATTCAAAAAGGCAAGAGATAAGTTTAAATTCTTTTTATTACTTATAAAAGAATGATGCTGAAAACCCATGTTGCAATTGGAGCTTTTTTTGCCTTGCTATTCTTGAATCACATAAATAATAAATTGCTTTTTATTCCAGTTGTTTTAATTGCAAGCATGCTTCCAGACATTGACATGTCTCATTCTTTTTTAGGGCAGAATAAGATACTAAGGCCAGTGCAATGGGTTGTAAAACATCGGGGAATTTTTCATAGCCTGACTTTTTGCTTGATTGTCTGCCTTATTTTTGCGATGCTTTGCCCTGTTTTAGCTTTGCCTTTTTTTGTGGGTTATGCAGGGCATTTGCTAACAGACAGCTTTACTATTCATAGCATAAAGCCTTTCTGGCCGCTGAAAAAAGAAATTTCTGGCCCAATAAAAACCAATGGGAACATAGAAAAAGGAATATTTTTTGCTTTCCTCTTTGTAGATGCTGTTTTGCTTTTGGGCTGGATTGCAAAAGTTTTTTAGCTAAATCTTGACAAACTTTGCGTCTTCTTTGCTATGAATGTGAATTTCTTCTTCGCTGCTCAGATAGCTATAGAGAAAACCTTTTTCTGCTAAGACGGGAAAAACATCGTTTTCAAGAGACTCTCCAGGATATTCTAGGATTTCTGGCTCTGCTATAAAAATTGATGAGAAGATAATTACCGAGTCTTTGAGCTCTTTAAGGGGTTTTATTAATTTGGGAAAAACTTTAATGACTGTGTTGCCTTCGACTTTTAGGGGAGATTTTTTAATTGGGACAGTGCTGCCGCCCAGAGTCAGAGGAGAGCTTGTGACCATTAAGGTTGAGATTGCAGGATGCTTAAAATGATGGGCCCAGAGCTTTTTTATGTCCATTTTATTGAAGATTATGTCTCCGAAGACTACGAGAAAAGTGTTTTTGATGTTACCTTTTAGCAACCTGAGCGAAGTTGCTGTGCCTGGGGGATTTGAGTCTTCGACAAATTTTATTTCTACACCATAACGGCTTCCATCTCCAATCAGGTTGAATATTGAGGCAAGAACCGGCTGTTCCCCAATCACAAAAATACTTTTAAATCCATTTTCTCTTAAATTTTTTACAGCTAGCTCTATAACACTCGTGTCTTTGATTTTTGCTGTCGGGCGGTATTCTGTTTTGGCAATTCTAAGATTTTTTGCAGGGCCTGTTGCGAGTATAACTGCAATTTTATTTTCACCGAGTGTTTTTTCTATTAAAAACTCAACTGCCTGGGAGCGGTTTCTGATGTAAATTCTGTCTACAACAGAATCCACGCTTTTTAGTATTTTTTCGTTTAGAGTGATAGTTATTCTTTTCTTCATACGCAAACTAAGCATCAATCATATTTAAAATTTTCTAATTTGTAATATTAGTGTATGAAAAAGTATGATTTAGGTATTATTATTTAAGAAAAACTGCTTGGGAGTATGATTTGCTAGCATGAAATAAGATGATTTTACCGACGGTATGAAAGAAATAATCTGCTGTGAGATGAAGAGCAGGTATAAATAGGAGTTTTGGTTAATTTGATCATGGTTAATGGAAAAGCAACGCAGTTTTCAGAACACTGGATGAGAGAGTTTGGAAAGTTTACTGAAAGGTATCCTGATTTAAAAGATGACTGGCGAACCTCTCTTGAAGCTGTTATAAAGGTACAGACTGAAAAGGGAATTCCGTTTATTGCAGTTTATAATCCCTGGAGAGAAAAAAGAATTGGCAAACAAATTAGCATTCCTTCTTATTATGAGTCTATACTTGCTTTTAAAAAAGGAGGAGAGAATACAGTTATCTTTGGCGAAGATTATTCGCCTTTTTTTATTTTAATAAATATCTTTCCTATTGTGCACGACCATGTTGCAATTGTTCATGAAGAGCCGAGCTATGGGCCAAAGAAAGAGATGAGCGAGGGCGATTTAGAGATTATGGTAAGAATGCAGGAAGGGACAGGGATTTCTATTTGGCATAATATGAAAGGTGCTGGCGTGACTATTGAGGATTGGGACCATTTTCAGGGAGCGTTATGGAAACCTGCTATGCGGTCTGCTACAAAAGCCTGTTATGATAGTGTTTCTCATGTTTATTTCATGCCAGATTATCCAGGGCAGCACGTTGTGCTAAATGGAGACAGAAAAGTGGGAAAAGCAATTGATACTGTGAAATTTTTAAATGACAAGGGAAAAAGCTATAATGTTTCTGTTGATGACGGGTTTGTTTATGTTATTCCAATCAAAGATGACAGAGCTGGAGTATCACTTGGCTTAAGCGAAAAGAGCAGAATTGGCGGTTTTGAGACTTTTGGAAGTTATGTTGCGCTGACTTGGGATGACTTTAGCAAATTTCTTAGGGGAGAAGTTAAGGTTGGTGAAGTGCTAAGAAGAGCTTTGTATTCTTGGGATGATCCAGAATTAAATTTAAAGAATAGATTTAATTAGGTTTATTAAGGCAATCTCTTTGATATACTAAAGAGGGAGCTGAAATGGAAAAAGTTAGCGTTGCCAAGTGCGATTCTTATGAAGGGGCTAAAGTTCGGAAAGCTTTGGAGAATAGCTTGAAAAACATTAATTTTTCTTTTAAAAAAGGGGCAAAAATTTTGATAAAGCCAAATCTGCTTTCAGCAAGCAAACCAGAGGAAGCAATAACAACTCATCCAATGATTGTTTTAGAATTATGCAAAATTTTGAAGAGACATGGAGCTGAAATTTACATTGGCGAGAGCTCTGCATTTAACACTGACAGGGCTTTTAAGGTTTGCGGGTATGCCAAGCTAGCAAAATATGCAAAAATAATTAATTTTGAAGCTGCACCAAAAAAACTTTTTGATTTTGGAAAAGGCATGCATAGAATTCCTTTGCCGAAAATTGCTTTTGATGCTGATTTAGTAATTAATATAGCAAAAATGAAAACGCATGGATTAACGCAGGTTACGCTTTGTGTTAAAAATCTCTATGGGTGTATCCCGGGAAGTTTTAAAGAAGAATTACATAAAATTCTGCCCTCCCCTAAAAACTTTTCTAAACTTCTTTTGAAAATTGAAGAAACAATAAAACCTGGCCTGAATATAATTGATGGTGTTGTTGGAATTGAGGGTGAGGGTCCCGGTGCATCTGGAAAAATTAAAAAAAGCAAGGTTATTGTTGTAAGCAGAGATGCTATTGCTGCGGACATTATAGGCACTGAGATAATGGGCTTCAATTTTAACAAGATATGTATAAATCGCCTTGCTAAAATGAAAAGAGAAGAAATTGAGGCTGTTGGCAATGGAAAAAATTTAAAACTTAATTTTAAGAAACCGAGAAGCCATGATATTCAGTTTGCTCTGCATTTTTTAGGATTTTTGCCAAAGCCAAAAATAACTTTTAATTATGGCAAATGCGAGAGATGCAGGCTATGCGAAACCAAATGCCCTGCAAAAGCTATAAAACTAAATCCATGGCCAGAATGTAACCATAAGAAATGCATAAGGTGTTTATGCTGCATAGAGGTTTGCCCAAATAGCGCGATTTATCTGAAAGCACACTGGATTAGGCAAATTCTTGTGAATATCTACAGAAAATTTAAGAAAGTTTAATTGCAATTTATTTCTATTATTAGAAAGTGTATTCTCAAGTGTTATAATATTTATAAACCTAAATTCTTTTTAATTGAAATGGCAAAAAATGCAGAGGAAAAAGAAGAGAAAAAAGATGAGACTTCTGAACAAAAGCTTACTGATGTGCCAGGAATTGGACCTGGAATTGCAATGAAACTCGAAGCAGCAGGAGTGTACGATTTAATGGGGCTAGCAGTAATGAGCCCAAATGCACTCTCAGAAATGGCGGGAGTTGGAGAAGCTGTTGCTAGAAAAGCTATTCAATCAGCGAGAGGATTGCTTAAACTTGGATTTGTTGACGGCGTAGAGTTCGCTAAAAAGAGAGAGAACATAATACATATTACTACTGGTTCGCTAAACTTGGACAATCTTCTGGGAGGAAGAGGAATAGAAACTAAAGCCCTGACAGAGGCCTACGGTGCTTTTGGAAGCGGAAAAACACAACTCGGCCTGACGCTTGCTGTAAATGCGCAACTACCTACAGAAAAAGGTGGAGCGAACGGCAAGGCTGTTTTTATTGATACAGAAGGAACTTTTAGGCCCGAAAGAATAAAACAAATAGCCGAAGGAATGGGTGCGAATCCGGAAAAAGTATTGAAAAATATTCTTGTTGCAAGGGCGTTTAATTCTGACCACCAGATGCTCCTCGTGGACAAAATAAACGAAATGGTAAAAGAAGGCGAGCCAATTAAAGTAGTAATCATCGATTCTTTAACTGCTCATTTTAGGGCAGAATTTACTGGAAGAGGCGAACTTGCAGATAGGCAGCATAAATTAAATAAATATCTGCACAGCCTGATGAAAATGGCTGAAATGCACAATCTTGCAGTTTATGTAACAAACCAGGTAATGGCGAATCCAGCCATGATGTTCGGCGACCCTACAACTGCTGTCGGAGGAAACATAGTTGCTCATGCTTCTACATACAGAATGTATTTAAGAAGAGGCAAACAAGGGAGCAGAGTAGCCAAGCTGATAGATTCCCCCAACTTGCCAGATAATGAAGCACAATTTTTTGTTACGGAAAAAGGCGTTAAAGACGAAGGATAGAGAGAGCATATTCTCTTGTCTCAACTTCTAAATTGCTGTTCGCTTCTATAATTATTAGTTTAAAATCTCCTTCTAATAACAAAATATCCCTTAGGTTGCGAACAGTCTCTATTGATTCTGATATCCAAATAGGGTTAACTATATCATCTTGTCTGTAAATTTCAATACTAACCATATTGCCTTCCTCAGAATCTCGAAAGTCTCTTAATATTCTACTTGTCAAATCTGGGATTTGCTTGGATGGTCTCGGTAGAATCTTTTTAGTTAAAATAGGCACGCTCCTTTTTTCAGAAGTTATCGTTTTTAGAGGAAAACTTGAATTTTTATCTTCTCTTTCTAGTTTCGCAATTTCCTGCCGATGTATTTGTTTAGTAGGAAGAATTATTGTGTTGTGTGTTCTAACAATGCCCTTATCAGAAACAAAAGCTCTGCTGAGATTGTTGCCGCCAAGATCTTTTGCATTAGCTATATGGCCCAGGCACACAAGACAAATCAGCATTAACAATGAGATTATCCCTCTTTTTTTTATCATGAGATTTCAATAAATTTTATTGCTTTAAAAACTTTTGGGTTAGATTCTGTTTTGCCGACGAGAAAAGTTTTATTTCATAATTATTCTCATATTTATAAGAAATAAACAAAATTATTTTTTATTCTTTCTCGCCTTCAGCCACTTTTTTATTTTTGCAACTTTAGAAGATTTGTCTCTCTTTTTAGCTATTCTCCCACCCCAATTTTTCTTTTTTAAATTTTTCTTTGTCATCTCGCGAATATAAGCTGGTTTACTGGACTCGGTGAAAGAGTTCCTTAAACAAATACCGAAATCAATCTTAACCTGTCGGCGTGTTTTAAAGGTTATCTCCTTCGCATCATGGGAAGCATTTGCACATGCAGGTTTCGTTTGGCGAGCTATAGTCCAGGCGCCAAATTAATAGCTGAGCATATGAAAGAGGCTATATGAATACATCCTTTCCAGGACAACCAAATTGTCCTTACCAGCTCATAAAAAATCAGGCAGCAGGGTATATATTTTTATGTGCCCACTTAGAAGTTTGTACGTGCCTGGGGGATTATTAAAAAAGTTTCTTCAATTTGCCGTTGTCAAGAACCAGCCACTTTAGTGGCTGGCGCGTAATTGAGGTTGGTTCTTGAGCATGCTCAAGAATTGTATTTTCTAAAACTCGTTACTTTAGTGGTGAGATACAGAAAATACAATTCTTGACATATAAAAGGAGGATTTAAAAAGTAAGAAAAATTAAAATTATGGGAGTAAAAATGAGGTTAAAACCAACTAGTTTAAAAATTATTGCTAGTTTAATCTTCGGCACACTGCTGGGAGCATTTTTTGGGTTGAGGGAAATCTGCATCGGAAATTGTCCAGCAGACGTTGAAGAGTTGTGGGGTTTTCAATATAGTCTAAACAATAATAACATTTTGTCTGCGCTTATTTTTGCTATTCCTTTTGTTCTCTTTATTTATTTAGGATATAGCCTCCTTCAAAAAGAGCCAATTAAATCTTTAAAGTCTAGAATAATCAAGAGTAAAACACTCTCGTTCAAAGAAAAAAAGACTAAACATGTTTTTGGATGGAAAGATTTACGAAAAGAGATGATCTGGGAGACGGTTTTAGAGGGGATTATCTTAGTCGGAGTAATTGGTTTGGTTATTTTATACTTTGTCTTGTATATTCTTGGAAACCACCCAAAGCCTGAAATGAGCTGGATGTTTTGGGCGATTATCGGCATTTTGGCAATCGTTCTAGTCGCGGCGATATTTTATGTAATTGTTTTCATTAGATATCTCAAGCTTACAAAAAAATCAAAGAGCAGCAGTTTATAAAGACCTTGAAGGTTAAAAGAATGTGCTAAAAACAGAACATTTTGGAAAATGCCTCCTAATTAAGACTAAAAAAAGAATTCTTGTAGCAGGGGATTTACATATTGGCTATGAAGAATCTCTCGAAAAAAGCGGCGCATTTGTAGGAAGAAAAATGTTCGGCGAGTTGATTGCTGAATTTAATTTAATATTTGCCAAAATCGGAAAAGTTGATGAAATAATCCTCTTAGGAGACCTAAAGCACGATTTTTCCAAACTAACGATTCAAGAAAGGCAAGAACTCAACAAGTTGTTTAATTATCTGCTCTTTCACTGCAAAAAGATTATAATTACCCTCGGAAACCACGATAATTATTTGTTGAATGTTGATTTGAAACGAGAAATTGAAGTTAAAGACGTTTATATTGATGAAGAAGTTTGTTTTTTTCATGGCGACAGGGATTTCGCTGAAATCCGAGACAAAAAAATAAAATGCTGGGTCCTCGGGCATTTCCATCCAGCAATTTTATTAGGCGAAAAAAAAAGAGCAAAGTGCGAAAAATACAAATGTTTTCTCGAAGGGAATTTTGAAGAAAAAAGAGTTATAATTCTGCCAAGCTTTTTTGAAGGAAGCGAAGGGAGCGATTTCGAAGAAAGCAGAATGAAAATGCCGTGGAAATTTAACTTGAAAAATTTCAAAGTTTTGATTGTCGGAGAAAATTTAGAAGTTTTGGACTTTGGAAAGCTCAAAAGTCTTCAGTCTTCTAGGGCTCTTCAAAAGAAGAAGAGATTTATAAGCTTTTAAAGTTTGCCATGCCCCCTCAGAAAAGCTTAAAAAGTTTTTCTAGGCCAAGTCAATATGGATAAAAAATGGTTTTGCGAAAAATGCGGAAGAATCTTAACGGTCAAGCAAGAAGAAAAGGGAGATTCGAAAGGCGTTTGCACATGCGGGTTTATAAAAACAGTCCCCCCGATAGAGTTTGTTAGCAGAGGAGAAAGAAAGAAGAAAATAGAAGTAACTGAAGAAACGAAAACAGCAGGATTTTCTCATATCTGTAAAAAATGCGGATTTGAAGGATGTGAGATTGGGGAAATAGGCGCACCATATAGCGACGAAGCAAACATCTTTTTATATATCTGTAAAAAATGCGGGCACGTCGAGAGGGACAGCTACGGAACAAGCAACCACTAATCAGGCGCTTTCTTCAGCAGGCTTTGGTGTCAGTTGAGGAATTGCCATGTGGGGCGGAAGGCCCAGCTCTTCTTCAAGTGTAAGAGACTTCGCAGCACATTTTTTAAGCAAGATATTAAAAAGAGTTATTTTAAGGCTGGGAGGAAGCTCCTTTTTCTTCCAAGACTTTAATATTTCCTTAGCCTCGTCTTTCTCAAGAGAAAGCACCATAAACCCTTTAAAAATTATTTCAGCATCTTTTTTATCAGACTTCTCAACTTCTGTAAAAATTAGGGAATATTCGAAAAAGATTTTCACAACTTCCGAATCTTTTATTAGGTCTATTTTATCTTTTTCAAGATTTGTAAATTCTATTTTGTTGTTTATGCTTCTCCCTGTTTTAAAATCGGGAAATTTCTCTGCTGATATCTTTGTAAAGTTAAATCCTATTACTTGCATGTTGCTTAGATTGTTAAAGGAAATCCTCTTCGGAGACCACCACAAAATCACTGACTGCAATGATTGTATTATATGGAACAAGCAGGCATTTGTTAGAAGAAAGCTCCAAATTCAAACTTTTGGCGTACGGCGTCGGATCTTTTACAACCAACTGAATCAATTCTCCGGTTCTAGTCTCAAAAGTTATATCCTGAACAATCCCAAGTCGTTTTCCTTCTTTTGTTACCACCAGTTTTCCTATAAGGTCTCGATAAGTTTTTTTATCACTCGACATATTTATTTGTATATTAGAATTATATATAAATCTTTCTCTTGTGTTTTTTACTAAATCTAAGGGATTATTATATCAATCCAACTGAAATTTAGCCCCGTCCCCCCGATTTCCCATGGACTCATAAAAACATTCATAAACCCTCCAAAGAACTTTTTTTCTTTCTTTTTCTTTTTTAAAGTTTTCTATATTATATTATATATAATACAATATATACTATAATCTACAATGAATAGTTCGCTTCTAAATCCTTGCTCTCTAAAGTTTTTATCTGTTCCACAAGAAACACAGGAGCGAGTATATCTAGCTCTGTTCTAAAAAATCAAAGCGGAAATGCCTCTTCCACAAGAAATATAGCCTACAAAACAGATAGATTTATAATCAAAAGGACACTCAAAACTAAACACGAGAGGTGAAGATGGATAAAATAAATCAAATCTTTGAAGCATTCGTAAATTACAACTTATTTAAAGACAAAAGAGTTTTACAGTCTAATTACGCCCCTGAAAACATTCCTCACCGAGATGCGCAAGTCGAAGCAGTTGCGTCCATCCTCGCGCCAGCCCTCCGATGTGAAAAAATAAGCAACCTTTTCGTTTATGGAAAAACAGGAACAGGAAAAACCCTCAGTATACAACACGTCGGAAACAAGATTTTAGATAAAATAAAAGAGCTCGGGCAAAACAATGTAAAATTTGTTTATGTCAACTGCAAGCTTAAAAAAGTCGCAGATACAGAATATCGAATTCTTGCCGAGATAATTCGCGGGCTGGGGGGGAAAGTTCCCGCAACCGGGCTCCCAACCGATGAAGTATACTCAAGATTTGTAAATCTCATAGACGACAAGAGACAAACAATCATTTTAGTGCTGGACGAAATAGACCAAGCAGTAAAGAAAATCTCTGATAATTTTATTTATACCCTGACAAGGCTGAACAGCGACCTCCAGAACGCACAAATTAATATAATCGGAATTAGCAACAGTTTAACTTTTATGGATAATTTAGATCCTCGCGTAAGAAGCTCACTAGGGGAAGAAGAGATTATCTTTCCTCCCTATAACGCTCTGCAGCTTCAAGATATCTTGCGAGAAAGGGCGGGGAGAGCTTTCAAAGAAGGCGTTTTAGAAGAAGGCGTTGTTGCCAAGTGCGCAGCTTATGCTGCGCGTGAGCATGGAGATGCCAGGAGGGCGTTAGATCTTTTGAGAGTTGCTGGAGAAATTGCTGAAAGAGAGCAAAGCAAAAAAATAGAATTTAAGCACATAGATATCGCAAAGGACAAAATTGAAAGAGACAAAATGCTAGATATCATCGAAAGTGAGCCAAGCCAATTTCAGCTAGTTCTTGCAGCAATCTTTTCTCTCAACGAAAAAAACCAAGGCAGAGCGATATTTACAGGAGAGGTCTATAATCACTACCGAGAGATCTGCGAGAAAACAAAAAATGAAAGCCTTACCCAAAGAAGAGTTTCAGACATCATCTCTGAGTTCGATATGCTGGGCATTATCAACGCCCCGGTAATAAGCAAAGGCAGACAGGGAAGAATGCGC
>Ga0233423_10000284_pt1 | contig 28093 bp, 22 predicted proteins | sample Watercolumn_Mata_FD_180713 | JGI IMG/M metagenome (GOLD analysis project Ga0233423, IMG submission 180713) | Freshwater microbial communities from Lake Matano, South Sulawesi, Indonesia - Watercolumn_Matano_2014_112_MG | ecosystem: Environmental > Aquatic > Freshwater > Lake | place: Indonesia... | reverse complement strand
TGCTAGTGTAATGGATATTTGCTGCTACAAGTTCTTTTCCTGTTCCCGATTGCCCTGTGATGACAACGGTTGCATCTGTAGCAGAAAGCTGCTTAATCTGTGCTCGTACTTTTTGGATGTGTTCATAGATTCCTAAAATTCTCACATTGGATAGCTTATCTTCGACATTACGTAGAAGCTTGCGCTCCGATCGCGATTGCGCCCCCTCAAGAATTTTCCTCTGATAAGCATTAACAATACTGAGGATGAAATCTGTTGGTTGGTATATATAGTTTTCGATATCTGTTGGATATTTTGTACAATACCAAAACGCGCCGGCTCTTAGCAACTTATTGGCAAAATCGAAATCCGTAATATTCACTGTCATTTTTGTAATAACAATAATTTGTAGGGAGGATGAAATTCTTTTGATCGCACGGATTAGCGATTCCCCCATGACTCCACCCGCAATTTGTAAATCCATTATAACGACATCAAATTGATCTTTTCGTGCGTTAAGAAGTTCAAGAGCAGTATCACCATTCGAAGCAATTTCCACTATACGAATTTGATCTTCAAATGGTTGTATAGTGCTGCGAACACGACGAACATCAAATTCCTCATCTTCAATTAATAATATTCGAATCGTACTATCTAAAAGCATCGGATTTCTCGCAATAGGTCTTCAATTTAATGTTGCTGGGTAAAAGTGAATTGGCACCCTCCTGCCGGAAGGTTTTCAGCATCGACACTCCAACCAAACCGCTGTGTTGCTATTTCGTACGCAATATAACATCCATAACCCGAATGATTTTTACTCGATTGCTCACCCGATGTAACATGCTCAAGGAATATTTTCTTTATCCCGATAGGATCAACTTCGAGGAGATCGGATTTTATTCCTTTACCATTGTCAGAAATTCGTATTATTGAACTGCGGGTTTCGGGATAAAACTTTGTTGTAATAGTAATTTCGATCGTATCAATACCGGCATGATCAACACTATTTTGTATAATCGGTTCAAGGACTTCCCAGATCACAAACTCATTTATAGCAAACAACGGCATCATCGGATCAAGTTTGAGATTAAACAACGGCGTATCTCGACGGTCCGACACACGTTGAAAAATATTCTTGACAATAAATTGAATAACTGAGTTTACATCTGTTTGAAACATTGGACCGCGTATCGTATGAATAGGTGGATCGTACCATTTCATATCGTAGATAACCCGAGCGACAAAGCTTGAATACTTATTGATTCGCTCTCTCACCTCGTTCATCGTCTCAGGTGTCATTTTCCTCAAATCTTCCTTGATGAATCCACCGATTTTTTCTGCTTTATGGTGTGTGTGATATATCCGCTTTGTAAACAACATCTCTTTTTGATGATGAATTTGTTCGGCGAGATGGTTTTTCTGTTCCTCGAAGAGTTGTCTCAGTGCTTCGTTTCGTTCACCCAGCGTATATGTCGAAACAATAAACATTGCCAGCAATCCTAGGATGATCAAGCCGGAATATACCAGCGCTGTCTGTTCATAATTCGATGACATTTCTTGAGTTAGAAATGAAAGATCCGGAGTAGTTTTCATATACACAGCGCCCACAAACTCTCCTCTTGGGGCAAATGGCACCAGAACATGAAAAATTCTTTGTTCCTCTACTAATGTCAACGTCTGCTCATTCTTTTTCAACGAATCTTTCATTTGAGAAAACAATCGAATTGCTTCAGATTGTGCTTCTCCCGAAGCAGTCTGTGTGGGAGAATTCATAAATAGGAAATCATAGAGTTGTTGGCCATTATCAATAGCAACAATAGTAGAATCGTGGGGAATCAATATGCAAATACTTTGAACGTTTTTATCAAGAAGTTGCTGGCTGAATATGATGTTGAAATCCTGAATGATTTTTCGTGCATCACTTTCGGAGAACGTCTTTTTAAGGCTTTTAGATTCCAGTAACAATTCTATCGACATTGAAGTCAAATTCGCAATTCGCTCAGCGGCATCTTGCTGATACCATTGCTGAGATTTGACGAAAACTTTTTGCAACGAATTCTGATTCATGAACAACACGATGAATTGAAATACAATCAACACCAAAACCAGTACGAAAACGTGACGTATTTCAAAACGATATTTTAGGTACCCTTTAAGTAGTTGATTTTTTCGTGTATTAATTGGCCAGTTCATTTGATCAGCACTGCATTCGATTTGATCATCTCGTCAGCCCGACGAAGCGCTTCGTGGACCGTTATTTCTTGTTTTATCGCAGCATGAGCATAATGCGAAATAATATCCGATGTCTTTGTATATTCCACCAGTGTAGGACGATGTACTCCACGTTGTACAAGGCCATAGTATAGCATTAACTCCGGATGTGATTTCAGAAATACCGAATCTTCATATACTGATTTAATAATGGGAATATATCCGCCTCGTTCAAATAACAAGCGTTGGATTTTATCGCTTTGGAGGAATCGGATGAATTCCATCGCTGCTGCTTTTTTTTGCGAAGTTTTAGAAACCATTAGGTTCCAGCCTCCAAACACAGATGTTGAGCGTTGACCTTTGAAGTGTGGGAGAGCCGCACGTCCGATGTTTGCAAGCTTTGCAGTATCCGGATAGAAACTACGATAATTTTCTAGGAAGTTGGGCCATCCACGAACAAACACTGCGTCGTTATCAAGCATGTAAGTATAACTTAGATTCTCATCAAATTCTGTTACGACAGATGGCGTTATGCCAGTCTTCACAAAATTCACTAGGAGTGTTAATGCCTCTTCTGCAGCAGGTGCTTGTAATTCGATTGACCGGCGCTGAATAAAATTTGGTTGATGATTTGCTGCCAGTTCCAGGAAGTTGCAGACTAATCCTTCGAAATCTTTCGCTTGAAAAATATAAAATGGTTTATTCTCATACTTCAAACGTTTTCGCAGAGTCATCATCTCGTCCCAGGAAATCGACTCTTGCAATCGACGTTCTATAGATGCTGCATCTGGTAGACGCCTAATTATGTCACGACGATAATACATCAATCCTACATCAATATACAACGGCATAGCAACTAACGTCTGACCATCCATACAAGACTCGATGGCATACGAGAGAATACGCTTTTTTTCTGTATCTGAGAAATACGAATCTAGTGGTTCACCCCACCGTATAAATCGCGGCACCCAGATTAGATCGACAGCAAAGACATCAAGCTTCTCACTTTTACTTCTTAGAGATCTCGCTAGTAATTCTTTGCGCTCGTTTGTACTAAACTTTTCAAATGGTAGGTTAACCGGAACAACCTCTATGTCTCCTTTATGGAGTGTGTTAAACAAGTCGATTGCATATTGATGAATAGGCGAAATATTATCGGCAAAGTAAACTTGAACCGGTCTTCGAGACTGTGTACTGGATAAATAACCGCCCTGTATTACCATCCATCCTATACCTATGGAAAGTAATCCAATAAAAATAACAACAATTATAAGTGATCGTCTTTTCATCTCCGCGTCAAACCTATAAAACAAATCCTATGTTGAATCTAACCTACAATTAAATGAGTTACAAGCACCCAGTCTGGTAATGTATTAGACAAGAATAATGCCGATTCATATTATTATCCTCAGGGATTGATTAATACAAATCAAATTATTAATTCACTCGCCAGGATTGTGAGGTTTCAAAAGAGCTACGAGAAAATCCCTTGCCTCGCTTAGCATGGTATGCACGAACAAATATAATATTTATGATTGAACGGAAAATTATGTTAATTTCCGCTTCAACTTTGCAGCAACTTCAGGAAAGAATTTTTTTGCACATTCCGGACAAATCCCATGCGTAAATTCGACATCGACTCTCTTTGCCATGTAAGATTCGATTTGATTCCAATAACCATCATCCTCGCGTATCTTTTTACAATGAGCGCAAATTGGAAGTAGTCCACTAAGAGTTTTAACTTCGGCCAACGCATGTGTTAAATTCTGATTAAGCTTTTCAAGGTCGATATTCTTCTGCTCAAGTTGTCGGTATACACCAATCAGATCGTTGTGCGCTTTATGAAGTTCACTGTTTTTTTGGACTGCATTTTCATATGTCGAAATTAGCAGATCGACAACTTGCATACGATCAGAATGGACTGCAAACTTTTCATCGCCAAACATAATTTCAATATCTGAATCCGAGTCCCAATTTTTCCTCAGTTCCTGATTTGTAAAGATATGTTCAATTCGTGAAATGAGAATATCACTTTCGTATGGTTTCGTTAGAAAACTTTCGGCCCCCGCCTGAAGTGCTTTAATAACGTCTCGAGGATCTGAAAGTGATGTTAATAGCATTACCGGAATATGATTTAAATCGGGATTTGTTTTTATAGCTTTACATAATGCAAAACCATCCATCTCAGGCATTATTATATCAGTAATGACTAATTTCGGCTTTTTTCGGCGGATGCATTCTAATGCTTTTAAACCGTTAGGAGCAGAATCTACGATGTATCCTTTTTCTTCAAGAATTGAACGAAGAAGCTTTGTTTGTGTTGGACTATCTTCGACAATCAAAACATTTATTTGAGTAGCCATAAGTGTTTTTCCTATTTATCCTGATGATTCGCTGAATTCACCATTTCTCATTAGAATTCGTGGAACATATAATACAAGTTGCCTTTTTACTTAAATTATACCAAAATATACAATAAACCAAAATCAATCAGAAGTTTTTTTTCAAAAAGAATAAGATATCTATAGGCAAATTATGTATCTAAGCAGTCAGATTTCTATTAAAATCGTAGACAAATCGTCTATTCGAAAGTTCCGCTAATTTTCATTCTATGAATGATAGTATTAATATATTAATAGTAGAAGATTATCCTCCAGATGTTGAGTTAGCCCAGCGCGAAATTAACAAGACAATTCAATCATGTGTTTATAGATCAGTGGAATCGGCAGATGAATATGTGATAGCCTTAAAAGAATTTCAGCCAGATCTCATAATTACCGACTATAAACTTCCCAGCTTTGATGGTTTAACAGCTCTAAAAATTGCCCAAGAAAATGCACCACTTACTCCCGTCATCATATTGACAAGCGCAATAAACGAAGACACAGCTGTGGAATGCATGAAAAAAGGTGCCACTGATTATGTTATCAAAGAACATATCAAACGTCTTGGATTGGCGGTCGTTCATGCTCTTGAAGAAAGACAATTACGCGAGGAACGCCTTCGTACAGCAGAAGCGCTGCGTGAAAGTGAGGAACGTTTTCGAAGTCTTTACGAGAATGCAACAATTGGGATATATCGCACAACACCCGAAGGTCGCATCTTAATGGCAAATCCAGCTGCAATAAGAATGCTTGGTTATGACTCATTCAATGAATTAACACGTCGGAATTTAGACAAGTCTGGATTTAAAACTTCTGCCGAACGCATTGAATTTCAGCAGAGGATCGCAAAAGAAGGAATAATTATTGGTCATGAAAGTGCTTGGATAAAAAAAGACGGTTCCACAATCCATATTCGCGAAAGTGCCCGAGCCATACGAGATGAGAAAGGCTCTATTATTTATTATGATGGAACGTTTGAAGACATCACCGGTCAAAAACAAGCAATGGAAGCTCTGTCTCTCTTAAGCCATGCAGTTAAAAGTATCGGGGAATGTATAAGTATCACTGATTTGGAGAATAAACTTCTTTTTGTTAATGAAACATTTCTAAAAACGTATGGATATACAGAGGAAGAAATCATTGGCAAAAATATTAGCATAATTAGGTCTGAAGTTTCCGGCCATGAGGATTTTATTCTTAATGAAACACTTAAAGGTGGATGGCAAGGAGAATTACTCAATCGGAAAAAAGATGGTTCTTTATTTCCTATATATCTCTCTACGTCGGTAATATCCGATGAAAAAGGGCAACCGATTGCACTTGTAGGTATAGCTTCTGATATCACCGAGCGAAAGTGGGCAGAGAGAGCTCTTCAAGTAAGCGAAAAGAAATATCGTGATATTGTCACCTGGGCACCTATAGGTATCTACCAATCTACTCGTTCAGGAAAAATGCTCAGTGCTAACAGCAGCATCGTTGAATTACTGGGTTACACTAGTGTCGACGATTTGATAAGTAGTGATATGAGCAAATCGGTTTACTTTGACGAGGAAGATCGTAAACGATTCATAAAGCTTCACGATGCCTGTGAAGAGAACGTTGCATTGAATTATGAGACTAGGTGGAGGAAAAAGGATGGATCCGTTATATGGGTTTTGATGACAGTCCACGAAGTACGCGATAAATCCGGAGAGACACTTTACTATGAAGGATTTGTGTTCGATATAACTGAACGTAAGCATGCTGAGGAAGCATTGCGCGAAAGTGAGGAACGCTATCGCTTACTTGTTGAAAATTCTATGGACCTAGTCACCGAAATTGATTCCAAGGGTAATTTTCTATATGTCAGCCCTAATGTTAAAACTATACTTGGTTTCGAACCTGCAAATCTGGTAGGTACAAATTTACTATCAAAAGTCTATAGCAAAGACAAATCTTTATTAAAAGAAATTCTCGGCACAGAAGGTGGAAGTGTCACATACCGGTATAGAGATAATATGGGTGAATGGCACTGGTTCGAGACATCCGGAAGGATCTATAGAACTTCTTCAGGTGAACAACGAATGGTTATGGTAAGCCGTGACATTACAGAACGTAGAAAATCTGAACAAGAACTTGATAATTCTAGAAAACAATTGCAGCATTTTACTGAGCATCTTGAACACGTACTAGAGGAAGAACGTAAAAGGATTTCGCGTGAGTTACACGACGATCTTGGTCAGCTGCTTACCATCTTGAAATTTGACCTAAGTTGGCTTAGATTAGAGGGCATGAAGGATTATCCCGACGTCAAGTTGAAAGTTGATGGAATGATGGATGCCTTGAATGAAGCGTTGGCTTCAGTTAAGCGAATTTCAAAAGAAATACGTCCTCCCCAGCTTGATGCACTGGGATTAGGTGGCGCAATTCAATGGGATATCGACCAAATTGAAAAGAAGACTGGATTAAAAGGTATTGTGACCGTCGAACCCATAGAATTCAATTTACAAAATGAAATTAGTGCAGTGCTTTATCGCATCTTTCGTGAAGCATTAACAAATGTCGTCCGACATGCTCAAGCACAGCATGTCTTCGTCAGATTAATTCAGCGTCTTGACTCAGTCATTCTCTCAATACGCGATGATGGACGTGGTATCACTAAAAAAGAAATATCCAGCGACATAACTTTAGGACTAGTTGGAATACGAGAACGGGTCAGAACGATAAATGGATCTCTGAGCCTTGAGGGAAAATCTGGAAAAGGAACAATGCTAATTGTTGAAGTCCCACTCAGCAAGAAGAAAAATGGAGAAATAAAATTATGATTCGTGTTCTGATTGCCGATGATCATCCAGTCGTCCGAAAGGGACTAAAGATAATCCTAAAAGATGTACAGGATATAAAAGTCGAAGACGAAGCAGGCGATGGCGCCGAAGTCATGGAGAAAATACGTAGCACAGATTTCGATGTCCTCGTTCTCGATCTTTCAATGCCAAAACTAGATGGCCTTGAAGCAATTAAAAGAATCAAAGCTGAAAAGCCCGAGATGGCAATTCTAATACTAAGCATGAATCCAGAAGAAGTGTTTGGTATCCGTGCACTAAACCTTGGAGCGTCTGGCTATCTCTCCAAAGATATCGCACCAGAACAATTAATTCATGCCATACGAAGAGTAGCTTCAGGAAAAGTATTCATTTCGCAAATGCTAGCAGAATCAATTGCACAGAACGTAAGTCGTGGTTCACCAAAATTACCGCACGAACACCTGTCCGATCGCGAATATCAAATTATGATAATGATTGCTAAAGGAAAATCACTTAAGGCTATAGGTACCGAGCTGTCGGTTAGTGTTAAAACAATTAGCACGCATCGAACACACATTCTGCAGAAAATGAAACTGGAGAACAATGCGCAAATTGTTACATACGCACTTCAGAACGGATTACTTACATAAACTTCCAGTTTAATTATTACAAGTGATTAAAAAGAGGCATCTGAATTGTTTTCGTACGATTGGTAGTCGAAAGCTTAAGCTTTCGTTTCTGAATTAGGTACGCGGACATAAAGTCCGCAACTACCATATTTCAAAAATATTTCAGATGTTTCTAAAAAGTTATTCACCAGAATAGATCACGGTGAGACTAGCTCCTGCTCAGGATAATAGCTAACTGAACAACTTTATTTCTTCAGAATTCTAAGTAACAGAAGCTCAGGAATAGACTGTTTTTCTCCGAGCCATACATCAGTTTTTTCCTACCCTTCAATCAGATTTTTCCTACCCTCAAAAAGGTTCATCCTTAAAAAATCAATAAATTCTCTGCAATAAATTTGGGCGATAAAATATTGGTTAAGACATGTAGGCAATAATCACGTAACTAATTATTTCATAGTAAGTTAAACCCTATAGCAGAATCAGATTTGTACTGATATTACTGCACAAGACTTTTATGCAAATTGGACACGGTTGTTATGAAAATTAAAATAGAATATAGATCCCATGCTCATTCAATGATATCATATCCTATACACATCAACTTCTTCCGATATCAACTAACGGGAAAAACCTCTATACAAATAAGAACTAAGCCGACTCGAATAATTGAAAACAATCGACTTTGCGACTTCATTCTTTCTTGAAAGGAATAATGAAATGACATCTTCAATAAATCTAAAAGCTCAAAAAGAAAAGAAAATACAAGCAGAAGAAGTTCTTCAGCTGGTAAGTTTTAATATAGGCCAAGAAGAATTTGGTCTTGATATCCAGCGTATTCAGGAGATCAATCGAATTGTAGATATCACGCGTGTACCGAATTCACCCGAATTCGTGAGTGGTGTTATAAATTTACGTGGTAAGGTTATTCCTATTATCGATCTTCGAAAACGATTTGGATTCGATCCGAAAGAACATGACAGAAATACCCGAATCATTGTAGTGGAATTAAGTGAAACGGTAATAGGATTTATTGTTGATGCAGTACAAGAAGTAATTCGGATACCAAAAAGTATTACCGAACCACCACCACCCATAGTTGCTGGTATCGGATCTGAATACATTACTGCCGTCGCAAAATTAGAGAATCGCTTATTAATCCTCCTCGATCCTGAACGCATCCTTCTAGAAAAAGAGAAACAACAACTCGTTGCTTCAAATTAATGAAAGAATTATGGAAGAATAATCTCATGAAAAAATCCTGTCTATACTTTTTAATTGTCGCCATCCTTGTAATCGTTTTACAGTTATTAGCGATCTCCCAAGAAAAATTGCGAATTGCTGTAATTCCAAAAGGTGAATCTGCACTCTTCTGGAAGGCTATACATGCTGGAGCAAAACTAGGTGCAACAGCGGCATCCGGTGTAGAAATAATGTGGAAATCCCCATTTAAAGAAGATAACGCTGAACAACAAATCTCAATCCTCGACAAATGCATTTCGGAAAATGTATCAGGTATTATACTCTCACCGATACATCAAAATGCATTAACTGAATCTGTCTCAAAAGCTATGAAAGGCAATATACCTGTCTTGATTTTCGACAGTGCACTCAAAGGAACGCCTGGAAAGGATTTTATCAGTTTCGTTGGCATTAATAATAGAGATGCTGGTGCTCGTGCTGGAGAACACCTTGCTAAGTTACTTGATGGAAAAGGAAAAGTTGTTCTACTACGATTTGTAAAAAATCAGGCAAACACAACAGAACGTGAAGAAGGATTTCTAGAGTCGATGGCAATGTATCACAACATTCAGGTTACCATAAAAGACCGATATGCTGGCGGCACAGTTGATGAAGTGAAAAAGACATGCAAGAGTATTCTTGGCCAACTGAGCGAAGCTAATGGAATTTTCTGTCCTAATGAACTTTCGACAACCGGAATGTTGCTGACTTTACGAGAAGCCAACCTAGCAGGAAAAATAAAATTTGTTGGTTTCGACACACCAGCTCCAGTTGTAGATGCACTTAAAAAGGGGGAAATCGATGCACTGATTGCTCAAGATCCAGCTCGAATGGGTTTCCAAAGCATCAAAACAATTGTCGATTATATCCGAGGAAAGAAAATTTCTTCGACGGTCGATATTGGAGTAAAAATTATCACACGAGAAAATCTTAATACGCCAGAGATTCAAAAACTACTTGTCTTACCAAGTATCGTAGAATAACACAAGATATATGCACTGAGATGAAAATCATAAACCAACATATAAAGATCCAAAAGGGGAAATTTATGAAGAAGGCAAATATATACTTTATTTTTTTTCTGATATTAACTGCTGGAGCTTCATCAAAAATCTTTTCACAAGAAAAACTTAAGATAGCGGTTATTCCAAAAGGAAACCTTGCAATATTTTGGAAATCAATACATGCAGGTGTACGATTAGGGGCAACAGCACTTGGGGATGTTGAAGTAATTTGGAAAGCACCAGCAGAAGATAATTTAGCACAACAGATTTCTATTGTCGAGCAGTGCATCAATGAAGGAGTATCCGGGATAGTCCTTGCACCGCTAGACAAAGACGCATTAGCCGAACCAGTGGCTAAGGCTTCAAGAAAAAAAATTCCGGTTTTGATTTTTGATAGCGCAATTAAGGGAACAGCTGGAAAAGACTTCATAGGTATTGCAGGTATAGACAACAAAAAAGCTGGTTACATCGCCGGTGAACATTTAGCAAATCTCCTCGGTGGCAAGGGAAAAATTGTGATGCTTCGCGTCAAAGCCGGCCAGGCAAATATTTCGAACCGCGAAACTGGTTTTCTTGAAGCGATTGCAAAATATAAAGACATCAATATCATCGAAAAGAACAAATATGTTAGTGGTTCAGAGGAAGAATCGACAATAGAAAGCATGAAAATCGCCGATAAAATAAGGGAAGCAAATGGAATTTTCTGTTCATATGAGCAATCGACAATGGGAATGCTTATCGCCTTAAGAAAATTAAATCTTGCTGGTAAAATAAAATTCGTGGGTTTCGATTCACCAACTCCGGCAGTTGAAGCATTGAAAAAAGGTGAAGTGAATGCACTTGTAACTCAGGATCCGGCACGAATGGGTTTCCAAAGCGTCAAAGCGATGGTGGATCACATTCGTGGAAAGAAGATTCCAACCGTCATAGATGTTCCCGTGCAACTTGTTACACCTGAGAACCTGAACGACCCAGATATTCAAAAATTACTCGCGCTGCCGAGTATGACAGATTAAATTCTATTGACGAGAAAATAAATTAATGGATGAACAGACAAAAAATCTTATCAGTCTCCTGTTGACAGATCCAGATCCAGATACACGGCGTAGAGCAGCTGAAGATCTGGCAGAATCTCGTGATCCGAACATTCTTTCTGTTCTTTCAATTGCATTACAGGATTCGAATAAAGGAGTAGGCGATGCCGTTTCCCGATCGCTCCTAAATATTGGAGGAATCGCAACCGCCCGAGCCATCGTTCACCATGTTGAGAATGAAAATATGACGACTCGAAACATGGCGGCTAAGTTATTAATAAAAATTGGCTCGGATTCTGTGCATGCATTAGTACCTTATTTACGCGATGCCAACAAAGACACTCGAAAAGCAGTCGTGGATATTCTTGGAGAAATTCGCAGCAAAGAGCCAGTTTATTATCTCCTTCCTCTCTTACAAGATCCAGATCCAAATGTATTAGTTGCAACACTTGAAGCACTTGGAAATATTGGAAGCAGTGAAGCAGTAGATTTAATTTGTAATGCATTTGAGAAACATCCATATGCTCGGATCATCGCCGTAGAAGCGTTGGGAAAAATTGGTGGAAATTCTGTTCGTCAATACATCGAAACAAAATTTAAAGAAGTGCTTACAACAGGCGATGCTGACGGTACTTATATCTTCTCTCTACTAGATGCGATAGGTTCTATTGGAAATGCCGATACGTTAAAAATAATCTTAGCTAACTATGATAATATCAAAGGACCTCTTCGAAATGTTCTTTTACATGTAATGGTACAAATCATCGAACGATGTAATCTTGATTTCTCATTCAATGAGTCCATCCGTAACGATTTATTATTTGCTCTACAAAACGACAGCGCAGACATACAAATGAGCGCCGCAAAGGGTCTTATTCAATTCAAAGACACGACAGTCACTAGAGCACTCTTTCAATCGCTTGGGATTTCCGAAGAAATGGACTTTGTCATCATAGCACAGATGTCAAATAGATCCGAGACTTTCAAAGTCGCAGTTGATTGTTTGGAGGAGAATAAGACCAAAGGTAAGATTCATATCATTATGTTCCTCGGAAAACTTGTAGGCGAATATTTGCGCTCCTACAAGAATTTTTCCTCATTCCCAATTGATACTATTGAACTGAATAGAGCTTTCGACGCCACTGCAGCATTCTGGCAAGAGGCAAATCAGGAAGATTGGGAAATTATCGCAGACACTCTTTTTAGGCTCAATTGCGATCGTGCTGTTTCATTTCTAAGCAGCATGATGATTGAACTGGATCCATGGTCTCGAATACATATGATCGAAAGACTAGCAACGATTCCTACGCAGAGTTCAATAAATTGCATTTCAGGATTCATCAATGACGAAAATGAAATGGTACGCGAAACTGCGATATCTGCGCTTCAAGCAACAGGCAAACTAACCAACGTCTCTTCTTCTATGACATGGAATGAACAACTCGATCAGAAAATGGATCAATAATGTTCCAAGAAGCTCCCGATATTATCCAATCTGAAATATTGCCAGGACCAAAGTTGTCTGACGATACTTTTATTCTTCTGAGGAATTTCATTTATGAAAAGACTGGTATATTTTTCACCGAAAAGAAAAAATATTTTCTAGAGGGAAGACTTGCTAAACGTTTACATACACTAAGAATCACCCACTTCGAGGACTATCTTCAATTACTACGAAATGATCAGTATAAACTTACTGAATTTGAATTTCTTTGCAATACAATTACTATAAATGAAACATCATTTTTCCGAAATGAACCACAAATCAATGCATATCACCAAAGACTGGCACCGGAAATTATAGAGTCGAAAAAAGGTGTCGGGGCACGATCTTTAAGAATATGGTGTGCTGCAAGTTCTTCCGGCGAGGAGCCGTATACATTAGCAATGCTATATCTCGAATATCTCAAGCCTCGATATCCGGATCTACACATCCAAATTATTGGTACTGATATCAACACAGCGATGATTGATTTGGCGCGCAAGGGTGAATATAACAATTATGCAGTCCGAACTACTCCGGAAGCATTTTTAAAAAAGTATTTTACTAACGATAACGGCTTATATAAGATAAATTCAGAAGTTAAGGATCTAGTACGATTTGAATATCAAAATTTAATGGATCGCCAAAAAATCAGACAAATGACACACTTCGATTTCATATTTTGCACAAACATCCTCATCTATTTTGATGAAAAAGCAAAAATACAAGTTGTCGGAGATTTATATTACAGTTTAAATCGAGGTGGGTATTTGTTCATAGGATATTCGGAAATGCTACATAGAATTTCAACAGCGTTTAAACTTGTAAGCATTCCGAGGGCGACTGTTTATAAAAAGGAGTGAGGAAGTATGGAAAAAATAATCTTAGTTGTCGATGATTCGTCAACAGTGCGTAAATTCGTAGCGGCATCGTTGAACATAAAAGGTTTTAGAGTGGTGACTGCCGCAGATGGTGTCGAAGCTCTTGAGCGAATGCCCCAAGAAAAATTTGATTTGGTTATTACAGATCTAAACATGCCCGATATGGATGGCTTCGAATTAATACGCACACTTCGAGAATCTCCAGAGTATCGCGAAATTCCAATTATTGTCCTGACTTCATTTACTGACTTAAAAAATAAGGACCTCGCAATGCAAATGGGTGCAATAGCGTTCCTCGAAAAACCTTTAAGCACCGAAGCTATTCAACGAGAAGTTCTCCGTCATGTAAATAAAACTATTCAACATGTTAGTTAATCACTGGAATATTTACATGTATTTGACACGTATTCAATTATTTACGTATAACTCAACAACTAAAAATTCTCCAAAGACGAAAATAAAAATTTTCTGTTTCATTAACCTAAATAAAAGGATAACACCATGACAGCAATGAAGATCCTCATTGTAGACGATTCCATTACAATACGTCGCATTATCTCCACTGCATTGAAAACCGTTGGGTATTCTGAAACTATCGAAGCTTCTAATGGCAAAGATGCATTAGCAAAACTTGCAAATGGCAACGTGGATTTCATCATCACAGACTGGAATATGCCAGAAATGAATGGTTTGGACTTTATCAAAGAAGTTAGATCGAATCCAATCTATTCATCTCTGCCAATACTTATGGTCACTACGCGTGGCACTGAGCATGACGTCATTGAAGCGCTGCAGGCAAAGGTGAACAGTTATATTGTTAAGCCGTTCACACCGCAGGAATTAAAAGAAAAAATCGAAAGTATTCTGAAATCTGTTCCCGTGAATACTCCATAAAAAGATGAATAGTAAAAATTCACTTATATATGATCCGAAAAGGATATTATTATGAAGCAACAGGATCTTGACAACATACTTCAGAAGGCCGCTGATTTACAAGTATTCTGCGATTATGGTCAGCGCACCCTTCCGATTCTCGACGAGATATCGTCGCTTATGCGCGAGATCAGTCCAGCCATTGAAGATCTTAAGGCAGTTGTAGAAGTAGCAATCGTTAATATACCCAGAGCTGCTAATCAACTCGACCGAGTAAAACAGGCAACTTCACAAGCATCTCATGATATTTTGAATACTCTAGATAGAATGGTAGTAACACTTGATGAGGTATTGACGGGCGTTTCTTCCGGAATGATAACCAAGGAACTGGACACACAAACAAAAAAAATGTCCGCAGTAGTAAAAATGTTAGTAGAAAAGTCAGGGTGGGACGCGGATATTGTACAGCTTGCCGAAGCATGGGAATCGCATCTTCAAAGTCTAAAGATGAGTGGTCCAACAAATAATCTCGAACGGTTATTGAAAGACCTTCAAAGTGATTGCACAGAAATCATGATGGCACTTCAAGTAGAAGACATCACCCAGCAACATATTGGCGCAGTAATGGGTACAATTGAAGCTGTTGCAGAAGGACTCCGAAAAATCACCATGGGATTTTTCGATACTGGAGAGCCCCAGGAATTATCTATTGACCTTCCTCTCCCGGTGTCACCTGAAATGGTGGGTGAACAAGAACGAAAGAAGATGGTTGAGTCTCTGCTTGACAAAGCGCGCGCTGGTGAGCTTTAAAGAGAAACCAATAATTAAATTTGCTAAAATGACATTTTGAAAATAATTATCCCATAAAAGAAGGTGACCATATGGCACAAGAAGAAAAAATCGACGAAACTGCAGAAACAACAGAGAGCGTTATTAGCGCATTGCAAAAAGTCATCACTTTGCTCGATCGTATTAAGAATGCAATCGAAGAGAGCTCAAACAAAATTCCGAGAGTTTCAGTCCAATTAGATACAGTAACACAAGCTACCGAACTTGCCACAGTTGAAATTCTTGATGTTCTCGATATTATGGGGACAAAGATTCACATTATTGAGAATGGACTGAAAGAATTCGATCATGCGGGGATTAACGAACGTCAACTGCTCTTACTAACAGGTATGAAACAGACACTTACAGAACTGAAAGACCACACGAGTAATATTACAATTGCGCTACAAATTCAGGATATAACTGCACAAAAAATTAATGCAGCTAATCATTTAATAGAATCTGTTCGTAAAGAATTGCTCAATGAATTGAATTATTTTGAAACAGCAAGAAAAAAAACAGATAACTTGCGACGCCAGGCCGCTGGAGAGACGGGTTCTACTAAATCTTTTGACATGAACGCCTCATTTATGAAGGCGCCTGAACACCAATCAAAAATTGATGAAGTCGTTTCGGCATGGCATGAAAAGAAATCAACAGATAAATGAAATCACTCGTTGAAATACATAATTCAGTTGGAATGATAATCTATGGATAATGAGCAAACCGTACCTCCTGGCTTCGACGAAGAAATGCGAGAAATCTTCGAGAGTTACATCATCGAAGCTAGCGAGATTCTCGAACATCTTAGCCAAGATTTAATCGCACTTGAGAAAAATCCTTCTGACACCAATCTGTTGAATAATATTTTCAGAGGAATGCACACTCTCAAAGGAACTTCGTCATTCCTCGGTTTCACTCAGATGGCGGAATTAGCGCACACAAACGAAGATTTATTGAATAGACTAAGAAAAGGTGAACTCACCGCAGATGGTGAGGTAATCGATATCCTCATCGAAGCTCATAATGCTGCAAAGACACTCCTTCAGAGAATAAAAAGTCACAATCTACAGCCTCTTGCATTAGAAGAGATTCTTGATAAACTCCAAAAGGCAATGCGAAAACAAACGGTCGAAGTACATGCAGATGAACATACTACATCTTCTAAGAAGGAACAATCAGCATCCTTAGCGGATCCTTCGAAAGCATCACAGCAACGCTTGGATGATACGACTATCCGAGTTGACGTTGACAGGCTCGATAACTTAATGAATTTAGTCGGCGAACTCGTTCTCGCACGTAATCGACTTTCCCAGGCTACTCATTCTTTAATTGAAAAATATGAACGGTATGATATATCTAAACAAATCGTAGATATCAGCAACCAGATTGATTTCGTTACAACAGAACTCCAGATGGCTGTCATGAAAACAAGAATGGTCCCGATTGAAAAAGTTTTCAATGGACTTCCACTTGTAGTCCGAAATCTAATGCGAACAACCGGAAAAGAAGTGGATTTACAAATCTATGGCAAAGAAACAGAGTTGGATAAATCGCTCATCGAGGAATTAAACGATCCGCTGATTCACATGATGCGCAATGCTATAGACCATGGGATAGAGACACCCGAGGAAAGAAAAAAACAAGGAAAGCCATCGCATGGAATCGTCATAGTCAGTGCAGAGCGAGATGGAAATTATATTCTGATTACCATGGAAGACGATGGACGCGGAATGGACGCCGAACAAATTAAGTTAAAAGCAATCGAAAAGGGACTTATTACAGCAGATCAAGCTCATGATATGTCATCATCCGAAGCCCTTAATCTGGTTTGCATCCCCGGTTTTAGCACAAAGCAGGAAGCTACAAATGTTTCGGGGAGAGGCGTTGGAATGGATGTAGTAAAAACAAAAATTACGAAGTTAAAGGGAATAGTGGAAATATCATCAGAACCTGGCAAGGGTACAATCATTACACTTAAGCTTCCGTTAACTCTTGCAATCATTCAAGGGCTCCTGATGAAAGTTGGAGATGAGACATTTGCAGTACCGCTGAATACTGTGCTCGAGATTGTTCGAGTCGAACCTCAAGATATTTATACGATTCAGAGTCGAGAAGTAATGCGAGTAAGGGACTCCGTCTTACCTCTAGCCAGAATGACCGAGATAATTGGTAGAGCTAATAGCACTAACCACTCACAGACACTATATGCTGTAATCGTCGGCTGGGCAGACAAACAAATAGGTCTATTAGTCGATTCACTTCTTGGTCAAAAAGAGATTGTAATAAAAACATTAGGAAATTATCTCGGTGATATCCCTGGGATAGCCGGCTCTACTATACTTGGAGATGGAAGTGTAATTCTTGTTATTGATGTTGGTCAATTTATCGAATTGTTCGCCCGTCATTTTGGAAAAGTCGCATGATTAGTGAGCACGGAATAGTAACATCAGACGAGCATATCATCAAAGTCATAGTGATTGATGACTCTGCTTTCATGCGGAAATCATTAACACTGATGTTAGAATCTGACCCAGAAATTAAAGTAATAGCCACCGCTCGAGATGGTAACGAGGGTATTGAAAAAATTGAGAAACTGAAACCTGATATTGTTACACTCGATATCGATATGCCAGGGATGGATGGATTGACAGCTCTCAAAATGATCATGGAACAAATGCCTTTACCTGTGATGATGGTAAGCTCTTTGACGACCGAGGGTGCTCATGCAACGATGCAGGCGTTCGATTTGGGTGCGGTCGATTTCATTTCTAAAGATTTATCTTACGTCTCTACAAATATTAAAAATATTAAATACGAACTCATTGAAAAGGTCAAACAGATTGCACGGAGTAGTCTAATTCATACACGTTTCCGAATGAGAAGACTTGTACAATCAACACATCACAAAAAAGTACATACTAAGCCACACGTAAAGAAAATCTCATTCTCGACCGTCATGATGGATTTTCAGGCTCTAGTAATTGGAATTTCGACTGGTGGCCCCCAAGCATTACTAAAAGTAATTCCAAGACTACAGAAGCATTTCCCTTTAGGTGTAGCTATTGTTCAGCATATGCCACCGCATTTTACACGAACATTAGCAGAAAGATTAAATAGTATCAGCCAGGTCATAGTTAAGGAAGCTGAATCAAATGAGCCGATCGAACCGGGAAAAGTAATAATCGCTCCGGGTGGAAAACAAATGACTTTCAGCAATAGCGGACCGTCTATTACGGTTGATATCTCCGATGAACCCCGGAATATCTTATATCGACCATCGGTAGACGTAATGATGTCTTCAGCTGCAAAAATTTATCCTGGTCCGTTACTCGGTATAATTATGACTGGAATGGGAAAAGATGGTGTTGAAGGACTCAAGCTTATCAAATCGAAGGGTGGATATGTAATTTCTCAAAACGAGGAAAGTTGCGTGGTCTATGGCATGCCACGAGCAGCAGTTGAAGAAGGTGTTGTAGACTCCGTATTATCCCTTGACGATATCTCTTCAACATTAGACAGATTGACAATAGCTTGGTCACAAGCACAATCAACTTCTAATATTCAAGGAAGTAAATGATAGAACATAGAAGTGAGCATATGATTACCCTAAATGATACAGCAGAGAACGATCTGAAAACTCTCACCTATTCCCTATCGCACGATTTACGCGCTCCACTCCGAACGATACAAAATAGCTGTGAATGTTTGAATTCAACTCACGGAACTAAACTCGATTCCGACGCTCAGACAATGCTACACCAGATAGCAACAAGTTCTGAATACATGGAAAAACTTCTCGATGGATTATTAGATCTCTCAAGAAGTGCTTCAATCGAATATAAATTTTCAAATATTGATATGACAACTCTTGTTCGGGGAATTGTCGACGATTTATTGCGGAACGAAAAAGGATCGTCATCACTTCTAATCAGCATTAAACCGTTACATTCTGCTTCCGGAGATGCCACATTACTACGTCAAGTCTGGTATAATCTCCTTTCGAATGCATTCAAATATACACGATATCTCCCTACGAGGAAGATCGAGATTGATTCTCAGCAGGTTGATAGATATTACGTATACAGTGTAAGCGATAATGGTGTGGGTTTTGATATGAAATATGCCGACCAGCTATTTAGTGCTTTTCATCGATTACACGAACCTGAGAGATTCGAAGGAATCGGAGTTGGATTAGCCATCATCCGCCAAATTATTAAACGACATAATGGTCGGGTGTGGGCGGAAGGAAAGGTAGACAAAGGAGCTCGTTTTTATTTTGCACTTCCAATTATTCAAAAGTCAATAGAGTAATATTCATGGCACCGCATGATGCAAGTCTAAAAATTTTAATGCTCGAGGATATACCAATCGACGCAGAAATGATCGAACGAGAACTTCAGAATGCTCACATGGCTCATCAAATACGTCGGGTAGCCTCAAAGAGTAAATTCCTTAAAGAACTCGAAACATCATCACCTGATGTTGTTCTCGCCGATTATTCATTACCTCAATTTACAGGACTTGAGGCACTCAAGATTGTGCGCGAAAAAGGCGATCGAATTCCATTTATACTTGTAACTGGAATGAAGAACGAAGAAATCGCAGTTGAATGTCTCAAAGAAGGAGCAGATGATTATATATTAAAATCCAGTCTTCGACGGTTACCTGGAGCTATTCAAAATGCACTCGAAAAAAGAAGAGCAGAATGGGAAAATGAACGGCTCGAAGAGGAGCTTAAACGTTCTCAAAAACAAGTACTAACTATCTTCGAAAGCATTACCGACGCTTTTTTTGCGGTAAGTACTGTTTGGAACATAATGTATCTCAATCCACGATCGGATGTCTTCTTGGCAAAAGTGAACAAAAAACGAGAAGATCTTTGGGGAAAGGATTGGTGGGATGAATTTCCTGCTCCCGTCGACTCCGTTGCTTATAAGGCATTACATCGTGCAATGAACGAGAATGTATTTGCAGAATTTGAAGAGTATTATTCCGCACTCGACTCATGGTTACAAGTTCGTGCATATCCCTCAGGAAATGGTCTCGCAATTTATATGCAAGATATTTCTGAGCGTAAACGGGCAGAAGAAAAAATAAGAGAACAAGCTAGTCTTCTTGATATCGCGCAAGATGCAATTATTCTACGTGATCTTGAGGATAAAATCATCTATTGGAATACTAGTGCAGAACGCATATATGGTTGGAATAAAAACGAAACCCTTGGTAAAAATGCTTCACAATTACTACATACAGATTTGGATAGTATTGCACGAGCTTTGCGTGAAGTGAAGGAAAAAGGCCTATGGTTTGGCGAGTTGCAACAAATAACTAAAACACAAAAAAGCGTCATTGTCGAAAGTAGATGGAGCATAGTAAAGGACGAGCGAGGAAATCCGAAATCTATCCTAACTATCAATACCGATATCACCGATAAGAAAAATTTAGAGCAACAATTTCTTCGTGCCCAGCGCTTGGAAAGCATAGGAACATTAGCAAGCGGTCTGCTACATGATCTAAATAATGTTTTAACACCGATCATACTTGCCGTTCCCTTTATGAGGCAGAAACTTACAGATTCGTCAAGCCATGATATATTAAGAACTTTAGAGAGTTCTGCGAAACGTGGTGAAGGTGTTGTAAGACAACTGATGTCTTTTGTACGTGGTGCACAAGGTGATCGTGTTATACTTCAAATTAAACACCTTGTACGAGAATTGTTGAATTTTATAATGGAAACATTTCCTCCCATTATCAAGGTATCGAAATATATCCCAAAGAATATCTGGTATATGGAAGGTGACGCAACACAGTTATATCAGGTTTTAATGAACCTAGCAATTAATGCTCGCGATGCTATGCCTAATGGTGGTACATTATCCATCAATCTACAAAATTTAAAACTTGACGAACAGGAAGCAAGTTTACTTCTCGGAGCAATACCTGGACCTTATATACTTGTTAGCGTAAAAGATACAGGAACAGGTATTCAACCTGAAATCATCAACCGAATTTTCGATCCATTCTTTACAACAAAAGAACCTGGCAAAGGAACCGGTTTGGGTCTTTCAACTGTAATGAGTATAGTAAAAAGTCATGGTGGTTTCATCGACGTAATTAGTGAAGTCGGAAAAGGTACTGAATTTAGAGTTTTCCTTCCTGCAAAAGAAGAACAAGCAGAAATAGAAGTATCACAAGAATCCGTTGTTCCTATTGGCCATGGAGAAACGATTTTGGTTGTTGACGATGAGATCAATTTACAGAATCTATTACGGGCCACTCTTGAAAGTAGAAACTTCAAAGTTATGAGTGCTACTGACGCCGCAGAAGCTATAAAAATATATTCAGAGAACCATAATTCAATCGATGTTATTCTACTCGATATGTTGATGCCCAAAATGAATGGTTCAGCAACAATTCCTGAACTGAAGAAAATAAATCCACAAGTTAAAATAATTGGTATGAGCGGTAGCTTATTGGAAAATCTGAACCACGAGATGAAGACAATTATGCAAGAATTCCCGTTCCTGCAAAAACCATTTTATTCTGAGGAAGTTGTTACACTAGTAAATGATGTACTATCTGGAGCTCAAAAACCATGTGCTGTAGAATAGTCAGCCATATTCAAATTAACAGTATAAATATGAAACCAAATGCGATGGTGACAGTATGGCTGTGAAAACTATATGGGACCAAAAACGAATTGGAGTTATTCGTAAGGTCACTACATCAACAGCAATCGTTGCACTTGATAAGCAATTATCGAGCTTGTCATTACAGCTTAATGGAAAAGTATATCCTATCGGACAAATTGGCTCATATGTACTCGTCCCAGTAGGTCGGCAGGTTTTACTTGGAATGGTATCTGAATTTCGAAAGTTTGAATATGGTCAGAATGGTTCAGCTACTTCGCAATATGAGATGACAATTACTCTAATAGGATCTGTAAAAAATGGTATATTTGAACGCGGAGTCTCGACCTTCCCTACAGCTGAAACTCCTGTTTATTTACTCGAAGATAAAGATCTCGCTGTTGCTTTTTCTGTGTTCCAGAAGTTCGGATTTTCGGTTGGCAGACTTTCGTTGTTCGAAAATGAACAGGCTTATCTTGATCCAAACCGATTCTTTGGAAAGCATCTCGCAGTTATAGGAACGAGCGGTTCCGGCAAGTCTTGTAGCGTTGCCTCTATACTCCAGAAAGTTGTTAACAATCCTGCAACGAAGATCATTATACTGGATATGCATAATGAATATCGCGATGCTTTTCCGCAAAATAGTCAGTACTTGGATCTTACTGAACTCGAGCTACCCTTCTGGCTTATGACGTTTCAGGAAATGACCGAGGTATTCGTGGACCCTGCTGACGAAAATGCTGCGACTCACCTTACGATTTTAAAAGAGTTGGTATTCCAGGCAAAACGCTTACAAAATCCAGAGCTGAAAAATATCCTCACGATCGATACACCAGTTTACTATGATTTTATTAAGGTTCGATCGAAGATAGAACAACTTGAAACAGAAAAGAATGGACCATTTCATGGAAAGTTCGCGCGTTTCCTTGTACAGCTCGACACGAAACTGAACGATCCACGATATGACTTTATGTTTAAGCCAAGACTCTACATTCATTCCGAATCGTTTTCGGAGTTACTAACAAAAATGTTCTGGCCTGATAGTGAATCGAAAATTACGATTATGGATATGAGTGGTGTACCGTTCGATATCGTCAATACTGTAGTTTCACTTATGGCAAGACTTGCATTCGATTTTAATTTCTGGAATAGTAATCGGCGTGAATGTCCGATTCTTTTAGTTTTCGAAGAAGCACATAACTATTTATCATTACATTCGGAAGGGACACAGGCCGCAAGACGTACCGTGGAACGTATTGCGAAAGAAGGTAGAAAATATGGAGTCAGTTGCATGATTGTGAGTCAGCGACCATCCGATATTTCCGAAACTATTCTCTCTCAGTGTAATAACTTTGTTGTTATGCGACTTACTAATCCATCCGATCAAAATTATGTCTGTCGGCTTGTCTCAGACGCATTTCCCGGTCTCGAAATTCTTCTTCCCTCACTTCGTCAAGGAGAAGCTTTATTCGTAGGCGATGCAGTCCCTATGCCATCTCGGGTTCAAATTGATTTACCTAATCCAGAGCCGGCAAGCGCCGATATCAAGTTTTTCGATAAATGGAAAGTTAAGAACATGTCCACAAGCGTTAGCGATATAGTGCGACGATGGTGGCATCAGGAACATTGTTAAGTTTATTAAAATGCTAATTAGCAATGATATTTCACGATTTTCATAAATGAATAAACCATTGTGAATGAACAGGTAGTGGCAGCTCCAACACAAAAAAATCTCGAAGAAATTCGAACCGAAGCCAACATCATCCTGAAGATAGTTGATCAGTACATCAAGGCAGGAAATTTGGAAGAAGCTAAAGAACATCTCGAGAAGGCTAGATTAATCGATCCTACGAATGCATATATTTATGCTTTTCAGGAACGAATTTCATTTTTGAAAGAAGAAGCGTCGAAGAAGAATATTGCGCTTTCCAACCGAAAGATGATGGAAGATGCAGCTCGAGCAAAATTAGAAATGGACCGTCGGCGTGCAGAAGAGGAACGACAGAAAAAAGAAGTTGACGATGCTAAGAAAATAGAAGGATGGCTTCAGAAGAAAGCAGAAACTGATAAACGACGGCAAGAAGATCTAAGCCGTGCTGCGATGGGGCGTCCCACACCTCCTGAGCCAGCACCAGCACCAAAAATCCCAATTCCATCAGCGCCACCCCCTCCAATTCCACAAAAGGTATTGGATGACATACAGGTTCCAAAACCAATATTATCCAAAGCTTCAATAAGTGAACCTACATCAAAATCATCTGAGCAAACCTATGATATGTACAAACGGGTATTGCTGCTTGCATGGGCTGATGGCGCAATCTCACCAGAAGAAGAGAGTCAGCTTCGAGATCTGCGGACTACCTTAAGAATATCTGCAGAAGAACATACAAAGCTTGAATTGGAAGCAAAAGAGGAGTCCTATTCACATGCATTTACGCTCGTATGGACTTCTGGGATGAATGCAAAGGAACGTTCCGCAGTAATCAACGAACTCCGCCAGAAATATCAAATTTCCTCAGAAGCTCATTCAAGAATTGAAGGGAGAATACTGACAGAATTTGGCCAGCGCGAAAATAAACAAATACTTTATGTTATCGACGACGATGAAAATACACTCGATATGATCGTACGAGTACTAGAAGGCGCTGGATTTGCAGTAAAAGCTTTTAATACATCGGACGAAGCATTAAACAGCCTCAAACAAGATTTGCCGGATATGATTGTCTCTGATATTAATCTCGAGACCTCAACAATCGGTGGTTTTTCCTTCTATGAGAATGTTCGGAAGCTTCAACATCTAAGTCATGTACCTTTTATCTTCTTAAGTGGCATGACTGATGAAGGAATGGTGCGATATGGGAAAGGCCTCGGAGCAGACGACTATTTGACAAAACCATTTTCCGGAGAAATGCTCGTCGATACTATTAAGGGTAAGTTAAAAAGATATAAGCAAATGAAAACGCAATTAGCATAAAATTAAGGAGCGTAACCATGATAGACCAATTTAGAAAATCATTAACTGCTAGATTGATTGTAATATTTCTTTTCCCCCTCTTAGTACTTGCCATATTCGGGGTGATCTACTATTGGATCAGTCAAGTATCGGCAGGACGTGATGCATCAGAACAGAATGCACGACTGCTGGCAGAAACGCTCTCGTTCTCCGTAGGTGCAGGATTGAACGACGGAAACTTTGATCTTATACAAACATCCTTTAATTGGGCACGTGGGGACGCCTCAGTATCTTTTGTATTAATATTGGATGAATCGGATAAGACTATTGTAGAACATAATCCCCAACAAATAAAGTATGATGTGTCTTCACTTCTGCGTCAGACAGAATTTGAAAATGCAAAAGATATCATACTCGCAATACGTCCTATTGAGTTTAAAGGAAGAAAATTAGGCACAACAATTGTTGGTGTCACAATGGAGCCTGTCTTGGCAGCAGTATATAAACAGATTGCTATGTCCTCAATTATCAATTTTATTATTCTTGCACTTGGAATTTTATGGATTATTCGATATGCCAAAGTACTTGCCAAAGAAATCAAAATCATTCAACTTAGTATTGATAACGCTGATTTAAATATGCAATTCGAAATAATCCGAGAAGACGAAATAGGACAGCTACAAAATTCCTTTAATCGATTCGTAAAATCAATACGTGATACATTGATTCAAGTATCCGAAACAGCAACTTCGGTTGCAAGCGCGAGTGCACAAATCAGTTCCAGTACAGAAGAAATGGCGGCGGGTGCTCAAGAACAAACTACTCAGTCCGAGGAAATCGCAAGAGCCGTCGAGCAAATGGCAAAAAGCATCGCTGTGAATTCGGCAAATACTGGTGAGGCATCCCAGACAGCAGAGCAAGCAAAAAGTGCTGCGGAACAAGGTGGAAAAGTAGTAACAGACACAATAGTTGAAATGAAGCAAATTGCTAATGTTGTTCGTGAATCTGCAGGGACAATACAAAATCTTGGAAAATCGAGTGATCAAATCGGTGAAATTATTGGTGTTATCGAGCACATCGCAGATCAAACAAATTTGTTAGCTCTAAACGCAGCTATTGAAGCAGCGAGAGCAGGAGAACAGGGTCGTGGTTTTGCTGTTGTAGCCGATGAAGTACGAAAGTTAGCAGAACAAACCACTAAAGCGACCAAACAAATTGCGGGAATGATCCAACAAATTCAATCAGATAGTCATGGTGCCGTAAACGCAATGGCAAATGCAACAAAACAGGTCGACGGAGGAATTGTACTTGCTGATCGAGCTGGTGTATCACTTCATGAAATTGTAAATATATCACAAAAAGTTACTCACATGGTTTCACAAATTGCCGTGGCAAACGAAGAACAATCCAGTACAAGTGAACAAATAAGTAAGAATATGGAAGCGATCGCTGCAGTAGCACAAGAAACAGCCTCCGGAACACAACAAATTGCTCGCGCGGCAGAAGATCTTAATCGATTGACCGAAACGCTTCAACATCTTGTGAACCAATTCAGATTATCATCTCAAAAAGGGTATGATTCAACCTCATCATCCCAACGATCAATAGATACCAGGTCACGAGCTAAGATGGCATTAAAAGAAGGTGATTCGCTGCAACAGTTTTAAGAATACTTTTTTTAAAATGGAAGTATAATATCAAATGTCTCTTCATGAAGAATAAAATGAAAGGAATTACAATGCGACATAGACTTTTTTACCTGTCCTGTCTAGTTTTATTTTCCTTATTCATTACCTTAGCTCAAACGGGAAATGTTAGAAGCATTACGATTGGATTGATTGGAAAGAGCCAATCAAATCCTGTTTTCTCCGCGGCATACGCTGGGGCAAAAGTCGCAGCAAAAGAAATTGGAACGAAAAATGGCGTAGAGGTTATAATCGATTGGCAAACTCCACTGAACGAAAATCCACAGGAACAATCCGATATTATTGATAAGCTTACTCGTTCTGGTGCAGCAGGTATTGCTATTGCGTGTAGCGATGCAAACATTGTAACGCCATCAATAAATAAAGCTGTTGATGTCGGTATTCAGGTTATCTGCTTTGATTCCGATGCGCCGAAGAGTAAGCGCTTTGCCTATTACGGTACCGATGATGTAGAATTGGGCCATTTATTGATGAGAGAAATTGCACGAGAAATTGGCGAAAAAGGCGCTATCGCAATACTTGCGGGTAACAAAAATGCACCAAATCTAAAGCAGCGTGTTCAAGCCGTCCTTGAAGAACTCAAAAAATATCAATCAGTCGAACTCGTAAACAATGGAATTTACTATCATGAAGAAATTCCGGAAAAAGCAGCTGAAGTAATGGCGCAAGCGCAAAAAGCAAATTCCAAAATCAAAGGGTGGATTTGTGTCGGCGGTTGGCCATTTTTCATGAAAAACGCAATTCACTGGGAGCCAGGACAGATTAAGATTGTCTCTGTCGATGCACTGCCTAATCAAATAGAATATCTTAAGAGTGGGCATGCTCAAGTACTAATTGCTCAAGGATGTTTTACATGGGGTTATAAATCTGTCGAACTATTAATTGAAAAAATACTCATGAAAAAGTCACCTTCACAAGAATTTAACACTGCTCCTATAACACGTGTTACAAAAGAAAATTCTGAAGAATGGGCTTTGAATTGGAGAAAATGGTTACTCAAAGAAGCAGTGAACCGTTAAGATTCATAAAACATAATGAAGGATGCACAATAATGATACATCGAATTATTCTTATCGTAACGTGGTTCTTTTTGGTAAATCACGAATTTCTTATTGGTCAGGATAAAACCTATCAGAAGAAGATTACAATTGGAATGATAGGAAAAATGACTATCAATCCTGTCTTCATCGCGGCCTATTCAGGGGCGAGAGTGGCTGCGAAAGAATTAGGTGCAAAATATAGAGCCGAAATTATTATTGATTGGCAATGTCCTGAGAAGGAAAATGTTCAAGAGCAGGCAACAGCGATAAGACGTTTTTCAAACCAAGGCGTAGATGGAATTGCAATCTCATGTACTGATGCAAACTTTTTATCGCCCGTGATTGACGAGGTAGTCGAAAAAGGAATACCTGTAATGTGTTATGATTCTGACGCACCAAAAAGTAAGCGTTTTGCTTATTATGGTGCAGATGAT
>Ga0233423_10000283_pt1 | contig 28156 bp, 20 predicted proteins | sample Watercolumn_Mata_FD_180713 | JGI IMG/M metagenome (GOLD analysis project Ga0233423, IMG submission 180713) | Freshwater microbial communities from Lake Matano, South Sulawesi, Indonesia - Watercolumn_Matano_2014_112_MG | ecosystem: Environmental > Aquatic > Freshwater > Lake | place: Indonesia... | reverse complement strand
GTGGCTCTGGAATCCCGAACTTGTTCGGCCATCTCCCACTCGGCAGCTAGAAAGCGCCTCAACAAGTTGAGGATTCCCCACCGCTGGTCATTTTTCGACAAAGTCATGGAAACCTGCCCTACGAGCTCAAAAACCACCAAGCCACCAAGACACCAAACATAAAAACTTGGTGTTCTTGGTGCCTTTGTGGTTAATTCCGTCAGGCCGTCGGGGCTCTGACTGCCCGGAAGACGACAAAGGAGCCGAACACCTGCGGTGCAAAACCCGTAAAGCCGGCCTCCGCCAGGTAGCCTTGCAGCTCCGGTAGCTCGAAGATACGCATCCTGTGCTCGGCGTGGATGTGCTCCCGCACGCGGCGGAACTGCAGAACGCCGCCATCGCCGGCGACGAAGGTCGTCACGGCCAGCGGCGCGCCGGGCTGCATTGTCCGGGCGATCTGGCGCAGGGCGGCCACCGTATCGGGGAACAGGTGCAGAGCGCCACCGCAGATGGCGGCGTCGAACGTCGCCGGCCGGAAGGGCAGCGCTTCCACCTGGGCGCGGGCGAAGTGGACGTTGCTCAGCCGGTCTCGCCGGGCGTAGGACTGGCCAAACTGCAGCATCCCCAGGGAGATGTCCACGCCGTAGACCTCCTGCGCCGGTGAGACGATGCGCCGCCCCAGCGTTCCCGGCCCGCAGGCCACGTCCAGGATCAGACGGCCATCCGTGCGCACCATCTCCCCAACCAGGCGCACCAGCTCCCGCAGCGAGGTCTTGCGCCAGCCGCTGTAAACGGTCAGCGCCAGTGGATACCACCAGCGTGACTCGTAGACGCGCGCCAGCCGGTCCATGCGCCCCACGTGGCGCAGGAGAATGTTGGGGCTTTGGGCGGAGTCCCCCAGGATGAAATCGGGGATGCCATCCACGAGGGGATAGGTCAACTGGCAAGGCCCCGCGGCGGCGGGGGGCCTGACCTGTCGGCCCGCACAGCGCAGGCCCGCGGCGACCGGCGTCAGGTCGCCCTGGCAAGATGGGCAGGCGTAGACGCCCAGGCCCAGGTCCTCCCTCATACCTCGTCCCTCATCCCTCATTCCTAGTTGAGCTTCCATGCGCTTCTCCTCTCACAGTACCACTCTTTCCGGCCAGGGTTCCTGCTGGGAAGTGCCCCACAGTCTGCTGACGTACTCCAGGGAGAACAAGTCCTGCACCACGTGCAGCCAGTAGGCCCCGCTATCGGACAGAACGATCTCATCGCCCTTGTCCTTTAGGAGTCCGGCTACCGATAGAGGCTTGATGTATCGCCCGTAGACGGCATCGAACCCCTGGCCGAAGCGCTTCTGGAAATCGCTTTTCTTGAACCGCGTCTCGTAGAGGCGCCAGTAGAGCCAGCCGGCCATCTGCATCTCTGCGGTCAGCTCCAGCGACAGGGCAATGGGCAAGCGGCCGCTGTGCAGCGCCCGGATGTACTCCTGGACGTTGAAGGTGTTCAGGTAGAAGACGTCCTTGAGGTACGACCCTCCGCTGGCCCCCAGACCCACGTAGAGCGGCACGGTCACCGAGCAGTAGCGGGGAGCGCCGGGCCGGGTGAAGGCCCAAACCGAGGTTCTGGCCAGGCCAGCGTCGTAGAAGATTCTCTCCAGGATGCCCAGCATCTTGCGGCGCCGGAAGATGCGGCCGATGGCGTGGTTGTGCCCATTGGCCGCTCGTCCCATGGCCGTGTAGGGAAACTGGAACAGCGGATAGGCGGCAATCTGATCCACCCCCATCTCGACCAGGGCACGGCCGGCCTGTTCTACCTCGGCGTAGGTTTGGCCGGGCAGGGCGAAGATGAAATCGGCGTTGACGCACTGGAAGCCATTGCTCACGGCTCGCTCCACGGCGGCCCGCACCTGGGTAACGGTGTAGGGCCGATGCAGGGTCCGCAGGTGCCAATCCTGCAGCGCCTCTACGCCAATGCTGAGGTGCTCCACACCCAGCGAGCTGATCGTGCTGAGGTTGGCCTGGCTCAGGTCGTTGGGATGGCTTTCCAGGTGGACGCCACACTGCATGTTGAAGGAAGCATAGACGTGCTGCAACAGGCTGCCCAGGCCACTGTGGGCCGACAGGTCAGGCCCCCCGCCGCCGCGGGGCAGCAGCGTGGTGGGCGTGCCCCCGCCGATGTAGAACGAGGTCACCGGCCGGCCAGCGAGCAGGCGGGCGTAGATGTCAATTTCTTTCTTGACGGCCTGGACGTAGCTCGCCGCCACCTCGGGACGGTAAATCTCCTTGTTGTACGGGCAGTAGGGGCAGATCTGGCGACAAAAGGGGATGTGCAGGTAGAGGCCGCATTCGTCCAGGCCCTGCAACTTGCTCTCCAGCACAGGCATTTTGTTCTCCAGGGCCACGGCGCCCCTGCGGAGCAACAACTGCTTGATTCGGTTTCTCAGGAAATTGCTCAGCTTCATCTCACTCAATCAGTCAGGAATTTCTCGATGAAAATCTCGTCTATGTACTGGCCGTGGAGGCGGGCCTGTCGCTGCGCCGTGCCCACCAGGCGAAAGCCCAGCTTGAGGTAGAAGGCCAGCGAGGCCAGGTTATCGGCGCGCACGTAGGTGAAGATTTTCTCGTATCCCTGGCGCCTGGCGGCAGCGGCGGTGGCGGCGAAGAGACGCCTGCCGATGCCCCGGCGACACTCTGCCAGGTCCACGTAGGTGCCCATGACCCCCACGTGGTCGAAGGCGTGCGTGTAGCTGGCCAAAGGCTCCAGGCTTTGGCAGCCAACGATCCGCGGCTCGGGCTGGAGCTCGGCTACGTGGAAGACGCCACGCCGGGGGAAGTGGGCGATGTACTGCCGTTCGAACTCCACGGTCAGCGGCGTATCCATGACGGTGTACACGCCAGCTTCAATGATCGGATTGAGGATGCGGACGATGGCCGCCGCATCCTCCAGCCGGACTTCCCGGATCAGCAAATCCATCTCTCACCTTGTCCGCTGGCTTGTAGTGGGGGACTTGAGCGCCTGAATCCTCGCCTGAATCCTTGCGAAGGTTCCGAAACCTTCGCAAGGATGAAAACAAGTGCGCACTACGAACCAAAAAGGGCGAGGCATTTTACAGAATAGCGGCGTTAGTCCCCTGATGCCTGCGCAGCGAGGATACAGCAGTTGAAACAGCTTACCAGGAATGCCTCGCCCCTACAAGCTTCATCAGATCACAACACCTTTCTGCTGTGGTGTGACCGCAGTTGGCTTTTCGCGGCGGGCCAGGAGGCGCTCCACCGCCCGGCCCAGCCGGCGCATGCCTTCTTCGATGATCTCCGGTGGGTGCATGGCAAAAGTCAGGCGCAGGTAGGGTTGCGCCCGCTCGCCGGGGAAGAAGAGCGCCCCCGGGGCAAAAGCCACCCCTTCTTCCAAAGCGAGTGGATACAGCTCGTTGGCCGAGAGCCCGGCCGGCAGTTGCAGCCAGACGAACAGGCCGCCCTGCGGCGGCAGGCAGCGCGCCGCGGCGGGCAGGTAGCGGCCGATGGCCGCCAGCATGGCATCCCGCCGCCGCCGGTAGACCTGGCAGGCGCGGCGCAGGTGGGCCTGGTAGCGGCCCACGGTGATGTACGCTTCCAGCGCTCGCTGCATCAGGCTGGAGGTGGCCAGGTCGGTGACGCGCTTGTAGAGCAGCAACTGCTCGTACACGGGGCCGGCAGCCAGCAGGAAGCCCACGCGCAGGCCGGGCATCAGCATCTTGGAGAACGTGCTGACGTAGATCACCCGGCCGCCCGGGTCCAGGGCCTTGAGCGCCGGCTGGACACGGCCATCGTAGCGCAGGTCGCCCACGTAGTCGTCTTCCAGGATGGGGACGTTGTAGCGGTCGGCCAGGGCCAGCAATTGCCGCCGGCGCGGCCCGCTCAGGCAGGTGCCGGTGGGGTTGTGGAAGGTGGGGATGGTGTAGATCAGGCGCGGGTGGGCGGTGCGCAGAATCTCCTCGGCCTTCTCCACCTGCATCCCCTGCTCGTCCACGGGCACCCCCAGGATACGCGCCTCCAGCGAGCGGAAGAGGTCTAGCGCCCCCGAGTAGGTGGGACTCTCCACCAGGACGACGTCGCCGGGACGCAGCAGCAGGCGGGCGACCAGGGAGGTGGCCTGCTGCGAGCCGGAGGTGATCAGGACGTGCTCGGGGTGCGCCGGCACGCCCTGACTGGCCAGGATGTGGGCGATGGTGGCGCGCAGGGGCGGATAGCCGGCGCGATCGCCGTAGCCCAGAGCCTCGTGGCTGTCCCGCTGCAGCACCTCCTGCAGGGCGCGGCGGAAATCGTCCACGGGGAAGAGCTTGATGTCGCCCAGACCATCGGCCAGGGAGATGAGGTCGGGGTGGGGGGTGGCGGCCAGCATCTGGTCGAGCTCCCGGCGCGCCGGCGACCAGGCCCGCTGCAGCAGCTCTTGCTGCCACACCGGCCAATCGCTGGCGGCGACGTGCTCGCCCTGGGCCTCGGGCAGCCTGGCCGGCACCTGGGCGACGTAGGTGCCGCTGCCCACCCGGCTGTAGACCAGCCCCTCGGCCTGCAGCTCGGCGTAGGCGTTGGTGACGGTGAGCCGATTCACGCCCAGGCTGTCGGCCAGGTCGCGGCTGGCGGGCAGGCGGGTCTCCGGCAGCAGAGCGCCGGACTGCACCTGCTCCCGCAGGAAGTGCTGAATCTGCTGGTAGAGCGGCACCGGGCTGTCCCGGTCTAGCGGTATGCGCATGCGACCTCCGAGGGAGGTTGGAGATTGGAGATTAGAGATTGGAGATTAGAGATTGGAGGTTGAGTAACCCCAAATCTGCACTCTAAAATCTGCAATCTGCAATTACCATTGTTCTACGCCAATTCCTATTGGTATGCTGATTATAGCACACTATGGCTGTTTTGCCTAGAGCCAATTGCCGCCGAAACAGGCCAATCCAGTGCGGGGCAAACAAAAAGCCGGGGGCATCCCCGGCCGTATACGAAACCACCAAGACACCAAAAATAAAAACTTGGTGTTCTTGGCCCCGCCGCCCCGCGCACGGGGGGCCGATGCGTCGGCCCAGCGGGGGGCTGGCCGCGCACGGCCCCCCGTTTCGGGGCGGTGAACCGGCCTGCCTTGGTGGTTAACTTTATCCTGGCGAAGGTTCCGAACCTTCGACAGGATTTCCCTGGCCCGGGCGCTAGTTCAGATGCACAGAATAGGGCGGCGGGCGCCGCGCCCGCCCTACGTCTGCTAATTGCAGCCCCGTTCGACGGGGCTTTAGCTATGAGGACGACCATCTGATGGTCGTCTACTTTTCCAGGGTTTCCAGCAAGAAGAGGATTTCCGTGGCCATCATGTAATCCAGATCCGGGGCGGCGGCGAGGGCGCGCTCGCGGCTGCCGGCGACGATGGCCTGCAGGGCGCGGATGAAGCCGCCGAAGCCAGCCGCCTCGAAGCGGGGAGCCTGTTGCCTGAGGAGAGACGCCGCGGCAGCTTGGTCGCCGGCCAGCAGGGACTGGGTCACGGCGAGGCTGATGCGGCCTGCGTCGCTGTAGTTCTCGCCGCCGTCGCGGCGGTAGGCCAGGTAGCAGGCGATGGCCTTAGCTCTCGCCTCCGCGGCGGCGGTGGCGTGGCCGGCATCCGTCTCGATGTCGGCGAGGATGTCCCAGGTCTTCCACGGCTCAGAGGCGTGGCCAAACTGCGCGTCACATTCGATCGCCCGGCGGATTTCCTGCCGCGCTTCGTCCAGACGGCGGAGCTTGTGCAGCGTGGCGGCGAGGTTGCTCCTCGACTTCCCTTCGTTGGCGAGGTCACGACCTTCTGTATCCTTGTCTGCCGCCTGCCTGAAAAACGCCGCCGCTTCCTCCGGGCGGTCGAGAACACTGAAATACAAGTCACCGAGTTGACTTAGCGTGCCCGCCTGCCCGGCGACATTGCCGAGCCGCACGAAGATGGCGAGCGCTTTGCGGTAGGCATCCTCCGCCGCTTCCGGCTGGCCCGCCGCCTGATACACCATGCCGGTCTGATGCCAGATCACGGCGACGCTGCCCGGTTCGTCCAACTGCGTGAACCGCTGGCGCGCTTCGGCATAGGCCGCCAGCGCCTCCGCGTAGCGGCGCTGCTGCAGGCGGACGGTCCCAAGCTGGCCTTTGCCGACGGCGACGCCCCGGTCATCACCGAGTTGCTCACCACGGCGGATGCGCTCTTCGTAGGCCGCCGCCGCTTCGTCCAGCCGGCCCAGGCCGCGAAGACAGTCGCCTTGACGGCCGAAGCAGACGGCCGCCATCCCTTCCGCGGCTTTGTCAGCACGTGCCTGCGCGACGGCCTCGAAACGCTGGCGGGCCTCGTCCAGCAGCGGCAGGGCCTGCTCCGACCCGCCGGCAGCCTGCAACACCTGGCCAAGTAGATTAAAAGCCATCGCCAGATCGTAATCGGCTTCGGGATAGGCCTGCTCGCCCGCCGCCCGGGCGCGCTGCAGCAGCGCTTGCGCACCGGCCAGCGCCGCGCGCAACTGCCCGCCAGCAAGCTGCTGCTCGATGCGGGTGCGCGCCGCCTCGAATCGCGCGTGATTCCAGGCGCCACCCAGCTTTTTCTCCGCCGCATCGCGCACCTCCCCTACGCGCTTCAGCAGCCGCGGCCTGCCGGCATTCTGCAGCAAGAGGAACAGCGAGGCTGTCAGATCAATCGTCGCCTCCGCCTCCCCCGCGGCCTGCACCAGGTCGAGCAGCGCAAAGAGGTTCGGCAGCTCCAGCACCGTCAGCGTCGCCGCGAGTTCGGCGTTCTGGCTCCGCTGTTGCACGAGGAACCGGACATACGTGCGCATCGCCTCGACCCAGCGGGCGGTCAGCGCCGCGCGCTCCGCGGCGTCCAACTGAGCGCGCAGGTAGGGGCAGAGGGCGGGGTTGAGCGTGAGATGGTTGTAGGGGTTCGGCGTCGCCAGCCCAGTCTCGATCAATTCGTTCGCCAGCGAAGCCACTTCCGCCTGTTTCCACCCCATCATCCAGAGAAGCACATTGAGATCAACCCCGCCGTGAAACACCCCCAGCAGGCGCGCCCGCTCCCGGTTCGCCGCCGTCATGCGCCGCAGGGAAAGCTCGACGCTGGCAAAGACCGACTTCTCCCGGCTGCCGGGGAACCGCTGCTCCATCTCCGCCATCAGCTCGACCAGCGACTCGCGGGTGGCCGCCACCCCGCGCTCCCGCAGCGCCGGGGCCAGCAGCGCCAGCGTGCGGGCGTGGCCGTGCACGGCGTCCACAAGCTGCTCGATCTCCTCGCGGGCGTCGTCGGCCTCCCTCACCCTGCCCTCTCCCTGGGGGAGAGGGTGCTCAAGGACATCCGCGTTCAGCACGCGCTCCACCAGCTTCACCGCATCCTCGCGGTCGAGCCGGCCCAGCTCGCGCCGCTGCCGCTGGGCGTCGAACGGCGCGGGCAGCGCCTCGCGGCTGGTGAAGACGAGCCGCGTGTCGCCCTTGGCATTGAGCCGGCCGCAGAGCCAGAGGATGGCGTCCAGCTCGTGGCGCGCCTCCTCGGTCAGGGCCGCGGGCGTTTCCGCGGCCAGGAAGGGCGGCAGGAGGACGCTCTCCATGTTGTCCACCACCAGCAGGGTGGCCTGCTCGGCCAGCGCCCGCTCGACGGGCAGGATGGCCTTTTCCAGGCTGTCGAACGTGGCGGTGGAGTACTTCGGCCCCACAAGCTGGCGGCCGAGGGCGTCCAGCACGGCGGCGACGTGGCTGTCCCTCTCCACGGAGACGAAGGCGGCGCGGTGCATCTGCTGCGAGCGCACCAGCCAGCGGGCGAGCTCGGCGGCGAGGACGGTCTTGCCTTCGCCGCCCTGGCCGCGGATCACGGCGTAGCGCCTCACCCCCGGCCCCTCTCCCCCCTCTGCGGAGGGTGGAGAGGGGAGGAGGAGGCGCTGCAGCGCCAGCAGCTCCCGGCTGCGGCCGACGAAGCCGGTTTCCGGCACCGGGGCCAGTTTGTCCAAGTCACCGAGGCGGGCGGCGAGGGCGGCCTGGAAATCCGCCACCGTCCGCCTGGCGGGCGTGGTCTGGAATAGCTGCGGGTCGTCTTTCTCCTGGAAGAGCACGGGCACGAACCAATCCTCCAGCCGCAGCTCGCCCGCGCCGAAGATGCGGCCGCGGAAGGTGTCGTCCTTGAGCCGGCGCTGGCCCTCCAGCATGGCGTCGCCCACGCGCTGGCCCGCGGCCAGCGCCTGGTAGAAGGCGGCGACGAAGCGGCGCGCCGTCTCCACCAGCACGCTGTGGCTCATGGCCACCACGGAGGCCACGCCGACCTTCAGCAGCTCGGAGGCCACGGACTCGGACGCCTTCTCGGCCTGCGCCGTCTGGCAGGCTTCCAGGAAGACCAGCGGGATGCGGTGCTGGCGCAGCAGCGGGCCGAGCTCGCTGGTGAAGACGGTGACGTGCCGGCGCTGCTCCAACTTGCCGGTGTCTTGCGGGTGCTCGAAGCACAGCGCCCCCAGACCGACCTGGCGATCGTAAACGCCGTGGCCGTCGAAGTGGAGGACGTGATAGGGCTGGCGGGCGCCGCGGGCGCGGTCGAGCTCCTGGCGCAAGGCCGGCAGCGTGGGCGGGTTGAGGACGTGGATCTCGACCAGGCCGGGCAGGGCTTCCATGGCCTCCACCAGCGGCAGGGCGCTGGCGCGGTGATCCAGGTAGACGCAGGCCTCGTCCTCCGGCCGCGCCGTGACGAGCAGGATGCGGATGGGCGTGGCGACCACCGGCACGCCGAAACTCTCGGTGCCGGGCAGCCGGCGGCGGACGCGCACAGGCTGCGCCCCCTGGAAGAGGTAGCTCTGGCCGTCGTGGAGCAACTCCCACGGCAGGCCGAGCAAGAGCGTGGCGGCTTCCTTGGCGGTCTTCTCCTCGGCCTCGGGCGCGCCGGCTTCCAGGGCGGCATCCACGTAGACGGAGAAGCGGCGGCCGGCGTGCTCGCCGATCGTCGCCCAGGCCTGCAGGACGTTGGCCGTGTGGGCCACGGGCAGCGCCGCCTCGTACAGGAGCCGCCCCCACTGCACCAGGCTCGCCTCCACCTTGCGCGCCCGGTCGCGGAAATAGCTGCTCGGCCAGACGGCGTATTTCTCCAGATACCAGCGCAGCTCCTCCGCCTCGATGGGACCGAGGGGGGCGACGAAGCGCCAGCTCTGCACGCTGTGGACGTGTGGCTGGCCCGACGTGGCCGGCTCGTAGACCAGCCGGGCGCGGGCGGAGGCGCGGCGCACGCCGTCCTGCTCGTGGAACTTCAGGTCAGTAAGCTCCAGGACGAGCTCCTCCAGCGGCTCGGCCTTGGGCTGCGGGGTCGGGGCGACATCGGCGGGGAGCCGCTGGCGCAGGGCGACGAGGAGCGCATTCATCGCCGCCTCGACGCCGCCCGCCTCGCTGCTCACGGGGATGTAGACCGGCTCCTGGCCGAAGAACTCCTCCAGCACACCGAGCTTGGTGCCGTTCAGCGAGAGCGGGATGACCGGGAAGTTGTCCTGGCCGCGCTGCTTCTGCACGTCCAGGGCGTGGCGCAGCTCCTTGCCGACCCACCTGGACTGCAGTGACGCCGGGCTGACGACGACGGCGAATGCAGCCGATTCGTTGATGGCTTTGGCGATATCGGGATCAAGCAGCCCGCCCGGCAGAAGCTCGCGCGAATCAATCGGGTCTGGCTAAAATGAGTTGAGATTCATCTCAAGCCGCCAGTTCAAGGCCGAGTGGTTGCCCTGGCAAATGTTTGCTGAGGCTTTTGAGCCTGCCTGGTGTATCAAGAAATATGATTTCTGCTATAAATAGGCATAATCAGCGACAAGGTCTTGGCTTTCTCAGCAAATCATCGTGGAAAACCAACACTGCTGACTCATCACATTAGGTCTTCAACTGGTTTTAGCCAGACCCGAATCAATCCAGGCATCCACGTCGTGGAGACCGAGTGTCTGTTGGAGCTCGCGCACGAAGGCGTCGTCCTGTGAGCTGTGGGAGATGAAGAGCCTGGTCATCGGCGACTCCCTTTGGTGTCCTGAATCCAATACGTTTCAGATAAGACAGCGGAGGGGGCTCCCACGCCCCGCTACATCGCTGCTGGCCAAAGTAGCGGGGCACGCCGCCGGGCAGGGGAGCCCGGCCCGCTAGCTGAAGCGTATTGGGCTTGAATCTCGTCCGTCTCAACCCTGGCCGGAGCAGCAAAGATGACATGCTGGGGTCAACTTCATTATACACCCACAGGCCAGCAATGGCAAGAGGCATCTTCGGGAGCGTCACGAATTTGGGACAGGCCAACACTACCCCATGAGGCATTATGCGCGGATGTAGTAGCGACTTCAGTCGCCGTTGCCACGGGAACGACGACTGAAGTCGTTACTACATGTCCCCCAAGACATCAAATATAAAAACTTGGTGTTCTTGGTGTCTTGGTGGTTAATTGCCGTAGGAGGAGCAAGCGCCCCCTGGCGCGGCCATTAACGGCTATTCGGTCTCACGGATCTTTTGGGCCGCGGCAAGCATGGCCAGGTAGCCATCGGCGGGGACGTAGTCGGGGATGGAGTTGCCAGAGCCGAGGGCGTAGCCGCGGGCCAGTGAGCGGAAGCGCCGCCCCTTTTCCAGCACGATGTCGTACACCTCCGCCGGCGTCCGCTGGCACAGCAGATCCACGTCCATGCCCCCCAGCAGGCCGAGGCGATCGCCGTAAAGCTCGATCCAGCGCTCGAACGGGGCAATGACGTCCTCGTTGGAGTGCTTGGCGTCAATGCCCAGGGCGATGACGTCCTCCATGATGGAGAAGATGCAGCCGCAGGAGTGCCACAAGAACGGCTTGCCCGCAGCCTTGATCTGCCCGATGATGCGCCGGTACTGGGGCAGGATGTGCTGGCGGATGGTGCGGGGGGCGATCAGCGTGCTCGTCTTGAAGCCCAGGTCGTCGCCCATGCGGCAGATGGCGAAGGCCTCGCCGTAGCGCGCCAGGAAGGTCGCCCAGATGCCCGCCATGAGGTCGCCGATCTGGACGTAGAGGTCGGCGAACAGCGCCGGGTCGTCGGCCTGCATGTAGGCCAGGTGCTCGAATCCTACCAAATCCTCGCTGACCTCGAAGACGCCGTAGCCCACGCCGCCCAGCGCCTTCATGCCCGGCGGCAGGTGGCGCGCCAGCGCCGTAAAGTGCCGGTCGGCGGTGCGCCAGTAACGGTCGGGGATTTCCGCCCACGGGTAGCGCGCAAAGTCGTCGCGGTTCTGGATGGGGCCGGGCCGGCCACCCATGATCGCCCCGTGGTCGGGCAGCAGCGGGGCCAGGCCGACCTCGCAGGAGACCGTGTCGTAGGTCATCTGCGCGAAGAAATGGCAGAAGTGCCGGTAGAACTCGTCCAGGTCGCGGTCGTCGCCCGCCTGGAGCGCGGCAAAGCGCCGGCCCAGGATCTGCTCCATCACCAGCGGGCTGATGTGGTGCTCGTACAGCGGCAGCCGGGCGGGCCGTTGGTTGCGCAGCACGGCCAGCATGTGCCGGTAGTCCGGCTCAAAGGGCATGTGCTCTCCCGCCGGGGGCGGCCTCCAGCCAGGTCGTGAACACCGCCTCGATGTTCTCCTGTTTCACGCCGATGCCCCACTCGCACTGCGCCAGCACGCCGCCCCGCCCGTCATCGAGGGCGGCGCGTACACGGCGCACCGCCGCGGCCACGTCGGCGGGCGTGCCGAAGGCCAGCACCCACGTGCGGTCAATCTCGCCCCAGAAGGTGATCTGCCCCCGGAAGCGCCGGCCGATCTCCTCGATGTCCAGGCAGAATAACTGCGCATTCAACGCGTCCACGCCAATCTCGATCAGGTCGGGGATGATCTTCATGATCTGGCCGTCGGAATGAAAGAAGGCGAACTTGCCGGCGCGATGGATCAGCCGGCAGTACTCGGCGTAGAGTGGCTTGAAGAGCTGGCGCCACAGGCGGGGCGAGATGAGCAGGTCGCGCTGGCTGCCCCAGTCGTCCATGAAGGCGATGCCGTCCACGTCCGTCCCCGCCCACTTCTCCAGCTCGGCCAGGAAGAACTCGTGCACCAGGTCGCGCAGGCGCAGCACCTCGCCTTCCCCGTAGGCCAGGCCCATCAGGAGCGCCTCTGTGCCGCGCAGGAACTGCAGGCGCTCAAACGGCCGGACGGTCGGCCAGGCCAGGACGAACTGCTCGCTCGCCGCGCAACTGGCGTTCACGCGGCGGAAATCGGCCTGTTCCAGGATTTCGTAGGGGGGTCGCAGGCGGTCGAGCGCCGCCCAATCGGCCAGGGGCGGCACCTTCACCTCGCCGACGACCCCGTCCTGGGCAACGCGCCAGGTGCAGCCCCAGGCATCGGTGTACGTGCCGACCACGTTGGGCGTCCCGCGCTGGCGCGGCGACCGGCCGTAGGCGAAGACGGGCGGCGCGATGTCCAGCGGGAAGCGGGCCTGTAGCGCCTGCAGCTCGTCCTGGCGGAACATCTCGATGCCGGGCAGCGGCCACAGGTCGCGCGGCGCACGATCGGGGCGGCGGAAGGTCAAGGCCCGCTGCACCCGCTCGCGGCCGGTCATGGCTGGGGGTTCAGGCTGTGGAAGTGTCATCAACAGGGTTGTGTGGTCAAGTCTGCCAGCAGCTCGGATAGCGAGCAGGTCGCCAGGCCCACGTACTTGTCCGCGCCGCCGTAGTAGACGAAGAGGGTGTCGCCAATGACGACCTTGCCGCAGGGGAAGCAGACGCCGGGGTAGTAGCCTTGCCGCTCGTACCATTCCTCCGGCTGCAAGAGCCAGTGGCGTGTGCGGTAGCGGACGATGGCCGGGTTGTCCAGGTCGAGGAGCAGCGCGCCCAGCCGGTAGAGCTTGTCCGCCCCGACGGCGTGGTAGAGCGTCAGCCAGCCGTGTGGCGTGCGGATGGGCGGCGTGTTGCCGCCGATCTTGCCGCCTTCCCAGTCGTACTCCCCTTTGGCTAACACCTGGCCCCGCTCCCAGGTCAGCAGGTCGTCGGAGAAGGAGATCCAGATGGCCGGGTTGTCCAGGCCGTACTGCGGGCCGACCAGGTTGGCGGGGCGGTGCAGCAGGGCAAACTGGCCGCCGACCTTCTCCGGGAATAAGATCACGTCGCGGTTGTCGTCCTGCCCGTGGGTGATCGGCCCCAGGCGGATCCACTCCCAAAAGTCGCGGGTCAGGGCCAGGCCGGTCCAGGTGGCATTGGTGCGCAGCATCCAGGGGAACTCCGGCGGGCAGACGGGGGCGTGGTAACGCTTGGCCTCGCCCGTCAGCCAGTATTCGCCGGGCGGGAAGGGGCGGGCGGCGTAGGTCACGTAGTACCAATCGCCCATCTTGACGACACGCGGATCCTCCACGCACCCGGCATCGAAGCCGTTCCGGCTGGGCGAGAAGGCCGGCCGGTCGGCGGCGCGCGTGAAGTGATAGCCGTCGCGGCTGGTGGCCAGGCCGAAGTGGACGCGATGCTCGGCGTCGGCGCCGGCGGCGCGGTAGAGCATGAGCACCTGGCCGGTGGCCGCGTCGTACCAGGCGCCGGGATTGGTGGTGACGCTGGATTCCCAGGCATTCGCCGGGTTGGGCGCCAGGATGGGGTTGCCCGCGAAGCGTTTCAGTTTCATGCCATTCCTCGTGTGGGCGGTAGGGGCGAAGCATTCCTCCACGCCTCTGCCGTCCACCATGCTCTTTCCGGCGATGTGCCATCGGCCGTGGCCGCAGATGCGCCTGGGAATGCTTCGCCCCTACCAGTAACGCTGCCAGTCGGGCCGGGCCAGGCGGGTCAGGGCTTCCAGGTAGTAGTAGTCCCCCCAGAGGTTGCCTTCGTCCACGCCGGCGCCGTGCGGCTTGCTGTAGACGCCGTGCAGCAGCAGGGCGTTGGTTTCGGGCCAGTGACCGGCGTAGTTGGCGATCAGGGACGCCAGGATGTCTTCGGCGGCGGCGTAGCCACTGCGCCGGGGGCCTGCCGGCAGCCACCTGACCAGCTCCAGCAGCCCGCAGACGGCGATGGCCGCCGCCGAGCTGTCACGCTCCTCGCCATCGCCGTCGCCGAAGATGAGGTCCCAGCAGGCCACGTGGTCGGAGGGTAGGTACGCCAGGAAGTGATCGCTGACCGCCAGGGCAGCCTGCAGCAGCGTCTCGTCCCGCGTGTAGGCGTAGTTCAGCGTGAAGCCGTACACCGTCCAGGCCTGGCCGCGCGCCCAGCAGGAGTCGTCGGCGTGCCCCTGGGCGGTGTTGCCGAAGCGCAGCGCGCCGGTTTCGGTGTCGAAGTAGCAGGTGTGGAAGGTGGTGCTGTCAGGTCGCAGGGCGTGGGCGGCGAGCTGGCAGGCATGGCGATGGGCCGCGGCCGCATAGTGCGGGTCGCCCGTCGTCTCGCTGGCCCAGTAGAGCAGCGGCATGTTCATCAGGCTGTCCACGATGGCGCGGCCCTGCTCGTTCGGGTCGTCCATTGCCCCCCAGGCCTGGAAGATGCCGGGCTTGTCCCAGAAGCGCCGCATCAGCAGGTCGGCGGCCTGCAGCGCCGTGCGCCGCGCCCCCTGATGGCCCAGGAGGCGCCAGGGGGCGACGCAGGCGAGGGTGTACAGAAAGCCCAGGTCGTGGTGATCTACCCAGACCCGGCGCTCGATGCGTTCAGTGAAGTTGGCGATGTGCCACTCGCCCGCCTGCCGGTACTTGTCATCGCCGGTCAGCTCGTAGGCCAGCCAGATCATGCCGGGCCAGAAGCCGGTCGTCCAGCCCCAGTTGGCGCCGGCGGCCATGCCGGCGTCTAGCGGCTTGCGCGGCTGGTAGATGTTGTGGGCGGTCGCGTCTTCTGGGTAGACCTGGGCAAAGGTCACCAGATTAGCGTCAACGATTTCCAGCGCGGCGTCAATGGCGCGCTGAAGCTGCGTGCTTTCAATGGTTGTCACGTATCCTCTACTAGGCGGTCACGCCTTGAAGCTGCAGTTGGTGGGCGAAGTGGCAAGAGACCCAGTGGCCGGTCCCGACCTCCCGCAGCGCCGGGACTTCTGTCTGGCACTGCTCCTGGGCGAAGTGACAGCGCGGGTGGAAGTAGCAGCCCGCAGGCGGCCGGGCCGGATCGGCCACGTCTCCTTCCAGCATAATGCGCTTCGACTTCAGCCGCGGGTCGGGCTTGGGCACGGCCGAGAGCAGCGCCTCGGTGTACGGGTGCTTCGGCGCGCCGAACAGCCGGCCGGTGTCGGTCACCTCGACCAGCTTGCCCACGTACATCACGGCCACGCGATCGGCGATGTACTCCACGACGCTCAGATCGTGCGAGATGAAGATGTAGGTGAGCTTGAACTCGTCCTGCAGCTCTTCCAGCAGGTTGAGGATTTGCGCCTGCACGGAGACGTCCAGTGCGGAGACCGCCTCGTCGGCGATGACCAGCCGCGGCTCCAGGGCCAGGGCGCGGGCGATGCCGATGCGCTGGCGCTGGCCGCCGCTGAAGGCGTGCGGGTAGCGGCGCATGTACTCCGGCCGCAGTCCCACCCGCTTGAGCAGCGAGGCCACGCGCTCCTCCAGGGCCTTGCCCTGCGCCACCTGGTGGACGCGCAGCGGCTCGCCCACGATGTCCAGCACCGTCATGCGCGGGTTGAGCGAGGCGTAGGGGTCCTGGAAGATCATGCGAATCTGGCGGCGGTAGGGCTTGAGGGCCGCTTCAGCCAGCAGCGCCAGGTTCACGTCCTGGCCGCGCTCGTCTTTGAAGAGGATCTGGCCCGCGGTGGGGGTGTAGGCGCGGGCGATGCAGCGGCCGACGGTGGTCTTGCCGCAGCCGCTCTCGCCCACCAGCCCCAGCGTCTCGCCGGGGCGGATCGCCAGGCTGACGTCGTCTACCGCCTTGACGTAGCCGACCACCTGGGAGCGGAACCCCTTGCGGATCGGGAAGTGCATCTTCAGGTCGGTGATGGTGAGCAGGTCATCTGTTGTCATCTTCATGCCTCCCCGATTTTGGCCCCCGCGCGGGGGTAGAGCAGGCAGCGGACTGTGCGACCGTCGGGCAGGTAGACCAGCTCCGGTCGCTCGACCTCGCAGCGGCCCGCCATCGCCTTGGCGCAGCGCGGATGGAAGGCGCACCCCGGTGGCCGGTTGTACGGATCAGGCACGGCGCCCTTGATCGGATCGAGCTTGCCCGCCTTGCTGCGGCCCAGCACGGGGATGGAGCGCAGCAGCGCCTCCGTGTAGGGGTGCAGCGGGTCGTGGAAGAGGGCGTCCACCGGCGATTGCTCCACGATCTCGCCCAGGTACATGACGATCACCTGCTGGCAGGTTTCGGCCACCACGCCCAGGTTGTGCGTGATGAGCATGATGGCCATGCCGAACTCGTGCTGCAGGGAGAGCATCAGCTCCATGATCTGCGCCTGGGTGGTCACGTCCAGCGCGGTGGTCGGCTCGTCGGCGATCAGCAGGCTGGGGTTGCAGGAAAGGGCCATGGCGATCATGGCCCGCTGGCGCATGCCGCCGCTGAGCTGGAACGGGTAGGTGTCCACGCGCTGTTCGGGGTGCGGGATGCCCACCTTGCCCAGCATCTCCGTCGACAGCCGCCGCGCCTCCTCTTTGGTGCACCGCTGGTGCAGCAGGATCACCTCGCTGATCTGCGCGCCGATGGTGTGCACCGGGCTGAGCGAGACCATCGGTTCCTGGAAGATCATGGCGATTTCCGCCCCGCGGATGGCCCGCATCTCCGCGCCGCGCGGGTTCAGGCGAGCCAGATCCACCGGCGCCTGGCCCTGGCGATACCACAGGATCTCGCCGCCGACGATGCGGCCTGGCTTCTCCACGAGCTGGAGGATCGAAAAGGCGGTGACGCTCTTGCCACAGCCGCTCTCGCCCACCACGCCCACCGTCTGCCCGCGGCGCACGGTAAAATCGGCCCCCTCGACCGCCTTGACCGTTCCTTCGTCCATCAGGAAGTGGGTGCGGAGGGCCTTAACTTCGAGTAACAGGTCGGTTTGCTTGTTCATGGTTGAGATTCTCCCGTGATCCGTGAGCCGTAAGCCGTGATCGGTGATCCGTGATCCGATTACCGATCATCGCGCATACGGGTCGGCCGCGTCGCGCAGGCCGTCGCCGAGGAAGTTGAGCGCCAACACCGAGACGACCACGGCCAGGGCCGGGACGAGCAGCCAGGGCGCCGTGGCAATCGAGCGCAGCTCTTGCGCATCCTGCAGCAACACGCCCCAGCTCACCACCGGCTCGCGCAGGCCCAGGCCCAGGAAGCTCAGCGCTGTTTCCGAGAGGATCATGCCGGGGATGGCCAGCGTGATGGAGGCGATGATGTGGCTGGTGAAGGCGGGCAGCATGTGGCGGAAGATGATGCGCATCTGGCTGGCGCCGTCGAGCCGCGCCGCCATGACGAAGTCCTCCTCCCGCAGGGAAAGGAAGCGCCCGCGCACCACGCGCGCCAGTCCCGTCCAGCCGATGAGAGAGAGGATGACCGTGATCGCCAGGTAGATGCGCTGCGGCGGCCAGGTCAGCGGCAAGGCCGCGGCCAACCCCATCCACAGCGGAATGGAAGGCACCGAGCGCAGGAACTCGATGAGACGCTGGATCAGGGTGTCTGTCAGGCCGCCGTAGTAGCCCGACAGCCCGCCCAGGAGGATGCCCAGCACCAGGCTGAAGAAGACGCCCACCAGGCCGATGGTCATGGAGGTGCGCGTGCCCAGGATCAAGCGACTGAACAGGTCGCGGCCCAGACGGTCGGCGCCGAGCAGGTACATCGGTTGGGCGGGATCAAGCGGGCCGAAAAGATGCCGGTCGGTCTCGAGCAGCCCCAGGAACTTGTAGGGGACGCCGCGCACCAGGAAGCCCACGGGGATGCGCTGCTGCGGATCCACCTGGAAGGTGCGCCGCATGGCCGCCGGATCCACCTTGCTGGTGTAGCCCTCCACGTAGGCCTGCAGGCCGCCGCTCACCTGGATGTGGAGGGCCTGCGGCGGGGCGTAGAGGTACTTCGCATCGGTCTTGACGGCGTTGAACGGGGCAATGAAATCGGCCAGCAGGGCGATCAGGTAGATGAAGAGCACGATGATGCTGGACACCAGCGCCACGCGGTGCTTGCGGAACTTCCACCAGACCAGCTTCCACTGCGGGGCGACGAAGACCTGGGCTTCGCGCTCTTCGGCCTGTGGGGTCACGGAAAGATCGGTTGTGGATGCCATGTCGTCACCTCCCTCACTGAAGCCGGATGCGCGGATCGAGCCACGCCAGCAGGATGTCGGACAGCAGCGTGCCGATGATGGTCAGGGCGCTGAGCAGCATGATGATCGTCCCTGCCAGGTACATATCCTGCGACAGGAGCGAGCTGAGCAGGAGCGGGCCGGTAGTGGGCAGGCTCATCACGACCGAGATGATGATGGAGCCGGAGACCAGGCCGGGCAGCAGCCAGCCCAGGGTAGACACGAAGGGGTTGAGCGCCAGGCGCACGGGGTATTTGAGGATTACCTTCCATTCGGGCAGCCCCTTGGCGCGCGCCGTGACCACGTAGGGCTTGCGCAGCTCGTCCAGCAGGTTCGCCCGCATGGTGCGGATCAGCCCGGCGGTGCCTTCCAGGGCCAGCACCAGCACCGGCAGCCACAGGTGGCCCAGCAGGTCGAGCACTTTCGCCCCGCTCCACGGCGCGTTCACGAACTCCGATGAGAACAGCCCCGTGATGGTGACGCTGAAATACTTGAAAGCGATGTACATCACCACCAGCGCCACCAGGAAGCTGGGCACCGACACGCCGATGAAACCGAGTAAGGTGAAGAGGTAGTCGCCGGGTGAATACTGTTTGACCGCCGAATAGATGCCGATGGGGAAAGAGATGAGCCAGGTGATCAGCACACACAGCAGGGAGATCCAGACCGTCAGCCACACCCGCTCCCAGATGATCGAAGACACCGGCAGCTTGTAGGAGAAGGAGATGCCGAAATCCCCGCGCGTGATGATCCCCCAGATCCACTTGCCGTATTGCACCAGCACCGGCTGATCCAGCCCGTACTGGGTGCGCAACGCTTCCAGCGCCTCTTGCTGCACCGTGGCGCCCGAGGCCGACAGGGCGGAGATGTAGCTGGTGGCAAAGTCGCCGGGGGGAAGCTGGATAATGATAAAAGCCACCACCGAGACGAGGAGCAGCGTCACCAGCATCAAGAGGATACGCCTGAGAATGTACTGGAGCATAGCTAACTCCTTGGTAGAGAAGGGGGAGAGGAAGTCTAGCTGCTAGTTTTGGCGGCGGCAAAGCCGCCGCCAAAACTAGCAAATTAGCTTTATTCCTCTACTTGCCGAAGTACCAGGCGTAAGGCCGGGCGATGAACGGATCGGTGTAAGTGAAGTCGGTGATCATGCGGTCGGGCACGTTCTTGAGGTTGTTCTTGGCCACGCCGTAGCCATCGGCGGGCGTGCTGATGCCGATGTTGGGGAAGAGGTCCGCCGCCATCTGCAGCATCTCGTTCACGGCCTTGACCTGGGCGTCGTAGGAGGGCGCCAGGAGGGCGTCATCGTACTTCTGGATGAGCGCCTTGATGTTGGCGGGCGGCTCCTCGGCGTTTTCCTTGGTCTTGGTGTACCAGTTCTTCCAGGCCACGGCCCAGTTGGACTCGTAGTGCACCGGCGCGAAGTTGCGCACGTCCAGCAGCGGGTTCAGGCCGCCCTCACCGCCCCACAGCGTGGCGTCGGTGTCGTTGTTGTCCTTGCGCTGGTAGAGCAGATCGCGAGCTTCGTCCTTGTATTCGGCGTTGATGCCCACGGCCTTCCAGTACTTCGCCAGCATGTTACCGGCGTCGGCCATGTAGCCGCTCAACTCTTTGGTGCCTTCCAGGATGAAGGCGAACGGCTTGCCGTCCGGGGTAGTGCGCCAGCCATCGGCGCCCTTCTTCATGCCGATCTTGTCCAGCAGCTCATTGGCCTTCTTGACGTCGTACTCGGTGTACTGCGTGGCCAACTGCTTGTTGTAGAAGGCCGTGCCTTCCAGCGGCGCGGGCTGCGCGGCCTTGCCCTGGCTGACGAAGATGGTGTCAATCATCTCCTGCCGGTTGATGGCATAGGACATGGCGATGCGGAAGTCCTTGATCTGGAATACGGCGCGCTTGACCGCATCCTTGGAGGTCATGTTGAAGTGGATGGCCACGGTGTTCGACTGGCCCTTGATCAGGGAGACCAGGCGGTAATCGCCCTTCTTCTGGTTGTCGAACAGCACGGGTTTGTTGGGATCGGTGTTGAAGCTGCGGGCCTGGTAGTCAATCTCGCCGTTGGTGGCCTTCAGCACCAGGGCCGAGACGTCCTGCACCACGTCCACGGTGATCTTGTCAATGTACGGATACTGGTTGCCCGCGCTGTCCACCTTCCAGTAGTAGGGGTTGCGGCTGAAGGTGAGCTGCGTGGCGTTGGGGCTGTAGCCCTTGTCCACCACCCAGGCGTAGATGTTGGGCCGGTTCTCGTCGGACCAGACCGACTGGCAGTGCGCGCCCAGCCTGGCGTTGAACAGCTCGGCCCAGGTCTTGAAGCCGCCGTCCTTGACCATCTGGTCGAGCTTGGCCTTGTCGGCGAAGTTGACGTGGTACTGCTTGGCGAAGTGCGCCGGGCAACTGCTCACGTAGGCGCCCACCGGCGCAGCGATCTGCTGCAGGAAGTAGGCGTAGGGTGCGGCGAACTTGACCTTGAAGGTGTAGTCATCCACCTTGGTGAACTTGCCGAACTCGCCCTTCACCTGAATCGAGGGGAAGCCCGCCGGTTCCAGGTCCTTGTTCTGCGCCACCTCGGCCCACCACCACTCGATGTCGGCGGCAGTGTAGGGCTGGCCGTCAGACCACTTCAGGCCCTTGCGCAGGTAGAAGGTGAATTCGGTGCCATCGGCGCTGACCTCGTACTTCTCGGCCAGGTTGGGGACAATGCCCTTGCCATCGGGCGTCCAGGTAACCAGGTTGTCCACGCCGAAGGTCTTGAAGAGCATGTTGTAGTCGCTGCCGCGCATCCCCATGCGCCAGTTGCCGCCGTAGGTGCCCACCGAGGCGCCGGCGTAGACCAGCGGGTTCGCGGGGAGGCGCTGATCAACGGACGGCAGCTTGCCGGCCTTGACCAGGTCGGCGAGGATGGGCGCTTCCTTGTACTTGGAGGCGGGGGCTTTCGTGGGTTCGGGGGCCTTGGTTGGGGCTGCCGTGGGTTGACCGGCCGCCGGGGGCTTGGTCGGCACCGGTGTGGCCGTCGGCTGGCCGCAGGCGGACAGAAGCACCGCCAACGCCAGCAACAGAGCGAGGAAACGAACGACACTGGTTTTCATTGGGGCTCTCCTTTCGGTTAGTAGAATGGTGGGGAAACTGGTAGTAACCAGTTACTACCAATTATAGCACAACCGGCCTTTTTTGTCAAGACCCCAGTGGACAAAATGGCGCCAATTTGCGCGGAGTTGACAAAAATCCCAAGCTGTGATAGGATTGGTAGTAACCGGTATTGGTTTGCGAAAAGCTTTTTTCACTCGAAGGACGCCGAACCATGCTCGACATTGACCGCATCAAGGCAGAACTCGCCGCGCAAGGCCCTGCACCTCTCCATTTCCGCCTGCGCAACGCCATCCAGACGCAAATCCTGGATGGCACGCTGAATCCCAAAGAGGCGCTGCCGTCGGAACGCGCTTTGGAGGAGCAACTGGGGGTCAGCCGGACGACCATCCGCCAGGCGCTGCGCGCCTTGGCGGAGGCAGGCCTGATCAAGCCGATCGTCGGCGCGGGCAGCTTCGTCCTGGAACAGCCGACGCCGCGGACTACGGACTTGGGACGCGGCGCCACCTCCGAGACCGGCGCCCTGGTCGGCGTCGTGGTGCCCGACCAGTACTTCTACGTCTACTACGCCCAGTTGGCGTCGGCCATCAACAACCGCCTGCGCGAGGCCGGCTATCGGGTGGACATGAGCCTGCATAACGCCCAGACGGAGAACCTGGCGCGGATCGTGGACGGTCTGCTGGAGCAGGGGGTAGTGGGGGTGGCGCTCTGCCCCACCGACGACGAGGCGGTGCTGCCGATCCTCGACCGCCTGCGCGCCCGCGGCGTGTCCCTGGTGATGATCGCCCGTTTCTGGGATTATCGAGAGGCCGACTACGTGGGCGCGGACAATGAGCGCATTGGCTACGAGGCCACCCGCCACCTGATCGAACTGGGCCACACCGGCATCGTGCACCTGACCTATGCCTATGGCTCAACGGCGCGGGGGCGGGCGGGAGGCTACGTGCGGGCCATGCTGGAGGCCGGGCTCGCCCCGCGGATTCTCATGTCCGGGATCGGCGAGCACCTCGGCACGCTGGTAGACCTGGGGGACTATTTGGCCGGGGACCACGAGCTGGGGAATCTCTGTTCCGCCGTAGCCAGACGGGAGGTCACCGCCGTATTCTGCTTCAACGACGACATGGCCGGCTGGATCCAGAAGGAGCTGCGCAAGGCCAACCTGGTTGTGCCGCGGGACGTGTCCCTGGTCGGCGTAGACGATTTACCCTACGCCGAGTTCTTCGATGCCCCGTTGACGACCTTCGCCCTGCCGGGGGAGGAGATCGGCCAGCGAGCCGCTGAGCTTCTGATCCGGCGGCTTGGGGGGGAGCAGTTCGTGCCGCAACGGATTCGCGTGCCGGCGCGCTTCGTGCAGCGCTTCTCGTCGGCCCCTCCCCCGACGGGCCCATGACTCGGCCGCCTGGAAAGGCGGGCAGTGCCCGTGGCCTGCCGCCCAGATAGGCCAGCAGCCGTAGGGCGGGCCGACAAGATCGGCCCGCCCTACGGCTATTAATCTGCTACCGCAATCTGCTGACAGCCCCCGCCCTACGGCCGCTGTGCTAGGCCGTCGTCGCCACGAACGGCCGGCCGTCCTGGTGGCAGATCATCTGGATGGCGTTCCGCCCCGACATGGCCGCGAGTGGCAGGCTGCCGCCCGGCTCCACCCACTGCCCGGCCAGGTAGAAGTTCCGCAGGCCGGGCAAAGTTTTGCGCACGCCCAGAATCATCAGCGGCATGGTCTGCTTGGTGAGCAGCCAGCCAGAGCTCGATCCCTGCCAGTTCCCCGTGTAACGCTCGTAGCTCAGGGGCGTCGCCTCGTCTACCACCTCGATGTCGGCCCGGAGGCCGGGGTAGAGTTTGTCCAGGAAGCCAATCAGGAGATCGGAGACCTGTGTCTGCTCGGTGTCGTAGAGGCTGTGGCCGTAGATGCGTTGCCAGTAGTGGTAGTGGGTGGTCAGCATGGCGATCAGCACGGACTGGCCGGCGGGGGCCAGGCTGGGGTCGAAGCAGTAGTTCTTCACGCTGATCTCGTAGCGGTCTTCGCCGGCGATCGTAATTGGCTCGTCCAGCAGGTGGATGATCCAGTGCGGCTCAGTCGAGAGGTCGCGCTTGACGCCCAGGGACACCTGCACCTGCGAGTGCATCGGCAGGTGGCCATCGTACAGGCGCTGCAGGCCGCGATCCACGAACCGGCCGTCCAGCAGGTCGAAGATGGTGCCGCGCCCGTCGGCGGCCGAGATGACGTAGTCGGCGTGATGGCGGGAATCATCGTACAGGCAAACGCCGACGGCCCGCTGGCCGCGACCGTCCGGCGCCTCCTCTGAAGCGCCAGCACGCCTTACTTCTCGAAACGGCGGGCGTGCTGGCGCTTCATCGGTCAGGATTTTCTCCACCTGCGCCCGGTAGTGGATCTGGCCGCCCAGGGCCAGGTAGCGCCGCTCGATGGCGCGGGCAAATTCCAACGAGGCGCCGACGGGGACGCCGGCGTTGCCGTTGTGCAGGTAGGCCAGCAGCGAGAGGCCGGCCATCACGGGGATGTCCGGCCAGGTGAACATCTGGGCCACGGCGCGGCGGAGAAAAGGGTCCTTGAAGCGGCTGGCCAGCTCTTGCGCCGATAGCGTGGCCCACCTGGCCAGCGGCGGGACGTAGGGGAGCATCTGGAGGCCCAGTCGTCCCCAATCGGCCAGGCTCATCAGCGGCTTGGGCTTCTGCTGCAGCAGGGTCATATCGAAGCGGCTGAACTGGCGGACGCCCTGGCACATGGCGTGGATCAGGCCGCGGTCGGCCGGGGAAAGCTCGCTCAGGTGCTGCTCCAGCCGGTCGGGGTCGGCGTAGGCAATCAGGGTCTGGCCGTGGCTATCGCTGACGCGCAGCAGCTCGTCGTGCTGGATGAAGCGCCGCCCCTGCACGGCGCCCAGCTCTTGCCAAACCTGGTGAAACGGCTGCCCCGGCGCCGAGCCGTACAGGTAATGGATGCAGCCGTCGAAGACGTAGGGGCCGCGCTCCCAGGCGGTACACAGGCCACCAGGCAGGGTGTGCAGCTCAAAGATCTGCGAGTGATAGCCGTTCATCTGGGCGTAGCACCCGGCCGCCAGCCCGGCGATGCCGGCGCCAATGATGATGATCGTCTTCTCCATCAAATCTCCCTCTCAAGTTTGGGGCGACGTCGCCTGCCCCCGCAGCCGGCGCGCCAGCAGGAGGAAGCCCAGCATCGCCGCCAGGCCGATGGCCAGCCCGCCGTACCAGATGGCCACCGGGGCCACGTGATCGTTCAGGAAACCGCCCACCACCGGCCCGATGCCAAATGCGATCCCCCAAGTCAGGCTGTAGACCCCCATGTAGCGGCCGCGCATGTCCGGCGGGGCCAGGTTGGCCGTTAAAGTTGTGGCTGTGGGCACCAGGAGCAGCTCGCCGATGGTCAGGATGACCATACTGGCCAGGAAGGTGGGAAAGTTCCAGCCCCAGGCCACGCTGCCCGCGCCCAGGGCGTAGAACAGGGAGCCCAGCGCCAGCACTGGCAGGTGCGGATAGCGGCTGGAGACGCCGGTGACGGCATACTGGAACAGCACCACCATGACGGCGTTGGCCGCCATGATGAAGCCATACTGGTTCTCCGGCACACCAAAATTCTCCTTGGTATACACCGCCAGCAGCACCATGAGCAGCGAGGAAACCATGGCGGCCAGGGCATAAAAAACACAGAAGGCCAGGAAGGGACGATCGCGCAGCAGCGGCCCATAACCGGCCTCGGCCTGTGGGCGATCGTCAGCCAGTGGCGGGACGGTCTCGGCGACGAAGAAGAGGATCAGCAGGGCGAAGAGCAGGCTGGCCCCGGCAGCGACGCCGAAGGCGATGGCGTAGGACACAACGGCCACAAAGCCGCCCACCGAGGGGCCGATGGCTACGCCCAGGTTGTGCACCATGCGCACCAGGGCGTAGGCGCTGGCGCGGCGTTCTGGGGCGATCAGATCGGCCACCATGGCGTCGCCGCCCACACGCAGCAGTGGGCTGAAGGCCCCGTTGATGGCCATCAGGATCGCCCACCACTCCAGCGTGCTGGCGGCGCTCATGGCCAGCAGCGTGGCCCCACCGACGGCCAGGCCCAGCACCATGACGCCCTTGCGCCCAAAGCGGTCCACCACCGGCCCGGCGATGGAGGAGGCCACCAGCCCGGCTACGGCGTTCACCGTGAGCAGCAGGGTCACGGTGGTCAGCGGGATGCCCAGGCGCTGGCGCAGGTAGATGGTCAGAAACGGCCAGACCATGCTGCCGCCAGAGGAATTGATCAGCATCCCGCCGAGGAGCAGCCAGAACTGGCGCGGATAGTCGGCTGTGGCCAGCCTGAAGCGAGCGAGGATGCTCAAGCGCCACCTTCCACGATCCAGGAGAATCCCATACCGCCGAGACGGTATGCGCCAGGGCAGAAACTTGAGCGCATATGGGTTCGTAGTAGGCGCTTGAGCGCCCCAGGAACGCGCTGGAAGCGCGCACTACCAGCCAAGTTTCTGAGCAGCAGCAACGGCCTACTCACTCGTACTTGGACTCTTCGATGCGCTTGCGGCGCTGGGTCTCGGCGTCCGCGGCTGTTTCAGCAGGCTGTTTTTCGCCGCGCAGCTTCGCTTCGGCGGCGGCCAGCTCCTCGGGGCTGGCGCGGCCCACAACGCTCCACTTGCCGCAGTGTGGGCAGCGGCATAGCTTACCCACCAACAGGTTGGGGCTGAACACGCTGCGGCTAAACGGCAAGCCGCACTTCGGGCAGACGGCGCCGCCTTCCAGGCCGTAGGTGATCGGCCCAGCGGCGCTCGTTCGCGTGGCCAACAACCAAATAGCTGCGGCCAGGCCCATGCTGGCCGCTATGCGGCGTAGATTCATCATGATACCTCTCCCTTCTTGCTGTAGCAAAGACAGAAACTTGGGCGCGGTTTGCAGCCGTAGGGCGGGCGCGGCGCCCGCCATCCCTTGTTGCGCATCTAGGCGGCAGGCCATGGGCACTGCCCTACGGCAACTTGTTGTAGACTCAGCAGATCACGAATCTGGCTCGTAGAAGTCTGGGCGAGGCATTATCCAGCATATCCGGCATGTCCCTAATTCCTGCGCCACGAAGATACAGGGAAGTTGAAACAACCTCGCCGGAATGCCTCGCCCCTACAACTATAACATCGAGCCTACGCGGCCGCGGGCTGGCACTGGGGGCAGATGTAGCTGTTTGTTGAGCCTACACGCAACTCTTCAATCAGCGTACCGCAGGCGGGACAGGGCTGGCCCGTGTGGTAGCCAACCTGCAGGTGCTCGGCGTAGTGGCCCTCGTTGCCCCACACGTCCTGCTCGCCCGGGCCGCCGCCCCAGCGAATCCCTTCCCCCAGCACGTGGCGGATGGCGCTATGCAGGCGCTCCACGTCGGCCGGGGTCAGGGTGTTGGCCAGACGCAGCGGGTGCAGCCGGGCGTACCACAGGATGTCCTGCACGTAGACGTTGCCAATGCCGGCGAGGAAGTACTGATCCAGCAGGTACTGCTTGATGGCCCCGCGCCGGCCCTGCAGCATCGCCGCCAGTCTCTGTGCGCTGAAATCGTCGGCCAGGGGTTCCGGCCCCAGGCGAGCCAGTTGGGGGTGGGCGCTCAAATCGCCCAGGGGCACCAGGTGCACGTGGCCGAACCACCAGAAGTGCGCCCAGAGCTGCGCCCCGTCCTCCAGGCGCAGGACGACGCGTTCTCGTTTGGGATCGGCGACCTCGTCCGGGGCGTGCAGGCGCACCTCGCCGCCCATCCCCAGGTTGAAGGCCAGCGTCCAGTCACGATCCAGGTCGGCGAGGACCCACTTGCCGCGTGACCGGACCCGCCGGAAGGCGCGGCCGATAACGGCCTGGCGGAACTCCTCCGCCGGGCGATTCAGGCACTTGGGCTGATTGACTACCACGCCGGCGATGGCCCGGCCAGGCAGGGCCTGATCCATGCTGCGCGCCAGGACAAAGGCATCAGGAAGCTCCGGCATGTTTACCCCCACCTTTGCCCTCCGCCGCCGCCGCAGGGGAGGGAGTACCTGTTTGTGCCAGTTGGCCGTAGGCCACCGCCAACGCCTCTTCCAGCCTGGCCACCTCCGGCCCGCCGCCCTGGGCCAGGGTCGGCGTACCCCCACCACGCCCGCCGACGACGGCCACGGCGGTCTTCAGCAAGGCGTTCACGTCCACCGTCAGGTCGGCGGCGCGGGCGAAGATGAGCTGCGCCTTGTCGGCGCGTACCCCCAGCAAGGCCACGATGCCGGGGCGGGCGGTCAGGCGCTGGGCCAGGTGGCGCACCTCTTCCACGTTGCGGCCATCGAACACCTGACGCACCACGCGCCCGGCGGCGACCGGCTCGGCGCCGGCGGCCAGCTCCGCCGCCTCGTAGTCCAGCAGGCGCTCGCGGGCGAGGGTAAGCTGGCGGCGGGACTCCGCAGCCTCGGCGAGCAGGCGCGGCACGGTGGCGGCCAACTCATCGTCCTTGATGCTCAGGCTGGCCGCCAGCTCGTTGACGGCGGCGTTCTTCCAGCGATAGTCGGCCAGGGCGCGGCGGCCACAATAGAAATCCACCCGCACGGTGTCGCCCCGGCGCTCCCACTTGCGCACCTTGATCAGGCCGATCTCGCCGGCCGCCCGCACGTGCGTCCCGCCGCAGAGCGACCAGTCGAAACCCTGCACTTCTACCAGGCGAATCTGCTCCCGACCCGTGGGCGGCTGCAGCCGGGCCCGCACCTGGGGCCGCTGCGCCAGCTCCTCCGCCGTGACGAAGCGGGCGATCACCGTGCGATTCTCAAAGACCATCTGGTTGGCCAGGTCCTCGATGGCCGCCACCTGTTCTGGCGAGAGGCTGGTGCAGCTCAGGTCAATGGTGCACACCTCGTCGCCGAGGTGAAAGCCCACTGTCTCCGCCGGAAGCTGCGGGCTACCCGCCCCCAGGCGCTCGCAGGCCTGCGACAGGATGTGCTGGCCGGTGTGCTGCTGCATGTGGTCGAAGCGCCGCGCCCAGTCAATGACCCCGGCCACCTGCT
>Ga0233423_10000281_pt1 | contig 28324 bp, 28 predicted proteins | sample Watercolumn_Mata_FD_180713 | JGI IMG/M metagenome (GOLD analysis project Ga0233423, IMG submission 180713) | Freshwater microbial communities from Lake Matano, South Sulawesi, Indonesia - Watercolumn_Matano_2014_112_MG | ecosystem: Environmental > Aquatic > Freshwater > Lake | place: Indonesia... | reverse complement strand
CGCGCGCAAAATCAGTTCGGATTTTTTCAAATACACACCGCCAGTTGGAAAAAGAAAGGTTTGGCTCGCCCTCTGCGAGGGCTCGCCAGCCGATTTTAGGCGCAAAATTGAATTTTTTGTCTTTGTTTTGCGAAGCAAAACACCAGAAGCGGGCTTTTCTGAATTTTAATTTTTTGGAACTATGAAATACTTTATTTACACCAGAAAATCAACGGACAGCGAGGAACGCCAGATTTTAAGCATTGAGGCTCAGCTTGCTGAGCTAAAAGAATTTGCCGCCAAAGAAAAACTTAAAATCGTCGCCTCGCTGAGCGAGGCGCAAACCGCCAAAGAACCTGGCCGAAAAGTTTTCGGAGAAATGCTTGATCGGATTTGCGCTGGCGAAGCCAGCGGAATTTTGGCTTGGCATCCTGATCGACTGGCTAGAAATTCAATAGACGGCGGAAAAATCATTTATCTGCTGGATACAGGAAAGATTTTAGATTTGAAGTTTCCCACATTTTGGTTTGACTCAACACCGCAAGGAAAATTTATGTTGAACATTGCCTTCGGTCAGAGCAAATATTACATAGATAATCTTTCGGAAAATATAAAAAGAGGCCACCGCCAAAAACTGCGAAAAGGAATATGGCCGGGGTTTGCGCCGCTCGGCTATTTAAATAATCACAAAACAAAAGCGATTGATACCGACAAAGAGAAAGCGCCGGTAATCCGAAAATGTTTTGAGTTATACGTTACCGGCGACTATACCCTGAAAGCCATAAAGCAGTTTTTGGCTGATACCGGAATTGACAGCTACAAAGGCAATATTCTTTCGGTTTCCTGTGTCCAGCGAATGTTAAAGAATCCTTTTTACTACGGAACTTTCCGCTTCAACGACGAGCTATACGAAGGAAGCCACGAGCCAATTATTTCCAAGAAACTTTTTGATTCTGTTCAACAAGTAATGAGCAATCGAGGAAAAAAGAAACGCGAGCGAAAGCACGAATTTGCTTTTTCTGGTTTAATGCGTTGTGGAAATTGCGGTTGTTTAATAACTGCCGAAACCCAAAAAGGACATAACTATTATCGTTGCACCAAGAAAAAGCAAACCTGCGATGAAAAGTATTTACGCGAGGAAGCCCTTATTGAACAGATGAGAAACTGGATTCAAAAAGTTTCTTTGCCTGACGATTGGGCAAAAAAAATGCTTGCCGAGATAGATGAGGAAAAAGAGCAAGCCAAGTTAGAGAGTTTATCTTTTGTTCAAAATCTCCAAAAAGGAAAATTTGAAGTTGAGCAAAAAATGGACAAACTGCTTGATTTGTTTATTGAGGGCAAAGGTATTTCGCCCGAAGAATACCAAGCCAAAAAATCAAAACTGCTCAACCAAAAACTGGATATTGAGCAGAAAATCAGAGATTTTGAACAAAAAGGAAATAATTGGCTCGAACCGATGAAAGAAATGATTTTAGAGAGTAGCCAAGCTAAAATTCTTTTGTCGCAGGGCGGCAAAACGGAAATCCGTCAATTTCTAAAAAATGTCGGCTCGAACTTTATTTTGAAAGACAAAAAATTCAATTTTGCGCCTAAAATCGGCTGGCGAGCCCTCGCAGAGGGCGAGCCAAACCTTTCTTTTTCCAACTGGCGGAGGGAGTGGGATTTGAACCCACGTGGGGCTTTCGCCCCCCAAGGTTTTCGAGACCTGGCCGTTCAGCCTCTCCGGCATCCCTCCACGACGGCTGGTGCTCGCACTGAGCGAGCGCCAGCGAGTCGAAGTGGACCTAGGGAGAATCGAACTCCCGTCTACGGTATGCAAAACCGTCGTTCTACCACTGAACTATAGGCCCTAGTTCTTTAGGTATTCTACCCAAACAACCGAAAATTTGAAGATAGCTGACTTAACGGGACCGATTATGACATGTATGGTATACTGGATGAGTGGCCGAGCGATATAAACGCAATCCCAACACCAAGTGTATAATCTGCGGCCGACCTACTTACAAACGCCCCGTGGAAATAGAGAGAAATAAGGGACGGGTGTTCTGTAGCCAGACCTGCTATGGAGCGTCTTGCAGGAAGGAAAAACCGTGTATTATCTGTGGCAATCCGATACTAGCAGGGCTTAACAAAAAAACTTGTAGTAGAATCTGCGCGAATAAGATTAGAGTCGGCATACACTATAGAGCCGGTCGGTCAACGAAAGACAAAGTTAAAACTCAAAGATGGCTGAAAGTAAGACTACTGAAAGAGAGAGGAGCAAGTTGCGAGAGGTGTGGGTATAACCGAAAAGAAATCCTAGTAGTGCACCACAAAGATCGAGATAGGGAGAATAACGATCTTAGAAACCTAGAGTTAATGTGTCCAAATTGTCATGCAGAGGAGCACTATTTAAAAAATAGTTGGCTTGCGGCAGAATAAGATCTAACGAAGGAGGGAATCCGGCTGGATGAGGAACTGGTCTTGAAAACCAGCGGCTCGCAAGGGCCTTGTGGGTTCGAGTCCCACTCCCTCCGCCAATTTACGATTTCAGCATTTTGGGGCTCGCTTATCCACGCTGCCTTTGGGGCGGGCGCGAGTCTTTATCTCTCGCCGGGTTCCGGTAGTTCGCAGGTAGGCGCTGGATTCTCAGTCAGTCTATATGCATCTAGTCCTAGCCAGGAACTAAATGCAGTTTCGGCGCAGATTAGTTTTCCAAAGAATTTGGCGCAAGTTGTTTCCCTGTCAAAGACAGGGTCCATTATCAATCTTTGGGTGCAAGAACCGAGGTTTTCTAATGCGGACGGGACCATTAGTCTGGAGGGCCTGGCCTTTAACCCTGCCTACCAAGGTAGCACGGGCAAGATCTTAACTGTCAACCTTATCGCTGCGGCTCCTGGGGAGACAGTTCTCACTCTGGCTAGCGGTTCCGTACTGGCTAATGATGGCTCGGGCACGAACATCCTGGGCGACATGACGGGTGCGACCTTTAATATTAGCCGGCCCGCCGCATTTGGGACGGTAGGAACGACCGCCGAGGGCGGCGCTAAGACTGTTTCGCCGGCTTCATTACCTCCGGCACCACAGATAGAATCTGCTACTCACCCTGACCGAAATCAGTGGTATGCATCCGACTCGGCCGAATTCAGCTGGGAGATACCCGAGGGCGTAGAGGTAGTCTCGTTGCTGGTGGGTAATCTGCCCGAGATGAACCCGACGACTGAATACGCACCCCCCGTTAGCAGTAAGAGGCTGGACAATCTGGAGAGCGGCATTTGGTACTTGTATGTGAAATTCAAGAACGAAAATGGCTGGGGCCCGGTCGGCTACTACAGCTTCAAGGTGGACAGAGAATCGCCGTCTATTCCGAGAATCTCTGTGTTAAATGCAAACGACCAACAAGATCGGCCGATTGTTGCACTCTCCAGCCGGGACAGCCTGTCGGGGCTGGATTATTACAAAGTCTGGGTAGGTGCTTCCTACGGACAAACTATGAGCCCAAGCGAGGCCGAGAGATTTATGCTTCCCGGTTTGCAGGCTGGGCGATATACGCTTGAGGCAGAGGTGTTTGATAAGGCGGGTAATTCAACCAAGGTAGAGAATACTTTACTGGTGGAGAAAAACACTTCCGGCGCGGGTGAGGGCTCGGCGGGTGTAGTTTACTCCTTGGAAAGCGGAGGGGGGGACAATGAAGAGGTAAACACGTCTACATTATGGATTTTTTTGATCGTTGCGGTGGTTTTAATAACCTCTGAGTTTATCTGGGATGTCCACTACAGGTACAAAGCAAGACTGTGGCAGCAGCTTGTTGAATCTGAGAAAAGGGTACGCGTTGTGCCGAACGGGAAGGATAGGAGCGCGGCGCAAGGTAAAAAACGCGGCACCCTTTAAATTTGGGGCGGGTTCGGTAGAATACCTTAGACGGGCCGGTAGCTTAGTGGTAGAGCGCCTGCATGGCATGCAGGAGGTCGTGGGTTCAAGTCCCATCCGGTCCACCATATCGGCAGGGCGGTCCGATATGGATCGGACAGGTCGTGGGTTCAAGTCCCATCCGGTCCACCCTGAACCAGAGTTGTCTTTGACAACACAGTTCAGGGTTTTAGTCCCAAATCGTGCTTAGCCCCGAACCATGCGCAAGCTTAGGTTTGAGGCCGTGCTCTCGTCTACACCGCCCCGGATTATGGAGAAGCTTTCAATAATCATCCCGGCCTACAACGAGGAAAACTATCTCCCTCACTGTTTAGATTCTTTGAGTCGTTGGGTTGTCGGCGATGAGCGTCTTTCAGAAGTTGTGGTGGTGGATAATGCCTCAACAGACGGGACGGTCGGGGTAGCTACCCGGTATCCATTTGTCCGGGTAGTCCGGGAGGATGTGAAGGGTACTACCCGGGCAAGACAGAGAGGGCTTTTGTCAACACAGGGAGAGCTCCTGGCCTTCCTGGACGCCGATACTAGGATCGGAGAGGGTTGGCTAGATAGAATTTTTCAACATTTTGCGGACGATCATTTCTTGGTATGTGTTAGCGGTCCGGCCTATTTCTTTGATACCACTCCGAAGCAGGATCGCGCCGTTCATCTCTACTGGTCGTACGTCGTGCGCCCAACCAGCAAAGTGACTGGCTTTATGGTGGTCGGCGGGAACTTTGCGGTGCGCCGATCTGCTATGGAGCAAATAGGGGGTTTTGACACAACCATACCCTTCTACGGTGACGATGCTAATCTAGCCCGTCGCCTTAGAGAGGTGGGCCGAGTCGTTTTTGATAACAACTTCAGGGTTTATTCTTCGGGCCGGCGGCTGAGAGGTGAAGGCATGCTTAAGGTAGGAGCAGTTTATGTGGCCAACTATCTTTCTGAGGCTGTGTTCAAACATCCCATCACGAGACGCTACAATGATATTAGGTAGCTGAACGGATGGCCCTTGGTAAGAGAGATTTACAGCTAGAGCGCCCCTTTTGGGCTATGACGCCGGAAAGTGTTTCGGCGGTTTTGGAGGTACCTGGAGGAGGTCTGGATGTGGACGAAGCAGAGAGGCGTCTGGCCTACGGCCGGAACGAGATACGAACGTTCGGCAGAACGGGGCGGTTAAAAATTCTCTTATCACAACTTAAGAACCCCTTGATTTTAATATTGCTCTTCGCGGCCTGTGTAACGATTTTTTTTAATGATGCTAAGGATGCAACCTTTATCCTCGTGGCTGTTGTGGTTGATGTCGCACTCGGTTTTTATCAGGAAAACAGGGCAGAATCCGCCCTGGCGAAGCTGGAAACCTATATCAAGGCAAAAGCAAGGGTTGTCAGGGGTAGCCGGGACATAGAAGTGGGTGCTGAAGAAGTAGTCCCCGGAGACCTGCTTAAACTCACTCCGGGCGTCAGAGTGGCGGCTGATGCCAGGGTTATAAGATCTAATAATCTTTCTCTAGATGAGGCGATTTTAACCGGGGAATCTTTACCTGTCAGTAAATCAGTACCTGTTGTCGGGGAATCCACCGAATTACCTGAGCGCACCTCAATGGTGTTCGCGGGTACGTTGATGGTCGGGGGGGTTGGGTTGGCTATCGCTACCAGCACGGGTGAGAATACTGAGCTGGGCAGGGTGGCCAAGTTGGTCGCGAGGGATGAGCGGGAAAAGACGCCCCTCCAGCGGGCGATAGGTAAATTTGCGCTCGAGGGAAGCGCGGTTCTATTAGTTCTCTCGGCGCTGTTATTTTTGATCGGTATTTACAGGGGTATGGGAATACTGGATATGTTTCTGGTGTCTGTGGCGGTGGCGGTAGCTGCTGTCCCCGAAGGTCTGCCGATTGCCATTACGGTTATCCTGGCCGTGGGTGTTGAACGTTTAGCTAAGAGGAAGGGGGTAATGCGGAAGCTGCTGGCGGCTGAGACGCTGGGTAGTACTACCCTAATTCTGACAGACAAAACGGGCACGATAACCCAGGCTCACATCAGGCTGGCGGAGATTGTGAGCGAGAAACCAGATGTGACCATGCTTGAGTTAGCTATGTTAAACACAGATGTCATTATCGGTAATCCCTTCGGCAAGCCTAAAGATTGGCACTTGAGCGGTGATCCAATTGAGGTGGCGATTGTGCAGGCAGGTATAGAAAAGGGGATTATGCCCCAGGACGTTTTTAGTCGGAACTATATTTTAGAATCCATTCCCTTCAATGCTAGGGATAAGTTTTCTGCAGTTCACGCTCGTGTTGGAACACGCAGCCGGTGGGTCTATCTGGGGGCACCTGAATTTCTCCTGGAAAAGGTGAACATGACAGACAGCAGGAGGGCAAATATTTTATCCCAGGCGGAGAAGATGGCTTTTGCCGGGCGCAGGGTTCTGGGCGTAGTAGTTGATAACGACTGGGCGGGACTGCTCGCCTTTCATGACCCAGTTCGTCCCTCCGTGAAATACACAATTCAGGAGGCTGCCCGGGCCGGAGCAAGAACTGTTATCCTCACCGGTGATCACCGGGGTACCGCGGTCTCCGTGGCGCAGGAGCTCGGGTTTGAGTTGGGGGGCGGAAGCGTCGTCACGGGGGCAGAGATCAGAAACATGGCCGATGAGGAATTGGATAGGTTGCTGGGCAGGATAAAGATCTTCGCCCGGGTTACTCCCGAGGACAAACTAAGAATTACCGAGGCCTATATGAAACGGGGGGAGGTGGTAGCTGTCACTGGTGACGGTATCAACGATGCCCCAGCTCTTAAGGGGGCGAATATCGGTGTGGCTATCGGTTCGGGTAGCGATGTAGCTAAGGGGGCGGCCGATCTGGTTATTCTGGACGACAACTTCGCTACATTAGTTGAGGCAATCCGGGAGGGCCGGCGCATTTTGGACAATATCCGGAAAGTTATTGTCTACCTGTTTTCAAGCATTTTAGATGAGCTTATTTTAATTGGCGGGGCGCTCCTGGCGGGGGTTAGTCTTCCCCTGAATGCCCTGCAGATTCTTTGGGTTAACTTTTTCTCTGATAGTCTGCCTGCTGTTGCCCTCGCTTTTGATAAGGGACGGAGTGATCTGGGAGATAAGCCGGCTCTCAGTAGGGGAAAACTCTTGGATGCGGAGATGAAGTTCCTAATCTGGGTGGTGAGTATTATTACCAGTCTTCTGCTCCTCTTCTTGTATTTTTATCTGCTGTCCAGGGGCTTTGCTGCGCCACTGGTAAAAACATTCATCTTCGCCGTCTTTTCGGTGGATACGCTCTTTTGCGTGTTTCCGATACGTACACTCGGGAAGGGTATTTCTCGCCTGGGCTTCTTTTCTAATATATACCTCCTGCTGGGGGTCGCAGCCGGCTTTGCCTTGACGGGGTTAGCCATCTACCTGCCGGTTTTTCAGAATATCCTGGGAACAGTTGCTCTGCCCCTCTCCTGGTTCGGTGGAGTTCTGATCCTCGGACTAATAAACGTTCTCGCCATAGAAATCAGCAAGTTTCTTTTTCGCCCCAGACGCGAATTTTGATATAATTCTCGTATACCATGAGGTCTAACCGGGGGTTTACCTTAATAGAGCTCCTGATCTACGTTTCTATTTTGGCTACGGTCGGCGTTTTGCTGACGGGTATTCTCACTAATTCGATCCAGATTACTACCCGCGGGAATGCCAGCACGGAGGTTGTCCAGCAGCTGAATCTTGTGATGGGAACTATCCAGAAATTGGTCAGCGAATCCAGCTTAATAGAATCTGCTTACCGGACCGATGATGATATTAACCCGTCCGACGACCCCAGCTTCGGCCAGATAGGCGAGAGCAATCGTTGTGATGATGCCCAGACATATTGCACGCTGAAGTTGCGGTTTGAGGCCGACAGTGACGACCCCACCTGGATAATTGCCAGCTCCACCGGGATTTATCTGGTGAGAGACGATGACACTCCAGTAACCACTACGCTCTTGAGCCGGGCGGACAACAAAATGGTCGTTGACTACCTTAGATTTACCAAATATGTACTGGCAGGCGGGCACGATTCGGCGGAGATAAACTTGTCCCTGACGTACGACACGGATAATGACAAGTACAGCATTACCCGGGCGCTCTCGTCCGCTGTCACCCGGGTGACAGCAGTGACGTTTGATGACGACATCCTGCCCTCTGGCACGCGCAATGTGGGGTCCTCTGGCAGCAAATGGCAGGACGGTTTTTTCTCCAGGAACGTAACCATAGATGGAACGCTGGACGTGGCCGGGCACAGTGCCCTTGGGAGCTCGGCTTCCACGGATAATTACCGGACGCTAAATGTAGTGGAAAATTACACCGGCATAGGCAGTGTTTCTAGTTATTCGGCCTATTTAAGTCAGACGAGAACGCAGGCTACTGCGCTTACTGCCACTACTTATGCTAGGGGAATATACAACACATTGCTTTATAACATGACCGAAGATCTGGTAACTCCGTATCATGGATATGGGTATGCCGCCGAAAATGTGGTGTATACAAATGGTACGTACACCTATTACCAATTAAGGGGAGCGTCAAATACTGCCTATTCACAGAGCACGGCTTCCTCCAATCAGGACATCTTAGCGGGCTCCCTGGACACCGCCTATATCAATTCAACAGGCACTGTTACAAACGCATACGGATCCTATAGTCAGGCATACACATTAAGCACCGGAACTATGACAGCCGCGTATGGATCGTATGGCCTGGCTTTCACGAACGCAGCCGGTTCAAATATTGGCACAGCAGTCGGGGCCTATGGGAGCGCGTATGAATCAACAGGTGGAACGGTGGCGACAGCTGTGGGTGGATACTTCTCGGCGAAGGATGCTACCACTAATTACGGTGTAAGGGGTTTTGCCAATCCGGACGACGCAGAGACATTTGCAAACGCATATGCCGCCTACTTTGATGCCTACTCCAACGGTGCCTCCACAATTATTACCAATGCCTATGGTGTGGTCGGCAGGGCTAGAGAGGTCTCCTGGGATGTCACGAATGCATATGCTGGGTATTTCACAGCACCCAGCGCCGCTGGCACCAATTACGGTGTGTATAGCAGTGTGGCGGGTGCGGCACCCAACAACTACGGCTTCTATGGGAACATTTCGGGCGGAACTACCGACTGGGGGATTTACATAACGGGAGAGGACAAGAACTACTTCAGCGGTAATGTGGGTATTGGACAGTCGTCCCCGACTTATAAACTGGAAGTAGTGGGTACTCTCAAGGCTACTGACTACTATTCTGACGATGGGACGCAGGGGATGACCGGAACCTGTACTTCCGGGATGAATCTGACCGTCAAAGACGGACTGATCACCGCTTGTGCCGCCCCGTAGAGCGGAGCGCATTACGCTTTTGCCAGTACAAAAACATTAACACTCCTGGCACCGGCTTTTCTAAGGACTGCTTCTGCTTCTCTGATAGTCGAGCCTGAGGTATAGACATCATCTACCAGCATCACCGGCTTGTTTAATATCTTTCCCGCATCGGCCGCAAAACAACCCCTTACATTGCTCTCCCTTTTATTTTTTTCCCTGATCTCTACCTGCGCTTTGGTGTTTTTTATTCTCTTCAGCGCGTGTAGTTCAACCTCCAGGTCAAAATATTCGCCGAGAACGTTGGCTATTAGCTCTGCCTGGTTAAATCCCCTCTGCCGCAGGCGGGAACGGTGCAGCGGTATCGGAATGATCAGGGTGTCTTTATCAATCCACTCCCTGGCGTTTATGTCAGCGAAATAGTGCCCGATCCATTTTTCTATGGGGTTAAGGGCGCTTTTTATACCCCGATACTTAAGCTCGTGGATAACAGTTTTTAAAGTGTTGTCTTCATAGGGCCCCACCGCCAAAAATCTTCCGCCCCGATCCGTCCAGAAAGCTGTTTTAAAGGTGTCGACGTTGTTAAAGCAGTCCTCACAGAGCGGGGTATATCTGTTTTTAGCCCCGAGATATCGCCGGCAGTGTAGGCAGATTCGCGGGAATAAGATGTCCAGGAATACACTCCAAACTTTCCTGATCATAGCTGCGCCCTCGTATGTTATTCTTATAGTATAACCTGTATATGAAAGCACTGGCGGCGCGCCTTCCGGTTAAAAATAATTTTTTGGGTATTGATCTCGGCACCACGTCTATCAAGGTGGTTGAGTTGGCCAGGTCCAAGAGGGGATTAGAGCTTGTTAACTACGGGATGCTGGAAGCTCGTAACCACCTTGAAAGGATAAACGACTCTATCCAGACCAGCGGTCTGGAGATAATGGACAGTGAAACAGTGGAGCTTTTGGGCATGCTCCTCCGCCAGATGAGGATTTCTACCAAAGAGGTCGCCGCTTCGCTGCCCGCCTTCGCTGTTTTTACTTCTCTGCTGGAGCTGCCGGATATGGCCGTTCAGGAAACTGCTCAGGCAATACAATATCAATCCCGATCGTTGGTGCCTGTATCTATTGACGAGGTTTCCATTGATTGGCTGCAAGTAGGGAGATACAGAAACAAAGAGGGTCACGCTCTTCAGCGGGTGGTGTTGGTCGCGGTCCCGAAAAGGCAGATTGAAAAATATCGGAAGATATTTGCTCAGGCCGGGCTGGATCTTAAAGTGCTTGAACTGGAAACAATTTCGCTGGCTCGGGTTCTGACCAAAGGAGATCCGACCCTTACTCTGATAGTGGATATCGGCGCTCGCTCTACTGCTTTTTCAATGGCGCGGGACGGCGCGATGATACATTCTAGCCAGGCTGACTTTGCCGGTAGTTCTCTCACCTATGCTCTCTCCCGAGGACTTAGCATCAATGTTTTAAGAGCCGAAGAGTTGAAAAAACAGAAGGGGTTGATGGGAACAGGGGGAGAATATGAAGTTTCCACTTTAATGCTCCCGTATCTGGATGTTATAATTAACGAAGCCAAGCGGGTTATAGAGGGGTACGAGAGGAACCACCAGGAGAGGGTTGATCGTATCGTACTGTCCGGCGGGGGCGCTGATTTGCTCGGTATTGAGAAGTATGTCGCCGGCAGTCTGAAGTTGCCTACTGTCAAGGCGGACCCGCTCGGTACGGGAATTAATTACCCCGAAGAATCAGCCCCTGCGATAAAGGGTGCGGCTCCTGCTCTGGCGGTGGCGTTAGGGTTAGGGGTAAAACCGTTTTGGGAGAACAGCAAATAATTTTTTAAAATGTCTCCACTTCAAGTCCCCCAATACCCTCCGAATTTGAGAGAACAGTTTATGAGCGCGGGTCAGGTCGTGGGTTGGCCCAAGAGATTTTTTACCTTCTCGCTGGTTATCTTTGTAGCGGTGCTTTTGATTTACGTCGGGCTTGCGTTTGGCTACAAGCTTTTTCTGAAGAAGTCCCTTGAGGATTTGGGTGGTAAGCTCGATGAGCTAAGCCGGCAGATTACCCAGGAAGAGAAAGATAGTTTGGCGATCCTCTATTCCCAACTTACGAATATGCGAAGCTTACTCGGGAGCCACGTGTTTTCTTCAAAGGTGTTTACCCTGCTGGAATCCATCACTCACCCTAAGGTTGTCTACCTCGGGCTTGATCTAAACACTAAGGAGAGAGAAATAATAATTACGGGTGCGGCGGCTACTTATGAGGATCTAACCGCGCAGCTCGCCCTTCTGGAGAGTTCTTCCCAAATTGATAAATATAACCTGGAGAGCTCTGAGTGGGATGAGGGGGTCGTCCAGTTTAAAATTAACCTGACGGTCGCCAAAGATGTTCTTTCTGTAACGAGATGAAGCCCGGCGCACAAAGACTGGTCGGTATTCTGGTAAGCTTAGTTTTGTTCGTCGCAGCGCTAGTTGTCTACTCGTCCCTGGTTCTGCCGGAATATAGAGTTATCCAAGATCTGCGTGGACAAAGAGCTGCTCAAAAGGCCCTATTACAAAGTGAAACAGATTCGGTGGCCGCTGTTGAACGGTTGCTGAAGGAGCATAGTAGTATCTCCGAGTTGAGACAAAGCATAGATCTAACCCTGCCCGAAGAGGAGGAGGTTGCCGAGGTTGTTAACCAGATACAGGGCATCGCCTCATCCAATAGTCTGCTGCTCAACGCGCTATCTATCAAGCCCCTGTCGGTAATGACCGACGGGAGCGGAGCAGGTTCCGTCAGGCCTATGGGTTCAATGAGAATACTGGTAGAGGCAGTCGGCGACTACACTGCCTTAAAAGCGTTTCTTGATGCTCTGGAAACCAATATCAGAATAATGGATATTTATTCCCTTCAGGTGGCGAAGGGCGGTACGGCTGGTCCATATGATTATCAGATGGAAATAGACACTTATTATCAACTTTAGCCATGGCATTCTCGTTTGAAAATCAGTCCGGTAAAAACGTTTTCGGTATCGCTGGGGTGGTGATTATCGTGATTCTCCTGGGTGTCGGGACATACCTCCTCTTCTTCTCCAAGGCACCGCTAGCCGAAGTGATTGCCCCGCCAGGACTGGAGGATATCTCCAACCTGTCGGCGGTGAAGATTGAGGACGGGACCTTGGCGAACAACCCGGTTTATAAAATGCTGGGACCAAAAGTAAATGAGATAGAGCTGGGTACCCCGGGGAGGGAGAATCCCTTTGCCCGATTTTAGACAGAGATTCCGCCGGCGGTGTTTGGGAGCATAATGGTAGTCGGACGAAACTTAACCTAGGTTGCTGGTATGGACGGAAACGTTTTACTCAACAGTTTAGTAGCCAAGGGGCTGGTTCCTGCCGGAGATGGCCAGAGACTTTTAGCCGATTCTACTCAGCTAAACAAGTCGGTTGAAGATATCATCCGGGAGAGGCGGCTAGTGGACGAGGTTGCTCTTACCAAAACCAAGAGCGAAATTCTGGGTATCCCTTATGCCGCGGTGGATGTAAAAACGATTGGCGAGGAGGTAAGAAAATTCATCCCCGAAGATACTGCCAAAACCTATCGGGCCGTCCCCCTAAGACTAGAAGGAAAGATGCTAGTGGTAGGAATGAATGATCCCCAAAATCCCTCCGCCCAGGAAGCTCTTAGGTTCATTGCTAAACAGAATCAGGTAAGCCTCGGCGTTTATCTGATAACCCACTCTGACCTGGACGCAGTTCTGGGGCTTTATGCGCCGTATGAGTCGGAGGTTGAAAAAGCGGTACAGTCGCTCAGCGCCGAGGCTGGCGGACATGTTTCTGCCCGGGTCAGGCGCGCTTCTATTGAGCAGGGTTGGGATGTAGAACAGGAAGCGCCGGTTGTTAAAATAGTTGCCTCTACCCTGAAATCAGCAGTTGAGCAAGGTGCTTCAGATATCCATATTGAGCCGCAACGAGACAGGGTAAGAGTCCGGTTTAGACTGGACGGCGATCTCAAAGAGGTGGCTACTTTTCCCTTAAAAATCCACGATGCGATTGTTTCAAGGATTAAAATCTTAACAGATCTAAAGATAGATGAATCTAGAATTCCCCAAGACGGCAGGTTTAGAGATACTATCTTCGGCAGAGACATAGATTTCAGGGTAGCTACGTTTCCTACTCCAGCCGGCGAGAAAGTGGCTATCAGGGTTCTTGATCCGACAGTCGGGCTGAAAAGCATCGCCGATCTGGGATTGATCGGCCGGAGCGCTAAGATAGTTGAAAGAGCTATCCAGCAGCCGTACGGAATGATCCTGGTGACTGGACCTACGGGCAGCGGTAAAACTACCACTCTCTACGCTCTTCTGCAGATACTCAACAAGGGGAATACGAACATCCTGAGTCTGGAAGATCCGGTTGAATATTTCATAGATGGTGTCAACCAATCCCAGGTCAAGCCCGAGATTGGTTATACTTTTGCCTCTGGCTTAAGGCAAATTTTGAGGCAGGACCCAGATGTGATTATGGTCGGTGAAATTAGGGATAACGAAACGGCTGAATTGGCGGTGCATGCCGCTCTGACGGGGCAGGTTGTGCTTTCTACTCTCCACGCCAACGATGCAGTCGGGGTTATTCCGCGTTTGATTGATATGGGTGTTGAGCCATTCCTGATCCCTGCGTCTTTGAACGTGATGCTGGCCCAGAGGCTGGTTCGGCGGTTAAGTCCGGAGTGCCGCGAGATGCTGGATGCCCCGGCCGAGATTCAAGAAATCATCAAGGCGGAGTTTGCTAAATTGCCGGAGGACACCAAGGCAGCGGTGAAAAAATTCCAACCGCCCTATAAGATATATCGTCCTTCCAAAAACTGCGCCGGCAAGGCATTCGCCGGACGCATAGCTCTCTTTGAGGTCTTCGAGATGACCAGAGAGCTTGAGACAATTATTAACGCTGACCCGACAGAGGGGAAAATCTATGACGAAGCCAGGCGGCAAGGACTCATCACAATGCGCCAGGACGGCATTATTAAAGCCCTGGAGGGCATTGTGAGCATGGAAGACGTTCTGAGAGAGACCACTGAGTCGTGATATAATGAGCATTGTCCGATGGATTACAAACAGAAACTTAACGAGCTACTTTTAACCACTGCCAAGCAGGGAGCTTCGGATCTCCACATTGCCGTTGGCAGAAAGCCAACTCTAAGAGTCGACGGCCGGCTGATTGATATCGCCAGCGAGTCAATCCTCACGCCCGAAGCCGCACAGGGGCTGGCGATGGCTATGCTGGATGAAAAACAGAAAGAGAAACTGCTTCAGCAGGGAGATCTTGATTTTTCATACAACTTTGAAGAGAAAGCCCGGTTCAGAGTAAATATTTTCTTCCAGAAGAGTTTTATCGCAGCCGCTTTACGTCTCATCCCGGCCGAGATCAGAACTACAGAAGACCTACGTCTGCCAAGCATCTTGCACGAGTTTACTAAATTAAATCAGGGCTTCTTTCTCTGCGTCGGCCCGGCGGGGCAGGGTAAATCAACCACGCTGGCGGCTATGCTGGACGAGATTAACCACGCGCGCATGGACCACATCATTACGATCGAGGATCCGATAGAGTACCTTTTTGTCCAGGATCGGGCTATTTTCTCCCAGAGAGAAGTGGGTACCGACACGCCTAGTTTTCATCAGGGGCTGCGCTCTATTCTGCGGCAGGACCCCGACGTAATTATGATCGGTGAGATGAGAGATGCCGAGTCTATTGCTACAGCCATGACAGCTGCTGAAACGGGACACTTAGTTTTCTCAACTCTTCACACCAACTCTGCTTCCCAGACGGTAGATAGGATTATTGATTCATTCCCGGCCAACCAACAGGGGCAGATAGCATCTCAATTGGCCGCTACCCTGGTCGGGATTGTCTCCCAGAGACTGGTGCCGCGCATTGACGGCGGGCGGGTGCCGGCGGCGGAGGTGATGTTTGTCAATTCAGCTGTCCGGAATTTGATCCGTGAGAATAAGGCCTATCAAATTGATTTGGTGATTGAGACCAGCTTACAGCAGGGGATGATGACCCTCAATCGCTCCCTGGCAGAACTGGTAGCGAGAAAGGAGGTTTCTTTAGAAGAAGCTGAACTCTACTCACTTAATCCGGCAGAGCTGCGGATCCTGCTGGAGAAGATGTAGCCCATGAAGTTTAAGTACAAAGCTAGAAACAAAACGGGCGAGCTGCAGGTGGGTTTTGTGGAGGGGGCTGATCGCAGCCTCGCTACTAATATACTTATCAGTCACGGGCTTTTTGTTCTAAGCGTTGAGGATGCCGAGAGCCACCGGTGGTATGATCGCCTGCTGGGGTTTCTTAATCGTGTTAGGCCGAAAGACCTGATGATCTTCAGCCGGCAGTTTTCCACCCTATTGTCGGCAAAGGTTCCTCTTAACGATATCCTGCTTACTATCCGAAATCAGACCAGCAACCAGGCCCTCAAAGAGGTTGTGGCAGAGATAGCGGCCGATGTTGATGCGGGCCTTTCCCTATCGCAGGCAATGGAGAAACACAACAGCGTATTCTCGGTATTTTATGTCAATATGATCCGGGCGGCGGAGGTAACAGGTAGGGTAGAGGAAGCCGCCGCTTATCTCGCTGACTATATTGAAAAACAGAACACCCTCGTCTCAAAGGTAAAGGGGGCGCTGATGTACCCGATTATTATGGTAGCGCTTTTTTTGGTAGTCGGCGGGATTATCACCACTGTTGTGCTTCCCCAGATCGGACCTATCTTTGAGGAATCTAATGTAGAATTGCCGTTTATCACCCGTATTTTGGTCTCCAGCGGGGAGTTTCTGGCTTCGTGGTGGTGGTTCGTTCTTTTCGGCCTGGGCTTTATTGTTTTTGTCTTTATTGACTATTTTAGAACACCCGAAGGAAGGGTAGTTATTGATGAGCTGTTTCTGCGGACGCCGGGGGTTTCCACCCTACTTAAACAGCTTCACGTTGCCCGTCTTTCGGATTCGCTAGCGGTTCTTTTAAAGGGGGCCGTCCCGGTCGCCCAAGCAGTAGAAATTACCGGGCAGACGATCGGGAGCGCCGCCTACAAGGATCTTCTCCAGCAGGTTGCAGAAGATGTTCGTCGGGGAGAGCTGCTTTCACAATCGCTAAGTAATCGTCCGGAGTTCTTCCCGCCTTTTGTGAGCCAGATGGTGGCCATCGGCGAGAAAACGGGTCGGTTGGAGGAGTTGCTGGGCAGAGTATCTACTTTCTATACGCAGGAGGTCAATAAAACAGTTAATAATCTTGTAGAACTAATTCAGCCGCTGTTAATGGTGTTCATCGGTGTTATGGTCGGCGGACTGTTTGCTTCTATCCTCATCCCCATTTATAACCTGGTTCAGACGTTCTAGTTTGGTATAATAACGACATGAGGAGAACCTCCGGATTTACTCTTATAGAAATGATGATCGTGATCGCGATTATCGCGATTCTGTCTGGGATTGTTTTAGTTGGAGTCACGGGGTATCAAGCAACAGCGAGGGATGCAAAAAGGGCAACACAACTCCGTAGTGTGCAAAATCTAGTCGAGCTATACTATGCTCAGTGCGGGTTTTACCCCGGAGCAGCTAGCTGCGCCGACAAAAATGCTGTTATTACATGGGATGGCCTGAAAAGCGCCCTAAGTTTGAGCGCCGGCGATGCGGCGAAGTTCCCAAACACACCCGACGGGACGGCAAAGTGGGGCTTCAAGTCGTGTGGCAATGCACAGCAATACACGGTTGCTGTCCAATTTGAGAAGGGAAACGCGGCTGCCACTGAGGACAGTGCCCCTTCGTGCCAGCCCGATGGTTTTATCTGCACCGGTGCTAATGGTGGCACGACATTCTGCCTCTCCGAATAGTTTGGCGTGCTAGAAGTAGTGTGGACATTTCTTCTAGGAGCTGCTGTTGGCAGCTTTCTTAATGTTCTAACATCTCGTTATTCGGAGAAATCCGGTTTCAAAAAGGCGCTCCGCGGGAGATCTTATTGCGATGTGTGCAAACGCACCCTGCGTTGGTATGAACTAATCCCCGTTGTCAGTTTTATCGCTCTCGGAGGAAGGTGCCGGACCTGTAAACACCGCATTCCAGTCTCGTATTTTATAGTGGAACTGCTGGCCGGCCTCGTGGCTGTTCTCGTACCCCTAAAAATCGGTTTTACCTTTTTTGCCGCGATTTGGGTTTTTGCTTTTTGGGTGCTCCTGTTGATATCCGTGATTGATCTGCGTCTAAAGATCATACCCGACATCCCGGTGGTCCTGGTGGGAACTTTAGGGCTGGCGAGCCTGGTCTACCGCAGTGTATTTCTCCGAGCCGATCCATTTCTGCCGCTGACCGGCGCAGACTTTCTGGGTCACTATTCCATCTTAAGGTTTTGGAGCACACCCCTAGCCAACCACTTACTTGCGATGGGGGCAGGGTTGGTTTTATTCGGAACGGTGTTCTTATTAACGCGCGGTCGGGCTATGGGCTTGGGAGATGTAAAACTGGCAACTGCTATCGGTTTGCTGTTGATGTGGCCCGACATCATTGTGGCTCTAATCACACCATTTCTGATCGGCTCGTTGGTGGGATCACCCATGGTTTGGGCCAAAAAAATGAGCTTCAAATCTAGCTTTCCCTTCGGTCCGTTCATCGCTTTCGGGGTTCTCTTAACCTTCTTTTTCGGCTACGATATAGTTGATGTTTATTTCCGGCTTTTTGGCTTGGTTTAAGAGGAAAGGCAACGCTTGTGTTTCGGGGGGTTTTACCCTCATTGAGGTGCTCGTGGTTATCGCTATTGTCTCCGTTTTGGCGGGCATTATGCTCGGTTACGCCCGCAGCAGCACCCAGCAAATCTTACTGACCCGTTTGGTCGCCCAGACAGAGGCTATAATTGCTAACGCTCGGTTTAATAGCATCCAGACGTTTTTTGGCGGTGGTCCGGAGAGTAGTAATATCTGCGCGCACGGGGTTGAGTTTGATGAAAGTGGATTGAAGGCAGAAGTTTTTCAGATATTAGCAGACGGGGATACAAATTGCCCTAACAAAGAGGAGAGTGGTGATGGATGGCTGGCGCGATATAACCCTGGGTCATTCGGGGCCGGGCTTAGTAAGAGCAGCCCTCTCTCGGGCGAAATTAATCGGGTGAACTATGAGAGCGACCAGGTAAAAGTAACACTTGAAGGGGATCTGAGCAGCGTCGTTTTTATACCCCCGGATCCAGCAATCCTTATTAACGGCAACGAGGACATCTCATCTGCAGGGGTGATAATAAAAGTTGGTGATATGTCTGGGGCTGTTACGATTAATGAATACGGCCAGGTTGACGTCGATTACTCCTATGAAAACTAGACAAAGCGGACAGATGTTGATAGAAGCGCTGGTGGCCATCGGTGTGATGATGGTCGGCATGATGGCTGTTTTTGGTACTCTCTCGGAGTCGCTAAGTTTGAACAGGGTAGCAGCCGATCAATATATAGCTGCGAATCTCGCCTCCGAGGGGATTGAGATAATAAAGAATTTAGTTGATTCAGAATATAAAACACCAAACTGTCCTTTTGGAAGGTCCATTGACCCAAACGCATTTAGTAAGAGGTGCGCAATAGATATGGACACCGAGTCGGCATGTTCGACAGATTACCAAGGGTGGTACTGCCGTGGTACGACCGGGGGGAACTTCCCAACCCTAAAATTTAATAATGACACCGGTTTCTACAGCCTTAGCGGCGGCGTTTCTACTAAATTTAAGAGATATGTAGAAATTAGCATGCCTCCGGGCTGTGTTGTCTACGCGACCTCAACTGTTGAGTGGGCGATAAAGGGAGGCAAGATATCTACTATAACAGTCGCAGATCACCTCTACAATTGGCGACGATCATGTTCCTGAGAAACATAGAACGTATGGACAGAGTACGGGCTGACGGTTTTACCATCATTGAACTGATGGTGGCGATGACCGTCTTCCTCGTAGTGGTTGGAATTTCCAGCGGTATTTTCACCCGTACTATTCGCACCCAACGGATTGTTACAGATATGAGCGCTTCGCTGAACAATGTCACCCTTGCGCTGGAACAAATTGCGAGAGAAGCCCGGACCGGATATTTTTTTACTTTGGGTAGTGATCTGGACATGCTCTCCTTTACCAATGTTTGGGGAGAGAGCGTTGAATATACCCTGGATCAGGAGGGGCGCATAGTAAGAACGGTGTTGGGGGGGGAGTCACAGCTAATAACCTCTGCGGGGACGAACATCTCGCAGCTTAGGTTTAAGGTAGCCAAGAAAATGGACGGCGGGTCAGCTCTTATTACTATCGCCACCACGGCGTCTGGGGAGGGGGACATAGATATCCATTTACAAACGTCGGTTAGTTCACGGATTGTCGGATTCTGATTATGAGCGAGTTCAGGAAAAACAGCGGGCAGGTAATGTTGATGAGCGTGCTTCTGATTTGCGGCGCGATTCTAGGTGTTTCTGCCCTGGCGAGCACACTTGTTCTGCAGCAGCTTAAAAAATCCACTGGTGCTGGTGAATCAGCCCGTGCTGTTTTCGCCGCTGATGCCGGCGCAGAGAGAGCTCTTTGGCTGAGGTATCACGATGAGGAGGGGTTGGGAATATGGTCTGCGTGCAAGGATGGGGAGAGCCATGCTGGGAGTTTGCCTCCTGTACCCCTCGTGAAGCTCAATGGCAAGGACGAATATACAATTGTTTTCAATAGTTGTGATTCCGCGAGCTCCCTCGGCCAGGCCGGTCGTTCGGCCAGAGCCTTTACCGTTTTCTTCAATCTTTGCGCATGGGATCAACTAGCCGGGGAGTTGTGCCAGCAAGAGGAGCCGCAGCCTTAGCTGCGGAGCGTATCTATATGGATAAGCGCGAAGCGGTCCTAAGAGTCAAAAGACTTAGAAAAGAGATAGAGCGTTATCGGCACGCCTATCACGTTGAGGACAAATCTCTTATATCAGATGCAGCTCACGACTCTCTAAAAAGGGAGCTTTTCCGTCTGGAGCAAGAATATCCAGACCTGATTACCCCGGACTCTCCTACCCAAAGGATCGGGGGTGAACCGGCTAAGCAATTCAAGAGAGTTAGGCACGAAGAGAGAATGACTTCCTTTAATGATGCCTTTGGCGAGGAGGAGGTTGGGGCTTGGTTCTCGCGGGCAGAGTCCTATCTTGGGGCAAAGATTAAGCCAGAATTTTACCTTGAACTTAAAATAGATGGGTTTGCCATTGAACTTGTATATAGAAAGGGTATCCTGGCGCAAGGTTCAACCAGGGGCGATGGCGCAGTCGGTGAGGACGTCACCGATAATCTCAAAACTATTGAGGCTATCCCGCTTAACCTGGGTTCATCTAAAATTGATATTCCTGACAAGTTGATTGTCAGGGGGGAGGTTTTTATATCTAAAGAAGAATTCGCCCGGGCGAACAAGGACCAAGAACGGAGGGGGGAAAAGGAGTATGCTAACCCACGCAACCTCGCTGCCGGTTCAATCAGGCAGCTTGATCCCAAAATAGCTGCTTCCCGCAGACTGGACTCTTTTATCTACAGTCTGGTTACGGACATGGGTCAGAAAACACACGCTGATGAGCACGCCCTGCTTTCTCAAATGGGCTTTAAAACAGATAACAAACACCACCAGACAGCTGTGTCGCTGGAAGAGGTTTTTAAGTACAAAAATGGGTGGGAGGGGGCTGAGAGAGACGCTCTTCCTTATCAAATAGACGGGGTAGTAGTGATTATTAACGATAACAAGACCTACGAGAAGTTGGGAGTAGTAGGCAAAACACCCCGGGGCGCGATTGCCTATAAGTTTGAACCCGAGGAGGCGACTACCAAACTTTTAGATATTAAAGTCCAGGTGGGACGTACCGGTGCCCTTACCCCAGTGGCAGTTTTGGAGCCGGTTGAGGTGAGCGGGGTAGTGGTGAAACATGCCACTCTGCACAATTTTGATCAAATAGAGCGGCTAGGAGTGCAGGTGGGGGACACAGTTATTGTTAGCCGCGCCGGTAATGTTATTCCCCAGATTACACAGGTTTTAGAAAAACTTAGAACCGGAAAAGAAAAGAGGTTCAGGACGCCCGACAAGTGTCCGATTGATAGTTCAAAGATCATCCGGGAGGGGGCTATCTATCGATGTTCTAATTCTGGATGCGGAGCAAGATTAAGAGAGGGAATCAGTCATTTTGTGTCTCGCTCTGCGTTTGATATCCAGGGTTTGGGGACAAAGATCATAGATAAATTTGTGGAGGAGGGCTTTCTCTCTGGTGTGGTGGACGTTTTCCGTCTAGACGGAGAAGAAATAGCTGCCCTACCCGGTTTTGGAGAAAAATCAGCGGCCAATATTCTCGGTGAAGTGGAGAGAAGGAGAAAAATCAGTTTGCCTCGGTTTATATATAGTCTTGGTATTCTGCACGTCGGGGAAGAGACATCCTATGTCCTGGCCGAAACGCTTGGAGCTAAGAGCATAACTGTACGTCGTCCCTCCGACCTAATTAATACCTTGGGCGGTCTTTCTACGGAGGAACTAATGAAGATACCCGATGTCGGGCCGAAGGTTGGGGAGAGTATCTGCCAATGGTTTAGGAATGAGGAGCATCAGGAGCTTTTGCGCAGTCTGGACGGGGCGGGGGTAAGAATCACGGGGGGCGGAGCCGCTGTCTCTGATCAACTGAAGGGGCAAACCTTTGTGATTACCGGCGTGCTAGATTCAATGTCCCGAGAGGAGGCGCAGGAGAGGGTTCGCCGTTTGGGAGGGCACCCGACTGATTCTGTTGGCGCTAGAACAGATTATTTAGTGGCGGGTGAAAGCCCCGGTTCTAAACTGGAGAGAGCCAAAAGGCTGGGTGTTAAAGTGCTCACCGAGAAAGAATTTTTGAAAATGCTCGGATAGCTTTGAGTTTTGAGCCTTAAGTTTTAAGCTTAGAACATGGACTTCGATGTCAAAAAATATGCAAGACTCGCGAGAATAAGGCTCACTCACGAGGAGGAAGAAAAATTCCACAAAGATTTGGGGGAAATACTCGGGCATGCGGAGGAGTTAGAAAAGATAAATGTGAAGAATGTTGAACCAACAACTGGTGGAACGCCCTTAAGGAGTATTTTTAGGGGAGACGTCTCTCCCAAAACCGCCGGCGGAGATTTTAAACCTGGATTCCCGGATAAAGAAGGCGGCTATCTGAAGATCCCAAAGGTATTTGAAAATGACTGATCTGCGGGGTCTGACCATAAAAAAGCTCGGTGATAAACTGCGCAAGCGTGAGATGTCAGCAGTGGAGGTCGCCAAAGCGCATCTAGACACTATTAGGGGAGAAGACAAAGAAATCGGCGCCTATCTTAGCGTTAATGAAGAGAGTGCCCTTCGTCAGGCGGAGCAGGTAGATGCTGATATCCGGGATGGGAAAGAGGTCGGGCCTGTGGCTGGCGTTCCGATGGCTCTTAAGGACAATCTGCTGGTCGCGGGGCAACCGGCCACTGCCGGCTCCAAAATTCTTAGGGACTATACTGCCTCATATAACGCTACTGCCGTAGATAAGTTGAGCGCCGCGGGGGCGGTCTTTTTAGGTAAAACTAATATGGACGAGTTCGCTATGGGGAGCTCAACCGAAAACTCAGGGTTTCAGACAACACGTAACCCTCACGATTTAACGCGGGTCCCTGGTGGATCATCCGGTGGGTCAGCGGCGGCTGTCGCAGCAGATATGGCACTGGCGGCGCTCGGTTCCGACACGGGTGGCTCTATCCGCCAGCCAGCCGCTTTTTGTGGTGTGGTAGGGATGAAGCCGACCTACGGGGCTGTGTCTAGGTATGGCTTGATCGCTATGGCATCGTCGTTAGACCAAATAGGGCCGTTTGCTAAAACGGTTGAGGACGCGGCGATCTTGTTCAGGACGATTGCTGGCCACGACGATTTAGATGCGACCAGCAGCCCCGACACCGAGTATGGGAGAGAGTTGTTAGAACCGGATTATGAAAAAATTAAAGCCCTGACTATAGGTATCCCGGAAGAGTATTTCGGTGAAGGATTGGATAGCGAGGTGGCGGATGCTATGGCTTCGATTATTAGTTTTTTTCGGGCAAAAGGTTTCAGGATAAAACAGGTGAACATGCCCAGTACCAGCTACGGATTGTCTGTTTACTATATCGTGATGCCCGCCGAAGCTAGTACCAACTTAGCCCGCTATGATGGGATTCGTTATGGCACGCGTGGGGAGGGGAGGGCCTTACGGGACACATATTTCGAAAACCGTGGGGAGGGATTTGGCCCCGAGGTTAAACGCAGAATTATTCTGGGCACCTTTGTGCTCTCCGCGGGGTATTACGATGCCTACTATCTGAAAGCGCAAAAGGTAAGAGCATTGGTGAAACGTGACTTTGAAGAAGCGTTTAAAGACGTAGATGTTTTGCTGACCCCCACTGCCCCGACGGTTGCCTTCAAACTCGGGGAAAAAGTGCAAAACCCTCTACAAATGTATATGTCAGATGTTCTCACCATCCCGGCCAACCTGGCAGGCATCCCGGCCATTAACATTCCGGTAAGAGGTAGGGAGGGAAAACTGCCGGTTGGCTTTCAGTTGATGGGTAAACCCTGGCGTGAGGCTGATATTTTAGGGCTGGGAATGTTCTACGAGAACTGCTAGCTCTGTCTCACGCCAAGAACGGTGGCAAACCGACCTTCCGGCTCGCCGGTCCTCTTTGAGCGATAGTGGGAAAAGTAATCGGGCGATGTATAGGTGTTTATCTCACTTATATTAAGGTTGCCCCCTAAAATCCCTTCAGCCAACAGATTTTTTCTGTTGTAGGAAAGCATATCTATTAAGAACTGTTCGTTGGGCAATTTTTCTATGAACGGCTGCCAGTTGGGATCTTCTTTCTGCTCGGGGTGGTTATGCTCGTAGGATTCCTTGTGTATGTGGGGACCAATCGAGACAATAATGTCTACTGGTCTGCTGTTGAACTGTTTGTTCATCACATTCACTACTTTACCGGCTAGGTTCTTGCCGGTGTTTATCCAGCTTAGATGAGCCAGGGCGATTACCTGTTGTATCTGGTCGTAATAGGCGACAGGAAGACAATCGGCTGTTAACAGGAATAGAAAAACATTTGTATCTTTTGTCACTAAAGCATCAGCCGTCAGACAGCTTTCCGGTCCGAGCATACATGTTCCGCACTGAGCCCGCCCGACGACCTTTACTTGGTCCCCGTGGCATAAACTCATGCCCACGCACTCCTCCGGTTTTATGCCGAGTTTTGTCAGAAACTCCCCTCGGTTTTTTATCACGTCCTCTTCTTTGCCCCAGGAAAAGGACAGATTGTCATCGGCAGCGGTTGAGGTTGTATAAATCAGATTTTGAAACTCAAGTAGGGAATGCCCCATTGTGGCTCGTGAACTCTCCTAGTCAAATATTTCAACGAGGTGCTCGTTGATTGTGCGCTGGTCTATGCTGTAAAAATTGGTTCCAGCCCGGTGCAGGTCTCTCGCGAGATCTTCGCCCACAAAGCGCCAATGCCAGGGCTCAAAAACATAATAGGCATTGCCCAGCGGATAGGAGAGGATAAAGCCATATTTGTAAGCGTTATCCAGCAGCCATTGGTAGGCGGTAGTTTTTTCAAAAGCAACAGTGGTCGCCCCCACACCAGGCGTGCCAAAGTCCACGGTCGTTCCTAGCTGGTGTTCTGAATATCCTTGGTCGGCGATAAATTTATTGGCCGTACCGGCGCCATAAGTGAAGGAATAGCCGGACTTTATAGAAGACTGCGTGCTGAACGAACGGTAGGCAGAAATTATGTTTAGAGTTACCTCGTCATCCCTGGCTGTTTCTAACAGGTCCTCCAAAAACGGCCAGACACTGGTATGTATTTGCTGGGGGCTACTCTTGTTGTAGAGATATCCCTCATCTATATTCGTGAGCTTCGTCGGTATGTAGTGCTCGTTTAAGAAGTAAACTTTGGAATATTTCTGCAGCAGCTCCGGGTCGGTTTTACTCAGTTTCTCTAGGGTCCCGACGGTGTCAGCGATTTCACCCACTTGCTCGCCGAGGTTAGCCACTTCCTCCTGCTTTGCCGCCAGACGATCAGCCAGATCAGCCTTTTCTTTTTCCGCCTGGGCCAGGTTAGCTTCAGAGACCGCTAGCGAGCTCTGAAGCTCACTGACTCTACCCTCCAGAGAAACTTTTTCCTGGTTAAGCAGCGAATAGCGGTAGCCCCCATAGCCCACTGCAGCGGCTACTAGCAGCGATGTGCCTCCGAGAATAGTTATAGAAAGCGGACTTCTCACAGGCAACATTGTATCACAACCGAAGGTTTTATAACCGCGCTTCACTGAAATTTAATCAGTGGTCAGGGTAGGATAAGTATCAGTATAAACAACTCCCGAACTAGTCTTGAGGTTTAATCAGATAAAAAGTCGGGGATTGATTTACGTTAAATTGTGAAGGTTACTCTTAGGATAAAAAGACACCCCCTCGCGTGGGGTGTCTTTTTATGTGTGATCGTTCAGGGGGTTAATTTATCTGGGCAAAAAGCACCACGTAATTCTTGCCGTACGCCTTGGCGCAGCGTGGACAGGTGGTGTAAGAGAAGTACATCTTTTTTAACTCATGATTTTTACTCTTCACGTATTCTTTCATCTCCGCCGCCCATCTGCCCGCATTTTTGTACGGTCCCTCAAACACTTTTGTGAGAAATGTCCCCGATAAAGCCGTCATTTTGGCACCGGGAACCTCCTTAGCAACATCTATGTATATCTCTGCTCCCCAAAGAGATTTTTCATCGGTTAGCATGAGTTGGTATGACGCCTTCGCCCCCGCTTTTTCAATAAGGCCGATGTTCTTGATTATCTTCTTCCCCATGTTGAGGGGAACGTGCATAAAACTTGTGACGTGGTCGTGGACGAATAACTTGTCCTTCCAGACGATCCCTTTATCTCGCCAGGGCTCTGGGTTGAACGGCTCGCAGCACCCGGTTGATTTTATAGGTTCTTCATTCATAGCCTGGTAATTATATACCCTCGGACCCTGGCGCACTAGTGGGTCGCCGCACTCCTTGATTGTGACCATGGGCTTATCCGCTCCAAGTATACAACCCCCTTGTTCCGCGCGCCTGCGTGCTGTGCTCCTCCGAAACTTTAGTGAAGGAGAGCTGTGTCCTTCCGTAGTCCTTCGACTACGCTCAGGACAGAGGAGGGGATGCCTGCCCTTCCGTAATCCCTTGGCCCCTCGTAGCTTTATGCGAAGTGGGCTTGATGGAGGAGGGATGTTAGAACAAGCTTGGGGATTTTGTGAACTAAGATTCTCCGGGTGGGTTATTTTAAACGCCCCCCGTAACCGAATCTAATTCTAGTAATACCCTCACTGTCAGGAGCACTCCATTCGAATATCCCCATGATAACTCCCTTCAATTCACCGCCGAACGTATGGGTATATCGTGCTTTGTCGCTGAGTATGGAAGTAGACCACTTGAAGGGACCCCAAATGAACTTTTCTGAGGTTAGCTCATTTGGCCAGGCATAAATCGCTTCAACCCTGGAGTAACTCTTATCGAACAGCGTTTTCGGAGCAGAGAACGTTATCCTTAATGGGTTTTTCTTATCGATGGAGATATCAATCCGACTGTAGGGACTGGACGCAAGCTTCAGGTTTGTAGATCCGCTTTGGTATATACCACAACCGTAGCGGATGCTGTTTGTATCTCCGCTCCAGGTAACTCTCTCCATTATTAGAGCATCTGGGAGAAAACTGAATCTTTGAAAAGTTGCCCAATCACCGAGAGCTCCAGGCACCCAGTCGAAGGGTCCTTTTTTGACTTCGTATTTATACCCCGCCATCACACTTGATTTCTTGAGAGCCACTATCCCCTCTATCTCTGCTGGTGTGATCATTTTCTCCGCAGTTGGGATGACAAACATAAATCTTTGTGGGTCTTCGCCGTATGGGCCTATTAGAACTTGGTATTGGCATAATGCCTGTTGTTGCGTTTGAGTTTGCTGCAACACAGACGCGGTATTCTGTGTTTGGTCCTGGTAAGTTAATTGTTCGGTTTTGTCTTTTGTTGTGCCGGAGAAAAGGCCGATTCCGAACACGCCGAGGACTAGGAGTACAACAACCACAAGCGCTAACGAGTACTTGTTCATACTCTAATTATATATTAACCCCCCATTCTACCAACCCGCAGCGCGCCTGCCCTTCCGCAACCTTGGTGGAGGAGGGATGTTAGAACTAGTTTGGTGTTATAATCTAGGTAAGTCGTCAATAAAATTACGCACATATGTCTGGGGATAGAGCAGAAAGACTGAATAAAAGTGTCTTCGAGGAAGAGCTTAAGCAATTTGAGCAAGAAAGGGAGGTGATACGGGCACGGGCTGAACATATGAGCAGAGGTATGCCAGCGATAAGCTTGGCTCATAGAATCAACCAATTCTACATCGATTGTGAGGATAAGAATTTGGGAAAAGAGGTGAGTCTGGGATACACAATAGGCGCCATACACTCTGATGGCTCAGCTTCTTTTGGCGGGTTGAGTAGTATGGCCGAATTAGAGGTCGGCGATATAATGGTCTACCTAACCTCTAAGGGTGGTGTGGAAGTCGATAGGGCGGATAGAGACGGGCCAAGCCAGCTTAGTAGATCGCGTAAGATTAGTGAGGGTGAGTTTAAGTTCACCGGTGATGGTGTAAAAATAGAACTCAGTTTTGCTACGCTTGGAGGTGTCTATAGCAAAGACGAAACAGTAAGACTTGATGGCCCGAGGCGCACAGTTGACCTTGGTAGGATAATAGGCGTTCGCGAGGATGGCTATGTAGCAATAATCAGCCCGGAGTGGGATACGTGGAATGCGGAAGAGACTGCTAATGAGAATCCTCCAGCTAAATATATTGAACCTGGAACGCAAAGATATCAGGAAATAGTGAACCTTCTTCAGCTATGGAATGAGGTAGCGAGGGACGAACGCAGAATGAAAGAGGAGGGGGAATCAGAGAGCTAGGGAGTTCATCTCTATACTACCAACCAGTAGCGCGCCTGCGTGGACGATGTTAGAACCCAATCTGGGATATAATTAGGGGGTGATGAAACCAAGCTTAATGGCTTTTGCTCTCGGCCTACTTGCCGTACCCCTTCCGCTTTTTGTTGCTTTTCATAC
>Ga0233423_10000280_pt1 | contig 28334 bp, 19 predicted proteins | sample Watercolumn_Mata_FD_180713 | JGI IMG/M metagenome (GOLD analysis project Ga0233423, IMG submission 180713) | Freshwater microbial communities from Lake Matano, South Sulawesi, Indonesia - Watercolumn_Matano_2014_112_MG | ecosystem: Environmental > Aquatic > Freshwater > Lake | place: Indonesia... | reverse complement strand
GTGTGGGCCTCTAAAGACCGTTCGGGCGGTTGGAATACAACCTGTTGTAGTTGGCGAGCCTCATACCGCTAGATATGGTGTTTGGGCTACCACCAACCAGAAAAAGACTGCAGAGTCCCTGCTAACGTCCCGCCGCCACAGGGTGAACTGTGGCAGAGAATCGCGTCAGTGATGATTCCAATTTCCTCTTCACTGAACAGTTGGTGTTCGAGGAGGAATTGTGCGGCAATCTCAGCACCCACTTGAGCGTGTTGGCTGCGTTGCTCAACTTCCACACGCGTCAAGCCAATGTCGTGTAGTAGAGCGGTAGCTTCAATGAGATCCAAATTCTGGATTGCTTCGCCGCTGGCAAGGCGAAGCGCCCAGCCTCTCACCCGGTCAACGTGTTTGAAGTCGTGAGCTATTCTCAGGTCGGGAGCAGTCACAGTGCTCATCGCCTGCCTGACATAACTCTCTATCTGCTGAATTCTGTCTCCCACCACTTTGTTCTCTTCGCCTTCACGAGTATTGAAGCGGCCGCCCAACAATCCGCCTCGGCCGCCGAGCGGTGCCAGCAAGACACGCGTCGCTAACCGGAACGAAAGCTGGCTCATGACGCACGCGTACCCGCCAGTGTAGCGAGGTCGGCTGCAGGCGGGGTTGGGTGGACACCCGCTAACAAGCCTGCTATTTCTTTATGAAGCCTCCAGAACCTTGATCGCACTTTCTATGCTGCGCTTGTCTTTGCTGCTCACTTCCGGGGCCGTTACCCATTTCCGATAGTGGGGAAGAAGTGGTGCAAACTCTCCGATAAGCCTGCGATCTAGGCTCTTGATGACATCACACAAAACCCACACGGCCGCCGAATTGGCTGCGGCAACCTGCTTCTGTAGAAACGCACAAACTAACTGGGGGTTGGTTCTAGCACACGTCCGAATGGCAAAGCTAACGGCTCTCCTCACATCCACATCTGTGTCGGATAAGAGCTGCTCCGTCAATGCAAGGTATTGGCTGGTATAAGCAGGGTGCTTCATCGGTAGACGCCCAATAATGGTGATGGCTGCGCGGCGTACCCACTTGTTCTCATCCTGCAGCCACACCGCCATCTCGCTCAACCATTGGTCAGGATACCTTCGGACGATGGGTTCAACCGCATCCATCGCCAACCGGTCCGCATCTTCCCAGGAGACACACTGCCGGCACAACTCTTTCAACAAGGGAACCAACCGTTGTGGCTCGATCAGGGCCATGGCCCCGAACATTATATGCGCCACCACCCGCCCTTCGCGCCCGTATTCAGCCCACAGGAGTTGAGCTAATGGCAGAAAGCCTGTGACATCCTTGCCTGCGGTTTTGGCGATTTCGTTCCCAATGGCTTTCAATGTAGGGATAGGAATACCAATCGCTTCATATTGCTCGCGCTGCTCGACCTTGACAAGGTTGATGCCGTGATTGGGTTCAAATCCAAGCCAATATTCTCGCAGTGCTTTCGCTGTGACTTCCGGCTTGCTCGAAGCGTAGCCCTTGATAATTGTCGCGACCTTTTCTGGCACATTGATATCCATCAGCCTACTCTCCTAAAACATACTCTGATGTCCACCCAACGGCAGGCATAACCCGCTTGCGACGAGCACAGCGAGGTGAAGCCTGTCGGCTGGATGGGCTTGTTATCCGACGGTCAATCTTCGCCGGATGCTTCGTATGCTTCCCTAACAATTTCAGTCAACACTTCCTTGTTCTTTTCGATTTCCCCTGGTTGCAGTCTAATACGGTAACGCCCCCAGCGTGTGTCGTAGTCCATAACTTCAAGCCCTGCATTTTCAAGGCGCTCTTGAGTCTCAGGCGAATCTTTCAACCGCGGCTCAAATCTGATAAAGCCCTTCTTGGGCCTGAATATTATGAAGTTACTCGGCTGTCCGTGTTTCGCAAGCCCAATGTAGAACTTGTTATATTTAAGGTCCAGCGAGGGATCGAATTGCCTAGCAATCTCCAGCAATTGATCTGCCATTGCCACAGTTTTTTTCGATCCACGATTCTCCCAGTAAGCACGGTCTGTCGCCGCTTGCACTTCTTCATCTTCATCTACTAAACCAAGTGACATTTGGTCAACGACCGTCGTGAATACCAAGCCTACCTCATTCCCGCGCTTGAGAGCATTCATTTGGATGGCCATCAAGGGAATCATCCCATTGAACAGGCTAATTACGTTTAAGAAACGGCTTGTGATGTCCTCAGCAATAATCACTGCGGTGTGGTCGTATTGAGGGTAACGTTTCCGCTCAATATCCCAGTACTCAATTGTTCGAATGATGTGGCTCTCGTCTGTGCTACCCAGTTGGATTTCGACTTCATATCGTCTGCTTGACTCCGCATCCTGTAACAAAAGGTCGAGTCGACCTGCGCGCGGCTGAATTCGCTCCATGTCCTTTGGAATAACGTCTCCAAGTCCCAACATAGTTGGATCCTCGGCAATACGTTTTTGCACCCAACGCTCATTGAGCTCAGGGTGATTCTTGAGCGAGATCTTTTCAAACTTCACGAATTCCATAGGTCATACCTCCATAGCCGCATAATCTCAGGATTATACATAACCTCTCCGCATAACATCCCCCATTGGCGTGTTATGCGGAAACCTTGCCCAAGGTCGCGGCGCAGAGGGCCAACAACGAATTGGGGAAGGAGCGAACCAGTTGAACATTCGTTTGTCTCCCAATTCGCTGTTGTCCTTACGCCGCCACCAGCTCCCTCTCCGCAAACAGCGCCTCTACCTTGGTGATTACCTGCCCATCCTTGAAGTGCAGCAACTCAATCGCTTTGGCCGGGCACTCGGCGGCGCAGATGCCGCAGCCACGACAGGCGGCCACCTCGATGCGCGCCGCCCCGCGGATGCCGCCTGCGCCCACCGCCGCCGGATCAATCACCGGCACGTCGAACGGGCAGATGCGCACACAGGTCAGGCAGGCGGTGCATTTGGCCTGCTCCACCTCGGCCACCACGCCGCCAATTTGCAGCTCATCCTTGGACAGGATGGTGGCGGCGCGGGCGGCGGCGGCCTCGGCCTGGGTCACCGCTTCGTCCAGGAATTTGGGGTAGTGGGCCGTCCCGCAGAGGAAGATGCCCTCCGCCGGAAAGTCCACCGGCCGCAGCTTGACGTGCGCCTCCAGGAAGAAGCCTTCGCGAGAGCAGGAGAACTTGAACTTCCTGGCCAACTCCTCGCTCCCCTCCGCTGGCACGATGGCCTCGGACAGGACGAGCAGGTCTGGCGTCAGCACCAACGGCTCGCCCAGCACGGGGTCCCACGCCCGAACCACGATAGTATTGCCGATTGCGGATTCGTGATCCGTGATCCGTAATCCGTGATCCGTGATTTGAGATTTGTGATTTGAGATTTCTACCTGCGGCTTGTGCTCGTCGTCGTAGTTCACGAACAATACACCCGCTTGGCGCGCCTGCGTGTACAAGTTCTCCTTGAAGCCGTAGGTGCGGATGTCCTTGTAGAGGATCGTCACCTGCGCGGCCGGATTAAGCTCCTTGAGGCGCAGGGCGTTCTTCAGCGCCACGGCGCAGCACAGCCGGCTGCAATAAAACTCCTCCTTGTCCCACGGGCCCACGCACTGAACCATGACCACGCTGTTGGGGATTTCGGATTTCGGATTTCGAAATTCGAAATTCGAAGTTCGAAATCCGAAATTGTCCTCCAGGTCGCCTTGCGTGACGATGCGCTGGTCCTGTCCCAGGCCAAACTCCGGCCCGCGATACTCCTGCGCCCCCGTGGCAATGATGGTGGCCCCGTGCTCGATCAGGCGCTGCCGTGGGTCGTCCACACCACGCAGCAGCGTCTGGAAGTTGCCCACAAAGCCCTTCGCCTCCACAACCACGGTGTTCGTCAGCACCTCAATGCGCTCGTGGCTGCGCACCCGCTGGATCAGCCCCTGCACGAACGAGGCGGGATCGCCACTCACGCTGGCGCTCAGCTTGCGCCCCCAGCCGCCCAGCTCCGGCGAGCGTTCCACCAGCGTCACCGGGAAGCCCTGATCGGCTAGCGACAAAGCGGCTGTCATACCGGCCACACCCCCGCCTACCACCAGCGCCGCGTGCTGCAGCGAGAGGGGCCTTTTGTGCAACGGCTCCAGCAAGCGAGCGCGGGCCACAGCCATGCGCACCAGCTCCTTGGACTTGGCCGTCGCTATGGTGGGCACGGTGGAGTGCACCCAGGAGCACTGGTCGCGAATATTGGCCATCTCGAACAGGAACTCGTTCAGGCCAGCCTCCCGGATGGTGTCCTGGAAGAGCGGCTCGTGGGTGCGAGGGGTGCAACTGGCCACCACCACACGATTCAGCCCCAGCTCGGCCACCCGCTCCTGGATGAGCTTCAGCGAGTCGGCGGCACAGGTGTAGATGGTATTCTCGGCGTGCGCCACGCCGGGCAGGCCCTGGGCGTAGGCCGTCACACTCTGCACGTCCACCACGCCGGCGATGTTGGAGCCGCAGCTACAGACGAACACGCCCACCCGCGGCCTGGCCTCCTCCAGGACGATTTCCGGCGGGTAGATTTTTTCGGAGACCAAGGTGCCCCGCGCCGGAGCCAGCACCCGCAGGGCCGCCGCCGCGGCGCCGCTGCCCTGCACCACGCTATCGGGAATGTCCTTGGGCTCGCTGAAAGTGCCGCAGACGTAGACGCCCTCGCGGCTGGTAGTCACAGGAGAGAAGGGATCGCTCCAGCAGAAGCCATCGGGCCGCAGCCGCACGTCCAGGCGCTGCGCCAGCTCGCCCGCCCCGCCGGCTGCCTCCAGACCGACGGAGAGGACGACCAGGTCGAACTCTTCCTCAACCAATTTGAGATTTGAGATTTGAGATTTGAGATTTGTGGCGGAATCCTCAATCTCGTAACGGACGATCAGGCGGTGTGTGACCGGGTCTTCCTTGAGCGCCGAGAGGCGGCAGCGAGTGTACTTGATCCCCTGCCGCTTGGCCCGCTCGTAATAAGCGTCAAAGCCCTTGCCGAAGGCCCGCATGTCCATCATGAAGACGTGGCATTCCACGCCCGGCACGTGCTCCAGGACCAGCATGGCCTCCTTGGTGGCGTACATGCAGCACACGGCGGAGCAATAATCGTGTTTCTGGTCACGGGAGCCGATGCACTGCAGGAAGGCAATCTTCTTGGGCGGCTGGTGGTCGGACTGGCGCAGCACGTGGCCCTGCGTGGGACCACTGGCCGAGAGCAGCCGCTCGAACTGCAGGCTGGTGACCACGTTGGCGTAGCGCCCGTAGCCGAACTCCTCGGAGAGGCGAGCGTCGTAGGGGCTGTAGCCGGGAGCCAGGATGACGGCGCCCACGCGCAGTTGCTCCTCGCGGGCGATCTGATCGTGCGTCTCTACGGTCACCGCGCCGGGCTTGCAGGCCTTGACGCACTGGTAACACTCCGAGCACACCCCACAGGAGAGGCAGCGCAGGGCCTCGTTCTTGGCCTGCTCCGCCGTGTAGCCCAGCTCCACCTCCACGAAGCTGCCCAGGCGCACCTCCACCGGCAGGGTGGGCATCTCGGCCCGCGCCACCGGCAGGGCTTCACCGGCGGCGATCTTGGCCTCCACCTCAGCGGGGGTGAGCTTGACCTGGGGCGGCGGCGCCTCTTCCCGTGGCGTGCGCAGGGGCAGCCCGCGCAGGTAGCGATGGATGGAAATTGCCCCCCGGCGCCCGCTGGCAATGGCCTCGATGAGCGCCCCCGGCCCTTGCGCTGAGTCGCCGCCGGCAAAGATTCCCGGGCGATTGGTGGCCATCGTTTCTGCATCCACGGCGAAGGTGCCTTGACGAGTGATGTTCAGACCGTGGTCGGGCCGCAGGAGCGAGATCTCCGGGGCCTGGGCCACGGCCGCCACCAGCGCATCGGCCTCAATGACAAATTCCGAGCCGGGGATGGGGATCGGCCGGGGCCGCCCGCTGGCGTCGGGCTCACCCAGGCGCATGCGCACGCACTTCACGCCCGCCACGTGGCCATCGTTGGTAAGCACCTCCACCGGCGCGGCCAGGAGCAGCAGCCGCACACCCTCGACCTCGGCCTCGTCCACCTCGCGGGCGTGGGCGGGCATCTCGGCGCGGGTGCGCCGGTAGACCAGCGTGACTTCCTTAGCGCCCAATCGCAAGGCGGTGCGGGCCGTGTCAATGGCCGTGTTGCCCCCGCCGACCACCACCACCCGCTGGCCCAGGGCCACCGCCTCGCCCAGGCTGACCCGGCGCAAGAAGGCCACGCCGTGATGCACGCCGCTGGTGCCCCGCTCGCCAGGGATGCCCAACTCCTGCGGCTGGTGGGCGCCCACGGCCAGGAAGATGGCGGCGTAGCCCTGATCGAACAGGCTGTTAATGTCACTCACCGTGTGGTTGAGGTGAATCGCCACGCCCTCGGCCTGGATGTCGGCGATCTCCCGCTCCAGCACGTCGCGGGGCAGGCGATAGGCGGGAATGCCCACGCGCATCATCCCGCCAGCCACAGGCAGGGCTTCGAACACGGTGACGCCGTAGCCCTGCCGCGCCAGGTGGTGGGCGCAGGAGAGCCCCGCCGGCCCCGAACCCACCACAGCTATCTGCTCGCTGTACTTTCGCTCCGGCACAGGCACCGGCTGGCCGGCCAGGCGGTCGGCGACGAAGCGCTTGAGGTGACAAATCGCCACCGGCCCGTCCACCAGGCCGAGATTGCACTCGCTTTCGCAGGGGTGGGTGCAGACGCGGCCCACGCAGGCGGGGAAGGGGTTGTACTGCTTGATGACCTCCAGAGCGTCTTCGTAGCGTCCCGCCGAGATGAGGGCCACGTAGCCCTGGGCGCTGGTCTCCGCCGGGCAGGTGGCCTTGCAGGGCGAGCGACCCTTTTTGTCAATGGCGAAGGTGTTCGGGACGGCCTGGGGGTAGAGCTTGTAGGCGGCGCGGCGAGTGGCCAGACCGGCGTTGAACTCGCTGGGGATGTCTACCGGACAGGCCTTCTCGCAGTCGGCGCAGGCGGTGCACTTGGCGGGGTCAATGTAGCGCGGGCGGCGGCGCACGGTGACCGTGAAATCGCCCGGCTGGCCCTCCAGGGCGAGCACGTCGCTGTTGGTGAGCAACTCGATGTTGCGGTGGCGGCCCGCCTCCACCAGCTTGGGGGAGACGATGCACATGGCGCAGTCGTTGGTGGGGAAGGTCTTGTCCAGTTGGGCCATGTGCCCGCCAATGGCCGGCGCCTTCTCCACCAGGTACACCTTGATGCCCGATTCCGCCAGATCGAGGGCGGCCTGCACGCCGGCAATGCCCCCGCCGATGACCAGGGCAGCGCCTACCGGCTGCTTTGTGAGTTCATTGTTGGCGTTAGCCATCTCTATCACCATTGGCGACTATAACCATCAGTAGGGCGGCCTTCCCTGGCCGCCGCATCATGGGCAGGTATAGAAGACTTTGTCGAAAAATGACCAGCAGTGGGGAGTCCTCAACTTGTTGAGGCGTCTTCTGGCTGTCGAGTGGGAGACGCCCGAACAAGTTCGGGATTCCAGAGCCACCCAGTGGGGCACTGCCCCTTCGAAGGGCCATTTTTCGACAAAGTCATGGAAACCTGCCCTACGAGCTACCCGTTTAATCCGTTCTCGGAATCCGTTGCCAGCAATCCGCTCCCACCTCTACTGCTTGCAGAAAGTGTCACCACAGCGGCGAAACATCCCCGCCACGCCTCACCTTTTACCACCCACTTGATGGCCAGGCTCGCGTCTATGCACCGCTCTGGCATATCTGCCCCACCCTTTCTTCACGCATTCGCCGAATGGTCTTTACGGCATCGAACTCGCCTTGCGCGTCGTCCACAATGTCCTCACACTCGGCTAACAATCTCTTTGCCAAGTCAAGCTGCGCGCGCTGTACCTGCGGTTCATCTGATAGTGGTATCGTTCGTATCAGCGAACTCAGTCGCACACTAACATGGGCGACGAGTTTGAGTTGTTCTGGCAGTGGTAGTTGTGTTACCTGCTGCTCCAGTCGCTCTAGCGTCATCTGTTGTGTAAGCATCTTCATTCACCTCTGCTGAGTAGTATGTTTGGCAACCTGCCCTACGGCCTCCCTGCCCCTTGTCTACTTGCCTACTTGTCTACTTGTCTACTTTTTCCTACTCTCCCCCGGCAACAACCTCTTCAGCCGGCGCAGCAGCTCGGCGGGGCGTACCGGCTTCTCAATGTAGTCCTCGGCCTGGGGCATGGCGCCCGCCTGGCCCACGGGGGGCCTGCGGCCCAGGCCGTTGGGCAGGCTGGTCAGCATGATCACGGGCACCCGGGCCAGGTCGGGATCGCTTTTCAGCACCTCGTACACCTGGAAGCCGTCCTTGGTGGGCATGAGGATGTCCAGGAGGATCAGATCAGGGCGCGCCTGGCGGGCCCTGGCCAGGCCCTCGTCCCCACCGTAGGCCACGTCCACGTCGTAGAGGCTCTCCAGGATGGCGCCTGTCGCCTCCACGAAATCGCGGTCGTCATCAATCAGCAGAATTCTCATCTCTCGCCTGACGTTTGACTCGTGACGTTTGACTCGTGACGTTTGACTCGTGACGCCTCATCTCTGGCGTCTGCAAATCCCGGGGGATAACCACAATGAAGCGGGTGCCGGTCTTATCCTCAGCGTAAGGGCTCTGGATCATGATCTGGCCGTTGTGGGCATCCATGATCTTCTTGGCGATGGAGAGCCCCAGGCCCGCCCCAGCAGTCTCCCCCACGTTGCTGGCCCGGAAGAAGTCTTCGAAGATGTAGGGCTGATCCTCGGCCGGGATGCCCACCCCCTCGTCCTCTACCTCAAAGATCAGCGCTTCGGGTTCGTAGCGGGCGCGGTAGACCACCGTGCTGCCCGGCGGCGAGAACTTGACGGCGTTGGTCAGCAGGTTGGTCAGCACCTGGCGCAGGCGGCGGCGGGCGCCGACGATGTTGTGGAACTCCGGTGGGGGCTCGATTCTGATCGTGACCCCCTTCTCCTTGGCTACCAGACGCACGTCCTCAAAGGCCTCTGTGCCCACCTCTTCGGGATCGAACCACTCGAAGTCGGCCTGGATCTGTTCTGGCCGCATGCGGGCCAGATCAACGATGTCGCCAATCAGCGAGCGGAGATCGTTGACCCGCAGAGCGCTGCGCTCCAGCATCCGCCGCTGCTTGTCGGTCAGCTCGCCAGCGAACCCGCCCAGCATGACCTGCAGGTAGTTCTCCACGGCAGCTAGAGGGGCGCGCAGCTCGTGGGCGACGATGGACAGGAAGTAGGTCAGGGTGCTGGTCACGTCCTTGTACCGCGTGCCGATCAGCGAGCCCACCGTGGTCATAATTTTGAACCCGGCGCTGGGGTTCTCTACCATGAAGCGACGCAGCCGCACACTATCCAGGACGATGACCCGGGCCGGTTCCATGCAGATGGCGTTGGAAACGTAGACGTAGGGCGGCGTCAGGCTGGACCAGCCCGCCGCGCTGCCTGCGCCCACGTAACCGATCGTGGCCAGGCGGGTCTTGCCCCCACGCCCCAGTTGGATCTTGATCTCCAGCGAAAGCTTGCCCTGCTCCACCAGGAAAAGCTCATCAGCGGGGGCACCCTCGGCCAGGAGCACGTCGCCTTCCTGGTGGGATTCCTCGTGGCCAAACTGGGCAATCTCCGCCAGCTCGGCATCCGTGAGCTCGCCGAAGAGGTCAAAGTATCTTAGGCTCTCCACTGTGATGGTCATCGTCTATGCTCGCTTGTTCTCTACCCATGCTTTCGTATTGCGTGGTGCGTGTTGCGTGTCTGATAAACGGAACACGGAACACGCAACACGGTCGGCTATCAGGCTTACCACGGCAATCTGCCATCCACGCCCTAAGCAGGGTTAGCCGGGATGGCTTTAGCCAAACGGCAGGTGAATTTGCTGCCGCTGTGCTCCGGGCAGTAGGGGCTCTCCACCCAAATCTTCCCCCCATGCGCCTGCACAATGCGCCGCACGATGCTCAGGCCCAGGCCCGCCCCAGGAATGAACTCCTCCCGCCGCACCCGAAAATAGTCCTCAAAGATGTGGGGCAGGTAATGCGGCGGAATGCCCTCGCCCGTGTCCATGACCTCAATGCGCACGTCCGCCGCCTCTTCCGTCAGGGCCAGAGTGACTCGCCCGCCCGCCGGTGTGAACTTGATCCCGTTGTCCAACAGGTTGAGTAGCAGGCGTTGCAGTCGCTTTGGTGAGCCCAGGACGAAGGGCAAATCGGGGGGGATTACCGTCTCCAGGGTCACCCCCTTTTCCCTGGCGCGCCCCGCCAGCTCGTTCACTGCTCCCAGGGCAACGTCGGCCAGATTGGTGGGTTCGATTTCCTGGGCGATGCGCTTCTCGTCGAGCTGGGAGACGTCCAGGAAATCGTTGATCAGGCGAATCAGCTCTTCCAGGCGCACCAGGGTCCGTTCTAGCCAGCGCCGCTGCTTGGCGCCGACCTCGCCGGTGTAGCCGTCCAGCATCGTCTGGAGGTAGGTGATGGCCACGGCCAGCGGGGTCTTCAGATCGTGCGAGGCCAGGGCCAGGAAGAATTCCCGCATGCGATCCAGCTCGCCCAGTTGCTGGCGAGCCAGCTCCAGCTCTCTGGCCCTGACCTGCGCCTGCTCCTCCCGTCGCCGCCGCAACTCGGCCACGATGCCGGTAGCCCCGGCCGCTAACAGGCTCAAGGTGACTACGAAGGCCACCAGGCTGGAAGCGATGTACGCCGCATTGCGATACACCTCGTCGGGCAGATAGCCCGCCAGGTGCACGTGCGACAGCCAGCCAGCATACTCCAGCCCGACCAGGGCGGCAAACAGGCCGATGGCCAGGGCAGTGACGCGATAGGCGTCCCGCGGCGGCAGCAGGACGCCGCCAACGCCGACGTGGATAAAGTAGAAGATGAAGAACGGATTCTCGATGCCCCCGGTGAAGTGCAGCAGAACCGTCAGGGCCAGCAGGTCGGCGATGATCTGGGCGTAGGCGAAGGCGCGGCCGCGCCGCACCAGCACCGCGGCCGGCAGGGCGGCGCCTGCTTCCCCCCGCGCCCACAGGGAAAAGGCCAGATTGTACAGGACAATGCCGACCGTCACCCCCAGGACGGGCCGCAGGGCAAAGCGAATCCCGAAGATCGTCTGTGCCAGCCAGACGATCAGCAGAATCGCCCCCACGGCCAGCCAGCGCAGGTTGATGTACTGGCGCAGCCGGCGCGGCAGTTCGACCTCTTCGGGGGGAGCTTCCGGTAGCGAGTTGGCCCTTTCCACCATCTACGCCTTTTGAACCTTGCGAAGGTTTCGGAACCTTCGCAAGGTTGAACCTTCGCCAGGTTTGCTATTTCAGGAGCTTGCCCACCCGGCGCAAAAAGTCGGTGGGCACCACCGGCTTCTGCACGTAGTCCTGAACGTCCATCATCATCCCCACCTCCAGCTCGTAGCGGCGGCGGCTGGCATCCTCCAGCACTGTGGTCAGGATCATGACGGGCAGTTTCTTGAAGCGGGGGTTCTTGCTCTCCCGCAGGGTGCGGATGACCGCCCAGCCGTCCATCCTGGGCATGAGCAGGTCCAGGATCAGCAGATCGGGGACTTCCTGCTCAATCAATTGCATACACTGTTTGCCGTCGTGCGCCGTGGCCAGGCGGTAGGGCATGGCCTCCAGCACCGACGTGATGCCTTCCAGGATGTCCGGGTCGTCATCCACGATCAAGACGTAAGGCTGCTTTTCCATGGCTCCCCCCTTCACGACTCAGGGCCAATCCGAAATCTCAGCAGAGGCGGCTCCCACGCCGCCGGATCACCGGGCATGGGAGCCCGGTATGCTAGAGGTGCGCAGAACATGGCGGCGGGCGCCGCGTCCGCCCTACGGCTCAGTGACGCTCGAACCACGCTTCGCCGATCCGATGCGGCCCAGGGGGTTGGGGCCCAGGCGCTGGATTTCCGCCGTCATTTCGGCGGCGGAGAAGGCAAATTGGCCGCCCATGGCTGAGGACAGGTTGATCATCTGGATGCGCATTCCCCCCAGGCCAATCTGCTCCAGCAGGTCACGCACGTATTCTACTCGTTTGCGGGCACGGAGATTACCAACCTGGTAATGGCACTCGCCTTCCAGTCAGCCCGCCACCACCACGCCGTCCACACCGTCCTCGAAGGCGCGCAGTACGTAGAGCACGTCCAGCTTGCCGGTGCACGGCACTTCGACCACCTTGATGGCCGTGGGGTACTCCAGGCGCATTCCGCCGGCCAGGTCGGCGGCGGCGTAAGCGCAGTGATGGCAGCAGAAAGCCAGGATTTCGGGCTCAAAACCGTTGTCGGTCATGATGACCTCTCCCCCGCCCCCTCTCCGATACGGAGAGGGGAGATGACCTATCCCCATTCCCTCCCCTATTTCGGAGAGGGGGGCGCTCCCCTTCCCTCGAAGGGAAGGGGGTTGGGGGTTAGGTCGGCAATAGTGCGGGCACGAACAGCGAATCAATCTTGGTCAGCATCTGCAGGTCGGTGCTGTGCATCAACTGGATGGCCTTGGCCGGACACTCGGCGGCGCAGATGCCGCAGCCGTGACAGGCGGCCGGCTCCACGTGGGCCGCGCCGACGATGCCGCCCACGCCGCTGAAAGTGGCCTTGACCTGGGGCACTTTGTACGGGCAGAGGCGCACGCAGGTCAGACAGGCCACACACCGGTCTGCGTCCACCACGGCCACGCGGGCGCTGGCCATCAGGGTATCCTGCGCCAGGATGGCCGCAGCGCGTGCCGCCGCCGCCTGCGCCTGCACGATTGTCTCGTCCAGGAATTTGGGGTAGTGGGCCAGACCGGCCATGAAGATGCCATCGGAGGCGAAGTCTACCGGCCGCAGCTTGACGTGCGCCTCCAGGAAGAAGCCGTCCAGGTCCATGGGCACCTTCAAGCGATTGGCCAGCTCCCGCGCCCCCTCGGCCGGGACGATGGGCGTGCTCAGCACCACCAGGTCGGGCGTCAACACCAGCTCCTGGCCCAGCATCGGCTCCCAGGCCTTGACGACTAGGGAATTTTCGATTTGCGATTGCCGATTGCCGATTTCCGATTTCCGATTTGAGATTTGAGATTTGAGATTTGAGATTTCTACTTGCGGCTCGTGTTCATCGTCGTAGTGCACGAACATCACCCCCGCCTCGCGCGCCTGGGTGTAGAGCCGCTCCTTGAAGCCGTAGGTGCGAATGTCCTTGAAGAGCATGGTCACCTGGGCGGCGGGGTTCAGTTCCTTGAGCTTCAGGGCGTTCTTCAGGGCGGTGGTGCAGCAAATGCGGCTGCAGTAGCGCGCCGCCGGGCCCACGCACTGGATCATCACCACCGATTTCGGAATGCGGCTTGCGGATTGCGGATTAGCGAGGAAACCCTCAAACTCTTGCTGCGTGATGACGCGGGGGTCGTTGCCGCAGGCGTACTCCTCGCCGCGATACTCCTGCCCGCCGGTAGCCACGATGGTTGCCCCGTGCCGCACCTCAAACTCTTGCCCGTTCCCACCCAGCCGGCTGACGAAGTTGCCCACGAAGCCGCTGGTCTCCAGCAGCTCGGTCTGCAGGTAGACGTTGACCTTGGGATGCCGCTGCACGCGAGCAATCAGTTGGCGCAGGTACCTCTGCGGGTCGCTGGCTTGATCCAGCGATTCGGTCGTGTAGTAGACGTAGCGCAGGTTGCCGCCCAGCTCGCCCGTGCGCTCGATCAGGTGCACCGGGAAGCCCTGCTCGGCCAGGCTGAGGGCGGCGTTCAGGCCCGCCGCGCCGCCGCCGATGACCAGCGCCGCCCTCTCCACCGGCACCTCGCTGCTGTGCAGCGGCAGCAGGCGGGTGGCGCGCCCCACGGCCATGCGCACCAGGGACCTGGCCTTCTTCGTCGCCCCCTCGTGGTCGCTGCCGTGTACCCAGGAGCACTGGTTGCGGATGTTGGCCATCTCGAAGAAGTACGGATTCAGGCCGGCCATGCGCAGGCTGTCCTGGAACAGCGGCTCGTGGGTACGCGGCGTGCAGGAAGCCACGACCACGCGGTTCAGGCCCAGCTCTTTGATCTGCTCGGTGATGTGCTTGATGGTGTCGTGCGAGCAGGTGTACAGATTGTTCTCCGCGTGGATCACGCCGGGCAGCGTCTTGGTGTACTCCACGACGTCTGGCACGTCAACGTACCCGGCGATGTTGCTCCCGCAGTGACAGATGAACACGCCGATGCGCGGCGCCTCGCTGATAACATCGCGCTCTGGCGGGTATTCGGGTAAACGAGTAAGTGTCCCCCGCGCCGTGGCCAGCAGCTCGCCGGCGGCGGCGGCCGTCCCGCTGGCCTCCACTACCGTCTCCGGGATGTCCTTGGGCTCGCGGAAGGGGCCGGCTACGTAGATGCCGCGGCGGCTGGTTTGCAGCGGGTCGAACAGCACGGTGTGGCAGAACCCGTAATCGTCCAGCTCAATGCCCAGATCATGACCCAGGCGCTTAACCTCGTTGGAGATCTCCATGCCCACGGAGAGCACCACCAGATCGAACTGCTCCTCCACCAATTGCCGATTGCCGATTGCCGATTGCCGATTCCCTGATTCCCCGATTCCCTGATTCCCTGACTCCCCGATTTCCCGATTTCCGTTTGGCGATTGCCGATTGGCGGAGGACTCCGTAGCCTCATACCGTATGATCAGGTTATGCGTGACCGGGTCTTCCTTGAGCGAAGAGACGCGGCAGCGCGTGTATTGCACCTTGTACTTGCGCTGCGCCCGGCGGTAATACTCCTCGTAGCCCTTGCTGAAGGCCCGCATGTCCATCATGAAGACCTGGATGTCCGTATCGGGCTCGTGCTCCTTGGCCATGATGGCCTGCTTGGTGGCGTACATGCAGCACACGGCGGAGCAGTAATCGTGCGTCTGGTCGCGGGAGCCGATGCACTGCAAGAAGGCGATGCGCTGCGGCCGCTGGTGGTCCGAGGGGCGCTCGACGTGCCCGTGGGTCGGCCCGGAGGCGCTGAGCAGGCGCTCGAACTGCAGGCCGGTGACGACGTTGGCGTAGCGCCCGAAGCCGAACTCCTCGGACAGCTCCGCGCGATAGGCCTCGTAGCCAGGGGCCAGGATGACTGCGCCGACCTCGATCTCCTCCGTCTGCTCCACCATGTCGTGCACGACGGCGCCGGCGCCGCAGGCGTAGTAGCAGCTCAGGCACTCGGAGCAGATGCCGCAGGCCAGGCAGCGCGCCGCCTCGGCTTGGGCCTCCTCCTCGGTGTAACCCAGCTCCACTTCGTCGAACGAGCGTAGGCGCTCTTGCACGTCGCGCGCCGCCATGTGCACCCGCGGCAGCACGTGCGTCTCGCCCTTCTCGATCTTGGCCTCAATCTCGCTACGCGTGAGCTTGACCACCGGCAGCTCCAGGGCCCGCGGCGGTCGCTCCAGGGCCTCGCCTTGCAGGTACAGGTGGATGGACTCGGCGGCACGATGGCCGGCGGCCACGGCTTCGATTACGAAGGCCGTGCCGGTGACGCTATCGCCGGCGGCGAAGACGCCGGGCCGCGTGGCGGCCAGGGTGTTGGGATTCACCGCCACCGTGCCCCGGCGCGTGGTGCCCACGCCTGTATCGGCAGGGATGAAGGCCAAACCGGCCGCCTGCCCGATGGAGAAGATCACCGTGTCGCATGGCAGGACGTGCTCGCTGCCCTCGTGCGTCTCCAGGTTCAGGCGACCTTCGCTGTCAAACTCCATGAACTTGACGTGCACGCATTCCACGCCGGCCACGTGCGCATTGCCATCTGAAGCGCCAGCACGCCCGCCGTTTCGAGAAGTAAGGCGTGCTGGCGCTTCATCGCTCAGGATGCGCGTGAAGGAGCGTGCTGGGTGCATGACCACGCCCTCGGCCTCGGCGTCGGCGATTTCCCAGGGGTGGGCGGGCATCTTCTCCCGCGACTCCAGGCAGGCCAGGTGCACCTCCTTCGCCCCCAGGCGCACCGCCGTGCGGGCCACGTCAATGGCCACGTTTCCGCCGCCCAGCACGAGCACGTGGCGGCCGGCCAGATCGGGCGGGTTGCCCAGACGCACGTCACGCAGGAAGTGCGTGTTGATGAGCACGCCGTCCAGATCGGCGCCGGGGATGCGTAGTTTCTTGCCCTCGTGCGCGCCCACGGCGATGAGCACCGCTTTGAAGCCTTCGGCGAACACGTCGTCCAGGCTGTTGACCGTGGTGTTCAGGCGTATTTCCACGCCCAGGTCCACGATGTCCTGCACCTCCCGGTCGGCGATCCAGGAGGGCAGGCGGTACTCCGGCACGCCCACGCGCAGCATCCCGCCGGCCACCGGCAGAGCCTCGAGCACCGTGACGCCGTAGCCCTGCTTGGCCAGGTCCATCGCCGCCGTCAGCCCGCAGGGACCAGAGCCGATGATGGCGATGCGCTCGGAGCGCGTGCGCGCAATCGGCTCCAGCGGCTGGCGCGGCTGGGCGTACACCTGATCCACGATGAAGCGCTTGAGGTCTTTGATGGCGATGGGCTCGTCAATCTGGTTGCGGTTGCAGGCCGTCTCACAGCGATGGTTGCAGATGCGCCCGCAGATGCCGGGGAAGGGATTCTCTTCTTTGATCACGCGCAGGGCATCGGCGTAGCGTCCCTCGCGCACCAGGGCAATGTAACCCTGGGCGCGGGTGTTCACCGGGCAGGCATCGCGGCAGGGGGAGATGCCCCGCTTCTCGATGGCGTAGGCCGCGGGGATGGCCTGTGGGTAGAGTCGGTAGGCGGCGTGGCGGCGGGCCAGTCCCTCGTTATAATGATCGGGCAGGACGATGGGGCAGACCTTCTCACAGTCGCCACAGCCGGTGCACTTGGTCAGGTCAATGTAGCGCGGCTTGCGGCGCAGGGTGGCCGTGAAGTGACCGGCCTTGCCGCTCAGGCCGGTGACCTCGGTGTCAGTCAGGATGTCAATGTTGAGGTGGCGCCCGGCCTGCACCAGCTTGGGGGAGACGATGCACATGGCACAGTCGTTGGTGGGGAAGGTCTTGTCCAGTTGGGCCATGTGCCCGCCAATGGCCGATTTGGCCTCCACGAGGTAGACCTTGAAGCCGGCCTCGGCGAGGTCCAGCGAGGCCTGGATACCGGCAATGCCGCCACCCACCACCAGGACCGCCCCGATGGGCAGAGGTGCCGAGGTGCTGGGGTGTTGGGGTGCTGGGGTGCCTAGGTGCTGAGGTGCCTTCTCCGTTGCTCCCCCGCCGCCGTGCTCCGTTGCTCCCCCGCTCAATCCGTGCTCAATGGCGGAAGTCATGATGCGCTCCGCTTAATTTCAGATTGCAGATTTAGCCTGGCGGCGGGCGCCGCGCCCGCCCTACGACTTGTCTACTTGTTCCTTGTCTACTTGCCTACTTGCTACTTTCAACGGACTCGGCCCCAACTTCTTGGCCCGCTCGTTCATGATGATGGCGGCGTTGGCGAACTCGGTGGCCTGGCCGCCGGACATGTAGAAGATGTCCAGCCGCTCGCCGCCCACGCCTACCTGCTCCAGCAGTTGCCTGGCGTACTGCACCCGCCGCGTGGCGCGCAAGTTGCCCTCCAGATGGTGACAGTTGCCGATGGTGCAGCCGGCGACGAAGACGGCATCGGCGCCTTTCTCAAAGGCTTTGAGCATGTAGATGGTGTCTATCTTGCCTGTGCAGGGCAGCTTGATGACCTTGACGTTGGCGGGGTACTCCGTGTGCGTGGCCCCGGCAATGTCGGCGGCGGTGTAGGCGCAGTAGATGCAGGCGAAGGCCGTGATGTCCGGCTCAAAGCCGTTGGCTTCAGGCATAGGATGTTTCCTCACGAGAGCGCGGGAATAAATTCCGCTTATCTGCTCCAGGTACGCCTTCGTGGATTAGAAGCCGAATTCATTCGAGCGCATTTTCACAAGAGTTGCTTGCAGACTTAGGCTGTCAGGGCCTCAGCGTAGGCGTAGACGGGCACGCGGACGGTGCGCTTGGGCTTGGTCTTACCAAGAACAACCTTCTCCATAGCCTTCACAGCTTCGGCGGTCAAGTACGCCTCGCCGCACTGCACGCACACCCCGGCAGGCACGTCCTCGAAAACGAATAGCCGACCGTCCCAATGGTACGTGTGCTGAATACGCTTGAGTACGACTGCACCGCCACAGAGTGAGCAGGGAGCATATACGACGATATCCATAGCCTTTCATCCCTTCGCCGCTGCAGGCGCTCCTCCCTGATCAAGCGTACTCGTATAAGGGAACTGTTTTCAAGGGCTGTACCCTGGCTTGCAGCGAGGTCTCAATCCGACGCACAGTCTCTGGTTTAAGTAGCACGTCACCACACACTGAACAAACCTCGGCCGGAATGTGGTCAATGACGATTACCTGCCCGCGGTGTCGTACAGTGTGGATGATGTAGCGTTCCTCGTATTCACCAGGGCATCCTGCGATACTGCATTTCATCTTGGCCCTGTTACCCTTGTTACCCTCATTACCCTTGTTACCACCGTTACCCTTGAATCGCCGGCAGCCACGCCCCCACGATGGTCTCTCCCCGCCCCATGACCTGCCAGTCGCGGTAGTTCACGACCTGGATGGCCTTGGCGGGACATTCGCCGGTGCAGGTGCCGCAGCCCTGGCACTTGGCGGGCTCGATGTACGCCGTACCCTTGATGCCACCGTTGCCCAGGCGCTCGGCGTCAATCACCGGTACGTCAAACGGGCAGGTGCGCACGCAGGTCAGGCAGCCCACGCACTTGCTCTCGTCTACCTGGGCGATGATGCCGCCAACCTCCATCGCCTCTTTGCTCAGGATGGTCATGGCCCGCGCCGCCGCCGCCTGCCCCTGGGCGATGGACTCCTCGATGAACTTGGGGTAGTGCGCCATGCCCGCCAGGAAGATGCCCTCGCTGCTAAAGTCAATGGGCCGCAGCTTGAGGTGCGCCTCCAGGAAGAAGCCGTCGTTGGATAGCGGCACGCGCAGCATGCTGGCCAGCTTCGTCGTGTCTGCCGCCGGCCGGATGGCCATGGACAGGGCCAGGACGTCTGGCGTGAAGAATATCGTCTCCCCCAGGACGGGGTCGGTGACCATCACCCGCAGTTGCTCGTTGACCACGCGCACGTCCGGCCGGCTATCATCATCGTAGCTGATGAAGATGACGCCCTTCTGGCGTGCCTCCGTGTAGAACTGCTCGCGGAAGCCGTAGGTGATGAGGTCTTTGTACAGCACGTAGATCTGGCAGTCGGGATTGAGCTCTTTCAGCTTGAGCGCATTCTTGATGGTGCTGGTACAACAGGTGCGGCTGCAATAATCGGCCTGGGGGTCGCCCGGCCGCACGCACTGGATCATCACCACCTGGCGCATGTGGCGCGCCTCGTCGGGCTCTGTGGCCAGGCGCTTCTCCAGATCGAGCTGGGTCATCACCTGGGGGTGCTGGCCGAAGAGGTACTGCCCGCCGCGATACTCCTGCCCGCCGATGGCCACGATGGTCACGCCATGGTCAATTGTGCGGAGGGGCGAGGGAGCGGGGGTGCTGGGGTGCAGGGGTGCTTCCTCGCTCCCCTGCTCCTCTGCTCCCGTGCTCCCCTGCACCCGGCGGCGCAGCGTGGAGGTGAAATTGCCCACAAAACCGCGCTGGTTGACTACCTCGGTTTCCTTGAGCACCAGGATGTGCGGGTTGTCCTCCACACGGGCCACCAGGTCGCGCCGCAGGGCCTGTGGGTCGGTGCCCTCTGGGGTGAAGTAGAGGTGCCGCAGGTTGCCGCCCAGTTCGGCCTCTTTCTCTACCAGCACCACCTCGTGGCCGTGCTGGGCGATGTACAGCGCCGCCGTCATGCCCGCCACCCCGCCGCCGATGACCAGGGCGCGCTTTTTCAGATCGACGCGCGTCTTGTGCACCGGCTCCAGCACCTTCACCCGCTCCACGGCGATGCGCACCAGCTCCTTGGCCTTGCGGTCGGCGGCGTCGGGATCGCCCAGGTGCGCCCAGGCGCACTGATCGCGAATGTTGGCTATCTCCACAAAGTACGGGTTCAGCCCCGCCTGGCGGATGGCGTCCTGGAACAGCGCCTCGTGGGTGCGCGGGGTGCAGGCCGCCACGACCACACGATTGAGCTGGAAGCGGTCAATGAGGTCCTGGATACGCTGCAGGCCGGCGGGGAAGCAGGCGTAGCGCGAGGCTTCGGCGTGCACCACGCCGGGCAGCGTCCAGGCGTACTCCACCACCCCCTGCACGTCCACAATGTCGCTGATGCTCTTCCCGCACTGGCAGACGAAGACGCCGAGGCGTGGCTCTGCGCCGCTGACGTCGCGCTCTGGCGGGTACTGGCGCTTCTTGGCCAGGGTGCCGCCCGCTCCCGACAGGAGGGCCAGAGCCTCACCCACAGCGCCGCTGGCCTCGGCTACGCTCTCGGCGATCTCTTTGGGGGCGGAGAAGGCACCGGCGACGAAGATGCCCGGGCGGCTGGTCTGCAGAGGGGCGAACTTCTCGGTCTCGCAGAAGCCGTACTCGTTCAGGCGGATGCCCAATTGCTTGGCCAGGGCCACGGCGCGGGGCGGCGGCTCGGAGCCGACGGAGAGCACTACCAGGTCGAACTTGTCTTCGTGCAGCGTTCCGTCTTTGCTCTGGTAGGCGACGATCACGTCACGGGTGAGGGGCTCCTCTTTCAGGCCGGAGACGCGGCAGCGGGTGTACTGGACATGGTAGCGATTGCGGGCCTGATCGAAGTAGGCGTTGTACTCTTTGCTGAAGGTACGCTCGTCCATCATGAAGACTTGACAAGCCACACCCGGGTCGCGCTGCTTGGCCAGCACCGCCTCCTTGGTGGCGTACATGCAACAGATGGACGAGCAGTAATTGTGCTCCTGATCTCTCGACCCGATGCACTGCAGCCAGGCAATCCGGCGCGGCTCTTTCATGTCCCACGGGCGCTTGATCGTCCCGCCGGTGGGGCCGGCCCGGCTGGCCAGACGCTCGTACTGGATGCTGGTGACCACGTTGGGGAAGCGCCCGTAGCCGTACTGCTCGGCGGGGGTCGGATCGTAGAGCTTGAAGCCGGTGGTCAGGATGATGGCACCGACCTTGACTTGCTCCGTCCACGCCGTCTCGTCCAGGTTGATGGCTTTGGGACGACAGATCTTCTCGCAGCGACGGCAATCCAGACAGTAGTCGCCCTTGTCAATGACGTAGGCGTTGGGCACGGCGCGCGGGGCGCTCTTGTAGGCGGCCTTGCGCGTCACCAGGCCGGCCTGGAGCTCACTGGGCTTCTCCACCGGGCAGCGCTCCGAGCAATCGCCACAACTGGTGCACTTGCTCACGTCCACGTAGCGCGGGTGGTGCTGCAGCGTGACCGTAAAATCGCCGGCCTCGCCGGAGACTTCACTAATCTCGGTGAGGGTCATGAGCTCGATGTTGGGATGGCGGTAGTGATCGAGGAAGAACGGGGAAATGGCGGGACGAGAACAGCCGTAGCCGTGTTCCGCCGTGCCGCGGCAGAGGACGCAATCGTGGGTGGGGAACATGAAGCCGAGCTGAGCGATGTAGCCGCCGAGGGCGGGGGTGACTTCCACCAGATACACCTTCAGGCCCGACTCGGCCAGGTCGTAGGCGGCGCGCATACCAGCCACGCCGCCGCCGACCACCATCACGGCGCCGACTTTCGCCGGGGCGTCATTGCCCTGAATCATTAAAAACCTCTCCTGAAAAGTAAGGCAGCGTGGCTACAACCCCAGACAACAACGAATTGAGAAAAGAGCGAACCAGATAAGCATTTGTTTGTTTCCTAATTCGCTGTTGTCTTCACGTACCAGCCATCGCCACGTAATTGGCGTGGACAGCGCAATCCTGCGCGGTAACAATTGTCAAGTCTGCTGGTCAGACCAGGGTTAGATTATAGCATAAGCGCCAGGATTGTCAAGGCGGGTCAAATTTGACCGCCCTGGTCAGTATTATAGCGACACAAGGGGCGAAAGTCAAGGGGATTGTGGGACACCATCATTGCCGGCACTGGACTTGTGCAATGCCATCAATGATGCTATAATGGGTACAGTTGTTGGCATGGTTCAGAATCCCGGCGAGTTAGATTGACACTTTTTTAACGGTCCAGCAATTTTTGCGCTAAGGATTGGCTAAAACTGGTCATTTTGAGCGCAAAAACCATGCTTCCTGGCCCTTATGTCAAATATGGACAGCCTCTATCCAGTGAAAGTGTCAATCTGACTTGAACCATGCCCATTTGTTAGGTCATAATACTCAACCACGAGGGCATATAGGATGAGTGATCGACAGGGCAGCATAAGCCATTTGGTGGACTTCTTGCAGAACCCAACCAGCTTCATCCCTGTTCTTCTCGTCGTGGGGAATTTTGGGGCAGGGAAGTCGTGGTTGCTACGGAAGGTGGCAACTGAGACTAGAACACGACTTGTGAACGTGAACCGTTTCCTGGCCGAAAAGATTCATCCTGACACGCCAGAGGATGCCCTTGGTGAACATTGCGCCGAGCTTTACCAAGACCTCCTTAAAGAGGCCCGCACCACCCCTCTCCTTTTGGACAACTTGGAACTCCTCTTCCAATTCCCTCACTTGAACTTTGTCGTTGAAGCAGAACATCAGATGAAAGGACGCCCTGGCCGGCTGGTGCTAGCCTTGCCCTGCACAGTGCGTGCCGATGGCGTTCTCCTCTTTGATGGGCAGGACACCTTCGATCTTTCAGTGAACTCCCGAATGGAAAGGGTACTTGTATTGCACAAGGAGGCAAAGCATGCCTGAAGTCAAGGACTTAGTCAGCCTGCGGGAATTCGAGAGCGTTGTCAGGTTGGACGAGTTCACGCCCGAGGATATCGTAGCTGGCTTTGTGCTCACCCCACAGCTAGAAAGTCAGGTGAAGCTCCTTTTTGACCGCTTAGCTGCGCCCAGAGAGCGTAACAGCTTCTTGATAATTGGCAACTATGGTTCCGGCAAATCACACCTGCTGGCTTTTGTGGATTCCCTTCTGGAGCAACCGGAACGGGTGGCCCTCATTCGCCAGCGGGCCATAAGAGAGTGGGTGGAGAATTGCTTGGGCCAGAGACGGTTTTTGCCTGTGGCTTACACCCTACCGGCCGAGCGCGTTCCCTTATCTAAAGTCTTCTATGACCAAGTACTCAAAGCAGCGTCGAGAGTGGTGTCGAAGGATGCCATCGGGCCTTTACCGCCGGATATGTACGACCATCGTGAACAAATCCAGAGAGTATTGGCCGCCTTGGGAGACACTACATTGGTGGTCATCTTTGATGAGTTGGCTGATTTCCTGGCGGCCAAGCACGATGCTGATCTGCGCCACGATCTGAACTTCCTGCGGGAATTGGGAGAGATTAGCGCCACCTATCGCGTCCGGTTCATTGCTGCCCTACAGGAAGATCTCCTGTCCCCTACCCATCCCCGCATGGCTACTCTCGCTGCTGAGATCAACCGCATCCTGGATCGCTACGAGAAGGTGACCATCCCGGGGGAGAATATGCGCCAGGTGGTGGCCGAGCGGCTCCTGGAGAAGACCGAATCACAACGTCGTGACCTGGCGAGTGTGTATCAGAGTATACGCCGATCTTTTCCTCTACTCACCTTCAGCGAAAGTGAGTTCGTCTCCCTCTATCCAGTGCACCCGTGGGTTTTTGAGTTCTACGATCAGGGCATCGTGCGGCGTATCGCTAGTCGGCGCAGCGTAATCGAATTTGTGCGTTGGGGCTTTCGGCAGGTTGCCAACCAAGAGGCCACGACCTTGGTTACCCTGGATCATGCCCTCACTTACACCCTGGACGATTTCCGTCGCCACGCTGAGGGTGTAAGCTACGCCGAGATGCACGACCGGCTTCTCCAAGAGGCTTTACCCCGCCTAGTACATGAGGCCGACCGGATTCTGGTCAACCGGGCAGTGAAAGTGCTAACCCTGGCGGCCTTGGCTGGGCGGGAGATGACTGTTGAGGAAATAGCTCATGCTTTGTTAATTGGCGAGGAATCCCTGGGCGAGTACAACTACGACGCCCTTGAGCAGGCTCTAGAGGAATTGGCCCGCAAGACTACCCGCTTCATCAGCTTTAAAGGTGATGGCCGGACCAGGGTCTATACTCTGAGCCCAGAACGTACTGGCCCAGATGTGGAGGGGATGATCCGGCGGAAAACCCTAGAATTGAAGGACGATGACCCCCGCTTGGTTGACCAAGTGATCGCTGTAGCCCTGCCCCGACTATTGGGACTAGGCTCTCTGGAAGGGGCGGTGCGGCTGGACGCGGACTGGAACAGCCGCAGGGTGGGCCGGGTTGGGACGGTGATTCTGGCCAAGGCGGCAGAGGAATTCACCACCCTGTGCCATGAACCGCTCCCCAGTGGCACTGACTTTATCCTCTGCATCGCTACACCACTCATTGTAGCCAGAGAGATGGATCGTACACTGATTGACGACGAACGCAAACTTCTCTGGAAGCCAGCCGCTCCTACACCAGAAGAGCAGGCTCTCCTCAAGCGAGAGCTGGCTATCCGTCTGCTGATAGAGGAGACTAATGGTGATCCACCACTGCAAAATCAGTTCAAAGGCAAGGCTGCCGAGCAGGCCAGCGATATAGAGCAGATGATCTTTGCTCTCTATTTCCAGCGTGGCCAAGTTGGTAACCAAAGAGCCGCCGAGCGCGATCTGACCCCTTTTAAAGGCAATATCCGAGGATTGCTCGCCACACTCTTGGAGGAACCATGGAGAAACACCTATCCGGATCACCCGGTCTTCGGGCGCAAGCCCTCCCCAGCGGCAATCAATAGCCTGGTACGGGACTTCGTGGCCAAACGCCAGGTGACTTCTCCGGGAACCTCGCTACGAGACTACTTGGCGGACATTGCCCAACCGCTTGACCTGCCTGTTGAACGAGAGGGGACCATAGAGCTGAACAGTGAGTCTCGCTATCTGCGCGCAGTGCGCAAGTACCTGGAGGAAAAAGACGCCGCTCGCCAGGTATTTGCTCTGGAAGACCTGGAAAAAGACTTCCGCCAGGGGAGCTATGGCCTGGAGCGGGACGTGCTGCGCCTGCTTCTCCTTTCACTCCTCTCCTTGGGCCAAGTTGTGCTTATTAGTCGAGCAGCTACCAAACGTTACGGGCCAGATCATGTGCTTGAAGCTTTGGATGGCTACAGAGATTTGGCTCATGTGCAACTTTCTGGCCTAGTGGAGAATGCTCCAGCTGTAGCCCGCCTCTTGGATACTTTAGGAGCGCCACGGATCGAAGTGAAGACGCCTGACGATCAACGCCGGGCCTTTGAAGCCTTACGGGAGAAGACCAGCCACTGGCAGCAAATAACCACAGCTTCCCTGGACACCCTACCTCTCACTATAACTGCCCTGCGCAAGCTGGATAGCGGCCAGACTGCACACAGTGAGACACTACAGACCCTCTTCGACGTAGTTGCTCAGGAGACTACGCCCAAGGAATGTCTAGACGGGGCCGTGGCCGCCACCCCAGACCTGGAAGCAGTTCGCCAGGCGATTAGCTTCTTGACCAACTTGAAAGTGCTATTGGACAAGAGTGGTGATCTACTTTGGTGGCACAGCTATCTGGAACGAGCCCACGACTTCCCTGAACTCCGTTCCAGTCGCCGTGAACTCCAGGAACGCTTTGACGAGCGGCTGTTGAGCCAAGAGGAACTAGCAGACCTGGGGCGAGACTTTGAGGACTGGCGAGAGCGCTATACTCACGCCTATGTGGACGAACATAATAGGCTTGTGGGCATCCTGGCCCCTTTTGAGGCCTTGAATCGTGTCCTGGAGAGTGATGATTTTCGCCGCCTGGAGCAGTTGGCTGGGCTGCAGTTGACTGCTGTCTACAATGCTGACTATGTACGCAGTTACGTTGGAGAAACTATCGCCAAACGCTGCCAACGTGAAGTGACAAAAACGTTGCATCAAAAACCTTTCTGTGAATGTGGTTTTCTCAAAGAAGGGAAAATGGATCTAGACCTGGATAAGGCCCGTCGAGAGGCAGGGAACATGATTCAGAGCAGCCTACAGACCTACCTGGATGGGATTTTGCGAGAGGAAGCCACTGTACGAGAGAACCTGTCCCGTCTAGGTCTGGCAGAAAGGGAGCGAAAGACTATCGAAACTATCCTGACTAACCAGGCCTGGCCTTCGCCAGAGGAGATCACAACTGAAGTGGTAGAGGCTATCAACCAGGCCATTGAGCCTCTGCGTTTTGTCTCCATTAGCTCTCAAGAACTCTGGGGAAGGCTGCCCCGGAGACGGGCCCTCACCTGGCAAGAATTGCGGGACGCTCTGGACAAAGCCCTGGCTCAAAGCCGCCCTGAGGGCGTAGATGAGCGGCATCTGCGATTTACGTTGATGGAGTAGACATCCTAGGAGAAGACAATGCCGATTGACTATCCACCTATTTTCACCACCTATCCTAACCCTCATATCACTGACTTCCTGGCCACCTCTCTGTCGCTGGCTAGAGAGAGACCAGAGGCAAGGGATTACCACCGCGAGCCCTTCGTGGAAGATGTGGCCGAGGGGAAGAGCACGCCTATATACAATGCCCACTCCTATCACACTAAGGTGCCGCCTCAAGGTATCCAGCGCTTCATTGAGCACTATACCGACCCCGGCGACGTGGTGCTGGACCCCTTCTGCGGTACTGGCATGACCGGTGTGGCTGCCGTCCTCTGCGGTCGGCGGGCGATCCTGAGCGATCTCTCCCCCGCCGCCACCCATATCGCCTTTGGCTACCTGGGGCCTGTAGAGCCAGACGAACTCCAGCGTACCTACCAACTGATCGCTGAGAATGTGCGACAGGAGATGGACTGGCTCTACCGCACAGGTTGCCGACGCTGCCACGGTGATGCCATCATCAATTACACCATCTGGAGCGATCGCTTTGCCTGCCCCAATTGTGACCAGGAGTTCAATTTGTGGAATACGGCCGTGGATCGAAGTTCCGGCAAGGTGAGAAAGAAGTTTCCATGCCCCGGCTGTGCCCTACCCCTGCGCAAGCGGGTGCTGCGACGAGTCAGTACTGTACCTGTGCGCGTGAACTATACCTGCCCTACTTGTGGCCGCCAGGAAGAGGATGTGGAGGACGCTGACCTATCCCACCTGACCGAGATCGAGGGCCGGGAGATACCTTATTGGTATCCAACGAACCGAATGCCAGAGGGGGATGAGTCGCGACGCAATGACAAAATCGGCATCACCCACATCCACCACTTCTACACCCACCGAAACCTCTGGGCTTTGGCCCGACTGTGGCACGAGACCAGCCAGGTTGCCGCTCCCCTGGTGCAGGCTAAGCTAAGATTTGCATTTACTGGTATGCTTCGAGACCTCTCAAAGCTAACGGGCGTTGACATCCACAAATACTACAAGGGAGGCGGAGGTCCATTTGCCGGAGGTGTCAAGGGTACATACTACGTGCCATCCTTTTTTGTGGAAAAGAGATTGACCTTCGCTCTTGAGAATCGTATTGTAACGATTGAGCGAGCACTGGCTTCGATCACAGACTCAAAGGTACGCGTCTCCACCCAATCGGCCACCGACTTGTCGAACGTACCCAAAGAGATGATAGATTATGTCTTCACTGACCCGCCCTTCGGCAAAAATTTTATGTATAGCGAGTTGAATTTCCTCTGGGAGGCTTGGTTAGGCGTCTTCACCGATAACCGGGAGGAGGCCATCGTCAATGAAACTCAGGGCAAGGACATCAGCGACTACCAGGAATTGATGGCCCGCTCATTCGCCGAGTTGTACTATGTTCTTAAGCCCAATCACTGGATGACCGTGGTCTTCCACAACTCTGATACCCGTATCTGGCAGGCTATCACCAAGGCTATAGAGGAAGCTGGCTTTGACGTAGTCAGTCAAAGCTACTTTGACAAGAAACAGCGTTCCTTCAAGCAAACCACCTCTGAGGGGGCAGTAGGCCTGGATGTGATTATCAATGCCCTTAAGCCCAGGATCAAACCGGCCCGCACCGGGGCCAATGGTAAGCCCCTGGCTGATGCCCACGCTGCCCTGTCCTTCTTGAAAGATTACCTGGCCAGCTTGTCCCTAGCGCCCGATGTGGCCCGTACCACCCAGGCCCTGCACTCCCGCTTTCGCGCCCACGCCACCCAGGAAGGTATGACCCACGCTATAGACTTCGATGATTTTCGTAGGGTTTTGGAGGTCAACTTCAAACCTGTGGGGGACTACTGGTATCTGTGGGGCCAGGAACCAGCCAGCCGACAGAATAACCTGCTTGACATCGAAATTCACACGGAACTGGATGCCATTCGTTGGCTGTCTGTCAGGCTCAGAGAACAGCCCACTACCTACGGAAAACTCCAGCCGCAATTCCTGCGGGCTCTGAAGACTACACACCTGGAACGCAACCTGGCAGAGTTGCTGGAGACGTACTTTGTACAGGAGGATGAACGCTGGCGTACACAGTACGTC
>Ga0233423_10000279_pt1 | contig 28470 bp, 24 predicted proteins | sample Watercolumn_Mata_FD_180713 | JGI IMG/M metagenome (GOLD analysis project Ga0233423, IMG submission 180713) | Freshwater microbial communities from Lake Matano, South Sulawesi, Indonesia - Watercolumn_Matano_2014_112_MG | ecosystem: Environmental > Aquatic > Freshwater > Lake | place: Indonesia... | reverse complement strand
TGTACACTCGTAATTACTTCAATGGGAACCATATACACCTTCTCTCTGGTTGCAGTACTATCTCTATATCTATTTCTACAACTTATTTCCAGATCCAAGGTGTCCGGTCTAATTGGGGGCTACTTCATTCTTTTAGATGATCATCATAGTTATGTTAAATGAATATCATACACCTGTCAACTTGATTTAGTCTTTTTGCCATGAGGTACCATCCCGTCGCATGTAGTTCTTAAATAATCAATTCAGCTTTACAAACCTCCCTGAGCGGGATCGTGCGGGGACGGAGGTCAGGATCGTGAGGATATGTCTAAAGTGCCGATATCGGCTAAATGGTGATTGAATCGATCGTCAACGCACGGAGAAGTGTTCACAAGGGTTCATGCGCCTGAAAATTAAAAAAATTTTTTTGTGTGCTCACGGATACTGAGCTGGCAATGACTCCAATCCGGCCAGGTTCTTCGCGAGTTGCCGTAGTTTCGTAATCAGATTACCCGTTTTGAAGAGTATTTCGATCATGCTGTTTACCTGCATGAATTATTGCATCCGGCAACATTATTCTCCTCGTTACGTATACGTAAAAATGATTGGGGAATCAGGTAGCCTCTCATTTTTGACGCTACGTAAATAAACATCCAGTAATCATCCGGTGCTCTATACCCTCGTCTTCCCACGATTTTTCCTACAAAACCGTGCAAAGGGTGTCCGGGATGATCAATCACAACCATATCTCCTAAATCCATGCGTTCTCCTTTTTAGTCCCAGCCAGTCCATGTGGTGATTTTTTCCAGTGGCTCTCTGCCGGACACTAATTTATTGGCGGGAAAGTCCCAGTCGGGATATCCGAGGCATATTCCCGCAATGATCCTTTTGGACTCGGGTATTCCCGCCAGCTTATGCCACACTTCCGGGTACATAATTCCCTGATCGGCAATACAGGATCCCAAGCCATATTCCAATGCTGCCAGGCAAATACTCTGACAGAGGGCGCCTATCCCCAGCATGTCTAAGTGTTCCTTCATTTCTCTATCGGAGCAGATAATGATGGCCACGGGCGCATCAAAGTAGCGAAACCCCCGTTGCATCCAGATATTCCTTTTTTCTTTATCCTCCCGGGAGATGTCCATCAACCTGAAAATTTCCTTGGCGAGTGCCACTTGGCGCTCGCGGTAGATACCTTCAAACGGTTTGCGTAGCATGTCTGTAGTGGGAATGGTTCCTGATGAGAACAGACGTGTGTTTTCTTCTGTGACATCGGACAGTACTCTGCCTGTGATCACGTGAAACTCCCACGGCTGCGTGTTCATACCTGAAGGCGACCTTATCGCGGCGTCGATTATTTTTTCTATGGTTTGTCTCGGGACCGGATCAGGCTTGTATCCCCTGATGCTTCGTCTCGTCTTAAGCGCTTCAATGACATTCATGGGAAATCTCCGTTCACTATGTATTCGTTATGATTCTCTCATTTGATATAATTTCGGCAATGAGGACAAAATACCTGGTTGGTTGAATCACAATAAGAATCTTCCCGTTGGCATATAGGACAATAAAAAATACCCCTTGAATGGGATTTCAATTCCAGGATGTTTTTTCCACAGGCTTTGCAGGTAACCTCTCCCCTTTTCATGCTATTTCCACAGTAGACACATTTTTTCATAATGATCTTCCCTGTAAGCATATCTTGTTATATCTCGATATGCATATTATCGGTTGCCGCGAAGGTGTTTTTGAATATTTTTTTGGCTACTCCTGCTGCGTTTTTTCTGTCTGCGAATGTTTTATATATTTCTGCGTCGAAATGTATGAGGGCCAGCTGTTTTACGGAAGCCTCTTTGGCAATGAGCGCGGCGGTTTCCGGATTCAGATGCGGCCAGCCGTCGCAGGTCTGGCCGCTTTTATATGCACATTCAGCAATGAGGAGATCAGCTGCTCTGGCCAGTTTAACTGCATTTTTGCAGTACCCTGTGTCGGGACAGTACGCGACGACCCTGTCGTCTGTCTCGATTCTATATCCCAACGTGAGGCCGGTGTGGCAAAGTGGTCTGGCTTCGACTCTGAAAGGGAGCATTTTCTGAGCTTTCGGCAATTCACGTATGGTTACCGGAAAGGGAAGTTGATTGAGGGGTGCGGAGAAGGGAATGTTAATGAGCGTTTTTAATATATTTTGGGTGCCGGAGGGGCCGCATATTGTAAGCCCATGAGAAAATTTGAATTTATTCAGGATATGTAATCCTGTGATGTGGTCCAGATGGAAGTGGCTGAGGAAGAGATAAACGGGTTTCTGTTTTTTCCCTTTAATATGTCGGTCCGCCTTGTAAAATCCATTTCCCGCGTCCAGAATAATATTGTATTTTTTTGTTCTTATGAGTGTACATATGGTGTTTCCCGTTTCTGAGTCGTACCACCCGTTAGTCCCTAAAAAGATTACCTTCATGTTATACTCACCCTGCTCATTCAATTACCCAGGATTGCTTTTTTTGCCCTGGTGAGTACTTCGGACAGGAAGCCGGCATAACCGGGGATGGTCTGGTTTAAATATTTGTTGATGTAGTGACTGTCATAAAGCAGCATTCTTTCATATTCTGAAGCCTTACCCGAAGGTTCGAGCTGTTTCAGCACCTCCCTGTGGAAGAACTCCTCCAGTTGGCGTGCATACTCTCGGGTGATCCGCGCTATCTCCTCGTCTTCACGTTTTTCAATTTTCCCATTCCGGAGCAATTCACGTACCCATTGTTCTGCTGTTTCTTCAAACATGTACCTGCTTCCTCGCATAAAAATGCCCCGGCATACATATTTCCCGGGGTTGATAAAAAAGGGGGATGGGATATATCTTCATTCCTTTTTGTTTTCGTATTCCGGGATTTCTCCTTCGATAAATATCCCTTCCGTTCCTGCGGGAGATACGTCAACCCTTTCCTCACGCTTTGTAGGATCATCGGTGTTATAGCCCTGCCAGTCGATCCTGAAGTATTTATCCTGGGGATACTTTCGCCCGTCCATCAATATCTCCCGGTATCATACAACACAGATTCTCATTTTCCTTAAGGAATTCAGCCTTTCAACACCTCTCTTGCGATAACGAGTCGTTGTATTTCGGAGGTTCCCTCGTAGATAGACGTAACTCTTGCGTCACGGTAGAGCCTTTCCACTTTGTATTCCTTCACGTAGCCGTAACCACCGTGAATCTGCAGTGCCTTGTACGCTGCCCTGTTTGCTGTTTCTGAGGCGAAAAGCTTCGCCATCGAGGCCTCTTTCGTAAAGGGAAGTCCTCGATCTTTCAAATCTGCCGCATTGAGGGTGAGCCAGTTTGCCGCTTCGATTTCCGTTGCGGTATCGGCAATCATCCATTGGATTGCCTGAAATGAACTGATGAATTTACCGAATTGCTTTCGATTCGTTGCGTGGCGTGTGGCCTCGTCGAGACATGCCCTTGCGATACCCACCGACTGCGCAGCGATGCCGATGCGTCCGCTGTCCAGTGCCATCATTGCAATCTTGAACCCGCTTCCCTCTTTTCCCAGGAGATTTTCTTTTGGTATTCTGCAATCCTCGAATACCAGTTCCGCGGTGTTTGAGGCCTTCAGTCCCATGAAATACTCGAGACTCCCCACGGTAAAACCGGGGCTTCCTTTTTCCACAATAAAGGCTGACAATCCCCGGTTTGTCTTGTCGGTTCCAGTTCTGGCGATAAGGATGATGACGTCGGCGTAACTGCCGTTGGTGATGAAGGTTTTTGTTCCGTTGATGAGATAGTGATCACCTTTGTCTTCGGCCCGTGTTGCGATACTGCCTGGATCAGAACCGGCGCCTGGCTCTGTAATGGCGAAGGCGCCTAACATTGTACCGGACGCAAGGGGAATAAGATATCCGGCTTTTTGTTCTTCGGTTCCGAATTTCATGAGTGGATCGGTCGCGAGATTTGAAATTGACATGGTTGCAGCAGTCGAGGCACAGGCGTATGCAATTTCCTGTAGAGCAATACAGTAGCTGACGGCCCCCGCTTCTGCTCCTCCGTAATCGGAAGGAACCATCATGCCCATCAGTCCTAATTCTCCCATTTTTTTCACCACTTCTTCGGGGAATATCCTGTCATGATCTCTCTGGCGGGCAAACGGTTCCAGTTCTTTCTTGGCAAAGTCCTTGGCCATTAACCTGATCATTTCCTGGTCTGAGTCTAACTGAAAGGGCATGGCGGACCTCCTTACGGCACATATACCACGACGATGAGTTTTGTTGTTTCACCCGTCGGATTGCTCAGCTTGTGGCGCAAGGCTGAGTTGAAATGAATGCTTTCTCCCTTGGTGAGCTCGCTGACATTCTCTCCAATCTGAATGACGAGACCGCCTTTCAGAACGTGTATGAATTCTTCCCCTTCGTGATGGTACTCTACACCCTTGTGTTCCGTCTTGGGGTCTATACTGACAAGATATGCCCGGAGGTGTTTTTCATCGCTCGGTTTTGTGAGGGGCGTATATGCGTACGAAGCAACTCTTTTCTGGTGGCTTTTCTTTCTCTGCTTTGATGCTTTTATCTCTTCCGCTTCCATGTCTTCCATAGCGAGTTTAAGCACACGGCTGAGCTGAATAAGGAGTGCAACCGGGGGGACGATCTTATCATCCTCCACCTGTTTGATGACATCCACGGAATAGCCGGTTTCGTGGGCCACATATTCCAGGCTCAAGCCTGATTTCTCCCTGCCTTCTTTCGCTCGCCGTCCGATGGAGGGTTCCTGCTCTTTCTTTCTTGCCATTACGTACCTCCTCAATATGGGTAAAAAAATCGCGGTGAAGTATAAAGGAGGGATGGGGGGTTGTCAATCATTATTCGGATCGTGACATAATCATATTGCATTCACACCACATGATATTGCATGTTGACTGTTTCCATTGAATGTGGTAACCTAAACAATTCGAGATTATCATATTAGGTGTGTAAGAGATGTTTAAGGTAGGTGATGTGGCTGTTTATCCCGCACAGGGTGTAGGGGTAATTGAAGCAATTGAAAAAAGGGAATTCATGGGGAACCGTCAGACGTTTTATGTGATGAAAATCATGAGTAACGGTATGAAGATCATGATTCCTACCAATAGCGCTGAATCGGTGGGGTTGCGGGAAGTGATCCCGGTGGAGGAAATCCCGAAGGTGTACGAAATCCTTAAAAATAAAGATGTCATCATTGATAAACAGACCTGGAATAAGCGATACAAAGACTATCTTGACAAAATCAAGACAGGATCGGTATTTGAGATCGCAAGGGTGCTGAGAGATCTTTTCATTTTGAAATCCGACAAGAGCCTTTCCTTTGGAGAACGGAAAATGATGGATACGGCAAAAAGTCTCTTAGTCAAGGAAATATCCATAGCATCAAAGCTCGAAGAAACCAAAGTCGAGCAGGATCTCAGAAGGTTGTTGACCGTCCAGTAGGTACGTGCGATTCATTCGGCATGAATGTTCTTTGAAAAGAAGCGTTATTGAGACATTATAAGTGTGTAAAAGTATTGATTCCATCAAGGAAAGGAGGTGAATAAGGTGGTTGTGAGGACTGTTCTCATTGCAGCATGTTCTATAAGTGGTTATTTTATTATTTTTAACTACTATGGGTTTCCCTTTGCACTTATAGGATTATTACTTGGATTACTAATTGCCATTTTTGTCATCAAGGTGGAGCAATCCATAAGAAAAGTTTCCCTCAGAATCATATTCGGGGGAGTTGTAGGAATGATCATAGGTCTCTTCATTGCGTTCTTTCTTGCCTATGGTCTTAATTTCTTGGGAGTTACCTGGGAAAAACAACAGATTGCCCCTTGGATATATGCACTCATTTCAGTCATAATGGGCTATCTTGGACTTGTCATCGGATCAAAGAAGATCGAGGAGTTCAGTATATTCAGTTTCGGCCAGTCGAAGGGAAGCAGCGAGTACAGAATTCTTGATACCAGTGTTATTATCGACGGGAGAATCGCGGATATATGTGATACGGGATTCATTGAAGGTACCCTGGTGGTTCCCCGGTATGTCCTCGATGAATTGCAGTACATTGCGGACTCATCTGACTCTATGAAACGATCCCGTGGCAGGAGGGGTCTCGATATTTTGAACCGGATGCAGAGAAGCAGCGGTATTAACATTGAAGTTGTTGATCAGGATTTCCCGAAGCTCAAGGGTGTTGACGCAAAACTTATCGCACTCGCGAAGAAAATGAATGGCAAAATAATTACCAACGATTTCAATCTTAACAAAGTTGCAGAGTTACAGGGTATCAAGATTCTCAATGTGAATGAACTTGCCAATGCATTAAAACCGGTTGTGTTGCCAGGTGAGGTTATGACGGTGAAGATTATAAAGGAAGGTAAAGAGCCGGGACAGGGAGTCGCATATCTGGATGACGGTACGATGATTATCGTAGATAATGCACAGAAATATCAGGGATCAAGTGTTGAAGTAACGGTCACGAGTGTTCTTCAAACAACTGCGGGGAGAATGATATTTTCGGAGCTGAAGGAAGTGGTGTCCGAGAAGAAGCACTATGGTGTAGGTGCAAAACAGTAGTATCCCAATGAAGCCCGGGCAGTTCGATTGCACCGGGCTTTTTTTGTGGCACAGCTCGATGAAAACGGTAGCGATAATTCCTGCTGGTGGATATGGTAAGAGGATGGGGGCGGACGTGTCGAAACAGTATCTCCTGCTGAATGGGATTCCTGTACTTGTCCATACCCTTAGAGTATTTCAGGAGTTACCGTTGATTGACGACATTTTTCTCATCGTTCCTGCCGATGACGTTGAGTTTGTAAAGCTGGGCGTTGTTGAAGAGTACGGACTTACCCGGGTTAGCCGTGTCCTGCCCGGAGGAATGGAGAGGCAGGATTCTGTCAGAAATGGAATTGAGCTGGTCGGGCCCGAGTACGATGTTGTCGTTATCCATGATGGTGTCAGACCTTTCGTGACGGCGGATCTGATTTGTGCGGTTGTTTCTGAAGTAGCTGCTGAGTCGGCCGTCACACTCGGGGTTCCCGTGAAGGACACTGTGAAAGTGGTTGACAGTCAGAGGTGGATTAAAGGCACGCTTGATAGAAATGAGGTCTGGCTGACGCAGACGCCTCAGGCCTTCAGGAGGGATATTATTAAAACTGCCTATGAAGCTGCGTATAAGGATCATCACTACGGGACAGATGATGCCTCTCTCGTGGAAAGGATCGGTGTTGGTGTCAAAATGATTTTTGGTTCCTACGATAACATTAAGATTACTACCAAAGACGATATTGTTCTGGCGGATGCACTCATGAAAAAATTCGTTGAGTGCGGCCATGGAAGCGACGTATAAGCATCATGTAAGTGCTCCCATGAGGTGTAATGGAAACATCTGAGAGCAAGGATGGAATGAAATGAAGATTGGGTTCGGCTATGACAGCCACCGGCTGGTTGAGGGGAGGAAGCTTATTATTGGTGGACTGGAAATTCCTCACGAGAAGGGTCTCTCAGGCCATTCCGATGCAGATGTTCTCATCCATGCCATATGTGACGCCGTCATCGGTGCGATCGGTGGCGGCGACATAGGAAAGCATTTTCCCGATACGGACCCTGCTTACAGGGGAGTCTCGAGCCTGAGGTTGCTTCGTCAGGTGGCGCTCATGGCAGAGGAAAGAGGTTTCATGGTGAATAACATTGACTCGACCGTCATTCTGGAGAAACCGAAGTTGCAGGAATATACTGACAGGATGGTGTTGAACATATCACATGCCCTCGACATTCCCGCGGGGAGTGTGAACATAAAAGCCAAAACGAATGAGGGGATGGGCTTTATCGGGAAAAATGAGGGAGTGGCTGCGTTCGCTGTCGTGAGCGTGAGAGAAAAAGGTGAATAATGACATTACACAAAACGAGAGTCAGATTCGCACCTTCCCCGACCGGCGACCTTCATATCGGAAACGCCAGGACAGCCCTTTTCAACTGGCTCTTTGCGAGGCAGCAGGGAGGCAGTTTTATTCTCCGTATTGAAAATACAGATCGGGAGCGAGCTTCTCTATTCTTCGAGAGAAATCTCTTGGATGATCTGAAGTGGCTTTCCCTGGAATGGGACGAGGGGCCTGAGAAGGGGGGCGAATTCGGTCCGTATCATCAGATTGAGCGACTTGAAATATATGATTACTATTTGAGAAAGCTGATCGATCATCACTTTGTCTATCCATGTTACTGTACGGAAGAGGAACTTGAAGATGAACGCGTGCAGCTTCTCGCCATGAGAATGGCACCCCGCTATGGGGGAAAGTGTCTTCATCTCACTGAGGGCGAGAAGAGGAAGCTCGAAAGCGAGGGGAAAACCCCTGTATACCGGTTTCACGTTAATCCGGGGTCAATTGAATTCAACGATTTGATACGGGGACCAATGAAATTCGAGGCAGATACCTTGGGGGATTTCATTATTGTCCGTTCCAACGGTATTCCTTCATATAATTTCGCCGTAGTCATTGATGATCACCTCATGGCGATTACCCATGTCATCAGAGGCGAGGATCATCTTTCCAATACGGCCCTCCAGATGCTTCTCTATAGCGCGCTTGATTTCTCTCCCCCCGTTTTTGCACATCATTCGCTCATTCTGGGAAAAGACCGCACGAAATTGAGCAAACGTCACGGATCTGTTTCCGTCAGAGATTTCCGGTCGAAGGGTATTCTTCCCGAGGCATTATTCAACTACCTTTCCCTCTCAGGCGGTTCCATAGGGGAGGGGAGAGAGGTTGTTTCCGTGGATGAGATTATTGAGGTATTTTCTCTTGCGAAGGTGGGCAGGAGTGGGGCAATTTTCGACGAGGGCAAGCTGAGGTGGTTGAATGCCGTTTATATCAGGAATTGTGATACGGAAAGGTTGAGTTACGCACTGCTCCCTTTTATAAGGGAAGCCGGATATGAGCCAGAGCAGCTGGGGCAGATGTCGATAAAAAAAATCGCAGAGGCATTGAGAGATAACTTGGTCACACTGGCGGATGTTGGCGAATACATGGATATCTTTCTTGATGAAAGGTATCGCCTTTCCAAGGAGGTTGCGCCTGCTCTCAAAGGTGATGCTGCCGCCCGGGTGATAATCTCCCTTCGTGAAGCATTGAGCGGTGAGAGCGTTACCGGGGGGAATCTTTATGCCGATGCGCTCAAAACGATTCAGGCAAAGACGGGTTTGAAGACAAAAGAAGTACTTATGACTGTCAGGGCCGCGATAACCGGCAGGAACTCAGGCCCGGAACTTGAAAAAATCTTCAATATATTAGGGAGAGAATCCGTTCTCAAAAGGCTGGAAGTGGCCATGCGAGAAACGATCGACTCTCCGTAGGTCACTGACTGATCTCTACGGGGAATGTTTCTATTGCATCGAACGTATTATTTGAATGAGTAGTCGGTAAGGCGGTGACGATAAAATCTCCTCCGTCCTGTCGTATCAGCCTATTCGATGCCGCACTGATTTTAGCGTCGTGATTTCTCCGTTATCACATTGAAGCTCTCCAGAACACGATTGGGTGAAGATACAATCCCGCAGGATGCTTTCACTCCTGTCTGCCTCCGGGAGAGGATCACGCCGTGTCTCCGTGTTGAATCCCGAAGAAAGCAGGGTAGGTCTTTTCGCTGGGGATCCCATGCCGGAAGTGGAGCCACACCAGTACAGGAGAAGTCACATCCGGTGAAGTCAGTCTGAAATGGGGATTTCTATATTGACCTGAATATGGCTGTTGGGCTATAGATATATCGGTATGTTTACTGGATCCTCTGATCGAGATTGTAAGGAACAGAGGGATGGATGCGGAGTTTGCTCCGTTCGAGCGGTATTTTGAAAGTCCTATATGTTGGTGCCTGTATGCACATATCACAATTGCTGAGGGAGTGGAGCCATGAAATTCATTGATGAATTTAATCTCAAAGGGAAGACAGTGTTGTTCAGGTTTGATTTCAATGTTCCTTTAGACAGTTCTTTGAATATAAAAGATGACGTGCGGATAAGGGCTGTGCTGCCCACGATAAACTATGCCTTAGACGAGGGAGCGAAAATCGTCATCATGTCTCATCTGGGGCGGCCGAAGGGGAAGATTGTTCCTGAAATGAGCCTGGCTCCCGTGGCGAAAAGGTTGTCGCGGTTTGTCAACAATCAGGTGGTATTGGCGAAAGATTGCGTGGGGCCTGAGGTGAAGAAACTGGTCGCAGAAATGAAGCCGGGATGCATTGTGCTCCTGGAGAATCTCAGGTTTCACCACGAGGAGGAAAAGAATTCTGATGAATTTGCCAGTGAACTGGCCAGTCTGGGTGACGTATATATAGATGACGCCTTTGGTAATGCCCATAGGAAACATGCGTCGAATGTGGGAATCGTAAAATACATGAAGGAGTATGGTGCCGGCTTCCTTATTAAGCAGGAATTGAATTATTTCAAGCAGGCGGTGGAAACCCCGGCCAGGCCGTTCGTTGCCATCATTGGCGGTTCAAAGGTGTCCGGTAAAATCGAGGCATTGGTGAACCTCATTACAAAAGTCGACAAGATGATAATCGGAGGGGGGATGGCCTTTACCTTTCTGAAAGAATTGGGGTATGAAGTGGGGAAATCAATCGTCGAAGACGATCTGTTACCGAAGGCGCGGGAAGTGATCGAAATGGCAAAGAAGAAGGGAGTAAAATTTTATTTGCCCGTGGACTGTGTCGTCGCGGAATATGTGGGTGCGGAAGCAGAGTCGAAGATCGTGCCTGTTCAGGAAATAAATCCCAAGTGGCTGGGCCTTGACATCGGGCCGGCAACCATTACCCTCTTTACCGAGGCACTGAATAATGCGAAAACAATAGTATGGAACGGCCCCATGGGGGTATTTGAAATCGATGCATTCAGCAGGGGAACCTCGGCACTGGCTCACAGTGTGGCGAATTCCTACGCCGTTACGATTGTCGGCGGTGGGGATACCGATGTGGCGATTCATAAGGCCGGTGAGAGTCATAAGATTACCTATATTTCAACGGGAGGCGGAGCATCCCTGGAACTCCTCTCCGGTAAAAAGCTCCCGGGTATCGATGTTCTCGAAGATGCCGGCACCTCCAGTTAAATACGGGGGGGGAGAAAATGGGGGAAGTCGTACTTCCCCTTTTTGTTTTCAAATACAATATGAAATCTATCTTACACCATGGTGGATGGTACACACGGGGTGGACGACCGGTTGGGAACAAGGGAAGAGCGTATCAAACGTAACATAAGAGTTGTCGTGGAATATGACGGAACATATTACCATGGGTGGCAGCGTCAGAGTGATAAGCCAACCATTCAGCAGATTCTTGAAGAGAGTATATACACTATTACCAGAGAAACCGTCAGGGTCATCGGTTCGGGCAGAACGGACGCAGGCGTGCATGCCATGAACCAGGTGGCGAACTTTGTGACACACACGGCAATAAACGAGGAGAACCTCCTCAAAGGGATAAACAGCCTCCTGCCGAAGGACATAGTCATTAAGGAACTTGCGGAGGTGAGTGAGTCCTTTCATTCCCAGTACGACGTGAAAAGTAAAGTGTATTTATATCAGATATACAACGGACCGGTTCGACCATCATTATACAGGAACTATGCGTGGTATATCCATGGTCTCCTCGATATACAAGCGATGCAATCCGCCGCCAGTCTGTTTTTAGGGACACATGATTTTTCCTCGTTTTGCGCCGCCGATTGCAATCTCATCAACCATGTAAGAACAATCACAGACATTGATATCACGCAAAATCATCGAGGAATGCTGAGAATTGTGATAGAGGCCAATGGGTTTCTGAGACATATGGTGAGGAATATAGTTGGCACGCTGGTGTATGTGGGGAAGGGGAAATTTTCTTCATCAGATGTGAATAATATTATAGAGGTGAGAGACAGAAGGCAGGCGGGTATTACCGCCCCTGCACATGGACTTTTTTTAAAGGAAGTGAAGTACTGATGAAAATCTTGATACTCGGGCACAAGGGGATGCTGGGCAGTGATCTTTTCCTGAGGCTTATTGCCTGTCATGACGTGGCGGGCAGGGATATTGATGATCTGGATATTTCTTCCAGGGATGACTGCAGGGATGTCATGTTGGAAATTGAGCCGGATGTTGTGGTGAACGCAGCCGCCTATACGGACGTTGATGGCTGCGAGATCGACAGGGAAAGATGTTTCTCTGTGAATGCGGAAGGGGTGAAAAATATTGCCCTTGCCTGCAGAGACCGGGGAATACGAATCGTTCACTTCAGCACCGATTACGTATTCGATGGAAATAAGGGAACCCCTTACAGGGAAAATGATGAGTGCAACCCCATTAATGTGTATGGTCAGTCCAAGCGTATGGGGGAGCTCTATTTACAGGAATTTTCAAATAACTTTATCCTCATTCGGTCGGCATGGCTCTATGGAAGAAACGGGAAAAACTTCGTGAGATCCATTATCGAAAAGGCCAGGACAGAGAACACTCTTGAGGTCGTTGACGATCAGAGGGGATCACCAACCTTCACGTGGGACCTGGCAGCTGCGGTGCAACTGTTGATCGAAAGTCAGCATTCCGGAATTTTTCATATCACAAACAGAGGGAATTGCAGCTGGTATGAATTTGCATTAAAAATATTGCAGGTCGCTGGTCTCGATGCAATTGTGAAACCTATAAAATCGAGTGAATTGAAAAGGAAAGCCAATCGGCCACACTACAGTGTTCTCAGTAGTCGCCGGTTTTTCGAAGCCACAGGGAAAACCATGCGTTTCTGGCAGGTTGCCCTGGATGATTTTATCGGCAGGACGGGATACTGAATTACTGTTTGTTCTCAGTAAATCATCTTGACACACAATAGTGGTTTCAGTATATTACCTCACGTTTCCTTCCTCATTTCGGTGATTCATTATGTTGTGGAACCGCAATGTGGGTTATCCTGCAGCGTGTTTCGATCAGATAAAGGGAAGTTCTAATTTCTCTCTCGACGAACAAAAAAAACTAATGGATGAATAGTATGAAGAAATCGTTTTTCATTGCTCCGGTCATAAGCATGCTCCTCGTAATTTTATGTATATCTGTTCATGCCCAGGACAAGGTTCGGGTAACCGGGATGGCAACCATACACGGGGGAGCAGTTGATATTGCCAGGGACAAGGCGATTGACAATGCCCAGCGTAACGCCGTTGAGGAGAAAGTGGGAGTCATGATCACCAGTTTCTCTGAAGTGGAAAATTTTCAGGTAAAAGTGGATCAGATCCTTTCGGAATCGAAGGGTTTTATAAATACCTACAGGGTGCTCTCCGAAGGCAGAGAAGGGGATACGTATAAAGTAACCATTGAAGCCGATGTGGGCATGGGGAAATTGAAGGAGCGTATGGAAGCGATCGCTCTCATCATGGTAAGAAAGTCAAAGCCGCGTCTCATGCTCATATTCAGTGACAACGCACAGAAGGACGCGATTGCTGAAGCAGCAATGGCAAGGTATTTTATTGCTCAGGGCTTTACCCTTGTCGACGCTCATCTGGTGAAAAAATCAAAAGATGCAGAGGCCTTGAAGAGCCTGGTTAATGATCGTCAGGAAGTAGCCAGGCTGGCCCGCAGCCATGGCGCGGAGGTGGTGATTCTCGGTAAAGTTGAGGTCACGAGCAGATCATTCAAGATGGGTGATATTGAAGTGTCTTCCCATGAGGTGACCGCGTCCGGTAAGGTGGTAAACGGTGACACGGGAGAGATTATTGCCACGGACAGCAGATCCAAAAAGGGCGAGGTGAAAATTACCACTGAAGAGGTTGCCAGAGACCTGGCGAGGCAAATGAAGGATGAGATCATTGAGAGGTGGTCCTCGGAATTGACGAATGTCGCGACGGTTAAATTGATCGTTTCCGGCCTGCGCACCTACAGGGATCTGTCTCGCTTTAAAGAGTTGCTGGCCACAAGCATAAAGGGATACAAGCAGATGCATCAGCGCTCATATTCCCATGGAGAGGTTGAACTGGATATGGAAATCAGGGGGAATACGCAGGGCGTGGCGGATGATCTGGAGACAATAAGTCTCAACGGGAGAAAAATTCAGATTCGGGAGATTACACACAATAAAATTGAAGCAAAATTGCAACCATAAGGGGTTATGGAGAACAGGCTTTGTAAGCGATTATTAAAAGTATAACAATTTAAAATAATGGAGGCCGTGATGAAGTTGCTCAATATTCGAAAGATACTCGTCGGTCTATTCGCTCTTGCGATGATAGCCGGTTGTGCGGTGAGCGAAAGTTACAAGACGGGGATGGACCTGAGTAAAGAAAATCGGTGGGATGAGGCGATCGGCTGGTTCGAGAAAGCGGTGCAGGAGAGCCCGGATAATCAGGAATATAAGGAAGCCCTGCTGAAGGCCAAACAGGAAGCGGCAAAATTACATTATGAGAAAGCCAAATCGTCGCTGGCATCTACTGAAAGCGTGCCAGCCCTTGAACTAATCGCGAAAGAGAGTAATCTTGCGTTCAATCTGGATCCTTCGAATAAGGAGATCAAGAGCTTTAATGATGGCGTCAAGGAAAAGATCAATAAGCTCAGCAGCACCGTGAAGTCGCTCTATGCACAGGCGGATGCGGACATGCAGAAGGAAGACTGGGTATCTGCTCTGGCGAAATTGAAACAGGTCAATAAACTATTCCCCAATTATGAGGATACGGGAGCAAAACTTGCCAAGATCGAGCAGGAAGGAACCAAGTTATTTTATCAGCAGGGTATCACTCTGGGGAAACAGGAAGATTGGAAAATGGCGGCCCAGGCATTCAAGGCCGCTATGGACATCAATCCCGGTTATTATGATGTGGCCAAGCTGTACGAGGATGCCAAATCCAAAGACAATGCTGCTTACTTCATTGCCGGTGGTGACAAGGCGGCACGTGCCCAGAACTGGGAAAAGGCAATTTTCATGTATGAAAAGGCAGCGGATTATCAACCGGATAATCAGCAACTTATTAAAAACATAGATGACTTGAAGCAGAAGGTGGCAAAGGTCTACTTCGACGAGTCGGCAAAGCATGTGAATCAGGGGAAATTATATCCTGCACTGAAAAAGGCGGAACTTGTAAAGTCCTACACACCTTCCATACAGGGAGACCCCGTGTATAAGGAATTCGTGAGTAAATTCTGTGCAAAATTGATGGAGAGAGCTGACAAATACTATGAACGTGAGATGTGGGGTAACGCCCTGATATGGTACCAGAAGGTAGAGCAGCTAAATCCCAACTATCCGGAGTTATTTCAGAAAATGCTGGATGTAAGGGATCACATAAACAAGCGGATAAAGAAATCCATTGCAGTTTTCGATTTTGGAAGCCCCTCGAATAACAAGGACGCAGGGAAAATAGCGGCAAATAAACTGATTACTTATCTCCATAAGAATGCCAGCGGCGATATCCGGATCATAGAAAGGGAAAACCTCCAGTCCATACTAAGGGAGATGCAGTTGGGACAGACCGGTCTTGTGGATGTCAAATCGGCCCAGACCGTAGGCAAGATGAGAGGCATTGACACATTCATCATGGGGGATGTTCTCAGCTTCACATCCAAAACAACGGATAGCCCGAGTACCAGCCAGGTGAAAGTACTTGTGGATGAAGAAGATGTCCGTAATCCCGAGTTTTCGGACTGGTTGATCATGCATCCGAAACCGACGGAGGAGGAACTTAAAACTGCTCCTCCGAGGACGATGAAAAAAAGAAACTACCAGTTTATCTCATACCGGCAGGGAGTTGCAAAGATCAGTGCCTTGATTGAAGTTTCTTATAAGCTTGTAGATACGTCAACAGGGGAAAACATATTTAACAATACCATATCGGGGAAGATGATCAAGGAAGACAAATACCAGGATGCGGTAGCCGCAGCGAATATTCCTCATGATCCCCTGGAGCTTCCCACTGAAATGGAAGTCCTGGATGAGTTGACAAATGAAAAAATTTCCGAAATGGGGCAAAGTGTACTTAAGCAGTTTCAGAGTCTTGAAGTTGAATATTTCAACCAGGGTGAGCAACAGAGGTTGAAACGCCGGAATTATGATCTGGCAATCGAGAGGTACACGGATGCCATATTTGATGAAAAGACAAAGAGCATCTCTACCCCGATTTCACAGAAATCCATGGAATTTATTGATAAACTGATACAAAACAAATAAGTATTCAGTTTTAAAGTCCGGTCCCTCTGGAACCGGACTTTCCGTTTGGAGGGAAGAAATGGCGAAAAAGGTCATGTATTGTCTGCTTATATTTTTTCTGACGATGACCATTTGCAGTCCCACACCGAGAGTCGCTCACGCTTCTCCTCAGGTCAAAATATCCGTCTTCAATTTCGGCGCGGTAAATCTGGAGGCCTCGGGCTATAATACGACGGTTACCAATATGCTCATGAATTCCCTGGGCGCGGAGCCTTCCTACGCGTTGCTCGATCGGAAGGAACTGGAGGCGTTTCTAAGTCTCAACGATCTCCAGCAAAACGATAATCTGGAAAACGTTGTCAATATCGGTACGCGCCTTGGCCTTAATGTGATCGTCGTCGGGAGTGTGGAGAAAAAAGGATCAATCATCGCGGTGAACTGTAAAGTGGTTAATATTGAACAGAAAAGGCCAATCCTCAATACGCAGGTCAGATCCCTTGGTGATGCCGGACTCATGGGTGAGGTCAGAAAACTCCATACACGCATCACTGCTGCCATTGCGAGTCAGGCCATGAAACAGGAAGAAAAGCCGTCGATGCTGGGGCCCGTGAATGTACAGAAGCGATCGGGAAACAAGCGCGTCCATTTATCCTGGGAAAACCCGCCCAACATGGATGCGGCAGGATATGAGGTATTTCGCAGCAATGCCGAATCGGGACCATACGCCAAGGTTGCTCAGGTCAGCCGCCCTGAGCATTTGGATCAGGGACTGGAAAGAAATACCACATACTTTTATAAGATAAGGGCTTTTAACAGCAGGGGAGGGCACAGCGATTTTTCCTCGGTCATTCCCGCCGAGACAGCGTTGACGCCCAATCCGCCTGTTATTTTGAGAGCGGAAGGTCATGTGAAAAGTATTCAGCTTACCTGGTCTCCCAGCCCCGTCGCAAGCGAAGATCCTTTGAAATTAGTAGGGTACAAACTGTATCGGGCCAAGGCGCAGGATGGTCCTTACAGGGAGGTTACCAATATCCTCGGAAAGGATCTCGGTATTGGCGTCGATGCGTCGACCACCCTTGATAAGTTGTTTAAAGTGACTTACACGGATAAGGGTCTTGCCGATGGTGAGGATTATCACTACAGGTTGACTGCCTACAATGAGAAAAATCTGGAGAGTGAATTTTCTTCGTGTATAAAAGGTACGACCATCCCCGTCGTGGGTCACCTTTCTGCCCAGGGGGATATCATCCGGGAAGTCAGACTGTCATGGACTCCCATCGATTCGTCATTCATCAGGGGATACTTCATTTACCGAAGTACGTCGGAAACGGGGGATTTTACCAAGATAAAGAAAGTTGACGCTTCGGATACAGGAGGGGGAAAACAGATCCAATATACCGATAAGGAAGGCCTCGGAGATAAAACCCGCTATTATTATCGGGTGACCGGCTTCGAGGAAGTTGATATGGAGACGTCGCCGTCGGTGACGGTTTCGGCGGTGACGAGGGGTAAACCGCCTGTACCTCAGGGGTTGAAGGCGCAGAGTGGTCTGGTGAAGAAAGTGGATATCACGTGGACGGTGAGCCCGCAGGAAGAGGTAGCAGGATATAATGTTTACTGGTCAAGAGAGAAAGTAGGTAAATACGAACTGCTGAAACGGCTTGACTCGAGGACTGCGGATAGTGTTACCCACGGGGGCGGTTATGAAAAACTCTTGGATAATACGACGTATTATTACACGATAACTGCCTTCAATAAAGTTGATGTGGAAAGTGATTTGTCCGAAACGATTTCGGCAACAACGAAAGCACGGCCTTCGCAGCCTTCCGGACTGAAAGGTGAGGCCTTTAAGGTGAAAGAAGTGCCCCTTGCGTGGAATGCAAACACGGAGAAAGATGTTACTGTGTACCATGTATACAGGGCCTCAGACGCTGATGGTGAATTCTCCAGGGTTGAAAAAGTCAAAGGTCAGACCAGTTACGTCGATAAAGATCTCAAGGATGGACATACGTACAGATACAGAATCCAGGCAGAGGACAAGGATGAGTTACTCAGTGATTTTTCTGAAATCGTCAGTCTCCAGACAAAGCCGAAACCTAAAAAGCCCGCAGGACTGGTTGGTGAGTTCCGCGATGGGAAGGCGGAACTGAGCTGGAAGTCCGGGAGCGAGCCCGATATTTCCCACTACGTCGTGTACGAAAAGCGTTTTTTCGGTTTAGAAAAAATTGATACGGTGAAAACGACTCAATTCAGTGAGGCCGGTCCGGTGAAGGGAAAAACGAAAACGTATGCGGTGACTGCCGTGGATAAGGATGGTTTGGAGAGCGAGCCGAGTGAGGAAATCGCGATCAGTGGAAGATAAGAAAGGGTTCTGTTGGATTCTTTATATGAGAGCGTTTCATTACTCATCTATACGGAATCATTCGTTTTTTATGGAGAAGATGAGGAGGGTGTGAATATGTCAACGAGGCGGTTATTGTGGTCAGGGAGCATGGTAAAGTCAGGAACAGCAAATGTATTGAAGCGAGCCTTCACGTTCCTGATAATCATCATGTTCATGTTTGTCTGTATCCCGTCTTTTGCAGGCGAAATTATGAAATATCAGGTTGTGGCCGGCAGTGACGACAAAGCGTACCTTGTGGATACAACGACCGGGGCTGTGTGGGTGTTGACCTATCGAACTCTTGCCACGGGTCGCGAGCCTATTGCCATACCCTATAAATTCATAAAGATATCACCGAAGAATCAGAAGGAATTCATTGTTGAAAATGTTCAGGGCGCCTCGATCCCGCCGGGAGATAAGTAGCAGCACTATACACCGGCAGATTCGAAATGTCAGCGATCCTGTGTTACAGAGTAGTGCCTGTGTGGAGGGTAAGCTGGTTCTACCCGAAGCTTTGGGGATGAGCAGAGCATAAGGGATTTTCCTTCATGGATGTAGAAGTGTCCGGGCGAGTTCCTGAATGTTCGATCAGGTAAAGGTAGCGCAAGGGAGGCCTCTCATGGAGAAAGGGTTCAAAAAAGCAGCGTTTATCATTGTAGGTTTCGCATTACTTCTCATGATGCAGGGCTGTGTGGTAGCGACAAAAGAGACAGCCATTGCTCCCCAGATTAAGGATCTCCATGAGGTATTTAAGGGAACCTATAAGGTCGATCCTTACATGGAGAAACACGTGCCCAAGACGATCGCGGTACTTCCGTTTTATAATCAGGCGAAAAGTCAGGAAGGTTCTGAAGCGGTTCGTAAAGGGTTTTACAACCATTTCAGTTCCCTGCCTTATAAGGATATGGAACTGTATCGTGTGGATGCCCAGTTGCGAAAGGCAGGGTTGACGGAACCTGAAGTGATCCATAAGAAATCGCCTCAGGACCTGGGTAAAATCCTCGGTGTGGACGCCGTCGTGTATGGTGAGATTTCCAATTTTGATAAGCTGTTTGCCGTGATCTATTCTCAGGTGGCAGTCGGTGCTGAGATCAAGATGTATGATGCAAAGACGGGAAATTTTCTCTGGAGCGGCAAGCATACGGTGAGGATCCATGAAGGCGGACTTTCTACAACACCTATCGGATTGATTGCAACGGTGGTCGCTACGGCGATGAACGTCAGAGATATTCAACTTCTCAGAGCCTGTGATGATCTGTTCCGGGATATGGTGAAAACAATACCTGTACCGGCTATTGCGGAAGCAATGAGACCTCCCGTAATTACCCTCCTTACCCAGGATTCCAAGAACCTTCCGAAGAAAGCGGGCGATGAGATCAGGGTTGTTATTCAGGGTACTCCCAAAATGCAGGCCTATTTTGATATCGGTGAATTTAAGAAGAATATAGACATGCAGGAGGTTGAGGGAGGTTACCTGGGAGTCTACAAGGTATTGCCCGGTGATAACGTGGCCAACGCGGTGATTACAGGTTACCTCAGGGATGATTCAGGGAACACGGCTCATTGGGTCGATGCATTGGGTGCCGTGACTCTGGATACCACACCCCCCGAGAAGGTAAAGAGTGTGAGGACGGTGGGTCGGAATTCCCTCGTCCTCCTGAACTGGGAAAAGTCATCCGCGACGGATCTGGCGGGATATCGGGTTTACCGCAGCGAGAGCCCTCTGAGTGGTTTTCAGCAAGTCGTGAAAACGGAATTGAATGAATATCGTGACGAGAAACTGATAAATGCGAAGAAGTATTACTATCTCGTTACTGCCTTTGACAGGGCCGGTAACGAGAGTGAGAAATCGGAAACCATGATGGGAATGCCGGTGGCTCCGGGACCGACACCTGTGGCGGGGAACATCGAATCCGACACGACATGGTATTCTGGTGCCAGTCCGTATATCATCGAGTCAGCAGTGGTCGTGAGGGATAAGGCACTGCTCACGATAGAACCGGGTACTGAGGTTCGCTCCCAAGGAGGTGCCCTGGTCATTGAGGGCCGTATTAACGCCCAGGGGGATGAAGAGCGTATTATCGTGTTTGATGTGGCGGAAAGTGGAAAATCCTGGGATGGCGTTGTCTTCAGCAATGTGAAGGAAAAGGAAAATATTCTCAAGTACTGTCGCGTCAGGAATGCGGTGGCCGGGATCACATGCCGGGCGTCCTCACCCCGTATCGATGCCTGCGAGTTGCTGGACAATGCGAACGCTGTAAGAATATCGGGTGCGTTTTCAAAACCCCAGATGATGAACAATACGATTCATAAAAACAGAGAAGCCTCAGTTATCATAGAAGACGGGGCGCAGCCGAAACTGGAAGGAAACATCATTCAGGATAATATGAAAGAAGGCATTTTCGTTCAAGCCGCTGCCCCTCTCATTATGCATAACAGAATCACCCGTAACCAGGGATCGGGCCTTGTGGTGAAGAACAGCCAGGCATCCGTTACGGAGAATAACATCGTTGACAACAAACCTTTTGACATGGTTGCCGATCTCACAGGAGAGTCCGTGAGTGCCGTGAACAACTGGTGGGGTTCCGTAAGGGGGCTCGAAATCCTGGCAAGAATACAGGGCAGGATCAACAACAAGACGGTATTGAACGCCCCCTATCCCGAGGGGAAACCGATTGAACTTCCTATACTTACCCAGGTTCTGGGAGGGCCGGTCAAATCGGATGCGTTTCTGATCCTCTCACACAGTCCCTACCGCGTCTCGAAGGATGTGGTTGTCGACAACGGTGCGACCCTCTACGTTGAGCCCGGGGTCGTTATACAGTATGATCAGAATACATCCATCATCGTGGAAGATGGCGGTGTTGTGGCAAAGGGAACAAGGGAGCAGCCGATTGTGCTTACTGCATCCGGCGCTTCTCCCTCCCCCGGTTTTTATGTGAATGCCGTGCGACTTACGAAATCCACAAAGGTAAACAGCGCGTTTGCGTATTGTGTGGTTAAGTACGCCACCACGGCCTTCGACATATACTATGGTACGCCGGAGATATTTTCGTGCAGCATTTCCCACAACTCACAAAGCGGCATTTTCTGTCGCAATGACGCCGCACCGAAAATCTCTTTCAATACATTTGCCAGCAATCTGGGAGAAGGTGCAATAAAATGTGTGGGCATGTCGAAACCTGTCATCAATAATAATAATTTCATAGATAATCCGGTTGCCATCCAGACGTTTTCTTCGATATACATCGATGCAAGAAACAACTGGTGGGGATCTGCCCCTCCCGATCAAAATTTGATATGGGGAGATCTGGAAAAAAATATTAATATCAAGCCATGGCTGGAATCCCTTGAAATCAAGGCATTTATAGAAAAGAAGTGAGGTGATTTCTTCATTGAAACCTTTATGGCATTCTGCTATTTTTAGGCGGATGCAAACGTATTGGAGTCGAATTTCAATCAAATAATGGAGGTCGTTATTGGAAGTTCATCGTGGGCGAACTTCCAGAACAATGAGCAAGGAGGATTTTATGATGTCGAAACGAATGGTGGTTTTAGGAGTCATTGTGGGTATGTTGCTCCTCTATTCGGGAATCGGTTTGTGCCAGGAAAAGGTAAGTGGCTCCGAGTGGACTCAGATCGTCGAACAGATAGGTGAAAAGGGGAAGATCAACTGGTCGGAAGGATATATCGAAGCTGTAGGAATCGGTGCTCCTCCGGAAAGATATTTTGGAAAGCCGCAGGCCCGTCCCATGGCCTTGAGAGCAGCCAAGGTTGATGCCTATCGCAACTTGTTGGAGGCGACGAAGGGTGTTCGTGTTGATTCAACGACGGTGGTCAAGGATTTTACCGTTGACAGTGATGTGATCAATGCCCAGGTGGAAGGTGTCGTGAAAGGCGCAAAGGTTATGAATCAGGAATACCTGTCCGATGGAACGGTCGAGGTAACATTAAGAATGCCCCTGGCAGGTTCATTCTCACAGATAATCATTCCCAAGGCCCTTGAGAAGAAACCGGAAGCACCACCACCGGCAGTACCTGCGCCGACGGGTGTGGTCTATACAGGAATGGTGGTTGATGCCCGCGGTCTCCAGGCCCGACCGGCAATGTCCCCCAAGATCCTTGATGAAAATGGAAAGGAAGTTTATGGTTCCGTGAATGTGGACAGGGAATATGCGGTTCAGCAGGGGATGAGCGGTTATGCAAGGGATCTCACGGCAGCCCAGAGCAATCAGAGGGTAACGAACAACCCTGTCAGTGTGAAGGGGATAAAAACAGAAGGTCCCGGTCGTTCCGACATCATCATCAGCAACGCCGATGCGGAAAAGATTAGAGGTGCTGCTGATAATCTGAGCTTTTTGAAGAAGTGCCGGGTCATGATTGTGCTGGATTGACCCGAGCAAATAACTTCAGTTTTTTCTGACCGCAGTTGCCGGGAAAAGCAGCTGCGGTCTTTTCATATTATAGAGGCGTGATGCCCTGCCTCGTTTTTTTAGAGGTGTTCGATTGTGGCCGGACGTATTGTTATTCTGCCGGATGATCTGACGGGGAAAATAGCTGCTGGTGAAGTTATTGAGCGACCTGCCTCAATTGTGAAGGAGCTCATGGAAAACGCACTGGATGCCGGTGCTTCGGACATTGTGGTAGAGCTGGAAAAGGGAGGCTGCGGGTCGATCAGGATTGTCGATAATGGTGAGGGTATTGAAGCCCCCGACGTTCCCCTGGCGTTTGAGCGCTTTGCCACCAGCAAGATATACCGGTTCGATGATATTTACAGGGTGAGGTCCTATGGGTTCAGGGGAGAGGCTCTGCCCAGTATTGCCGCGGTTTCCCGCGTTGAGATGATTACCCGGAAGGGCGAGGCACTGGCGGGCACCAGGATAATCGTCGAGGCGGGGAGAATCGTGTCTGTCGTTGAAACGGGGTGTCCCGTCGGCACCTCCGTCTTTGTAAGTCATATCTTTGATGCAGTCCCCGTTCGCAAAAAATTTCTCAAAGCGAATGCGACAGAGCAGGGATACTGTTTGGATGTGATAACGAGGATGGCCCTTTCTCATTCAGGCGTGAGAATCAAAGTAACCATGGGAAGCCGGGAGCTTTTAAACATACCGGCCGCTGGTGATATGTCTGAACGAATAAAACTCGTGATGGGCAAGGATGCCTTGGATCACATGGTTCATGTGCGGGGTGAAAAGGAATTCGTGAAGGTCCATGGATTCGTATCAAGGCCCGAGTACACGCGAGCGAGCACAAAGCAATTATACTGCTATGTGAACAGGAGATTTGTAAGGGACTATCTCCTGAATCATGCCGTGATGACGGCATACAGACAACTGATTGAGGCAAAGAGATATCCATCAGCGGTTCTCTTTGTGGACCTTCCACCCGAACACGTCGATGTGAATGTCCACCCGGCAAAAATGGAGGTTCGGTTCAGGAATCCCAGGGAGATGTATGAACTCCTGGTCGAGGCTATCGTCGCTTCACTGAGCAAAATTTCATCTCTCCCGGGAGTATCCGGGGGTGCTGTGCCGCTCTATGGAGATCCCCGTAAAGCCGTTCAGGATTATGGTACGCGTGTTCATGAGGCATTAAGAAGATACACTGTTTCCTCAGGGGCCGGGAAACTTTCTTTCGGCGATGTCAGGGGAAGGAAGGACTCTCTTCCTGAAAATGAGAGGATAAAGGCGGAGGGAGAGAGCGTTCACGGGACTCAGCAGGTTCCGGATATTGACGAAGGGGGAGAGGACATACGGGGAAAGGGTGGGATCCTCTTTGCCGATCTTGAGTATGTGGGGCAGGTTGCCGGTACATACCTTGTTTTCTCCGCTCACGAGAGATTGATTCTTGTCGATCAGCATGCGGCTCATGAGAGGGTCCTCTATGAAAGACTCAGAAGGGAATCATTGGAGCGGAGCGAGGGGATCATGAGCCAGCGTCTGTTGATTCCTGAGGTGGTGCATCTCTCCCCCGGCCAGCGGGCTTCCCTGATGGAGAGTGCCGTTCACCTTGCAGAGACCGGTATAGAGGTGGAATCCTTCGGCGGCGATGCGGTGGTGTTGAAATCCGTACCCGCCATGGTGTCTCATGTCGAACCCGGTGCGTTGGTTTACGAGATACTCGACCTTTGTGCAAAAACAGAACGGCCACTTTCCCGTGAGACGATGAAGCAGAAAATCCTCACCCTCGTGGCGTGTAAGGCAGCGATAAAGGCCAATCATTTCCTCTCCGTGTCGGAAGTGAAGGAACTCTGCAGAGACCTGGATGCCACTCCTTTTTCTTCCACATGTCCTCACGGGAGGCCGGTGAGTGTTTCTTTCAGTCTGAGGGAAGTGGAACGAATGTTTAAGAGAAGGTAGAACCCTGTTCTTATTATAATATGTCTTCAAGTCAAAAACCGTACCTGATAGTTATTGTGGGTCCCACGGGAGTGGGCAAAACGGAGATGGCTGTCGAGCTTGCCCGTGAGCGGAATGGTGAAATTATCAGTGCCGATTCGATGCAGGTCTACAGGTTCATGGATATCGGTACGGCGAAACCCACAGACAGCCAGAGGCAACAGGTCAGGCATCATCTCATTGATGTAGTGAATCCGGATGAACATTTCAATGCAGCCATGTTCAGAGAAATGGCTGCCGGGGTCATCTCAGCGTTAGTGAATCAGCACAAAACCGTGTTCGTGGTTGGTGGTACCGGACTCTATATAAAAGCCTTGCTGGGAGGACTGTTTGCGGGGCCTGGTGGTAACGAAAGCATCAGGGCATTCTACAGGCTGGAACTCAAAAGGTTCGGGAAGGCGTATCTTTATGAGAAGCTGAGGAAAAAGGATGAGCAGGCCGCAGCCCGGATCGACAGGAACGACGCGGTGAGGATCATCAGAGCCCTGGAGGTTCTGGAGTTGAGTGGTGAATCAATTGTGGAAAAACAGAAAGCTCACGGTTTCAATGACAGATTATATGACTGTATAAAGATTGGCCTTACCATGGAACGGCCTCTTCTCTATAAAAAGATCGAGGAAAGATCCGGAAAAATGGTTCGGGACGGACTTGTTGATGAGGTAAGAAGACTTTTGGATATGGGGTACCATGAAAATCTAAAACCAATGCGGTCGCTCGGATACAAACACATGTGCAGTTATGTGAAAGGGAAGCGTAGCATCGAAGATGCCCTCAAAATGATGCAACGGGATACCAAGCGCTACGCGAAGCGACAGGTGACCTGGTTTGGGGCTGACAAGCAGATCGTGTGGTTTTCACCACAGGGAATCGAAGAGGCGAGAAAGTATATCGACCGGTTTCTGGGATGTGAAAAGTACAGGGATATCAAAGTATTGCCGGGCGTCCAGGGCACTAAACTGTGAAATTCCTTGACTTCAACCGGGTATGGTTATAATTAAACGCATGATTTTACACATATGAGACTAAGCGTAAAATGGTGATCCCCACTGTTTTATTAACAGCTTACAAAGAAAGGAGAAAGTCATGATTCAGCGATCAAATTACCGAATTTTGTTGATATTCTTAGTATGTCTCGCTGTGGGGGCTCTTGTTGTTTCCTGTGCTCCGAAAGCGGTTAAACCTGTGGGTGAAATGGATACACCGGAGCACCATTTCTATACGGGCATGAAGTTTATTGATCAGGGCAAATACGCGGATGCGCAGGCTGAGTTCGACAGGGCCGTTCAACTGGACCCGAAGTTTTCAAAAGCATATGCAGGTAACGGTCTTGTGAAGGCCTATCAGGGTGATTTCAAGGGTGCAGACGAATCCATGAAAAAGGCCTGGAGATATGCAAAGAAGGATGAGGAAAAAGTTTTTTGTCACGTCGGCAAAATAAGAATCTTTACAATGGGTAAAGCTGATAAGGATTGGCTGGACGATGCAAAGAGCCAGTTCAACTATGCGATAGAGATCGATCCCAAGGCTTCCTCTGCATACTACTTCATGGGAATTGCCTACAAGACTGCCCTTGATTTTGCGAATGCCGGACAGATGTTCAAGCAGGTCATTGATATTAATCGTGATTATGTCAAGGAAGCTGATTCCGAATGGAACCTCACCCAGAAGATTCAGCGGGCCATGCCGGGAACGATCACAGGCAAGAAAATAGCGGTCGTTGAGCGGATTACCAGGGCCGATGCGGCTGCCCTGTTTATGGAAGAGCTCAAGATTGATGTCCTTTACAAGAAGAGAACGATCAAGACCTTTGATACGTCTTTCAAGGACCCGGAAAAGGCCAAAGCCGCAGCGGCGGCAGCGCAGGCAACAGCCAAGGATATAGGAAATCATCCCCTCAAGGCGGACATTGAAGGAATTATCCAGATAGGGGTACGGGGTCTGGAGGCTTATCCCGATGGGACATTCCGCCCGAATGATCTGGTTGACCGGGCGACGTATGCCATGATGATCGAGGACATTCTGATCAAAATGACCGGTGATAATGCACTGGCAACCAAATTTATCGGAAGCACTTCCCCGTTTCCCGATTTAAGGCCGGATCTGCCGTACTTTAACGCCGTTATGGTGGTGACTTCCAGGGGAATTATGGAAGCGAAAGATCTCTCCTCCGGTGAGTTCGCTCCCCTCAATCCCGTCCCCGGAGTGGACGCCCTTTTGATTATCAGAAAGATCAAAGAAGAATTAAAGATCTTTTAATGGAGATAATTCATGGCTCGTGGATCCTTGGGCAAGGTGTATGAACCTCGCGAATCTGAGGCCAGGTGGTACCAGTACTGGCTCGATAAGGGCTTTTTCATGGCTGAAGATGCGAGTTCAAAAAAACCATTTTCCATAGTAATTCCACCTCCGAATGTAACGGGAATGCTCCATATGGGACATGCCCTGAACAACACCCTGCAGGACATTATCATCAGATATCGGAGAATGCAGGGATACAACACCCTGTGGATGCCGGGCACTGATCATGCGGGAATTGCCACGCAAAACGTTGTAGAGCAGGAGCTGGCGAAAGAAGGTATATCCAGGCATGATCTTGGCAGAGAGAAATTTATCGAGAGGGTGTGGCAATGGAAGGAAAAGTACGGCGGGGTGATTATAAACCAGCTCAAACGGCTCGGGTGTTCCTGTGACTGGTCCCGGGAGTGTTTCACCATGGACGAAGGATTGTCCAGGGCTGTGAGAGAGGTCTTTGTTCGTCTCTACAACGACGGTCTCATCTATCAGGGTGATTATATCGTCAACTGGTGTCCCCGGTGTCATACAGCCATATCGGATTTAGAAGTGGAATACGACGAGAGGAACGGATTCCTCTGGCAAATCCTGTATCCTTTTGCAGAGGGTGATAGTGGGGTCGTGGTGGCGACAACGAGACCGGAAACGATGCTGGGGGACACGGCGGTTGCGGTAAGTCCCGGTGATAAAAGGTATGAAGATAAGATTGGACGTATCGTGATCCTGCCTCTTGTGAACAGGCGTATCCCGATTATTGCCGATAATCTTGTGAGTATGGAGTTTGGTTCAGGGGCAGTGAAGGTTACTCCTGCCTCTGACCCGAACGATTTTGCCGTTGCTGAAAGACACCGGTTGGAAATTATTAAAATTATGGATGGCAGTGCTGTCATCAATGAGAACGGAGGTGTGTACAAAGGGCAGGATCGATATGAGTGCAGGGAAAATGTACTCAGAGACCTTGAAAAAGGTGGTTACCTTGTAGGGAAAGAACCATACATTCACAGTGTCGGTCAGTGCTACCGGTGTAAGACGGATATCGAACCGATGGTTTCCAGACAGTGGTTCGTGAAGATAAAACCTGTCGCAAAAAAGGCTGTCGCTGCGGTGGTGAAAGGAAAGACGAAGCTCCTGCCCGCCACATGGGAAAGCACCTATTTCGAATGGATGAACAATATCCGGGACTGGTGTATTTCAAGACAAATCTGGTGGGGCCACAGAATACCGGTATGGTATTGTGATACCTGCGGGAAGGAAATTGTATCCACGAAAGATCCCACT
>Ga0233423_10000278_pt1 | contig 28487 bp, 19 predicted proteins | sample Watercolumn_Mata_FD_180713 | JGI IMG/M metagenome (GOLD analysis project Ga0233423, IMG submission 180713) | Freshwater microbial communities from Lake Matano, South Sulawesi, Indonesia - Watercolumn_Matano_2014_112_MG | ecosystem: Environmental > Aquatic > Freshwater > Lake | place: Indonesia... | reverse complement strand
TTGAGGGTTTCTATAAATAGGCGGTAACCACGCGTCTTGCGCGCATCCTTAAAATCTGGTTTTTCACTATATGGTTGCAATACTTTGTACGCAACATCGAGCTCTTCGCCGGCTTTTGCCAAACTATTGAGGTCACGATCTATCTGCCCTAGCCGCAGCCATGCATTAGCCACATCCAGCTCGTCTACTTCGTTGGGACGCATACGGTGCGCTTCTTGCAAGATGTCTTTGGCCGACTCCAGTAATGGTCTGACCTGGTCTGTTTCATCCTGAGCCCAATGGCAATAAGCCAGCTCTGTCTTGAGTTTGGAAAGCTTGGTGTCGCCACCATCGGCAAAGTGCTCGTAAGTGTCGATCGTGCGCCGCAAGAGGGTTTCTTGATCTTCGTATAGTTCGAGTGCGTAGAGCTGCTTGGATATAGAAAGAACCGCGGGCATGGCCGTGATCATATCCAGTTTAAGCTCGTTATGAGTAGTGGCACTGCCTTTGCCTTGCTCGCGCGCTTTGTCGATGCGATTGAGCTCGGTCATTGCTCTATCGAGACTGGCTAATGCTCTCTGCCGAGTTATATCGGTGAGGCGCATGATGATCTTTTCGCGTTCGTCGTATTTATTCCAGTTTGTGTACAGCATCAACTCTACATTGAGCACACTGGCCATACGGCTAAACTTTTCACCAAACTTGCTTGCTGTTTTTTCTGCCTCTTTAAGCGTCTTTTCTGCTTCGGCAAAATTTTGCTCTTTCACCAGGCTCTCGCCGCGCCACAATTGATAGGTGTAGATCCAGCGAGTAAGGATTGTACCTGAGTCATTGGCAGGGCCTGGCCAAAAGAGGATAAAGGCTATAAATGAGGCAACGACGCACAAGGTGATGACGCCAAACGAAGCTTTGATAGCTGTTTTTTGCCGACCGGAAAGCGTAAGCATGATGGTGGATTTTTGGCTGTCACCGCTTTTGGTGCCAGGCTGTGCTGCCAAAGAGGAGCCTGTTTGTACGATGACTGTGCCATTTGGTGTCATCGCAGCCATGTCGATAGACATATTGCTATCATTTTGTGGAGGCTTTGTGATCAGAGAGCTGGCAGACAAGCCGGATTTTGGTTTGGATTTTATATCCTGCTCCGTTACCTGCAATTGGTCTGCTGGTTTGAGATTGTGACCCGTCGAAGTCGGGCGCGGCGAGCCGAGCCTGGGCAGGGTCTCATGAAAAAGAAACTCGTATAGATGCGCCGCGCTCTCAAATCTGTCATCCGGGCGTTTAGCGAGCAAAGCCTCCACCGCTTGCGACATCTCATCGCTAAACGTGAGATTGGGAGCCGCAGTGCTAAGATTTGGCGCAGTTTCTGCGAGATGCTTTTGCATGGTCTCTAGCGCTGTATTGCCTATGATAGGACGGCGACCAGTCAAAGCCTCAAAGGTCAAACATCCTAGCGAGTAAAGATCGGAGCGTGCGTCCAGGGGTTTGCCCGCGCATTGCTCTGGGCTCATATATAGTGGCGAGCCAAAGACCTCTCCCGTCCGGGTCAGGTTTTGTCCAGCACCATCAGGGCCATCGGCCATCTTGGCGATACCAAAATCGACGATTTTGAGCAGGATACTATCCTCTTGTCCTTGCATCAAAAACAGGTTGCTGGGCTTGAGATCGCGATGGATCACCCCTTTGGAGTGTGCGTGATCCAGGCCGAGCAGAGTCTGGCGCAGGACCTCGCGGACTATTTCTTCGTTTAGGTGCGTCTCGCGCTCGAGTATAGAGCCGAGATCCTCACCATCGAGAAAATCCATGACCAGATAGGCTCTGCCATCATTGGTGATACCAAAATCGTGCATACCGACGATATTTGGGTGGGAGAGGTTGCTAGCGGCCTTGGCCTCGTACTGAAAACGCTGAAAGAGCGAATTGTCCGATGTCAAAAAGGGGTGCAGCAATTTGACCGCGCAAATGCGGTCCATGTATTGGTGGCGCGCCTTATAGATGACGCTCATCCCGCCCGAGCCGAGCACGGAGAGGATTTCGTATTTATCCGCCAAAAGCTTGCCGATAAGCGGATCTTTCATCATAGGGACAATCTGCCCGCCGTCTTGCGGACAAACCAGGAGACCTTCTTCCTGGTATTCTTTTTTGCAGATTAAGCAGACTTTTTGCAGCGCAGCCATTGCTTAAGGATACTAGATAAACTATTTCTGGCGGTTGTCATGGTAAAGATTATTCAAAATTGTGGGTATCTCGGCATGGGTATCATGGGCGCCTCGATGGCGGCCAACCTCGCCCGGTCGAGCAAAGCGGACGTATCTATCTGGAATCGTCAGCCGGCTTCGGCTGCATCGCAAGCCGGCATACAAAAAGCAACGGAGGCCGGTGCAAGATGGGTGCCGGATCTGGCGGAGATCGGAGCCCACAGTGATATCGTCTTTACCTGTCTTGGCGATGAAAAAGACGTCGAACAAGTCATCATAGGCGATCTGGCTCCCCATTTGCGATCTGGGACTATCGTGGTGGATTTTAGTACCATCGGTCCGGAATCAGCGCGCACGCTGGCTGCTGCCTTGCAAAAAAAGTCTTGCGTTTTTCTTGATGCTCCGGTCACTGGAGGAGATGTCGGGGCGCGCAATGGCACCTTGACCATCATGGTTGGAGGGGATCGCGTTGCATATGATGCTGCTTTGCCTTTATTGCAGCATATGGGCAAGAATGTGCATCATTGTGGCGAGCCAGGCTCGGGCCAGGCAATGAAAATGGTCAACCAGATCCTTTGTGCTGTCAATTTGGTGAGCGTTTGCGAGGCATTTAAGGCTGCACGTGATCTTGATATCGACCCGGTCAAGGTCGTAGATATCCTGGAAAACGGTGCTGGCGGCTCCTGGGCCCTCACCAACCTTGGTCGGCGCATCAATAACGGAGATCTCAAACCGGCATTTTCTATCAAGCATATGCTCAAGGATCTGAGACTGGTATTTGAAAACCTCGATCACACTGCGCCCGGTCTCGCAGGCACGGCCATGGCTCAGCGGTACCTGCAGGAGGTCTTGGAAGCCCAGAGTGCTAAGGATGCCGATGCTGCTACCAATTTGGGTACTCAGGCAATGATTGAGGCAAAGGCCTTCCAATAATCATATGTATATGCATGTATTTTCTGCTATGCTGAAAATATGAGCGATCCCACCTATTCCGATTTTTCATACCTCCATTCTCCTGGCTCCTGCCTCTGCAAGATTGTTCGACGTGCCGCGCGGGGCTTGACCAATCATTATGATCAGGCTTTGAGCTCGATCGGTCTAAAGGTCACGCAATACTCGATATTGAGCAGCATCGATCATGCCCAGCAGGTCTCCCTTGGAGAGTTGGCGGAGATGATGTCGCTCGACCAGACGACGACTACGCGCAATGTCAAGTTGCTCGAGGAGGCCGGATTGGTTGAGCGGGTGGCGCACGCCGATAGTCGGGTCAAGCCTCTAAGATTGACTGGGGCAGGGAGAAAGAAGCTCTCTGATGCACGAGGGATTTGGCAGGGAGTGCAATCGGATCTGATATCACGGGTGGGGGCAGAGAGATTGCACGATATGCTCGAGACGGCAGCTTTGCTCGAAACAGCGATAGGTGAGGCATGAAGATCCATAAAGACAACGATATAGGCCTCGATGCTTACATAGTCGACGCTGTTTTTACGCCGCGTGCTAGCGTCAAAAAACAGCGGAGCGTATACTCCGACTTGCATCCTCAGCAACTTTTAGCGACATGCATCGATGCTTTGATCGATCGCAACATGTTGCAAAACCCTGGACGTCATCCCGATTATCTAATCGCTGGCTGCGTATCGCAGGCCAACGACCAGGGGGCCAATATTGCTCGCAACGCTGTACTCCTCTCAGGTTTGGAGCTGGATGTGCCGGCTGCATCTCTCGATATGTGCTGCGGCTCAGGTCTGGAAAGCATCAATATGGCAGTCGCACGAGTCGCTTCCGGTATCGATCAATTGACTCTGGCAGGTGGTGTCGAGTCTATGTCGCGGGTCAAGATGGGTGCCGATGGCGGTGGCATGGATGGTGGCAGTGAGCCGCTCAGACGCAAATGGTTGCAGATGCCGCAAGGAGCCAGTGCTGATTATCTGGCTCACAAACATGGCATAAAGCGCAATGAGTTGGACCAGTTTGGCTTGCACTCACAACTCAAGGCGGCGAGTTGTATCACAGATGATGGTGATTGTTTTGACCCGGTGCATGCTCTAGTGGAGCTTGATGGTCAGGTGCTCCTGAAGGCGGACAATCATGTCAGACCCAATGCCGATCTTGCGGCGATGGCGGCCTTGCATCCGGCCTTTCAAGTCTACAAGACCGATTTTTTTGATTATCCAGAGAGCGTGCATACAGCCGGGACCTCCAGTGGCATCGCCGATGGTGCTGGCCTGGCGCTAGTGGCAAGTGCAGCAGGAATGAGGCGTGCCGGCCTGATACCACGAGCAAGGGTGCTAGGTGTGCAGTCGCTTGGATCCAATCCGCTATCTATGCTAGATGGCGTAGCTGATTGTTGTCGTTTGCTCTTGCAAAAACTAGACCTCGAGGTCGATGATATCGATCTGTGGGAGATCAATGAAGCTTTTGCTGTAGTGCCGCTCATAGCCCAAAGGTCTCTTGGCATTGATCCGGCCAGGCTCAATATCGCCGGTGGTGCCATATCCAGAGGCCATCCTCTAGGTGCGACCGGGGCTATCCTGGTGGCCTCGATGCTGGCTTTATTGGAGCGCGAGCAAAAGCGCCTCGGTTGCATCGTACTGTGTGTTGCCGGTGGGCAGAGCGTGGCGATGATATTAGAGAGAACTGTATACAATAGACGTGAAGGCGCAAGTCTCAAGTTGAAAGGAAGGGCGAGAAATGTCGGTAGAAAATCAAACAAAGCAGATATCGCATGAGATAAAAAATGAGTCGAGCTCGGCTTTGGTGGATCTCGTGACGAGTTCTTCTGCAAAGGCTTTTGATGATGTGATTGCTGATTTTGAGGCTCAACTGGGTCGATTTGATCAGTCCCAAACACTTGATGCGCAGGACGATGCTGATCTCTCCAGGAGATTAGGAGAAATGCAAGGTGAATCAGGTTTGATGGTCGTAGCAGTATTAGAGATGGACCAAATATTGCCTCGGTTGAGAGCTTCGAGCGAGCGCGCGAAGCAGTATCTAGTCGGCAATCCACTGATAGCTGACAAGATGGCGAGCGTCAACACCCTGGCGGCCTTGTTTGCGCCACCGCGAGTGCTCATTTATTCGCACGACGAGCGTACTTTTATCTCATACCAAAAGCCGTCCACGACTTTTGGCCGGCTCAAGTCCGACGTGATCATGGTCACGGCTCTCGATCTAGATGCCAAATTTGCAGCGATCGTGCAAAAGGCCTTGAGCTGACACTCTTTATATTAGCTGTGGCTGACGATCGTTATATCAGCTGTGGCTCACGCATCTTTATATCAGCTGTGGCTGACGCCATCAGCAGGAGTCTCCTGGCCAGCAAATTTTTTCGCTTCTTCTTCGACTTTTTTCTCTACTGCCTTACTGCTTTCTTTTTGTTGATTTTCTTCGCAGTTTTCGGGGTGTAGATAATCGCATTGTTCGTCAGAGGCTTTGTCCATGACTTCTTGCATGGTTTTGGCGGGTGCGTTTTTTTGTTTGTCTGCGTCTGACATGACATATCTCCAGTGTCTAAAATTGTTGCTCACTTGCAACAGTCTAGACTCGATGGCGTCTCGTCAGTTCCCGGCATTTTGTCATATAAGCTATCTGCAGATGACTTCTAATTGCGTTTTAAAACCCTGCCCGGGCTGACTGTCAAAAGTCAGATTGGCTGGCAAAAAGCAACGGATGATATCGCAACGCTCTTTCATACCGCTCATGCCCATGCCCCCCGAGCGCCCCGTGGCGTCACGCTCGGCCTCGCCTGTAGCGCTCGGGTCGCCGTCGGGATCTTGATCTTGATCTCTATCATCGCCATCGGCACCACTTGCGACACCACGCCCATTGTCGGCGACTAAAAACTTGAGCACACCGCTTGCGGACATTTCTACACTCACATCCACCCTCGTCGCACCCGAGTATTTCTCTACATTGTTGAGGGCTTCTTGAATTATCCTGAAAATATGGATCAATACAGGATCTGGCAGATCTGGGGCCGCACCTAGCCAATTAAGGCTTGTCTTGACTCCTGTGCGGGCGCTCATGCGCTGCAGGAGATCCTCGATGCACATGCGCAGCCCCCACTCTTTTAGGTGCCGTGGCGCAAAATCGGAGCATACGTCGCGCAACTGGCGCAGTACATGGTCGATGATCTCGACTATCTGCTCCATCGTCATCTGTTTGTCACCAGAAATGTAGCGCTTGAGCATCATGAGATCTGCGATGATCGTGTCATGCAATTCTCTGGCCAGACGGTGCTTCATCTCTTCTTCTTGTGAAGCTACTTTGTAGGCGAGATTTTGCTTTTCAAAGACCAGATCGTTGATGATGCGCGTGATATCAGCGCTATTTTGGATATTGAAACGCGCGAGGATATCCGCGTCGATCATCAGTGCTTGAGAGTCCCGCGACTCGCGACCTTCGCGGCCATCTCTGACCTCCCGATCCTGCGGACCGAGTTTGCTCGCGCGAAAGGCCGAAAGAGTCGAGGCTGCTTCTAGGGGCTCCATCTCGCCTTTGTTAACGAGATCTTGCAAGCGCAAGGCCTGATCAAGAGTGGCTTGATCGATGTTTTGCTGCTGCACGAGAAAATGCCCCATGGGCTTGCCTTTTAGCAGACCCATCTCGACAGCTTGCAGGAGATCGTCTTCGAGCACTGCGCCAGCGATGAGCAAAAGCTCTCCGAGTTTCATCCGTGTGGCGCGGGCTGAGCCCTCGCCTATGCCCTCCGCTGCAAGCAGATCGTCGAGTGACTTGCGGCCAGTAAAGGATTCGACGAGCATGTCCATGGCTTTTTCCACCGACAATCTGCCCTCGTGGACCAGACCTTGCATGCGTAGCGCTTGCATCAACTCAGTCTTGTCGACCACCTTGCGCGCCAGGATCACGCGTCCAAGCGGCAGTCCCGAAGCGTGGCTGACTTCGAGCGCTCGGATCAATTCTTCTTCGGTCATTTTGCCGAGCTTGACCAATAATCTGGCAAAGGCGCTGGCTTGACGGTGGTATTCTTCGTCCCAGCCCAGTTTTTGTAGGGCGACTTCGAGGTCGACGCCGTGCTTATGACTCAAGCTGAGGCTCTTGAGAGCCAGGCTCTCCGGGAGGATACGCTCGCGCATCATCACCAGGGCGAGGATGCCATTGCGCACCATGCGTGGGTGTAATTCGCCAGATGAAACCAGAGCCTCGCCGAGAGTGGTGGCACTACGCAATGAGGCGCCATGAGCCCTGGCCAGCCTGGTCTCATTGAGGACCTGTGCTTTAACCAAAAGATCACCGAGTGTTTCGCGGGCTTCTGTAGGCATGGGTCAGATCAAAACTCGGCGCTGCCAAAGCCGTTCTGGACGGCCCAGGCTATGAGTTGCTCACGAGTAGTCAGGTTGAGCTTGAGCAGCAGGACCTCGCACTGCTTGCGTACAGTCGAGATCGAGGTATTGCGTGCGTCGGCAATGTCTTGATATTTCATCCCGCGACCCAGCATCTGCACCACCTCTTGCTCCGAAGGGGTGAGCTTGCGATGATCAAAGGTAAGGGCCTCTGATACTATCCCTTTTTCCCCTCGTGCCACCTTGCGGATTACATCGGCCAGGATGGACAAACGCTCGCTCTTGAGCAGATAGGCCGAGACCCCCATGGACATCACGCCCTGGATAAATGCCAGACGGCTCTCCGCCGAATAAATGATCACGCGCAGATCGGTGACGCGGACAAACTCATCGATCATGTCCTTGGGAGCGTACTTGCCAGGCAGATGCAGATCCAGTACAACCACGCGTGGCATCAACTGCTCGACCATGGCGAGTCCGTCCTCGCTATTGTCGGCAGTGCCGATGATGCGAAAGTCAGCCTCGCGACTGAGCACCGCGGCTAGCCCCTCGAGGGTGGCCTGGTGATCCTCGACTATTGCAATATTGATCGGCTGCCCGTTACTCATGCTTTAAATTTTGCACAAGGAGCGATCAAAAGGCAACTCCACCCAAAAGGTCGAACCCTCGCCCTTGGTACTCTCCACTCCAATCGTGCCATCCATCAAATGCGTCAGGGTCTTGCAGATGCTCAGGCCCAGGCCTGTGCCACCAAAAAGCCGTGATGTCGATTGATCGGCCTGGGCGTACTCGGCAAATAATTTTTTTTGTGCTTCCTCATCGATGCCAATACCAGTATCGCGGACGGCAAACCTGATAAGGTCGAGGTCATCTTTTATCCCATTTTTTGCGACACTTCTGCTCACGGCTATTTCTACCTCTCCCTCTTGCGTAAATTTGACAGCATTGACCGCTAAATTGGAGAGGATCTGACGCAAGCGCAACTCGTCACCGCAGACGGTGCCAGGCACATCGGCTGCGAGGGTATAAAAGATCTTGATGCCGGACTTGTCTGCTGTCGGGGTCAGCAGCTGCGTGATGTCGCGCAGTACTGTCTCGAGTGCAAAGGTGCGGTTTTCGATTGTGACCTTGCCTGCTTCGAGGCGGCTATTATCGAGCAGATCATTGAGGATCTGCAAGAGGCTCTGCGCGGAGCTCATGGCTGCCTCGGACATCTGCTTGGTCTCCTCATCGGGAGCGATGGTGGCGATCAGCTCCAGGATGCCTATGATGCCTGCAAGAGGTGTCTTGACTTCGTGCGAGACCGTTGAGAGAAACTTGGTCTTAGCCTGGCTCGTGGCGATCGCCTCATCCCGTGCCTGGACCAGCTCCTGTGTGCGCGACTGGACGAGTCGTTCCAGGCGCACTTGATCGTCGAGCTCATCCTGTATGTCGGTGTTGATGCCGACCCAGCGGACGATCTTGCCATCTGCATCCGATATAGGATTGACCCGCGTGAGAAACATACGCCACTCGCCGTCGTGCCTCAGCAAGGGAAATTTCATCTCGAACGGGGTACCGGTATCAATCGAATGTTGCCACCGCCGAGTCACTTCGGACACATATGCCTTATCGTGCACCGTTGCCCATTTCCAACCGCCCATTTCTTCAAAGGACTTGCCTGTATAGCGGTACCAACCCTCGTTGTAAAACTCTATGGCGCCGTCGGGCCGAGCTGTCCAGCCCAGTTGCGGCATCATGTTGAATAGCTCACGAAAAGTGAGCAGATCGATGGGATTTTGCTGCTGTTGAGTTTCTTCGCCGGGTTGACTCATGCCCTAATTGTAGAGCATCAATCTTCCATTTCGAAACCTACGCGGCAGGAACGCAGTGATTTGAGACGATTTTTGGTCTCGCGAGCCGAATCCATCAAGTCCTGATGCGCGGCAACTTGTTGTTGCTTTTGGGCTTCGACCATGCGGCTGGTGATGGCAGGGAGACCTACGAGGAGCAGAAGAGCAATACAAGCGACGATAGTAAGTTGGATTGGCAAAGCGAGAGGCGAGGCAAAAACCATGCAACCGCAGCCGATGGCAAAACTAGTAATGGCGAGGATTTTAAAGACATCACGATCCAGAAAGGCTTTGATCTGATCGGCAGGCATGACCTGTTCTTGGTCGATATCGAAATGGTGGTCATCGTAGCCAAGCTTGAGTTTGGCCTGCTCGGCCGAGATGTGCTCGCGGTCACAGACTATCAATGCGCTGGCGGCCTGGTGCAAATCGAGGTGGCCGGATGCCAGCATTGTCTGTAGTTTGATGGCGTTGTTTAGAGTATGCGCAGACACCAGGCCTGAGGCCAGCAGGCTCTTGAGCTTGCCCAGACCAAAGGCGGAGTGTTGCATGGTGGCACGCGCAGCATCATCGGCATTGACGAGACCGGCTCTGATCAAGAGATTGAGAGTGGGAGCGGTCAATCTCTCTTCGGGGTCTTTGACTGATCTCGATTCTTGGAGGATGCAGCGTAGGCTGCCGCCTTCTTTTTTGAGGCGGGTGAAAATGCCGATGGCTTCAACGCGGGAGAGTACGCCGCGTCCTGCCAGATGCACCAGGGTGAGGGCTGCATCTTTTTGCTTGTCGGTGAGCAGTTGGTTGGAGACAAGGGTTTCGGTCAACAGTTGGTCTTTAGTAAGTGATTGTTCGACTGCAAGAAGGCAGTCGCGCTCGGGGACGGCGCCTGATTCGGTGAGGAGCTCAGCCATTTTGAGCTTGTCGGAGACATTGCGACCAGGCAATTTAAGAGCGACCAGCACTTGAGTAAAGGTGCAGTGTCTGCGGCGCATTTCGCCCAGAGCGCGGGCAGCTTCTTCGCGGGTGAGCTTGCCTGTTTGGATGAGCAAGTAGGCATCCAGAAGGATCTTGAGGTCATAGTGATTGATGGCATGCATGTTGAGCAGGGCGCGGCCGATGGTTTCGTTGTTGTCGCGGCATCTGTCTATGGCTTGTTGAAAGACTTCGGGGCCGACCATGCGAGAGGTCTGGATCAAGTAGTTGAGCTCTGCAGAAGAAGTAGGATTGATGCGGATAGTAAGTGATTGGTTGGTGTGCTGTTGCTGGTAAACGAGGTCGCCATCGGCATTGTCAGTATCGAGGACTTCGATCGCATCGGTCAGGCTCATGCCGCTGCGGGCCGAACGGGCGAGAGCAGCGACAGCGGTTTTGCGGGCGATGGCGCCTTCGGCGATGAGAGATTGAGCGAGCAAGGTGCTTTTGATGTCGCGCTCTGAGACATAGCCGAGGCGTGTGAGGATCATGCCGGTGGGCTGCTCGGTGATGCGGCGAGTGTCCAGCGCATGCTTGAGCATATTGTGCTGGAGCAGATCGGCCTCGATGAGGAGCTCGCCAATCATTGGTCTAGCGTTTGGCTTGGGTACTTGTTGCGTGCTCTGCGTGTTCATGACCTATCCCCTTTGCGGCCTTCGATGTTATGAGATTAGCCAAGATGTCAGGACAAAGAAATTGGCATTTTGCACCTAGCCAAATAGTGTATAAAATCGATATCTATGGCTCCCAGAGCCATTTTTGCCCAGTGTCTCTCCTGTGCCTCCTACAAAATTTTTTTCTCTTTCCTCTCGATTTAATATTTATAATTGCGTAAATCCCCAATGCAAGAGGTCCAAGGCCCTTTGACCGATGGCGCAAGAGCCAGTTTTAACAAGCAAAATGTCGCTAGCGAAGTGCGCGACACCCTCCTGCGGGCACGGGCCGATCTCGACCAGGGCAATCCGGAAAAGGCCAGACTGGCTCTCGGGCCGGCTCTCAATTGGCTGGAAAGCTATTATGGGGCTTATGCCGACATGCATTTTGCGCTCAGCCTGCGCGATATAGGTGAGCAACTATATAAAGAGAGCTATTATCAGGATGCTCTGCGTTGCCTGTTGCTGGCCGGACGGATTGCTGACAGGTTTGTCGAGCCTGGCAATCGAGAAAGTATGAAGGTCCTTTATCTGGTTGAAGCTTGTCTGGAGCAGATCCCCCGCTCCTCGGTCTTTTTAGCGGCTGGATCGCTCGTTTCCAACCCGGCCAGGCTACGTGAAGCACAAGCCGGCATCAAGCCACGTCATAACGAAAATCGGGAGTATCAGTCCAATACTTTTTCGCAGATACAGATGGAGATCGACCGGACACGCCAGTTGATGGCGCAAAATGAGGATGCGCCCAGTGAAGCGGCGCCTCAAGGCGTGATTGGGCGCGAGGCTCGGTTTGCAAATGATACTCGTGACAAGAGTCTCGACAAGATCCGACTGGCCGAGCTCGTATTGTCTGTGATTTTTGCTCTTGCTCTGCTCTTTGGGGCGACAAATCTAGAATGCGGACCTCAGCCCGGTGCTGATGTGCGTTTTGAGAGTCTTGACGGTGCTGACCGCCTGGAGTACATGCCTGACGCCGGCAAGGTCAGATATGGAGTCAGGCCGGCCATCAATATGACTTGCACCACCCCGGCAAATGTCTGGTGGTGCCTTATCGGTTCGCTTTTTAGCCGCCCTGTGATGGCTCAGCTCGATCGCGACGCACTTTATCTTGAGGATGGGAGTGCTTTTTATCTCGAGAGTGCTCCTGAGGCCGTGCTGGCAAAGCAGATAAAGCGACTGGACAGAGACGCGCTCTATAAAAGCTCAGTCAAGAGCCTGACCTACAAAAACCCATTTGCCAAAAACCGCCAGGAGACGGTCAATGTGCTGCGCGAAAAGACTGTGGGTGATACAGAGCTCGCCCTTATGCAATTCAAGGCGATCAGCGGCAAATCATTGTCTACCTCCGGCGCCGAACGCTCGAACGAGTCCCAGTACATGCCAGGTGCCATCGATGCCTATATTTACAAGCCTCAGCTCAACGCGCGTTTCCGGACGGCGAGCATCATCCGTGGCTATGACCGGATGGGAATGCCCCTGCGCCTGGGTAAACCAGGGTATTTTCTTACTGCCCAGACCGTCGACGACAAGTCTGCGGCACCGCTATCACGATCGACCAATATATTGGAAAGGCAACTGTATCGCCCGCCCCGTCTCATTATTGTAGAAAATTCACAACTGGCGCATACTGCGCTTTCGGCCAAACTCTTTGCCACGGGCATTTTTATATTGGGGTTGATTACAGGGGTCGGTCTGCTCTATCCGGCCGGGCGCCGACGCGGCTTTTCGGCAGTCGTCCTCAATGTCATCGGCCTAACGCTTTTGTCTTTCTGTCTCTTTGGCGTGATCGGCCTGTTCCTGCCTTGAGATATGCTAGCATTTTGTAGTTTTCGAATCGAATCGCAAGGAGCGCGAAATGTCCCAGACCGCAACAGTAATGGATTCCGCATTGTTAGAAGAAGTAGTGCATTGGGTCAAGACCCTCACTTCGGTTGGCGTTTCTCCCGACAAGGCCGCCGAAATCACCACCGATCTCTTGCTCGCTGTCAACGAAACCTCCCATGAGGAAGAAGACTACGACATGGACGGTGATTTTGAGGACGAAGAATAGGCTCGAAGCCTCTGACAAGGCATAGCAAATAAAACGCCCCGGTGCAGATCCAATGACTAGCCGGGGCGTTTTTTTTGCGTTTTTTTTAGTCCAAAACTTGGTAGGGATCTATTATATGTCCCAAAATAGTGATGCTCCAGCCATACGATATACAGATATCGACGATGCGGCCCAGGCCCTCGTCGCGGAGCAGGATGCGCAAGAGGCGGCCCGTGAAGGCCAGGCTCTCAACACTCTGAGCTACAACTCGATCCAAATAGACGTATTGCGCGGCTCGATCGTGCTGTCTTCGCCGGTATGGCTGGTCTGGCCTCTGGTCACCATAGCGCACTGGGTCATGGACGGCACGATAGCTCATAACATTCAGGCGACCATCTATCTCTTTGGGCTGATGGCAGCTTGTTTTGCGACGTTTTATTTTTTGCGCAAAGAGACCTTGCAATTGGGGAGAAATGGTTTTAGATTGCCCCTCAGTCAATGTCTTGCAGCGCGGGGGAAGATTCAGAGATATTGGCATGAGTTGACCGAGATCAATTTTCAAGCACCAGAAGGCGATTATGCGCATCCCAAAAAGATGGTGCTGCGCTTTGCTGATGGTGCCGCTGTGCCGATCTCGCTTTCAGCGCTTAAAAAAAACGGTCTCAGGCAGTGGCTTCTGGCCGTGCAGTACTTTGCTCCTCACACAGGGTTTGTACCAGCCTTGTCCAGACTCGATCTCAATCTCGAGGCTGCAATGCCTCTGGTTGCCCTGCATCCATCGTATACTCAGCTCTGGCAAGAGTCGCTCTCCATGCGCTTTGGGTCGACGACATTTGTTCCTTTGTCTTGTGGCGATAAGCTCGGCAATGGCCGTTACAAGATCCAGGGGCAGCTGGGTTTTGGTGGATTGTCGGCTGTATATCTCGCTTGTCGCATCTTCAGCGACGAAGCAGACCAAAATGGCCAGATCTGCGTAATAAAAGAAGCAGTATTGCCCCTTGGTGTCGATCAAGAGATGAAAGCCAAGGCCATAGAACTATTTGCTCGCGAAGCCAGTTTGCTATCGTCTTTGAGACACGACCAGATCGCAAGCGTACTCGATTACTTTGTCGAGAACGACAGGCATTATCTAGTCCTGCAGTATATCGAAGGACAGGACATGAGATCCTTTGTCCGCGACAATGGCGCGGTGGCACCATATCAGGTGCGACGCTGGTTGGCCAGCATTCTCGAGGTGGTGGGCTATCTGCATAGCCACAATCCTCCCGTGCTGCATCGCGATATCAGTCCGGACAACCTGATGCTGGGCCGGGACGGACGTATATTTCTCATAGATTTTGGTGCTGCCAATCATTTTCTCGGCACCGCTACCGGTACCATGATCGGCAAGCAACACTATATCCCGCCGGAGCAGTTTAGAGGACATGCCGGTTTCGCTTCCGATATATACGCCATTGCCGGCACTGCCTTTTATATGCTGACTGGACGCGATCCCGAGCCTTTAATGCAAATCGATGGTGCCGCACTTGCCGCTGAGTTTGCCGCCAAAGGCAGTGGCAATCAAAAGGACCAGGAGTCTATGGCTTTGCTAGCGCCTTTGTTAGAAAGAGCCAGCGCTTTAGAAGTGAGCGATAGGTTGGCCGATGTGGCTATATTTGCACGAGCCCTCCAGGGCGGTGCAGATGGATAATACCGTTTCTCTCTTTGCTGCTTCTGAAACTGACGAGGTCGAGCCGATCTATCGGTTTGGCAATTTTAAGATTTTGCGTCGTATTAGCGAGCCCAGTCGTATCCTGAGTGCGATCTTTAAAGTCAATCTGGTGGCCGGGCTTGCTTTTGTCGCTTATTGCGCTCTGATGCTCGAAAAGGGACGTGATCTGGGGCCAAACATTTTTGCTGTGATCGCTGCAATCTTTGCCCTACCGCTTTTTTACTTTGTTTTTGTCTGGTATCGGCATTTGCCCAGACGAGTAAAGATCACCGCTCAGGGCATTTATATTGCCTGTGACTTTAGCGATGCGTTTTATAGCGAGCAACTCATTCCCTGGAGTCTTGTGCGTAGTGTCGAGATAAAAAACATGCGCAATTTTTATCCTGAGGCCGAGCCGCACCTGGTCATCAAGCTTGGTGGGGCGAGGGCGCTAGAGACTCATTATATTGCGCTCGATCAGGTATACACGGACAACTCTGAAATCTCCCTTTTGCATGATCTTGATACTTGGGCTCCGCATCTGCGTTTTGCCTTGCCGGGAGCAATTGGAGACAATACGCGCCCGGGGCTGAGGAGTGATGGGCGGGATAATGCTTTTGGTGGTCATACTGAGTTGTGGTTGCACGAGTTTGCCACCGCTGGTGGTCGTAAAAACTCTCAAGTGCTCAAGGCCGGAGATAGCCTCAAAGGAGGCGCCTATGTGGTCCAGGGGCTATTGTCTGGCGGGGGGCAGGGGAATACTTATGTAGCAGATGTAGCAGATCTAGCAGAATCTATAGATAATAAATGTGTTTTAAAATGTGTTCTAAAATATGTCTTAAAATGCGTTTTAAAAGAATACATCCTCCCCATCTATCGCGGTGCTGGAGTAACCGAAGCCCTCGCAGACAAGCTGCACTACGAGGCAGGTATTTTAAAAAAACTGCATCATCCAAATATCGTTGCCTTGCATGATGTCTTTGTCGAAGATTTTAGAGGTTATCTTGTTCTCGAATACGCACAAGGAGTCACTTTGCGGCAACTACTTGCTGATCGGGGCCCCTTGCCTCAGCAAGACATACTAGAGATAGCCCGGATTTTGTCATCTGTACTGGCTTATTTGCACGGTCAGTACCCACCGGTTTTGCATCGGGATCTGGCTCCCGACAATATCATGGTCGATGAGACCGATTATGCAGCAAGTCTCAAGGTCGTTGATTTTAACGTTGCTCAGGTCCTCGAGGCCGGCCGCGGCGGCACCATTGTAGGCAAACAGGCCTATCTTGCGCCAGAGCAGTTTCGCGGCCATCCTTTACCGGCTTCGGACATTTATTCGCTGGGTGCTACCCTGTTTTTTTTAGCAACAGGCTGCGATCCACAACCTCTAGGTCTCTCTGACGATAGTCTGCAGCAGTTGCCTATGCCATTGCAGGAGATTGTAGCTGCCTGTACGGCTTTTAAAGCCGAGGACCGTCCAGGCGCCATTGCCCTGGGCGAGATCTTAGCGGCTAATAGTCTATAGATTTATCTCATTGAGGCCCTCATTGCTGGCAAAATGCGCCATATGATGGTCCAATTAGTCGGGTATTGGGGGTAGTTTGCAAATGGCGACGACCAGACTTAGACAAATCGCTCTTACCGCTGTAGCGGCTCTGATCGCTCTCTCCGGGCTCAGTGCTTGTGCCACAAGACCGGTCAACCAGCAGATCAAGGTGCTGGGTTCCGATACAATGGAAAAACTGACAGCCGACTGGGTCCGTATGTATATGCGCGGTCACCAGGGCGAACAAATTTTAGTCAGAGCGGGTGATACCGGTGCTGGTATCGCTAGCTTGATCGCTGGCGATATCGATCTGGCCGCTGCATCGCGTGAGATGACAGAAGAAGAGAGAGCTCTAGCTAAGAGCAAGGGTGTCAGACTAAGGAGAGTCACCGTCGCTCGCGATGCCGTCGCTATCATCGTCAGCCCTGTCAACAAGCTGACCCGGATCTCGCTGGAAGACTTGCGCAAGGTTTATCTAGGACAGATCAACACCTGGCAAAAGCTCGATCCTTCGCAAAATGCTGCTGATCCGATCCGAGCCTTTGGTCGCGAAGCAAGCTCCGGCACATCTGATTATTTTCAAAAGCACATTCTCCAGGGTGATGCTTATGGCGGTGACGTCAAGCTCATGCCATCGTCTGAAGCCATCATAGGTGGTGTCATGGGCAATCGGCTGGCCATAGGCTTTGTCGGGATGGCCCAGGCGCATCAGGCGCACGACAAGGTCAAGATACTCAAGCTCAATATGTCCAGCACGGCAGCCAATGCAGCAGCTACTACCACGGTCTCTGCAGCGAGCAATGCCGAGACTTCGGATGAGGCGCTCAGCTCGGATGAGTATCCTCTCTCGCGACCTCTGCTTTTTTACTATGATCTCTCCAAAGAAGCCAAGGTCAAGGCATTTGTCGATTATTGCTTGAGCAAGGATGGGCAGGCTGCAGTATCAGAGATGGGCTTCATGCCTGCGCACAAGACTAATGCCTCAAAGTAAGATCAATAAATCGGATTTTCTATCGGCTCTCAAAGAAAGAGTGATCGTCTTTGATGGTGCCATGGGCAGCTCTATACATACATTCGATCTTTCGCTCGATGATTATGGTGGCTACGAAAACTGCCCCGAGATCCTCGTCGAGACACGTCCGGAAGTGATCGAGTCGATACATGCTTCTTTTTTTGCTGTTGGTTGCGATGCTGTGGAGACCGATACTTTTGGCGGTTCGCCCATAGTCTTGCAAGAGTTTGGCCTGGCTCATCGAGCCTATGAGCTCAATCTCAAGGCCGCTCGCTTGGCTCGCAAAGTTGCTGATAGCTTTAGCGGGGATAAGCAGCGCTATGTATCTGGTTCTATCGGTCCTACTACCAAAATCCCTTCCCTGGGTCACATCAGTCTGGGTGAAATGCACGATGCTTATATGGTGCAGGTCGAAGGCCTCATGGATGGTGGTGTGGACTGCTTGCAGTTTGAGACTGGGCAAGATCTTTTGCAGGCCAAGGCCGCGATCCTCGCCTGCCAGGACATTTTTAAAAAAAAGGGTCGTCGCCTCCCGATAATCGCTCAAGTCACGCTCGAGGCACCCCCCCTGGGCACCATGCTGGTCGGCACTGATGTAGCTGCGGCGCTGGCCACTCTGGCGGCTTATCCGATCGACGTCATCGGCATCAATTGTGCCACCGGTCCGCGCGAGATGTTTGATCCGGTATCCTATCTCTGTCGCAATTTTGATCGATACGTGTCGGTGTTGCCAAATGCGGGTCTGCCCGAAAATATAAATGGCGAGACTGTCTACAAATTGCAGCCTGATCAATTGGCGGATGCTCTCAAGTATTTTGTCGAAAAGGATGGAGTCAATATCGTAGGAGGTTGCTGCGGCACTACTTCTGCGCATCTCGCGGCTGTCGTCGCCGCTGTCGGCGATCGTGCGCCACTGCCGCGTCATGCCCCGCCTCCCGAAGGCGCGGCTTCGATATACACTGCCATGTCCTTTGCCGTGGACAATCCACCTATAATCGTCGGCGAGAGGGCCAATACAAACGGCAGCAAAAAATTTAAAGAACTGCTCGAACGCGATGACCTCGATGGCATGGTGGCACTAGCGCGTGACCAGGAAAAGGAGGGTGCGCATATCCTCGATATCTGCACGGCTTATGTCGGACGCGACGAAGCTTTGGATATGGAGCGCTTTCTCAAGCGACTAAACAACGAGCTCACCGTGCCGGTGATGATCGACTCGACCGAGTATCCTGTCATCCAAAGATCCCTTGCCTTGCTTGCAGGCAAGCCCATCGTCAACTCCATCAATCTCGAGGATGGCGTGGACAAGATGCTGCAAAAAGTAGACCTCATTCATCAATATGGCGCGGCTGCAGTGGCTCTGACCATCGACGAAGAAGGCATGGCCAAGACCCTCGAGCGTAAGGTAGCTATAGCGCGCCGCATCTATGACCTCTGCCTTTCGCGCGGCATGCAGCCTCAAGATTTGATCTTTGATGCTCTGACTTTCACTTTGAGCACCGGTAACGACGACGATCGCCGGCTGGGCATGGCGACGCTCGAGGCGATTTGCGAGATCAAAAAGACCTTGCCTGGTGTGCGCACTATACTTGGTGTCAGCAATATATCCTTTGGCTTTGATCCAAAGATCAGGCGTATCCTCAATTCGGTCTTCCTCCATCATGCGGTGGCGGCAGGGCTCGATATGGCTATCGTCAATGCACAAAAAATATTGCCGCTCTACAAGATCGATGAGTCTGAAGTGGCCTTGCATGACAGGCTGATCTTTGACGATCATTCGGCGGGAGATCCGCTTTTTGTCTTGCTCGATTTTTATCGCAATAAAAAAGTGGATGACGGCAAAAACCGCGTGGCCAAACAGGCCGCATCGATCGAGGAGGCCCTCAAGCAGCGCATCGTGGATGGTGCACGCGTCGGTCTCGAATCCGATCTACAAAAGGCACTCGAGACTTACGCACCTCTCTCTATCATCAACGACATCCTGCTCGAGGGGATGAAGACTGTTGGCGAGCTCTTTGGCTCGGGCAAGATGCAATTGCCCTTTGTGCTCCAGTCTGCTGAGACGATGAAGGCGGCCGTGGCCCATCTGGAGCCATTAATGGAAAAACGCAGTGGTGATAGTCGCGGCACGATGATCTTAGCCACTGTCAAAGGCGATGTGCACGATATCGGCAAAAACCTAGTCGATATCATCCTCAGCAATAACGGCTATAAGGTCGTAAATCTAGGCATCAAGCAGCCTATAGAAAACATCATTGCCGCCTACGAAGAGCATGGGGCCAGTTGCATAGGCATGTCCGGCCTGCTTGTTAAATCGACTGTGATCATGAAGGAGAATCTAGAAATCCTCAATCAAAGGGGCATAGATGTACCGATCATCCTTGGCGGCGCAGCCCTGACCAGGCGATATGTCGAAGAAGATTGCCGCAAGGTCTACAAAGGACCGATCTACTACGGCCAGGATGCCTTTGACGATCTCCGGTATATGGAGGAAATTGCCGAAGCAAGGGGACGGCTACCAGAACAAGAACACGAATCTTTTGATCCGCCAGAAGAGACCGATACTCAGCCAGTTTTTGTGAGTGCCGCACCTGAAGTCAATGTCCAGAGCGATATAGCTCCTGATCCAGAGCAGGCTCTGCCACCGTTCTGGGGCAGTCGCATCGTCAATGACATTTCACTTGCTGATGTATTTGAGCATATCAACGAGCTTGCTTTGATCAAGGGACAGTTTAGAGTGCGTCAGGGAGATTTGACCGATGATGAGTATGCAAGACTTTTGCAAGAAAGAGTCTACCCTCAATTAGAGGCATTGAAAGTCGAGGCTGTCGAGCACGGATATCTTGTGCCACGTGCAGTTTACGGTTATTTTCCTGCAAGGGCCGAGGGCAACGACCTTATCATTTACAAACCCGATCGCGAGCATGGAGATCTTACTGGAGCAGATCTTGCAGAATGGGTCAGATTTACTTTCCCGCGTCAGAAATCGGGCAGGCATCTCTGTATCTCAGATTTTTTCCGCACGCAAAATAATGATGGTGATACAGGGCAAAAATATGCCGTGGTGCCATTTCAGATCGCGACCATGGGGCAAGAGGCCTCGACTCGATCGGCACAGCTTTTTGCGGCAGATCGTTACAGTGATTATCTTTACTTTCACGGTTTGGCCGTAGAATCGGCTGAGGGATTGGCTGAGGTTTTGCACAAACGGATTCGAGCCGAGCTAGGTTTTGCGGGGTATGATGCGGCCGATCGCCAAAAGATGTTTCAACAGGGCTATCGCGGCACTCGCTATAGTTTTGGCTACCCAGCCTGTCCTCGTCTCGAGGATCAGGTGCAGCTTTTTGAGTTGCTCGAGCCGGGACGCGTAGGCATCGAGTTGACTGAGGAGTACCAGTTAGTACCGGAACAGTCTACTTCGGCGATAGTGGTACAACATCCGGAAGCCAAGTATTTCAATATATAAGTGCAATATAGTTGAGCTATAATCGGGTCCTGCAAGTTTTGCCAGGAGATAAATGATGACGCAAGGACAAGATCTCGAGCAGGCCAGGGCTAAGTCGCGCCAAGTGCTCGATCTCATCGCCAAAAAAGAGCTCAATGAGGCCGAGCGCAAACAGATTGTGCAAGATTCGGTCAAATACTGGACAGATCACGTCAATCCTGGTTTTTTGCAATATCGCAAGTCTGTCTCGACCGACTACACTGCCGTCGAGTGGGACGATGAGGGCGCTTGCTTTCGCGACGTCAATGGCAAGGTCTTTATAGATATGCTGGGTGGCTTTGGCGTATACAACGTCGGGCACCGTAATCCTAAAGTGATAGCAGCAGTCAAGCAACAATTAGAAAAGCAGGCTATCCACTCTCAAGAGCTTATAGATCCTCTGCGCACCTATCTCGCGCACCTCGTATCGCTCATTACTCCCGGCGATCTGCAATATGCATTTTTTACAAATAGCGGCACCGAATCTGTCGAAGGCTGTCTCAAGATGGCTATCCTCGCCACGGGGCGGCATCATTTTATTGGTACCATAGGTGGTTTCCATGGTAAAAGCCTCGGCTCATTGGGTGGTACCTCCAAGGCTATTTTTCGTGAGCCTTTCTTGCCTTTGCTCAATTGGTCGCATGTGCCTTTTGGCGATCTGGAGGCTCTCGAGACTGTCTTTAAGTGCTGCGATTTTAGCGGTGACCGGATTGCGGCCTTTGTCGTCGAGCCTGTCCAGGGCGAAGGTGGGATAAATGTCGCGCCTCCTGGCTATCTGGCAAAGGCCCGCGAGCTATGCGACAAGTATGGCGCCATGCTTGTTTTTGATGAGATCCAGTGCGGAATGGGACGCACCGGCAAGATGTTTTATTGCGAGTACGATGGAGTAGTGCCCGATCTCATGGCTCTGGGCAAGGCTTTTGGCGGAGGGGTGATGCCCATTGGTGCCGTTGTCGGCAGCAAAAAGACCTGGGACAAATATATCGACAATCCTTTTTTGCATACCACTACATTTGGTGGCAATCCTCTCGCTTGTGCTGCTGCCATCGCTGGTATCAACGTGCTGATCGAGGACGATCTACCAGGCCAGGCTCTGGCCAAGGGCGATTATATGGTGGACAAGATGCAGGGCCTGATCGCGCAATTTCCCTCGATCTTTAAACAAGTGCGTGGCAAGGGCCTGATGCTCGGCATGGAGTTTGCCGACAATGACCTTGGTTATCTTGTGGCAAAAGAGCTCTTTGCGCGTAATATCCTCATCTCAGGCACCTATATCAATGCACGTGTGTTGAGGATCGAGCCGCCACTAGTAATCAGCTACGAGGAGATCGATACATTTTTGGCTGCCCTGCGTGAGTCACTGGATGCGGTAGCAAAAAGTGTTTTAAACGTACCTGTTGCTGTTGCCCAGATCTAGCTCTATGTCGCGACCAAACTGACGCATGCGTTTGAGTGCATTTTTTGCCTCAAAAGCCACGTATGGGTCTGCATCTGCCCGCAGATTGTCGATGACGTCCACGGGGCAGTTCTGATTGTCTATGATGCGGAGCTTGACGCGTGCGTCCTTGTCGCGAGCGAGGATCAAAAATGCCTCTTTAGGTGTATTGATGTTTTCGGCCACGGCCATGCGTATGCCAACGTCCCGGTGTTCGGCGAGCTCAGTGAGGCGCATGCTGGGTGTGCCGGAGCGAGTCGCCAACATGGTGAGAAAGGCAATGGAGTCTGGTGCCTGGTCGTTTAGGAAGCAGCAAATGCAGCCGGAAGCCTGCTATGCGTGCCGCTGGCCTGGGGCGTATGCGCAAACTTAAAGTCTTTGACTGTGTCTTTTTGCTGGACATAGGCTGATTTTGCGCTCTTGCTTTCCAGGGTGTTCCAGGCAGAAGGAGTGGTGGGCGGCGGCACATCATTACCAGGTAGATCATGGGACTCCGCAGCTGGAGAAAGATTGAGATCGTTGATCGGTTCGATCTTGATCGCATCCAGATCGGTGTAAGAGGCTACGATCTGGTTGGATGTGGTGCCAAATTTTTGGGCTTTGAGATCTGGGGTCGTAACGGCTTGCTGTTTTGTTATATCTGCCGCAGACGGCGGGGATACTTGGGGGATTTGGGCCGGGACTGCAGGCACCAGCGGCATAGCCGGTGCAGCAGGTGCAGTTACCGGGGCGGATATTGGCGGCGAGACTGAGAGCGGCGAGCGTTTGAGGGCTTCGAACGTCAACTCCGCACGAGTGACCGGGTCGGGAGCCGCACCGTCGGCAGCGGCATGCTCTCGCATGGTGAGTGTAGCGCGTGCTTGTCCAGAGACGAGCTTGGATTCGTCTTCGCACATTTTTTCGAGTAGCTCGCGACTGGCATTTTTGTGAGCAGCCACCGCGGTGCGGATGTGGATATCCTTGTCCGTAGCGAGCTTGGCCAGGGTCTCAGCTGGGGTATTGGCGTGGCGCGAGACAGACAGTCGCACCTCGGCATTGTAGTGATTGCCAAGCCAGCTCAGAGTGCTCGATGAGGTATGGGGGTTTTCGGCAGCCTTTTTAAAGGATTCTTCGGTAGGTGTGGAGACGCTCATGGCGGCTTCGTCTGGAGACAGGGCAAAAAGTGAGTTTTCGAGTGACTTTTCTTGCCTGTATGTCTGCCAGCTGGAGACAAGGACGGTGTCCTCAATTTCTGTATTGTTGTTGAGGATGCGGCTGGAAATGGTTGCATGGCTATCTAAATTAGCCCGTAAGGGAGCTTGCAAAGATTTTTCTAGAGGCTGCTGTGATTGCACTGCTTGCGGCTCTTGGGGAGCAGGTGCGTCCAGCGCAAGATCTGGCTCTGCCTGCATGCACTCGGGGATCTGCTCGGGCACGGCCACGGGCAAGACCTCTGCGTGAGCAGCGAGATCTTTCTTTTCCTGGTCCTCTACAAATCTTTTGAGGACCTCCAGAAATTTCTTGCGTAAGTTAAAGGATGCCATCCCCCACCTTATACCTGTGTTCTAGAGATATTCTGATGCTAGCCCAGGGGCGTGGGGCCGGGGTATAAGCGTGCCTGTATTTTTATTAGGGCTCTCCTATACAACATTTATATGCGTATACCCCCATAAATTTATAGGAAATCTGGATAGTTTGTGCGGTCGCCTCGGGGTAACAATAAAAAAGGCGACAACGGTCCCGACCGACAGGTAAATATAAACCGTATGAAGTGCGACACCATCCCAGATCTAGAGCGTTTTCTTACTATCCAGGAGCAAGCCCTGGGGCAAAACAGTCCAGAAGTAGCGCATACCGTCAGCAAACTGGCGGGATTGTATTTTAGTCAGGGTCAACTCGAAAACGCCGAGGCGCTCTACAAGCGTGCTCTAGCTATTCAGGAAAAGACGCTCGGTCCCTACCGTACAGAGGTAGAAGAGACGAGGCATCAACTAGATCGACTCGCCCATGTCCGTAAGCAGAGTGATAGTCAAAGCAATAGCCATCATGATCTTCGCTTTGAGCGGATGGATCACAAATTTGCAACCGATAGCTCTACTTATCTAGATGCTGTGCCTGCGATGGCTCTTGGCTGGACTCAGAGTCTTGCGGACGATCAAGAAAAAGACCTGTTGATAGAGATCGCTACGGTGCGCCATGCAATGGGCAAGGATCATCCTCACCTTGCTGATTGCCTGACAAAGTTTGCCGATGTCTTGTGCCGTCGCAAACGGTATAGCCAAATGGAGCCTGTGCTCAAAGAGGCTCTTTCCATCAGGGTCAAGGCGCTAGGCGAAGAGCACCCTCTGGTATCGACCTCGCTCAAAAATCTTGCACGTCTTTATTATTTTCAAGGGCAGTTTGCGCTGTCCGAGCCGCTTTTTAGAAGAGCGCTCAATATCAGGCAGAAAATATATGGTCGGTCGCACCCGCGATATGCTGATGTAGAAGAGCAATACGCAAAGCTATTGCGCAAGACCGATCGAGTGCCACTCGCTCAAGAAATGGAAAACCACGTCAAGCAAGTGCGCGCTCAGTTTGCGCTTTAAGTGTATCTATTTATCTATCTAGCTTTTGATGCGGGACACCAGTTGCGCCATGTCTTCGTAGCGACCAAATGATGGTACTAGATAGACGCCCTGGCAGAGCCCGGCGTCCATGATATCGTGCAAGAGCTTTTCGGCGAGGTCCAGCCCGACACGTGCGCCAGCCTCGCCAGCGTCGGCCATGGCCTGGCGGATGTCGTCGGCTATGGTGATGCCTGGGACTTCGTTGTGCAGATACTCGGCATGCTTGCTGGAGTGCAGGGGCATAATACCGACGATTATCGGCAGATCACGTGGCAATGGGCCGATTTTGGCGATAAAGTCTGCGAGATCCTCGAGCTTGTAGACTGGCTGAGTCATGATGTAATGTGCCCCAGCCTCGACTTTTTTGCGCAAGCGTTCCATCTCCAGGGCCTTGTTGCTGGCCGTTGGATTAAGCGCGCATCCGATCGAGAGTGAAAGAGGAGAGCCAATGGTATTACCTGCGATATCGGTGCCGGCATTTAGACGGTCGATGATGCGGATCAGTCCGATCGAGTCTACATCGTATACTGCCGTGGCGTGAGCGTAATTGCCCAGGGCTGGGGGATCGCCGGTGAGGGCGAGGATATTGCGCAGGCCGAGGGCCTGGCAGCCGAGTAGATCGGCTTGCATGCCCATGAGATTGCGATCGCGTGTGGTGAAATGAATAATGGTTTCGATGCCGACTTCGCGTGAGATTATCTGGCAAGCCGAGAGCGAGGACATGCGGACGCGGGCCATGGGCGAATCACCCACGTTGATGCAGTCGGCGCCGGCAGCATGCAAAAGCTCTGCGGCCTTGATCATTTTTTTTGTACCGGCACCTTTGGGTGGGTCCAGTTCGACCGAGACATAAAAGTCCTTATCAATGCCGTTGGCCTTGATGGCTTGCAGGCGATCGCGCAGCATGACTGGCGCGCCCGATGGATTGGGACTTTCACTGGCTATTTCGATTATGGGATCGTTGCGGTAGACGACTGGCTCGCTCATGTATTGAGGTTGCATTTTTTGCTGCGGCTGAGACCAGTTGTCTCCTTTGTGAGTGGATAGAAATGCATCGAGAGATTGGCGCATAGCCTTGATGTGCTCGGGCGTGGTGCCGCAGCATCCGCCTATTATGCGGGCTCCAGCGCGCAAATATGGCTCGACATAGGAGGCGCAATAGTGAGGCTTGCTCTGAAACATCGTGCGTCCACCCATCAAACTAGGTTGACCAGCGTTAGGTAGACAGGAGAAAGTGATGTCTGCCAGACCTGGCTTGGTCGACTCTCCGGCAGCCTTGATGGCGCTGGTGAGTCGGATGAGAGAGTCGAAAACGGGACCCGGGCCGGCACCGCAATTGATACCAATGACGTCGGGCGCGTCGTCGCCCAGCTCGGTCACCATGCGCGCGATGTCCTCAGGGGTGGTGCCCAAGAAAGTGTGACCTTCGATAGAAAAAGAGAGCTGCGCCACTACAGGCAGTGCAGAAACTTTGCGTGCGGCCCTTACGGCGATGGCTGTTTCTTCGAGACTGGACATGGTCTCGATGACAAAGAGGTCTACTCCTCCTGCGAGGAGGGCCTCCATCTGTTCGCAATAGGCGTCGTTGAGAGAGTCGCGATCGAGGTCTCCAAGAGGCGGCAAAAGACGGCCCGTAGGACCGACCGACCCCGCGATGAAGGCCGGCGAACCTGTGATCTCGCGGGCGTTACGAGCTATTTTTGCGGCCCAGACGTTGAGTTTCCAGACATCGTTTTCCATGCTGTGCTGAGCCAGCTTAAATCTGTTACCAGCAAAAGAGTTGGTCTCGACTATGTCGCAACCGGCGTTGAGATAGTCGACGTGCACTTGCTGGACCGTGTCCTGACGAGTGTTGTTGAGGTGTTCAAAACAGGCCTCAAATGACGCTCCCCGTGAATACAAGAGGGTGCCCATGGCTCCATCGGCCAATAAGGGCCTTTCTCTCAGGGCTTGCAAAAAAGGGCTCTGGGCGCGGGCCTTGCGGTCTTTGTCAGGCATGGTCTCTCGTCTGGCTGGAAAATAAATCTCTTGCTAATATACCTTGATATATAGGCGGTGGCCGAGGTCGGGCGGGTTATCATTACAGTCTGTATTAGCAATACCGGCAGTATTAAAGGGCTCTCAGTGACCGATCCTAATCTCATCCGCAATTTTTCCATCATTGCCCACATCGATCACGGCAAATCGACTCTGGCCGATCGTCTCCTGGAGGAAACGGCCACTATCGCCAAACGCGATATGCAGGCGCAGATCCTGGACTCGATGGATATCGAGCGCGAGCGCGGCATTACGATCAAGGCCCAGGCGGCTCGCATGGATTACAAGGCAGATGATGGCAAGCAATATGTGCTCAATCTCATCGACACTCCCGGCCACGTCGACTTTGGATACGAGGTTTCGCGGTCGCTTGCTGCTTGCGAGGGCGCACTGCTCATAGTCGATGCGACTCAGGGTGTCGAAGCCCAGACTCTGGCCAACGTGCATCTGGCCCTCGAGAACGATCTGGAGATAGTGCCTGTCATCAACAAGATCGATTTGCCATCTGCGGAGCCTGAGCGCATCAAGGACGAAATTGAAGAGACAATCGGATTGGATGCGTCGCAAGCGGTGCTTGCCAGTGCAAAAAATCATATCGGTATCAAAGAGACGCTCGAGGCTATCGTCAAGTTTGTGCCGCCGCCCAAAAACAATATCGACAAGCCTTTGCGCGCTTTGATCTTTGATAGCTATTTTGATAGCTATCGCGGCATCATCGTGTACTTTAGGGTGGTCGATGGCGAGTTGCGCAATGGCGATCGCATCAGGTTTATGGCCAACGACAAGGCATTTGATGTGGTGGAGTTGGGCATCTTAAAACCAGCCCAAGTCAAGGTGGACAGACTTGGCCCTGGTGAGGTGGGTTATCTGGCTGCAGCCATCAAAGACGTAAAGACCCTGGTTGGCGATACCATTACCCTCGATCAGGCGCAGGCCGACGAGGCCTTGCCGGGTTATCGACCGGCTAAACCAATGGTTTTTGCTGGCCTTTATCCGGTAGACAATGATCAATATCCGGATCTGCGCGAGGCTTTAGACAAACTCAAACTCAATGATTCGTCCTTGCAATTTGAGCCTGAGACCTCTGATGCTCTGGGCTTTGGCTTTAGATGCGGATTTCTCGGCATGCTGCACATGGAGATCATCCAGGAACGTCTCGAGAGAGAGTACAATCTCTCGCTCATCACGACGTCACCATCTGTGGTGTATCGCGTGACCAAGACCGGCGGCGAAGTGATCATGGTCGAAAACCCCGCTCTTTTGCCCGATCCTAACTACCGCGAAAAAATGGAAGAGCCCTTTGTCGAGGCCAATATCATCTGCCCCAATGATTATGTGGGGCCCTTGATGGAACTCTGTCAGAGCCGTCGTGGTGTGTATACTGATATGAAATATCTGGACCCCAGACGGTGCATGCTTTGCTATGATCTGCCTCTGGCCGAGATCATCACCGACTTTTTTGATCAACTAAAGTCGCGGTCCAAGGGTTATGCATCTCTCGATTATCATTTTAAAGAATATCGCGAAGAACGGCTCGTCAAGCTGGATATCTTGATTGGTGGGGACAAGGTGGATGCTCTGTCGGCGATTGTGCACTTTGATCGGGCACAGTTTGCAGGCCGAGCCATGGCTGAAAAACTGCGCAAATTGATCCCAAGGCAAATGTTCGAAGTACCAATCAAGGCTGCGATTGGCGGCAAGATTGTGGCACGAGAGACGATATCGGCGCAACGCAAAAACG